>ENA-UOUL01005821-UOUL01005821.1-bioreactor-metagenome-genome-assembly--contig:-NODE-5821-length-10421-cov-2.831206_pt1 | contig 10421 bp, 4 predicted proteins | sample MGYA00249838_ERZ747220 | MGnify/ENA primary metagenome ERZ747220 (study PRJEB28778, sample SAMN05720191) | bioreactor metagenome | isolation source: Anaerobic biogas reactor | place: USA:Washington...
AGTGGGAATGCAAGCAAGCTCCACCCTTCAGCGAGCAACAGGACACCCGCAGCCAGGCCGAGCAGGCTCACGGTCAGGATCCGAATCAGAAGCTTATGGTTGGCGATGCGGTCAGCAAAGAGGTTGTAGACACTGAGGCTGCCCATCGAAGCCAGGGCGCTGCCGGCAATTGCCAGGGGTAGGTATTCGACTCCGACGTAGCGCAAGAAACCCGCTTCGATAACGGCCTCTCCCCAAACACAACCCAAGATCGACGTGAAAAGCATGGCATAAAGCCAGGCCAATCGCGGTCGTTCGGTCCGCCGAACATTCAGAGACCGGCTCCAGGAGAGCGCCATACATGCTCCGTCGGCTCGCCGGCCCTCTCAGGTGGTGGGCCGGTCTCGAGCTCCAGGTTGTCACAACGCGGGGCGAGCGTTACGCCTCGAGCTGAGCGGCGATCGCACGAATACACTCTGAAAGAGGGTGAGTTGGATAGCGGAGGGCAAATATGCCCCCGCTGGCCAATGCCATCATGTCATCCGAGTGCGGGATAATCCCGGCCACCGGGCAGCCGTAGATGCGTTCGACCCGGGATCTGACCTCATTGGCGTCGAATACCGGCGGCAGCTTGTTGACGATCAACATCATCCGCGGGACTTCGAGCTTCCTGGCCACCTCAACCGTCACGGCGGTCCCCTGGTAATCTTGCTGGTCCGGCCGGAGGATGATCGCGAGAACATCAGATATCGAAATGGATAGGAGCGTCTCCTCGTTCAGGCCAGGATGGGTGTCGATCATGAGCATGTCGAGCGCCAGCATATCGATCGCGCTCTGAAACCCGTCGTTGAGAAGCCCGACGTCGAAACCTTCACGCAGCACACGCGCGATTTCGCCGGCCTTGATGCTGGACGGGATCAGAAACACCTTGCCCTTGATGGGGCTGCCCAACCGTGACGTCACGTCATATGCTGCATCCGAGATGTCGCACATGCCCCACAAGTAATGGTTGAGTGAATGGCCGATTGCCGTTTCGTCCAAGCCAAACAGAACGTGGATGCCCGGAGATTGAATATCGGTGTCGACGACGCCCACCCGGTAGCCCCGTTGAGCCAACAGGGCCGTGACGTTCGCGGTGAGGTTGGATTTGCCTGTACCACCGCGAAAAGAATGCGTGGAGACGATAAGCGACATGCAGAGCTCCTTTGCGGGGCCGCGAATGCTGATCCCGAAGTTGCGCGCACCGGTGCGGGGCCGGTGACCGTCCCCAATCGCCTTGCGGCCTGCGCTTATAGTATGCACCATTACTATTGAAGAATCCAAATGCCTCCGGAATCAACAACCCTCACAGGGGATTCAGAGCGCAGCTTCTGAATGCACGACCGGCGCGCTCCGCACTTGCAGCCACCCATTTGCTGGTGCATACTGCGTCTGCCTTTCTCATGCCTCATGGAAGTTGCAACTGACGGTGCTCCGGCCTGCGTGGCCTGACACAGTCCTGGCCCTGTTCAGGACCGCGCTATGAAGATGTCGGGTGTCTTGAGCAAGATTCTTAACGTGCACCACGGTGAGTGGCCTCGCCTCTCGCTGCTGTATGTCATGTCGCTGATTGGCCTGACCGGTCTGACCTGGGGCGACGCGATCGTGCAGGCGGGGTTCCTGCAACGGGTCGGCGTTCAGTACCTGCCCTGGGTCATCATCTCGAGTGCGGCCTGTTCCGTTGCCGCCCTCTTCATATATACCCTATTCGCCGATCGAGTGTCCAACACCCGGCTGCTCGTCGGCCTCCTTGCTGTTTCCGGCGCCGGCATGATGTTGGGCCTGGCGGCGTTGGTCCTGGGGTTCATTCTGCCCGGATATCTGCTGCTCTTCCTGGTGCTTCAGGTGCCGTTGCTCGACATCTATAACATTCACTGGCCCACTTACGTGAACGGATTCTACGATATCCGCTCGGCGAAGCGCATCGTGCCGGTGCTCGGCACTGCGGACAGAGTGGCCGGCATCATCGGTGGTCTCAGCATGCCGCTGATGAACCGCCTGTTCAGCCCTACCGCAATTGTGGTTGGATCGGTCGTCACCCTCGCAGTCATGGGCGCCCTGGCGGCTGCCATGCCCCGCTTGCTCCGCGAGCCAGGCGCTGGCAGGACTATCCGCGCGGCGCCAGGTCGCGCCGCGGATTCTACCCCAAGCGCGGGAGTGGAGCGCCGGGTGAAGAGCTTCGCCCGTGGCTATGGTTCACGGCTGCGGGAAGGCTATTCACAGGTCGCCAGTTCGCGGTTCCTGCGCTGGATGGCATTGTCGACATTCTGCGTGACCATCCTCCTGCCATTTGTGAACTATGCGACCAGCGCCATCCTCCAATCCCAGCTCAAGACTACTGTCGCCATCTCCAACTACACGGGCGTACTTAGCGGCATCGCCAACCTTGTTTTGCTGCCTGTGCAGTTGCTCCTGCTGAGCCGATTCATCGCTCGCCTGGGCGTCGGCAGCGCCGGCCTGATCTTCCCCTTCACAAGCCTTGCCACGGTCGGCAGTCTGATCGTCGCACCCGGTCTGAAATCAGCAACAGTAGGCTACCTCAACCTGACTGCCTTCCGAACCGCTTTCCGGGTGCCCGTCGATGACTTGCTCTACAATGTCGTGCCTCAACGCGTCAAGGCGCGCACCCGTGCCTTCGTCGGTGGCCTGGTCGTCCCGTTCGGGGCAATCCTGGGCGGTCTGCTACTGCTGACCCCATTGATGCAGGCGTCCTGGTTTCTTCCTGCCGCGAGCCTACTCGTGGTGGCTGCCCTGATCCTGGCTGCCGTGATGGTGCGGAGGCACTACGGACATGCGTTAGTGGCTTTGCTGGAGCAAGAGGACTTTTCCTCTCTGGCACTACACACCCCATCCGACCTGGTCACACCCGCTCTCACTGCCGACCCGGCCACGTTGGCGCGCCTGGCTCGGAAGCTCGAGGAGAGCTCGAGCCCCGAGCGGACCCTCTTCATAGCCCAATTAGCTACTGCGGTCGGCGGCGAGACCGCCCTTCCCCTCGTGCGAAAGGCAATCAGTGCTGCAACTGACGGCCGGCTCCGAGCATCACTTGTCGACGTGCTCCTGGTGGCTGACTTACGAAAGGGAGGAGCCCGGGATCTCTGCGTCGAACTGCTCTCCGACCCGGACCCTTACGTGCGCCTCTCAGCCGTCGGCGGCCTGGAAAGGATCGCCGGCCGGCACGATCAACGCTACCAGGAAGCCGCCGCTGGGCTGCTGGCCGATCCCGACATCGAAATCCGGCTGCGCGTGCTGCCGGCTCTGCTGGCGTCGGACGATCTGAGCAGGCGTTCGGCAGGTCACGCCGAATTGCGCACACTCCTCAGATCCGCCGATCCGCACACGCGGGCGCGCGCTGTCCGCGTGATCGGACGGGCACGCGCCTTCGGCCTGCTCCTGGAGTTGGTGCGCTCGCTCACTGATCCCGACGACGAAGTGCGGTTAGCAGCCGCCCTGGCCACCGAGGAAATCAGCGGCGACGAAACGGTGGCCAGCGGGCGCGACATGCTGCTGGCAGTGGCTCTGCTCTTGCTTCACGATCCGGTCGAGCGCGCACGCATCGCCGCAGTCACCGTCCTCGATCGCTTGGGCGCGCGCGGAGGAGCCAGCGCATCGGCTGCCCGCGCGAGCTCGGTCGCGGGCCTGGCCGATCCCAGCCTCGACGTGCGCCGGCGGGCTGTCGAGGCCCTCGTGCGCGGCGGCCGGCGGAGCATAGCGCCTGCGCGTGAGCAACTCGACGCCGGGGATCCTGCCCAACGCAAGATGGCCGCAGTCGCTCTGGCACGGATCGAGCCGCGCAAGTACGGATCGCTGGTGCTCGGAACAACGCTCGATACCGATCTGCGCACCATCTACTCCAATCTTGCTTGCCTGCGGGTCCTCACCGGCTGCGGGGGGCCTGCGGTCGACGTCCTCGCGAGCGCTCTGCGCGAGCGCAACGAGGCCCTTCTGGAAGAGATCTTTTACCTGTTAGCGGCGGTGCGTGAACCGGCCGCGGTCGACACGACACTCCGATCGCTCCGCAGTCCCATTGCTGAGGTGCGTGCCAACGCCGTCGAGGCGCTCGAATCCTTAAGCGCACCGCAGACGGCCGCGCTCATTGCGCCGCTCCTGGAGCCCGAGCGCCCCTCTGGCCCAACGGCGTCGCTGGATGACCGTGATTGGGGCATGTCGTTTCCTGCGCCGGCGGCAGCCTTCAGCTGGCTCCTGGGAGACGCGCAGGATTCCTGGCAACGCATCCTGTCGGCCGCTGCGTTGCGCGAACTGAGCCGATCTCAGGAGGCAGAATCGGATCACGAGTTCGTCGATCTGCTGGAGTTGGCGCGAAGCGATCCCGATGCCGCGGTGCGCGCCGAGGCAGACGTGGGGACAGAAGCTCACCCAGAGCCTGGCAGAGGACATGGGCCGGAAGTCAGCGAACTTACCCTGGTCCAGAAGCTGATCGTCCTGCGCAAGTTGCCCTTCTTCAGTGCGATGCCCATCGAGCAACTTCGCATCCTGGCACGGGTGTCCGAGGTGGAATCCTTCCCGGCGGACGTCAGGCTCTTCAAGGAGGGGGATGCAGGCGGCATCCTCTATGCTGTCGTCATAGGGAGGGTTGGCCTCGAGCAGGAGAAACGAAAAGGGTCTTTTTCCCGGCTTGCCACGGTCGAAGCCGGCGGCTACGTGGGTGAGAGCGACTTCTTGTGCGGCGACTACTGCAGCAGCGCTGCGATCGCAATTGAGAAAACGCTGACGCTCAAGCTGCGGCGTGAGCCAGTGATTGCGTTGGCTCGCCAGTATCCAGACCTGGCACTCGAGTTGATCGGGGTATTGAGCGACCGGCTGCGGGAGGCTCATGAGCGCATCGCCGAGCTGACACGCACGGAACCGGAAAAGCTGCACAAGCTCTACGACCAATTCAGCATGGATCCGGGCGCCGCGTGAGAAGGTCGTCTCTCGGAGCGTGCCGGCATGACGTCAAGGGCTGAGCCTATTTGGAGGGCGGAGTGCCCGTGGGCAGCGCCGGTACGGTCGACTGCCCGTACTCGTTCGTATCTTCGTCTGGCCCAATGTCTCTCACGACATTCGCTCGCCGACTTCGAGCAGCGCTGCGGCATCCTGCAGGTCAGGGAACGCAAAGCCCTCCGCAAATCGCCCGTACACCTCTGCCAGGCGCGTGCGCGCCTCTGCCAACTCCCCGACGTAAGCCTCACCCTGCCGTGTTCGCAGTCGCACAATGCTCATGACCGCGCGCAGCTCCCAAGCGAGCGCTCCCTTCTCGCGTGCGAGTCGCAGGCCATGGTCGAAGCATGCCAGTGCCTCGTCCGCTGCAGCCAGGCCATCGCGCGCCAGCAGCAGCTCCCCGCGCATGCGAAGGAGCTCGGCCTGGAAGCTCTGCCCGCACGGAACCGTCGGTCCAAGGAAGGGCTCTATCGCCTCCAACACGATCGCCGCGCTGCGGTCCGGCAGTGCGCCATCACCGGCCACATTGAGCTCCCCAAGAGGACTCTCCCGGCGGGCCGCGGCCAGGCACCCTTCGGCCAAGACAACCAGCAAGCCGTCGGTGCCGACGACCATGCCCTTGCCCTGCCAGCCGGCGATGGCGCTCCGCATCCTCTCGATGCCGGCCGCGGCGTCAAGACGCCCGGAAATCATCGCCAGCCGCCCCAGGAGAATTTCGAGGTAATCCTGCCACCAGCCAATACCCTCATGCTGACATAACAGGTGGCCCGGCTCGGCCCGCGCTCGCAGCGTCTCAGCATCGCTGCGCAGGAGAAACAGGGTCATGGAGCCGAGCGCCGATGCGAACGCCTGCCCGAACCGGTCGCCCCGCGCGACTGCGCCGGACAACGCGCGGGCGGCGCGATCCTGCGCTCGCTCCGGGTAACCCAGGAACCACCAGTTTAGGGCAGAAAAGCTGAGGACCATGGGCGCAAGCTCGAAGCCGCCCGCCGCCCGCAGGTCATCGTCCAGCTCGGGCGACAGCCGGGCGATGGCAAGTTCGAAACGTTCCTCGGCTTCCTGGGGCTTGCCCATGATATGGAGAAACAGGCCCGACCAAAAGTGGGCGTTGGCCACGAAACTCGCATCACCGCATTGAGTCGCCTCCTCGAGCATCTGGTCCGCCACCGCGAGACCATCCTCGCATTGTCCCCGCGCATTGAGAAGATCCGCCTTGGCCTGAAGCATCAGCAACCTGGACCTGCCGTGCACCGCGTGCGCCCCGGCGTCACCAGCCAGGGCCAGCGCTTTCTCCAATCGAGAGCTGCCGACCCCGCCCACACTCGCCTGCGGGCTCAGCTGGTCGGTCTGCAAGAGCCGCTCGATCTCCGCGCGCTCCGCTGACGGCGGCTCTCCAGCAAGCAAAGCCAGGGCGTGGTCAAACCGGTCGAGGGCCTCGCGCAAGGCCGACACTTTCATTGCCTGGCGCCCGGCGTCGTGTAGCGCGCGGGCCGCCTCCAGTGGTTGGCCGGCAGCCTCGTAATGCCAGGCCAGTTGGGCGCCCAGGCGTTCGCGCTCCGCCGGGTCATTCGCAACCTGGCGATGGAGCGCGGCGCCCACCGCGCCGTGCAGCCGGGCCCGTTCGATCGGATCGAGCTGATCGTAGAGGTACTTCTGAAACAGGTTGTGACCGAAACGATAGCCGGAGATGCGTCTTTCGCCTGCCCAGCGGACCGCGCTGGCCTCGACCAGGCGATGCTTTCGGGCCAGCTCGCTGCTCAGCATGCCGATCATGGTCGAGTCCTCCACGCCGCACACCCGGGCCACGACTTCGGCAGTGAAGTCCTCCCCCTCCACGCTGGCTGCAAGCAGCGCGCGCCTGAGCGCGGGCGCCAGGCGGCTGATTCGCTTTTCGATGACGCCTTCCACGCGCCTGGGGAGCGCTTCCCAGGACAAAGTTGGGCTTTCGACCCAACGGCCGCGACGGTCACGATAGACGTGCCCCTGCTCTCGCAGATCCTGAAGCGTCTCGACCGTGAAGAGGGGATGCCCGCGCGTGTTTTCGGCCAGCCTGCGCCGGAACTTCTCGTCAAAGGCGTTGGATTCGGTGTCTAGCAAGGCATCGACGAAGCTGCGGCCGGTCATCTCATCCTGGCTCAGCTCCACCTCCGAATTGCCGAAAAGCCGCTTGAACTCGGCCAGGACCCCGGCCAGGGGATGATCTTTTTCCTCCTGGCCCAGCGCGATCTCTTCCGGTCGATAGGCGCCCAGGATCAGGATGGAAGAGCCGGACAACCGCCGGGCCAGGTGGAAGAGCAGGCTGATTGACGAGGCATCGGCCCAGTGCACATCGTCCAGGATCAGGAGCAGCGGCCGGTCCTGAGACAAGGCATGCAGCACATGGGCGACTTCTTCAAAGATGCGCCCCTGGTTGGTGCCGGATTGCTGGCTTTCGGCCTGGCCGCGCTCTGCCAGTTCCTGGAGCCGCTGGCGTTGCTGCGGTGCGATCGCTTCGTGAACGGCTGCCCGGCTCAGGAGCAACTCTCCGGGGATAAGCACGTCGACGAGATGGCGGCCGTGCACGAGCAGGGCCTCGACCACGTCCGGCAGGAAGCGCCACAGGCGGAGCGCGTGCTCGCGCGTGATGCTGCCAGCAGCCCAGCCCTGCTCGATGTCGCCGGAGAGCGTGCGCAGGATCTCGCGGAAGGGCAGGTAGGGGTCGCCCATGTCCGCATATCCGGTGCAGACGCCGGCCGCGACGATCAGGCCGGGGTGCTGCTGCTGGGCGCGGCCGGCGAATTCCGCCAGGAGGCGCGTCTTTCCCCAGCCGGCTTCTCCGCTCACGAATGCAACCTGGCCTCGCCCACCAACCGCGGCGTCCATGAATCCTTCCAGCTGCTTCAATTGAGACTCGCGGCCGACGAAGGGCTCCTGCGGTCGCTCCGCGGTCTCTGCGGGTTCGTCCAGAAATGCAGGGCGCCGGGGACCCGCATGGGGCACAGGCGGCACATGCGTAGCCGGGGGCGTGTGAATGGCCGGCGGCTTCAAGTCGCCCCTGCGGATGCGTTGGCAGAGGCTGTTGGTTTCCTCATCGGGCTCGACGGCAAGATCCGCGGCCAGCTCCCGGCGGCAGATCTCATACTGGGCCAGGGCCGCGCTCCGCTGTCCGCTGATGGCCAGCCACGCCATCAAGCGCCGGTGCGCGTCCTCGCGTGAGGGCTCGATCTCGAGGAGGCGGCGGGCGAAGGCGATCGCTCCCTCGAAGTCACCCTTCCCGGCGCGATGGTCCGCCAGCGCACACAGGCTTCCCAACATCTGTTCGCGCAGCCGCGCCCGTTCCACGAGCCACCAGTCCTCGAAATCAGGCGCATCCCGGACATAGAACCCTTCCAGAAAGTCGCCCCGATAGAGCGCTGCGGCACGCTGCAGGCGGCCCGGGATGCCGGGAGGCGTTGCCGCCTGCACCAACTCCTCGAACTCAACCGCATCCACCCAGCATCCTGCGTCCTCCGCAAGGCCCACCGCATCCCGCTCGATGCGCAAAGAGGATCCGAGGTGCTCCCGCAGCTGCTGCAAGGCTTTGCGCAGGTTGCCCCTGGCCGCGTCTTCGGGCATGTCTCCCCAGAGAAGCGCAGCCAGCGCGGGGCGAGCATGCATCTGTCCCGTGACCGCCAGGTAAAACAGCAGGGCCTGGGCCTTGGCAGAAGTGAGCCCGGCCAGAGGCGCGCCATTGAGGATGACCCGGGGTGCGCCCAGGAGGCATATCTGCAAGGTCCATGGCTTTCCAGTGGCTACCGTTTCGTGCCGCATGTCACTTCTCCAAATTCATTCACACGCACGCAGGATTCACGATGCAGGCACGAAGTACGCACGCCATACTATTATAATGCAAGTATATCACAAATTAGAAAGGATTGAACAATGAAACACATCTTGAAGATTCGCACCTTGTCGCTCATCGGCCTGGCTGTTATGTTACTCTTTGTCCTGACGACGGTGGCCCTGGCCCAACCCGTGAGCCAGGCGCAGACGAATGGAGACAACCTGGTGAAAACGGTCCGCCTGGTGACGCAGAGAGCCCCCGTAACCGCGGCGGAAGCCAATGGTTACGGTCGCTTCCTCGGCTGTGTCAGCGGACCGGATGGGTCTATGGGTGTCCACTACCCGAATCCCACGCTCGTGGGTGACGGCATGCTCGATGCCAATCATCCTGAGGTGCTGGTGTACGAGCCAGTCAATGGAAAGCTGGTGCTGGCCGCGGTCGAGTATCTCGTGTTGTACGACGACTGGCATGCTGACAACGAAGGTCCGCCTGTGCTGGCGGGCCAGGTGCTGAACTATGTGGGCAGCCCCAATCGCTATGGCATGCCCGCCTTCTACGAGCTGCACGTATGGGCCTGGAAGCACAACCCCAATGGCGTGTTTGCTGACTGGAATCCGAACGTGTCGTGTGAGACATACGCAGGATAAGGCGTCTGCCGGAACAACATCGAGAGCAGGCCGGCTCCCCGTCGAGGAGCCGGCCTGTTTTTGTCTCCGCAACCTCGCCCGCGCCCCTGCGTACTATTGAATGTCCGGAACCGACATGAGGTGCACTATGCGGAGCCACCAGGGATCGCCTTCGACGCCAGCGCGGCTCAGCGCTCTGCGGGGGGGGCCTCCAGACCGCCCGCCCGCGCGACTGTACTATCTGGACTGGCTGCGCGTCATCGCCACGGTGGGGGTCTTCCTCTTCCACGTCACCAACATCTTCAACAACGCCGGCTTCGAGATCAAGAACTCGGAGCAGAGCGAACTGATCACGATCATCCAGGGCCTCTTCTTCCCGTGGGGCATGCCGCTCTTCTTTGCGGTCGCGGGCGCGGGGAGCTGGTTTGCGCTGCGGCGCCGCACCCCAGGCCAGTTCACGCGCGAGCGCACCATGCGGCTGCTCGTCCCCTTCCTCATCGGCACCCTCGTGCTCGGGCCCATCCAGATCTACTTCTCGTGGCGTCACAGGGTTGAGACCGGGGTGACCGGTTGGACCCTGTCGCAGTTCGTGGCAGATCGCCTGGTGCACATCGGCCCCAAGCTCTTCGGCGCGCTGGGATACCACATGTGGTTCCTGGGCTACCTGTTCGCGTTTTCGCTGCTGGCGCTCCCGCTCCTCGCCTGGCTCAAGGGTGAAGCAGGCCGGGCCGTGGTCTCGCGGCTGGCCGCGCTGTGCGAGCATCGCGGCGCGATCCTGATCTTTGCGCTTCCGCTGGTGGTCGTGCGGCTCGTCCTCCAGCCCTTGTTTCCCCTCGAGCATGACTGGGCCGATTTCGCCGTGTTCGGGCTGTTCTTCCTCCTGGGCTACCTCATGTATGCGGACGAGCGGTTCACGCGCGCCATCCGCCGCGACGGGTGGATGCTCCTGATCGCCTTGATCGCTTTCACGTTGGCCTTTGGCTTAACGCTCATGTCGCTCGAGTCGTATGGCCTTGAGGACGCGCCGGCCACGT
>ENA-UOUL01005826-UOUL01005826.1-bioreactor-metagenome-genome-assembly--contig:-NODE-5826-length-10412-cov-3.321432_pt1 | contig 10412 bp, 10 predicted proteins | sample MGYA00249838_ERZ747220 | MGnify/ENA primary metagenome ERZ747220 (study PRJEB28778, sample SAMN05720191) | bioreactor metagenome | isolation source: Anaerobic biogas reactor | place: USA:Washington...
TGCGCTGCCGCTGGAACGCCATGCACCACCCACGCAAGCCGCCACCGGCCAAGGACGACGTCCCCGCGATGCTCGACGCGGACGTGCAGGTCCAGAGCTTCCGCCAGGTCCGCGAAGCCCATCGGCTGGAACTCGTCGAGGATTACGTGGAGCTGATTTCCGACCTCATCGCCCATGAGGGCGAAGCGCGCCAGGTGGACATCGCCGCGCGCCTGGGCGTCAGCCAGCCGACGGTCGCCAAGATGCTCAAGCGGCTGGTGCGCGACGGCTACGCCGTGCAGCGCCCCTACCGCGGGGTGTTCCTCACCGAGGCGGGCGAGGCGCTGGCGGCCGCCAGCCGTGAACGCCACCGCACGGTGGAGGCCTTCCTGCTCGCACTCGGCGTTCCCGCGGACGTCGCCCGCCGCGACGCCGAAGGCATCGAGCACCACGTCAGCCCCGAGACGCTGGCCATCTTCGACCGTTTCACCCGGCAGGCGGGCGACCGCCAGTCCTGAGGCTCGCCGGCGCGTCCGGCACGTGCCGACACCGGAGCAGGCAGCGAAACGGGCCGGCGAACGTGGCCCGGCACGGCCGTCGTTTGGAGACGATGCCCCATCGGTGCGGACCGGCCCGTCGCGTCTTCACGAATTCCACACATAGTCCAACGCCAGCTGAAGGCATCCCGCGGCGAACACCCAAACCCCTCTATATTCGCGGGGTCCCAGACCAAGGAGCTTTGGACATGTTTGCAAGCAAGCGACATCTTCTGAGGGCCGGCGTGCTCGGCGTGGCGATGGTTGCCGTCGCGGGTCTGTCCGGCTGCGCTACCTATGACGACGAGTTCGCGACCATCAACTCGCGGCTCGACCAGCTCGACACCCGCGTGCAGAGCGCGGCGCAGAGCGCCGAAGCCGCCAACCAGTCGGCGCAGCAGGCCAACCAGCGGCTTGACCAGATCGAGGGCCGCGTCCAGCAGCTCGAGGCGGCCCCGCGCCGCGCGCCGCGCGGTTGATCGCCGCGGTCCCGTTCGTGCGCAACGGTAGGCGCTGGATCCGGTGGCCCGCTGGCCACCGGATCCATTTCACCGCCCTGGATCCCGGCGCGTCACACGCCCCGGTGACCACGGACCGCCCTCCTCTCCCGACGCCCTCCGTGCCCGCGCATCGCGCGAGCCGGGCCTGGTGCGCGGCGCTGTGCGCGCTGGCATTGCTTGGCACCGGCCTCGCCGGCGCCGGCCCCGCCGCCGCGCAGCCGGTGGCGGCGGTCGACGAGCTTCCGCGCGGCCAGGATGTGTCCGATACGGTGATCGAGCTCGCCGGCTGGGTGGTCGCCACCCGCGACAGCGAGGGGTATCCGTTCGCGATCATGGACAAGGCGGCCGCACAGGTGCTGGTGTTCGGCGGCGACGGCCGCCTGCGTGGCGCGGCGCCCGGGCTCTTCGGCTCGGCGGTCGGCGACCACACCGCGCCCGGCATCGCCGGCCTGGCGCTTCGCGAGATTCCCGGGCGCGACCGTACGACCCCGGCCGGCCGGTTCGTCGGCGGGTACGGCCCGTCGATCGACGCCGGCCGTGTGCTGTGGGTGGACTACGAGTCCGCGGTCTCCATCCATCCCACGGCGACCGGCGTCCCGGCCGAGAAGCGCCCGGAACGCCTTGCATCGCCCACCCCGGACGACAACCGGATCACCCACGGCTGCATCAACGTCTCGCCGGAGTTCTACGAACGCGTCGTGCGCCCGACGTTCCAGCGCGGCGGCGTGTTCTACATCCTGCCGGACACCCTGCCCGTGGCCGAGGTATTCCCGGAGTTCGCGGCCAGCATGCGGTCCGCACAGCGCAAAATCGGCCGGCGCGAGGCACGCGTGGGTCGGTAGGGCCCGCGCTCGACCTGCGGCGACGCGGGACGGCGTAACGACGGAGAACATGAGAAGAGCCCCGGGCGATCCGGGGCTCTTCCGGGTCTGTTCTCCTGCGGGCTCCCGGTTGCCGCACCGGGCCCGCCAGGCGAGCCGCCGTTCCTCCGCTCCAGGGGCCTCCGGCGGGGACGTTCCCTGACGGCTCCGGCCGCCCTTCGCGGCCCTTCGGGCCCCTGGGCGGGGCCCGCGAAATTGGTCGGGGTAGCCGGATTCGAACCGACGACCACTTGTCCCCCAGACAAGTGCGCTACCAGGCTGCGCTATACCCCGGTGTGGCCGGGCATTATACCCCGGCGCGCGTCGCCGGGCGCGGATCGGCCACGGGTCCGCGGCCGGCGCCCTCTCAGCGTTTGAGCAGCTGCAGGATTTCCTCGAGCTCCATCCGCACCTGGCGCACGATCTGGCTGCTCAAGGTGGACTCGCGCCGCGCGGCCTCGCCCTCCAGCCGCTGCCGGGCGCCGCCGATGGTGTAGCCCTGCTCGTACAGCAGGCCGCGGATCTGGCGCACCATCAGCACGTCATGGCGCTGGTAGTAGCGGCGGTTGCCGCGGCGCTTGACCGGGTTCAGGCTCGGGAATTCGGTCTCCCAGTAGCGCAGCACGTGCGGCTTGACGTCGCACAGCTCGCTGACCTCGCCGATGGTGAAGTAGCGCTTGGCCGGGATCGGCGGGAGCTCGCGGTTACTGCCGGGGTCAAGCATCGCCCGGTCCCGTGTAGGTTTCCACCCGTTCCTTGAGCTTCTGGCCCGGGCGGAAGGTGACCACGGTGCGGGCGGAGATCGGGATCTCCTCGCCGGTCTTGGGGTTGCGGCCCGGGCGCTCGTTCTTGCGCCGCAGGTCGAAGTTGCCGAAGCCCGACAGCTTGACCTGGCGCCCGCCCTCCAGGGCCTCGCGCAGCGCGGTGAAGAAGGCATCGACGAACTCCTTCGCCTCCCGCTTGTTCAGCCCCACTTCCTCGTAGAGCTTCTCGGCCATCTCGGCTTTGGTCAACGCCACGCTGTCCCCCAAGGCAACTCAGCTTCTGATCCGGGCGCCGTGTTCGTCCTGCAGCGCGGCCATGATGGCGGCCACCGCGCGATCCACGTCGCCATCGGTGAGAGTGCGGGATTTATCCAGCAGAATCAAGCCGGTTGCGAGACTTCTGAATCCCGGATCGACCCCCTTTCCGAGATAACGGTCGAACAGCCGCACTTCGGACAGCAGCGGGCCCCCGGCGCGCCGGATGGTGGCCTCCAGGGCACTCCAGGGCACCGTATCCGGGGCGACGAACGCGATGTCCCGGCGGACGGACGGGTAGCGCGACAGGGCCTGGGGACGCGGAATGGCGCGCCGGCACAGCGGGGCCAGGTCCAGCTCGAAGCCCAGCACCGGTCCGTCGAGGTCCAGCGCGCGCAGCAGGCGCGGGTGAAGTTCCCCGATCCAGCCCAGCCGCGCCTCGCCGCCGTCCACCCGCCAGACATCGGCGCTGCGGCCGGGATGCCCGTGCGGCGCGTCGCTGCGGCGGTAGTCGAGCACGGCACCCGCGCAGGCGGCCAGGCTGTCCAGGTCGCCGCGCAGGTCGTGGAAGTCGGCCGCGCGCGCGGGTTCGCCCCACTGCTCGGCGCGCGCGTCGCCGTGGATCGCGGCGGCGATGCGCGCCGTCTCCACCGGCGCTTCGCCCGGCCCGGCGGCGGCGAATACCTTGCCCAGCTCGAACAGGCGCACGCGCGACTGCTGCCGCGCGAGGTTGCGGCCGAGCGCCGAGACCAGCCCCGGCAGCAGCATGGTGCGCATCACGCCCAGCTCGGCGCTGAGCGGATTGGACAGCGGCACGCTGCCGGTCGCGGCCTGCCAGTGGTCGAGCAGCTGGGCGTCGACGAAGGCGAAGCACAGCGCCTCGTGGTAATCGCGCGCCACCAGCTGCGCGCGCAGGGTGTCCTCGGCCACGCGCGTCTCGCTGGGCGCGGCGATGCGGGCCGCGCCGCCCGGCAGCGTGGTGGGGATGGCATCGTAGCCGTGGATGCGGGCGACCTCCTCGATCAGGTCCTCCTCGATCGCCACGTCGAAGCGGCGGCTCGGCGGCAGGACCCGCCAGCCCCCGGCCACGTCCTCGACCTCCATGCCCAGGGCGCGCAGGATCCGCGCGACCTCGGCGTCCGGCACCTGCAGGCCCAGCACTCGGGCCAGGCGGGCGCGGCGCAGCAGGATCGGCCGTGGCTGCGGGAGGTGTTCTTCCAGCGCGGCCTCGACCACGGGGCCGGGGCAGCCGCCGGCGATGTCCACGACCAGGCGGGTCGCCACCTCGATCGCGGTGCGCGGCAGCTGCGGATCGACGCCGCGCTCGAAGCGGTGCGCCGCGTCGGTATGCATGCCCAGGCGCCGGCTGCGGCCGATGATCGCGGCCGGTGCGAAGTGCGCGGCCTCCAGGAACACGTTCGCGGTGGCATCGGTGACGCGGGTATCCATGCCGCCCATCACGCCGGCCAGCGCCACCGGGCGGTCGGCGTCGGTGATGGCGAGGAACTCGCCGTCCAGCTCCACCTCGCGCCCGTCGAGCAGCACCAGGCGCTCGCCGGCGCGGGCGCGACGCACGCCGACCGGACCCTTGAGCAGGTCGCGATCGAAGGCGTGCATCGGCTGGCCGAGTTCGAGCATCACGTACTGGGTAACGTCGACCAGGAAGCTCACCGGGCGCACGCCGCTGCGGCGCAGGCGCTCGGCCATCCACACCGGCGTGCGCACGCGCGCGTCCACGCCCTCGATCACGCGGCCGACGTAGCGCGGCGCATCGGCCCCGGCGCCGAGTTCGATCGGCAGGGTGGCCGTGCCGGTCGCGGCCACCGGCGTGGCGTCGTGGTCGGCGACCGTGCCACCGAGCGCGGCGGCCACGTCGTAGGCGATGCCGCGCACGCTGAAGCAGTCGGCGCGGTTCGGGGTGAGCTTGATCTCGATGCTGGCGTCGGGCAGGCCGAGGTATCCGGCCAGCGGCGCCCCCACGGGGGCGTCGTCGGGCAGCTCCATCAGGCCCGAGGCATCGGCGTCGATGCCCAGCTCCTTCGCCGAGCAGAGCATGCCGTTGGACTCGACGCCGCGCAGCTTCGCGGCCTTGATCGTGAGGTCGCCCACACGCGCGCCCACCAGCGCCAGCGCCGCCACCAGCCCGGCGCGGGCGTTGGGAGCGCCGCACACGATCTGCAGTGGCTCGCCCTGGCCGGCGTCGACGCGGCAGACCTGCAGCCGGTCGGCCTGCGGATGCTTTTCGGCCGAGAGGATGCGCGCCACCACCACGCCGTCCAGGTCCTGGCCGAGTTCGGCCACGTCCTCGACCTCCAGGCCGATCGCGGTCAACACCGCCGCCAGGCGCTCGCGGCCGGCGTCGGTGGGCACGTGCTGGCGGAGCCAGTTCTCGCTGAACTTCATGCTGGATTCCCGTGATCAGTCGTCGCTGGCGGGCGGCGCGCCGGACCCGCGCCGCCGGCCATTGCCTCAGGCGAACTGCCTGAGGAACCGCAGGTCGTTGTCGAAGAACGCGCGCAGGTCGTCCACGCCGTAGCGCAGCATCGCCAGCCGCTCCACGCCCATGCCGAAGGCGAAGCCGGTGTAGCGCTCCGGGTCGATGCCGACCGCGCGCAGCACGTTCGGGTGGACCATGCCGCAGCCCAGCACCTCCAGCCAGCGGGTGCTGCCGTCCGGGCGCTGCCAGGCGATGTCGACCTCGGCGCCGGGCTCCACGAACGGGAAGTAGCTGGGGCGGAAGCGCATCTCGAAATCGCGCTCGAAGAACGCGCGCACGAACTCGGCCAGCGTGCCCTTGAGGTCGGCGAAGGTGGAGTGCTCGTCCACCAGCAGGCCCTCGCACTGGTGGAACATCGGCGAGTGGGTCTGGTCGGAGTCGGAGCGGTACACCTTGCCCAGCGCGATCATCCGCAGCGGCGGCCCGCTCTTGCTGGCGACCGCCTCACCCATGTAGCGCACCTGCACGCCCGAGGTGTGGGTGCGCAGCAGGCGCCCGTCACCGAAGTAAAAGGTGTCGTGCATGGCGCGCGCCGGATGGTGCGGCGGGAAATTCAGCGCCTCGAAGTTGTGCCAGTCGTCCTCGATCTCCGGGCCGTCGGCCAGGTCGTAGCCCAGGCGGCCGAAGATGTCGGCCATGCGCTGCATGGTGCGGCTGATCGGGTGGACGGTGCCGCGGCCGGGGTCGCGGCCGGGGAGGGTCACGTCGATCGACTCGCCGGCCAGGCGCGCGTCGAGCTCGGCGTCCTCGAGCTCCGCGCGGCGCGCGGCCAGCGCGCGGGTCACCGCGTCGCGCACCCGGTTGATCGCCTCGCCCGCGGCCTTGCGCTCCTCCGCGGGCAGGGTGCCCAGCGCCTTGAGCCGGGCGGTGATGCTGCCACCCTTGCCCAGCAGCGCCACGCGCAGCCCCTCCAGCGCGTCGGCGCTGGTGGCCGCGGCGATGTCCTGCATCGCCTGCTTCGACAGTGACTCGATGTCGCTCATCGAACGCCCCTTGCGTTCCGGGCCGCGGCCCGGTTGGCGGCCGGTTCCCGCCACGGCGCCGCCGGCCGCGGGTCCCGACCCGGTTCCGGTCCCCGCGCCGCGGACCCCGCGCGCGCCGACCGGCCCTGGAAAAACGAATGGGGAAGGACTTGCGCCCTTCCCCATGCGTGTACCACCTGGTCTCCCGACAGCCGGCCGCGCGCGTGCGGCGGCCGCGCCGGGACACGTGACATTACGCCGCGAGCGCGCCCTTCGCCTTCTCGGCCAGGGCCGTGAACCCGGCCGCGTCGTGCACGGCGATGTCCGCCAGCACCTTGCGGTCCAGGGTGATGCCGGCCTTGGACAGCCCGTTCATGAAACGGCTGTAGCTCAGCCCGTTGGCGCGGGCGGCGGCATTGATGCGCGTGATCCACAGGCTGCGGAAATTGCGCTTCTTCTGCTTGCGGTGGATGTAGGCGTACTGCTGGGCCTTGATGACCGCCTGCTTGGCGACGCGGAAGACCTTGCGCCGGGCGTTGTAGTAGCCCTTGGCACGGGCGAGGACCTTCTTGTGGCGACGACGCGCCTGCACGCCACGCTTGACTCTTGCCATGGTTCAGCCCTCCTCAGAGATACGGCAGCATGCGGTCCAGACGGCCTGCGTCCTCGGCGCGGACGTGGTTCGTCTGCCGGAGGTTGCGCTTCCGCTTGGTCGCCTTCTTGGTGAGGATGTGGCTGCGGTTGGCGTGGCCCGCCTTGTACTTGCCGGAAGCGGTCTTCCGGAAGCGCTTGGCCGCGCCCCGATGCGTCTTGATCTTGGGCATTGCGATGTCCTTGGGGTCGTTTCGAGTACTGGCCCGGGCGGCGCCGATCGTCGGCACGCTTTCCATCCTGCCTGGCCGGTTTGCAAGCCACTGGTCCCGAAGGAGCCGGGGGCGGGTCCGAAGGCCTCGCGGCCTGTCCCCGGACGAACCGGGCCGGCCATTATGCCCGCTGCCGGTTTTGGGCGCAATCGATGCGCCTTCGCTGACTCCCCCCGCTTGCGGGGAGGGCCGGGGCCGGAGCGTGGGGCGGGCCGGGGCGGGGCGCCCGAAAAACGAAGCGCGCCTGGGGGCGCGCTCTCCATCCTGCCCTCCCCCGCCCGCGGGGGTGGGGAGGGCCGGTACGCGGGCCGCGCCCGCGGTTACTTCTTCTTGGGGGCGATCATCATCACCATCTGCCGGCCTTCCAGGCGGGGGCGCGACTCGATCACGATGTCCTCGCCCAGGTCGGCCTCGATGCGGGCGGCCATCTCCCGGCCCAGTTCCTGGTGGCTCATCTCGCGGCCACGGAAGCGGATGTTGACCTTGATCTTGTCGCCTTCCTCCAGGAAGCCGCGCATCTTGCGAAGCTTGATCTGGTAGTCGCCCTCGTCGGTGACGGGGCGGAACTTCACTTCCTTGATCTCGACCTGCTTGGACTTCTTCTTGGCCTCGTTGGCGCGCTTTTGCTGCTCGAACTTGAACTTTCCGAAGTCCATGATCTTGCAGACCGGGGGATCCGCATTGGGCTGGATCTCCACCAGGTCGAGGCCTTCTTCCTCGGCCATCTGCAGTGCTTCGTCGCGCGACAGTACGCCGACCATCTCACCATCGGAACCGATCACGCGTACGCGGGGCACGCGGATCTCGCTGTTGCGGCGATTCTGCTTGTCTTGGGTGCTAATACGAGGTCTCCGGAAATGGGGATACCGGGGGCGCCACCGGGCGCCCGCCGTGCGGGATGGGACGGATTTTTAACGGAATCCGGCCGCGATACAACCGTCAGGGGCGGGATTCTTCCGCCAGCCGGGCGGCAAAGGCGTCCACCGGCATCGCACCCAGGTCCTCGCCGGACCGGGTCCGGACCGCCACCGCCCCCGCCTCCCGCTCGCGGTCCCCGACCACCAGCAGGTAGGGCACCCGCTGCAGGGTGTGCTCGCGGATCTTGTAGCCCACCTTCTCGTTGCGGGTATCCGATTCTACCCTGAATCCCTTTGAATTCAAAAACTTGGCTGTCTTCTCCACCGCCTCGGCCTGGGCATCGGTGATGTTCATGACCACCGCCTGGACCGGGGCCAGCCAGGCCGGGAAGGCGCCGGCGTGGTGTTCGATCAGGATCCCGATGAACCGCTCCATGGAGCCGACGATGGCCCGGTGCAGCATCACCGGGTGGCGGCGCTGGCTGTGCTCGTCCACGTACTCGGCGCCCAGGCGGCCGGGCATCATGAAGTCGACCTGCATGGTCCCCAGCTGCCAGGTGCGGCCGATGGCGTCGCGCAGGTGGTACTCGATCTTGGGCCCGTAGAACGCGCCCTCGCCCGGCAGCTCCTGCCACTCCACCCCGGAGGCGCGCAGGGCCGAGCGCAGGGCCTCCTCGGCCTTGTCCCAGGTGGCGTCGTCGCCCAGCCGGTTCTCCGGGCGCAGGGCGATCTTGATCCGGATGTCCTCGAAGCCGAAGTCGGCGTAGACCTTCAGCGCCTGGGCGTGGAACGCGCGGACCTCGGACTCGATCTGCTCCTCGGTGCAGAACACGTGGCCGTCGTCCTGGGTGAAGCCGCGCACGCGCAGGATGCCGTGCAGCGCGCCCGAGGGCTCGTTGCGGTGGCAGGAGCCGAACTCGCCGTAGCGGATCGGCAGGTCGCGGTAGCTGTGCAGGCCCTGGTTGAACACCTGCACGTGGCCCGGGCAGTTCATCGGCTTCACCGCGTAGGTCCGCTTCTCGGACTCGGTGAAGAACATGTTGTCCTTGTAGTTGTCCCAGTGGCCCGAGCGCTTCCACAGCTCGACGTCGAGGATCTGCGGGCAGCGCACTTCGCCGTAGCCGGTCTCGCGGTACACGCGGCGCATGTACTGCTCGACCACCTGCCACAGCGCCCAGCCCCTGGGATGCCAGAACACCAGGCCGGGCGCCTCCTCCTGCAGGTGGAACAGGTTCTGCTGCTTGCCGATCCGGCGATGGTCGCGCTTCTCGGCCTCCTCGATCCGCTGGATGTAGGCCTTGAGCTGCCTGTCGTCGGCCCAGGCGGTGCCGTAGATGCGCTGCAGCTGTTCGTTCTTCGAGTCGCCGCGCCAGTACGCGCCGGAAATGCGCAGCAGCTTGAAGTGCTTCAGGAAGCGGGTGTTGGGCACGTGCGGGCCGCGGCACATGTCCACGTATTCCTGGTGGTGGTACAGGCCCATCGCGGTGACCTCCGGGCCCATGTCCTCGATCAGGCGCAGCTTGTAGTCCTCGCCGCGGGCCTTGAACACCTCGATGACCTCGTCGCGCGGGGTCATCTTCTTGACCACCTCGTAGTCCTGGGCGATCAGCTCGCGCATGCGCTGCTCGATCGCGGCCATGTCCTCGGGCGTGAACGGGCGCTCGTGCCAGATGTCGTAGTAGAAGCCGTCCTCGATCACCGGGCCGATCACCATCTTGGCGTCAGGGTAGAGCTGCTTGACCGCGTGGCCGACCAGGTGCGCGCAGGAGTGGCGGATGATCTCCACGCCCTCTGGATCCTTCGGGGTGAGGATCTGCAGCGTGGCGTCGCGGTCGATGAGGTCGCAGGCGTCGACCTGGCGGCCGTCGACCTTGCCGGCCACGGTGGCCTTGGCCAGGCCCGGGCCGATCGAACGGGCGACGTCCATGACCGTCACCGGGTGCTCGAACTCGCGCTTGCTGCCGTCTGGGAGGGTGATCGTGATCATGTGCGGGCGGGGTCGGGGGGCTGGGGATCGAGAGGCACGGACGGGTCGGCGGGATCGGCGGGCCGGCCTGGACGCACCGCGCCGCGGCCACAAAAAAGGCGCCACGAGGGCGCCCTGCCGGGCGTCGACGCGCACGCCCTCACGCTCCAGCAGCGAGCGCTGTCGCGCCGCCGCAGCGTCGCGGAAACCGTTATCGAGAACTGGTTGCCGTTGACGAGGGTGCAACGGCCTTCAACGCGCCCGAGATGGTCGATATAGGCGACGATATGCTCGCCGACATGCGGCGGCATCTCGGACTGAAGCAGCACGCCGCCGGGCGACATATTGACGGTCTGGCACGGATATTCCTGCC
>ENA-UOUL01005832-UOUL01005832.1-bioreactor-metagenome-genome-assembly--contig:-NODE-5832-length-10402-cov-3.084455_pt1 | contig 10402 bp, 12 predicted proteins | sample MGYA00249838_ERZ747220 | MGnify/ENA primary metagenome ERZ747220 (study PRJEB28778, sample SAMN05720191) | bioreactor metagenome | isolation source: Anaerobic biogas reactor | place: USA:Washington...
CGTCACGCCGTGGTCCGGCAGTTCCTGCGGCTGCGAGACCTTCGCCCCGAGCGTGTCCCGATAAATCGTTGTGGCAGCCGCCAGATTCGGCACGGCAATCGCCAGATGATTGAGCCGTTTCAGCATGTCTCCCCTCCACCCTTTACTGTGTCACGAACACCGTTACGATTGGCTTTTTGCCCCAGACTTCGTTTGCCGAAGCGCGCACTGCGCGACGGACAGCTTCAGCGACGAGATCCAGGTTGCGCCGGCCCTTCCGCGGAATGCTTCTGATCGCGCCGATCGCGGCATCCAGCATGACATCCTCCACGACCTCGTCGGCCGTGTGTGGTGAGCAGCCGCGATGGCGGGCGTAGGCATTGGCGCTCTGGCGGGCGCGCTTCGGGCCGCTGCCGGACGGCGCACCGCTGGAAGGCGGCGATTGGCGGCTGCTGGCCTTTGTCACGGTGGAGGATCTGGACGTGCCATTCCCGCGCGTCGCCGCCCCCCAGCCGGACCTGCCGCCGCGCCTGCGCTTCGAGGCTGGCACCGTGCAGGGCCACGCCGGCTGCAACGACTTCAGCGCTCCCTACGAGGCCGGCGACGGCGCCCTTGCCGTGGGCGAGCTGGTTGTGACCGACATGCTCTGCGAAGGGCCGGCCGAGCTGATGGCCCAGGAGGAGCGTTTCCTGGCGGAGCTGGCCCAGGCCGGGCGCGCGCTCGTCGCCGGCGACCTGCTGTGGATCGAGACCGGCGAAAACAACGCGCTGCTCTTTGACCGCACGGTCGGAGAGTAAGGGCGCCTATTCTTCCGGCGCTTCCTCCGGCTGGATGGTGAGCAGCACCTTGTCCACGCGGTGCCCATCCATGTCCACAACTTCGAAGCGGTAGTTGCCCCACTCGAATGTGTCGCCGGTGACCGGCAGCCGGCCGATCATGTAGACGACGAAGCCGCCCATCGTCTGGTAGACGCCCTCTTCCGGGAAGCGCTTCACCGGGAAAAGCGCCTCGAACTCGTCCAGCGTCAGCAGGCCGTCGATCAGCCAGCTACCATCTTCGCGCTGCAGGACGGGCGGCTCGACAATCTCCTCTTCGGTGGGAATATCGCCGACGATGGCCTCCAGGATGTCTATCAGGGTGATCAGCCCGTCGATGCCGCCGTACTCGTCCACGACAAAGGCCAGGTGGCTGCCGGACTGCTTGAACGGCTCCAGCGCGCGCAGCGTGCGCATCGTCTCCGGGAAATAAAGCGGCTCGATCATCGCCCCCTGCAGGTCCAGCGGCCGGCCGCCGATACAGTCGGAGAGCAGGTCTTTGGCGCGCACGACGCCGAGCACGCGGTCCAGGCTGCCGTCACAGACCGGAAAGCGGGAGTGTTCGGCTTCCATGATGATCCGCCGGTTTTCTTCCTCCGGCGCGTTGACGTCCAGCCAGACGATCTCCGGGCGCGGGGTCATCATCGCCTCCAGCGGGCGATCGTTGAGCCGGAAGACGCTCTCCACCATCTCGCGCTCGGCCTCCTCGATAATGCCCGCCCGGGCGCTCTGCTCCACCAGCACGCGAATCTCCTCCTCGCTCACTTCCTCCTCGGTGGACGACTCGATGCCCAGCAGATTGAGCACGCCTTCGGTCGCCAGGCTCAGGGTGCGCACGACCGGCGTCGCCAGCACGGAGAGTGTCTGCATCGGCCGGGCGACGCGCGCGGCAATCCGCTCGGCGCTGTTCAGGCCGATACGTTTGGGCACCAGCTCGCCGATGACCACGGAGAGGAACGTGATGGCGCCGACGACGATGAAGAGGCTGATGCCTTCGGCATAAGGGGCCAGCCAGGATACCTCCGCGAGCGTCTCGGCCAGCGGCTCTGCTATCCGGGCGCCGCCATAGGCGCCGGCGAAGATGCCGACGAGCGTAATGCCCACCTGCACGGTGGAAAGGAAGCGATTGGGCGATTGGGCCATCTGCAGGGCGACCTGCGCTCCCCGGTCGCCGCCGATAGCCATCTGCTGCAGGCGCACCCGCCGCGCCGAGACGACGGCAATCTCGGCCATGGCGAAGAGGCCGTTGAGCAGGATGAGCAGCAGGACAATGGCGATTTCTGTGGCAACGCCAGACATAGGCATACCTCGGCTCTTTTCCTTGAAGCTGACTCTCTATTATGACCCGCGCCGGTTGAATGCCCATTAGATCGCCGGCAATTTGACAATTCACGATCTCAATACTATACTCCCCTACCGTATCTAACATCGTAGCAGGAGAGGCAGGAGTAACGATGCCCCGATATCAGTATGGATGTCAGGACTGTGGTGAGTCCTTTGAGAAAGAGCTGCGCATGTCCCAATCGGGCGAGACGCAGATCTGTCCGGCGTGTGGTAGCGACCAGACGCGCAAGCGCATCGGCGCCGTTGCCGTGACGAGCGGTGGCCCGGCGCGGCAGAGCGCGCCACCGCCGCGCAGCCCCTTCACCTGAGTGGGCGGCTGTTAGGCAGGCGGTCCGTCTGCCTGGAGTAGAAACGAGGGAAGATGAACGTTCATTCGCAGGAAGTGAAAGATGACCTCCAGAAGCGGCTGCGCCGTATCGAGGGGCAGGTGCGCGGCATCCAGCGCATGCTGGAAGAAGACCGCGACTGCCGCGAGATTGTCCAGCAGCTGAATGCCGTGCACGCTGCCGTGGGCAACGCGACCCACCTCTTCGTGCGCGCCTATGCCAAAGATTGCCTGCTCAACGAGAGCGGCGGGCAGGATACCGGGGCCGTCATCGACGACCTGCTCGATTTGATTGCCAGAGTGAAAACATGAGTGAAATCAAAGAAGCAAAAGTAGTGTGGAAGGGCGACGGGCTGAGTTTTAGCTCGGAGCTGGGTTCGGGTTACCGGCTGGACGTGGGCGGCCCGTCCGGCGGCAGCCCCATGGAGCTGCTCCTGGCGGGCGTCGCCGGCTGCACCGCCATGGACGTGGTCAACATCCTCCAGAAGATGCGCCAGCCCTTTACCGGTCTGGAAGTCGCCGTCTGCGGCACGCGCGCCGCTGACTACCCAATGGTCTACACAGACGTCAACGTGACGTACATTGTTAAGGGCGAAGGCGTCGATACTGAGGCCGTGGAGCGGGCCATCGCCCTTTCCCACGAGACGTACTGCTCGGCAAGCATCATGGTCGAGCGCTCCGGCGCGCGGCTGACCACGGACTATCGCATCGAGCCGTCCGTCTCCTGATTGTTGCTTCCCACGCGGTTGCCTGCCGCAGAACGCCGTGACCTCCCGGTTGCGGCGTTCTTTATTTCTGGCAGAAAGTGGTATAGTAACGCCGCGCTGCCGCCCGGCCCCTTGCCGGTGCGGCGGCTTGCCGGAAAAGGAGAGGGAAGCGATTGCAGAAACAGGAATCGGGCGAGCGAAGAGACTGGTGGTGGCTGCTGCTGATTGCCGCCCTGGTGGCGGCGGCGGTCTGGCTGCTTCGTAACCCCGGCTATCCCGTGCGGCTGGGACTGGACCTGCAGGGCGGCCTGCAGGTGCTGCTTGCCGCCGACGTGCCCGAGGATCAGGCGGTCAGCGCCGACGATATGACGGCAGCCCGCCAGATCATCAGCCAGCGCGTCAACGCGCTGGGCGTCAGCGAGCCGCTGGTGCAGGTTGAGGGCGAGCGGCGCATCCTCGTCGAGCTACCGGGCATTGACAACGTGGACGAGGCCATCGAGCTGATCCAGGAGACGGCCCTGCTGGAGTTCGTGGACAGCGGCGACCAGCCTCTGCCGGTCGGCCTCTGCGTGCGCACGTCGCTGAATGAAGGCGCGCCGTCCCCCTGCGAGGTCGAGGGAGCCGAGCCGGCGCCCACCTTCCCCACGGTGCTCACGGGCGCCGAGCTGCGCAATGCCGACGCGCGGCTGGACGAGGTGAGCCGCGCCCTGGTCAGCTTCGAGATGACGCCCGAAGGGGCCGAGCTGCTCGGCGCGCACACGGCAGCCAACCTGGGGCGCTTTCTGACGATCGTGCTCGACAAGCAGGTCATCTCCAGCCCGCGCATCCAGGCTGCCATCAGCGATGCGGGCGTCATCGAGGGCCAGTTCACGCTGGAGGAAGCGCAAACGCTGGCGCTGCAACTGCGCTTCGGGCGGCTGCCCATCCCGCTGCGCGTGGACAGCACGCGGCAGATCGGCGCCACGCTGGGCGAGCAATCCATCCAGGACAGCATCCGGGCCGGCGCCATCGGCGTGCTCGTCGTCCTGCTTTTCATGCTCATTTACTACCGGCTGCCCGGTCTGCTGGCCGACTTGGCGCTGCTCATTTACGCCCTGCTCAACGTCGCCGTTTTCGAGTGGCTGGGGGTGACGCTGACGCTGCCGGCAATCGCCGGCTTCCTGCTTTCCACGGGAATGGCGGTGGACGCCAACATCCTCGTCTTCGAGCGCATGAAGGAAGAGCTGCGCGCCGGAAGCTCGCCGCGTCACGCCGTCCGCACCGGCTTCAGCCGCGCCTGGACCTCCATCCGCGATAGCAACCTCGCCACGATGGTCATCTGCCTCATTCTCTGGGCTTTCGGGCGCAACTTTGGCGCCAGCAGCGTCCAGGGTTTTGCCATCACCCTGGTGATCGGCGTGCTGATCAGCATGTTCACGGCCGTTATCGTCACGCGCACCTTTGTCGGTCTGATCGTGAACCAGGCGACCGATTGGCTGCGCGACCGGCGCTGGCTTCTGGGAGTCTAGCATGTTCCAGTTCGTGCAACGCCGCCGCTATTACTTCCTCTTCTCGGCGCTCCTCGTCGGCGCGGGTATCGTCGCCATGATCATCTCCACCGTGCGCACGGGGCGCCCTTTCCTCGTCGGCGTCGATTTCCAGAGCGGCACCCGCTTTGAGGTCCAGTTTGCCGAGCCGGTGAGTGAAGACGAGCTGCGCGAGCTATTCACCAGCCTGGGCATCGGCAATCCCATCGTCACCTCGCTGGGCGGGCAGGGTCTGGAAAACGCCTGGCAGATCCGCACCGAGTTCCTGCAGCCGGAGGAGTCGCGCGCCATTCTCACGGCGCTGGAGGAGGATCTGGCGCCGCTAGTGCCCGACTCGACCCAGGTGCAGACGGTCAGCCCGTCGGTCGGCGCCGAGGTCACCCGCGCCGCCTTCATCGCCGTTCTCGTCGCCGCCGTCATCATCCTCGTCTACATCATGATCAGCTTCCGGCAGGTGCCGCACCCCTTCCGCTACGGCGCGACCGCCGTCATCGCCATGCTGCACGACATCGCCATCATCTTCGGCTTCATCGCCATCGCCGGGCTGCTTTTCGGCTGGGAGGTGGACGCGCTCTTCCTGACCGCCGTGCTCACCGTCGCCGGCTTCAGCCTGCAGGACACGATCGTCGTCTTCGACCGCATCCGCGAGAATATCGGCAAGCGGCCGCTGGAGGATTTTGAGACGCTGGCGAACCGCTCCGTTCTGGAGACGATCCACCGCTCCCTGGCGACGCAGCTCAATGCTATGTTCGTCCTCGCCGCCATCCTGCTGTTTGGCGGCGCTTCTATCCGCCATTTCATCGCCGTGCTGTTCATCGGCCTGATCAGCGGCACCTACAGCTCCATTTTCGGCGCCGTGCCGCTGCTCGTCGCCTGGGAGAAGCACGCGCTGGAGACTGCGTAGATGATCACGCTGCGGCATTTCTTCTTCCCCATGCTGGCCCTCGTGCTGCTTGGCCTCGCCGCCTGCGCCGACGAACCTGCTGGCGGCAGCGCCACCCCCGCGACGGCAGCCGCCCGGCCGGCCCCGACCGAGTTTGTCCTGCCGACCCTTTACCCGTCGCCGACGCGGGACAGCCGGCAGCCCACGGCGACGCCGACCGTGGCGCCTACGGCGCGCCCCGAATCGACGGCCGACCTGCAGCAGCAGCTTGTCGAGCTGCGCTATACCGTCCCCGCGCTGGGGCTCGACCGGCGGCTGGAAGCCAACGTCGCCGGCACCGTGACCGTGGTGGACGAGGCGGCGGGCATCGCGGCGACGCTCCAGAATCAGGGCGGCGTGCTCGTCGATCTGCAGTCGGCGCTGCCAGAGCTGGAGCTGGCGCCGCTGCCCGAGGGCTGCACCGGCTGCGTGCAGTTCTCCTACCGCCTGCCGCTCAGCGGCGACGAGGCTGAGGGCTGGCTGCAGGACCCGGTGATGCTGGCGAGTGTCGAGAACTACCTGGCCATCACGTTAGGCCCGCACTGGCCCGCCGGCGCCGTCGTGGGGCTGCGGCGCAGCGCCTCTCCCTACCAGGTCGCCCACACCATCGCCTATACTGCCGCCGGAGAGCTGTACCGCTGGCGCGCCACCGACCCGGAGGTCGCCGGGCCGGAACAGGCAGAGCCGCCCGCGCTGCCCGGCCCTGAGACGGTGGTTGCCGGGGAATACAGCGTCACCTGCCCCGGCGCGCCGCTGGAAACGCTCTATCTGCGACCTGGGGCCGAAGGGGAGAGCGTGACGGCGACCATTAGCTGCCCGGCGTTCGCCCTGCCGCCCGCGCTATTGCCGCTGTACGCGGCCCTGGACGCGCAGCTTGCGCCCCTTTTCGCCGGTGACGAGATCGCGCCGCCGCCCTCGGAAATCCCCCTGGAGACGATGATCGTCTACGAGCAGCCGGACGATGGGCGGCTGCTCCTGCTGATGGACGACACGGCTCTCTTTGAGGCCGCCGGCTCAGCGGAGCCCGATTCGCTCTCGCTGCAGGCCGGAACGGTGCTCAGCCTGACGGCGACGCTGGAAGAGAGCGGCGCGCTGGCGCCCGGCGTCGGTGGCTACACCGCCGCCGAAGCCAGCTCTATGCTGCTGGTGCGCACCGCGTCCGGCATGGCCGAAGCGGTCTGGGATGGGGAGCCGCCCGCCGCGCTGGCTCCCGGCGTCGAGCGTCTCGAAGCTGTCTGGGAGCAGCTTGCCGGCCCGCCGCTGCCCGAAGGCACGCCCACGCCAGAACCCAGCCCGACGCCGTAGAGCGGTATTCCCGCCGGAAGATGCGGGCAGGGATGCTGCCTGCCAGAATGGCAGGCGCGCTCCGTTATGAGCCGGCTGCCAACGCTTCCAGTGCGCCCGTCGCCGGCTCGAAATTCGGGTTGTATTCCAGCGCCTGCTGCCAGCGGCTCACCGCCATATCTTCCATGCCCTTACCCAGATAGCCCAGCCCCTCGTAGAAATAAGCCTCTTCGTGCCCGCTCGCCGAGTAGGCGGTGGCATAGCCGAGCTGAACCACGTCGTCGTAGCGCCCGGCGTCGAGATAGGCCTCAAACGGCTCGAACTGGTACCAGAGCATGCGCAGCGGCAGCCCGATGCGCCGGGCCTCGTCGAACGCGCCGACTGCCAGCTCCGTCTCGCCCAGCCGGGTGTAGACCGTGCCCAGGTTGAACCAGGCGAAGGCGTCGTCCGGGTCTTCGGCGGCCTCTTCCTGCGCCCGTTCCAGCGCCAGCTCCAGCATCGTGGACTCGTCCGCCAGCGGGCCGAGCAGGGCCATCACCAGCTCTTCGTCCTCCGGCTCGAAGAGCACGATGAACTTGCGGTTAAAGACGCGCCATCCCAGGTCCAGCTCCGCCGCATAGAGCAGACGGTCGGGCCCAAAATAGGAGTCCTGGGCGATGAAGGTGCCGCCGTCAAAGGAGGTAATCAGCCGGTAGTGGCCCATGCCGCCGTGATCCTCCGGCTTGATCCACGTCTCCACGATGACGGGAATGCCGTTGCTCAGGAAGCGCCGCAGCAGGTCCATGTCGCCGCCCATGCGCACGACGCCCTCCAGCCCCTTCTGCGCCGCGTAGGCCAGCATCTGCTCCGGGCTGACGTTCTTGTCGTCGCCGTTGGGCTTCAGGTAGCTGGCGGCCTCGCGCTGGTGCTGGTAGATGCCGAAGAAGCTCAGGTTCATGGTCAGCGTCGCCGGGCCGCAGTTGTTCCACATCTGCGCGTGGTACTGGATGCCCTCCACCTCGGCGGACTCGGCCATGGGCGTTGCCGGGTAGGGCGTGAGCGTCGGCGTGGGCGTCGCCGAGGCCGTGGGGGTGGCGGACGGCGTGGCGCTCGGCGCGGGCGTCAGGACCATGAGCGTGGGCAGCGGCGGCAGGGGCGTCGCGCTCGGCTGCGGGCTGGGCGGCGCGGCGCTGGGAATCACGGTCGGCAGGCGGGCGCTGAGCAGGGCGTCGCGCTGCGCCGCAGAGACGGGTGGCGGCGTGGGTAGCACGGGCGTGGGCCGGAAGCGCCGCAGGTAGCTGCGCGCGTAGGCCGGCACAGCCGAGACCCGGCGCTCGACCAGATCGGCGCCGCCCTGAATGTAGGTGTAGCCGATGGCGAGCAGGGGCAGCAGCACGAGGAGGGCGAGAGCAAGCAGAATCAGACGGCGCATGGCGGGGATTATACCACATCGCCACATGCTGCTTGAGCCCGTAGGGGAAGCGTGTTACATTCGCCTGATTCCGGGGAGCGGAGGTGACAGGTGCAGGCAGTTGTCGTCGAAAATGGAACGGTTCGTGTCGTGTCCGATTGGCCCTGCCCGGAGCCTGGGCCGGACGAGGCGCTGGTGCGCGTGCGGCTCGCCGGGATCTGCGCTACCGACCTGGAGATTGTGCGTGGCTACAGCCCGCTGCAGGGCGTTCTCGGCCACGAGTTCGTCGGCGAAATCGCCAGCGCGCCGGACGCCGGCCGGGTCGGGCAGCGCGTCGTTGGCACGATCAACGTCGGCTGCGGCGACTGCGCGGTCTGCCTGAGCCAGGGGCCGGAGCATTGCCCCAACCGCACCGCCCTGGGCATCAGCCGCGACGGCATCTTTGCCGAGTACGCGACCCTGCCGCTGGACAACCTGCTGCCCGTGCCCGATGGCCTGCCCGACGAGGCTGCCGTCTTTGTCGAGCCGCTCGCCGCCGCGCTGCGCATCCGCGAGCAGATCGCCGTGCGGCCCAGCGCGCGGGTCGCCGTCGTCGGGCCGGGCCGGCTGGGGCTGCTCGTCGCCCAGGTGCTGGCGCTGGCGGGCACGAACGTCGCCGTCTTGGGCCGGCGCGCCGCCTCGCTGGCGCTGCCCCAGGCGCTGGGGTTGGAGACCGGCCTGGTATCCGATGCGCCGGACGCGGCCTTCGACCTGGTGGTGGAGACGACAGGCAACGCCGCCGGGCTGCAGGAGGCGCTGCGCCTCGTCCGCCCGCTGGGCACGGTGGTGCTCAAGAGCACCTACGCGGGCGCTGCGGCGGTAGACCTCACGCCGCTGGTCGTCAACGAGATCACGGTGGTCGGCAGCCGCTGCGGGCCGTTTGCGCCCGCGCTGCGCCTGCTCGCTGCCGGGCAGGTGCAGGTTGAGCCGCTCATCGACGCGGTTTACCCGCTGAGCGAGGCGCTGGAGGCGCTGGAACACGCCGCCAGGCCCGGCGTGCGTAAGGTGCTGTTGCGGCCGTGATGGCATCGTCGGGTGGGGGGTGTCGGGTTGAAAACCCGACCTACTCCTTTCGGGCTGATTGGCGCAGTGGCGCGGACGAAGTACCGTTTGCCGATATTTCGTGACCGTTTTTTTAGGGCCGGGAAATATCGTCTGCTGACACGGTGATATGTGCCGGAAGTGTCGTCTGGCGATATTTCGGGCGCGGCGACTCCTTCATTGTGTGCCGGTTGGCGATACTTCGGGGAAATCGCGCGAAATATCGGCAAACGGACCTGCGGCGAAGGGTGGGGGAGCGAGAAAAGGCGGCAGAACCGGGGCAGATGGGGGAGGGCCGGCTTCGGGGGCGAGGATAGAAGACGTGGTTGCGGTTGAGGCGACATGGCCGGCCCTCCTGAACATAGAACGAATGTTCGCTATCAGTATACAGCGGGAGCGGGCAGAGAGAAGTGAAGGGGAGGTGAATTGTGCCGGGCGGGATGGGCCGGTAGTATGTCACGTCGTGCAGGGCGGGGCAGGCCGGGGCGAAGGCGTTCCGTTTCGGTTGAGGTGGTTGCCGGCCTGCCCCGCCCCTACCGGAGATGCTGGATGAATAATGGATGTCTAGAAAAGCCGAGCCGCCCGCAAGTTGCCTCTTGCTAACCGCCGCTTTCTCTGCTAAATTAGAACATATGAGCGAAAAAGTCATCCGCGCCAGTGAAATCAGCGCCTACGTCTACTGCCGGCGCGCCTGGTGGCTCAGCCGTGTGGCCGGCTACCGGCCGGAGAACGCGCAGGCGCTGGCCCGCGGCACCCGCTACCACGAGCAGCACGGCCGGCTGGTGCGCGGGGCGGTCTGGGGACGCCGGCTGGCGTATGGCATCTTCTTTGTCGTCGTGGCGATCTTCGTCTTCCTGTTGGTCAGCGGAGCGTAGCAGGCGATGGGCATCGAGGGGATCGAGACCGGATGGGCCGCTCTGGGCGCGGCTCTGCTGCTTCTCGGCCTGGCGCTGTTCATCCGGGCCGGCCGTATGTGGCGGGAGAGCGGGCTGCCGCGCGGCGAGATCTTCTACACCGACACCGGCACCTG
>ENA-UOUL01005833-UOUL01005833.1-bioreactor-metagenome-genome-assembly--contig:-NODE-5833-length-10398-cov-34.232632_pt1 | contig 10398 bp, 10 predicted proteins | sample MGYA00249838_ERZ747220 | MGnify/ENA primary metagenome ERZ747220 (study PRJEB28778, sample SAMN05720191) | bioreactor metagenome | isolation source: Anaerobic biogas reactor | place: USA:Washington...
AAGAACGCAGCAACGGCGCCGGAGGGTGATCCAGACCCGGCGTAGTGGACGAGCAGGCCGGCATAGACCGCCGCCTCTGCGTAGCGGTCCAGGAACGAGTCGAGAAAAGCACCGAAGACCGAGGCAGTACCGCTTGCCCGGGCAAGCGCTCCATCGAGCGCATCGAATATACACGACGCCGCGACAACGACGCCGGCAAAGAAGAACGAGCCGGCGGCGCAGAGGGCACCGGCGACCGCCATCCCGACAAACCCGAGCACGGTGAGGGTGTTCGGGGTCACGCCGGTGCGGGCGACGAGAGTGGCTGCCCCCACGAGTATCCCGCTCGTCCTTGCCCGGAGCCGCTCCTCGATCACCGGCCCGCCCCCCGGGAAGGAAGGACCCCATCCATGGCAGGGAATCGTCTCCCCGGGAGATAAGGGTGCCTCTCCCGGGAGCGGACGTTACGCCCGCAATTATCATGGAGCTCTATGGCCGGGGCCTTTCCCCGGCAGTCCGCCCGGTTCCCGGAGCCGTTCACAGGCCCGTATCGTGTCTAAATCGCGCGGAACTTCTCGCCCTTCTTGCGCACCAGTCCGACCTTCTTGAGGTCGTTGAGGAGCCCTTTCACGAATTCGGATGTGAGCTCCAGCGATATGCTATAGGCCTCTTCGGTGCCCTCAAGAGGAGTGCCGTTGAGCGTCTCCAGGGCCTCCTCGGGCGTCAGCGTTCCGCGTTCTTCGAGGATCTCCAGGGTTCTTGCGATGACGGCTCTCTTCATGGAAACACCCGCCCGGAACGATATGTACTCCTCTTCATCGATCCCGAGGTCGTCGATGATCTCGTCGATCATATCGAGATCCCCATCGATGATGGCCTCAGGGCCGAAGATCAGCAGGTGTTCGGGCACCGGCGTGACAGTCACCGCCATCGTGACGTTGTGCTCTTTGAGAGTCTCCGGAATAATCTCCTCGGCGGCCTCGCCCGGGATGGTGATGATGACATCCTCAGGATCCATATGCCCCTTCACGGTCACCGTCTCACCCACAATCTCGATCAGGCCGTTTTTATCCAGCATGGAGAGCGCCGTCATCTTGTATAATATGGACTTCGCCAGGGCATCCGAGCGTTCCTCTCCCGGGGCAACATCGGCGAGTGGCGCCATCCACTCTTTGAGGTCGGCCATAGAGATAACATCCCCGGGCCGGTACTTCTCCATGAACCGGGCGATATCCTCCGCGATGCACTCCGTCATATCAAGGTAGGGGTCATACAGATGCCCGGTATCGAAATATTCGTCCTCCCAGTCATCGGCATCTTCCTCGTCTTCCCGGTCATCGGCGCCCTCCTTGTCCTCCGGGGCGTCGAACTCTTCTCCCTCTTCCTCAGCCAGGAATTCCTTGCGGAGTTTCTCGATTCGCGCCATCTCTCCCTTCAGCAGCGCCCTGATATCCCCGATCGTTCCCTTCGCAGCAACCCGGCCGTCCAGGGTAACCGTCTGCGTGATACGGGTCGGCATACCGGCCTCCCTGAAGGCGCGCGCGATCTCCGGGCCGTCGATGAGGCCACGGATGATGATCATCTCTTCGAGTACCATACGTCTTCCCCACACTATTGACGTACCTGCTCATAAGGTCGCCGATAAAGGAGCGCGAGAAAGTCCCTTTTTGATGAGATACTCGTGTGCTTCAAGCGCCGCCTTCGCCCCTTCGCCTGCAGCTATGATGATCTGCTTGCCCTTGATGCAGGTCGCATCGCCGGCCGCAAAGATTCCGTCGACGTTTGTGTGATTGTTCTCGTCGACCAGGATCTCGTGCTGCTCGTTCTGCGCCACCAGATCCCCGAGGAACCCCGTATTCGGTATACGCCCGATCTCAAGGAAGAGCCCCTCCACGTCGAGAGCCGTCTCCCTCCCGGTCTCGCGATCGCGAACCGTGACGCCGGCCAGGGCTGTATCGCCGTGGAGCTCCACCACCTCGTGATTGGGGAAGACCCGCACACCTGCCTCCTCTGCCCGCCTGATATAGATCTCGTCGCACCGGAGAGCGCTCCTGACGATCAACGCCACGGAACTTGCAATTTCTGTCATCTCGATGGCTGTCTGGATCGCTGCATTCCCCCCGCCGACGATGGCGATGGGCCGATCACGGAAGAGCGGGCCATCGCAGGTCGAGCAGACGGAGATACCTCTCCCGATCAACCGGTCCTCACCCGGGAGCCCCAGGGTCCGGGGCTGTTTCCCGGGGGCGAGGATGACCGTCCGGCAACGATAGGTGCTGGACGCCCGGACAAAAAAGAGGTCGCCTTCCTTCTGGATACCCCGGACCCGGTCAAGCTCGAGACCGACATCGAACCCGCGGACCTGGTCCTCAAACTTCCCGATAAGGTCCTCCCCCGTGATCATCCGAAATCCCATATAGTTCTCGATTGCCCAGCTCCAGGCTGCCTGACCACCGATATCCTCCGACACGACGATGGTCTTCATGAGTTTTCTCGCACAGTAGACCGCGGCCGTCAACCCTGCCGGCCCCGCACCCACGATGACCGCATCATAGATCTCATCCGCCACCGGCGTCCCGAAGAGTTCCCGGAGCTTCTTCGCATCGAACCCGACGATCACCTCATCGCCGAAGACCGTGACCGGCACGCCCCGCTGTCCCGATATCCGGACCATCTCCCGCGCCGCCTCGCGTTCCTTCCCGACATCGACGATCGTGTATTCGACACCGTGCTTCTGGAGAAACGCCTGGACCATCCGGCAGTAGGGACAGCTCTCCGTCGTGTAGACCTTCACGCCTGCCATAAGGAAAGGATAGTTCGGGAGCTCTATTTAACTTGTGGGGATGGAGCGTGCGGGAGATCCGGCCGGAGCGATACGGGGCAAAAAAAGGGTTATTGGACCTCGCGGAACATCCGCGCCGGGACCCCGCAGATGGGGCACTTCTCCGGCGCCGCTCCGAGCTCGACGTTGCCGCAGACCGGGCAGAGGTAGATCTTCTCCACGTCGATATCCTTTCCCTCCCGGACAGCCTCAAGCGCCTGGAGGTAGAGGTTTGCGTGCACCTCTTCGGCCTTCATGGCGTGGGTGAAGACGATCGCAGCCTCATTCCTCCGCTCTTTCTTCGCCTCTTCAGCAAACGTAGGGTACATCGTCATGAACTCGTAGTTCTCCCCCTCGATCGCGCCTTTCAGGTTCTCTTCGGTGCTCCCGACGGCGTTCTTGATGAAGAGGAGACGTTTTGCGTGGACGGCTTCTGCCTCGCTTGCCGCCCGGAAGAGTTTCCCGACCACCGGGTAACCTTCGGCGGTTGCTTTCTCGGCAAAGATCGAGTATTTCCTGTTCGCCTGGGACTCCCCGGCGAACGCTTCCTGAGCGTTCTCATCTGTCGGCATAACGAATTATTTCGGAGGTGCCCCGTTAAATATCTTTCACCTGGCGTCCCCGGAAACCCTATGCCGCGGGAGCGACTATTACCGGTATATGCAGGGTGACCGGGTGCAACGGGTCTTCGTCATCGTCCTCATCTTGAATGTCGCCGTTGCAGTAGTAAAGGCGGTCTTCGGCGTCATGGCAGGATCGGTGAGCATGGTGGCGGATGCTCTCCACTCGGGATTCGACTCCTTCTCAAACGTCGTCGGGATCGTTGCCATGCACCTTGCAGGGAAACCCCCCGACCCGGAGCACCCGTACGGCCACGGCAAGATCGAGACCCTCGGGACCCTCGTCATAGGGGCGATGCTCCTCCTGACCGCTGCCGGCATCCTCCTTGAGGGGTACGGGCGCCTCATTACCCCCGTCACTCCCGAGATCACCCCCATCACCGTCGGGGTCATGGTCGGGACGCTCATCACCAACATCATTGTCTCCACCTACGAGCGGCGGAAGGGCGAGGAGTACCAGAGCCAGATCCTCATCGCCGACTCGTTGCACACAAGGAGCGACGTCTTCGTCTCCACCGCCGTCCTCGGCGGGTTCCTCGCCATCAGGCTCGGCTACCCCGCGGCCGACCCGATCATCGCGCTCGGCATCGGCCTCCTCATCGCGCGAATGGGTGTCGGAATCCTCTACGGAGCCGCGGAAGTCCTCATCGACTCGATGAACCTTCCCTGCGACCCGGCGCTCGTCCGGGCCGTGGTGATGGATACCCCCGGTGTCGCCGGTTACCACGACTTCCGGTGCCGGGGTAAACCGGGCGAGATATTTGCCGACATCCACGTCACCGTCGACCCGGCCCTCTCCATCGCCCGGGCCCACGCGATCTCCGAGGAGGTGGAACAAAGGCTCAAAGAGACGGTGCCGGGACTCGCCGAGGTCGTCGTCCACATCGAACCGGACGATTCAGCGTGAGGAGAGGAGTTGCCCGAGCTCGTAACCCTTCCGGTAGGCCGCCTCCATCACCTCCGGCCGCGTCCTGATATCCTGGATGGTGTCCATATCGTTTCGGAGCACCTCATCCCAGTAGGGGCAGTCGATGATCTCTCCAAACGCCTTCGCGGTCATCTTCGCGCCCTCAAAGACGGTCGGAAGGTTCATCCCCGCTATCGATATGAAGAGCATTTTGCGCCTCCTCCTCTGTTCAGGGGATATAAAGGACCTGCCCCGGTGATACTTCGCCATGTAAAAGACCTGGAACCGGTCCATGAACGACTTGAGCCTGCCCGGGATCCCCATCGTCATAACGGGAGTGGCGATGATCAGGCCGTCCATCTCCCGAAATTTGTCGTATATCCCGATCATCTCGTCCCTGATCTCGCAGGTCTCATTTTCCTGGCAGTAAAAGATCTCCATACAGGGCGCGATATCCAGGTGTGCGGCAACGATCCGCTCGACGTCGCACCCGGCCTCCTCCGCCCCCCGGATGGCCTCATCGAGGAGGCGAGCGGTGTTCCCGTCGGGGAGCGGGCTCCCGAGAAGAGCAATAACCTTCCTTCCCATGATGCTGGGTTACACACGGCCCTATTAATAAGATGCGGCTCTCCGGGGCCCGGGAGCCCGCTCCGGCCTTGCCCGTGAGGATACTGCTAAATACTTTGAAACGATATGATCGCTCTGGTGAGTGCCTGTGGCCGAACCAGGAACCAGAACGACAGCAAAAGCAGGAGAGAAGCCGGGCCCCGGACGGTTCATCTGCATCGACTGCGGGAAAGAAGTCCGGATCGGCAGCACCGACGAGGATCTCGTCAAGTGCCCGACCTGTGCCTGTGAGATGTACAACTGTCTTCCGATGACCCACATCAGGCCGGATATCAAGACGCCGGAGGATGTCATGAATCCTCCTGAAAGGAAGAAGTGACCGGAAAACTATCGAGGTGAGAGAAGTGGTGAACGTATCAGCAAAAGGTGAGATTTACCGCTGCGAGATCTGCGGAAACGTGGTCGAGGTCCTGGAGGCCGGCGGCGGCGAGCTGATCTGCTGCGGCGAGCCGATGGTGCTTGAGGAGTGACGGACGTGGCGGAAGAGCAGAAAAACCTCGAAGAGAAGATTGGAAAGATCCCCGAGATCTTCAAAGAGCTCAAAGAGACGGATCCCGACCTTTACGGGAAGGTGATGGGGCTCGATCAGATGATCTGGGCCGACGGCGCCCTCTCAAAGCAGACGAAGAAGGTCATCGCGATCGCGATCGCCGCCGCGCTCCGGGATGGGCATGCCGTCCGCGCACAGATGGCCGGCGCCGGGAATCTCGGCGTATCGAAGGAAGAGATCGAGGAAGGACTCAGGGTCGCGTTCCTGCTTGCAGGGATGCCGGCCTACGTCCACGGCAAGACCGCCCTCGAAGAGTATCTGGGCAGCCGCCCGCGGAAGTGATACGATGGAACCAGAAGGATTACCCCAGATGCCGGTTATCGGCGAGAAAGCACCCGAATTCGACGCATTGACCACTCATGGACCCCTGAAACTCTCGGACCTCGCAGGAAAGTGGGTCATCCTCTTCTCCCACCCGGCCGACTTCACGCCGGTCTGCACCACGGAGTTTATCGCATTCGCCGGGATGGCTGACGAGCTTGCGAAACTGAATGTCCAGCTCGTCGGCCTCTCGATCGACAGCGTTCACTCGCACCTTGCGTGGGTCAGGAACATCAAGGAGAAGATGGGCGTCGATATACCGTTCCCCATCATCGCCGACCTCGACATGAAGGTTGCAAAGCGTTACGGGATGCTCCACCCCGGGCAGAGCAGCACATCGACCATCCGGACGGTCTTCTTCATCGACGATAAGGGCATCATGCGTGCCATGCTCTACTACCCGATGTCCAGCGGCCGCTCCATGCCCGAGATCCTCAGGCTCACGAAGGCCCTCCAGACCGCCGATAAGCACCATATCGCGACGCCGGCGAACTGGGAACCCGGTGACAAGGTCATCGTCCCGGCCCCAAAGACACCCAAAGAGATCGAAAAGCGGATGCAGGAAGGCTACGAGTGCAAAGACTGGTACCTCTGCTTCAAAAAACTTTAAATCCGACACTTTTTTGCCTTCAGCCGGATAGTACTCACTGTATGACCATTGATGTCCTCGCGTTTGCGACATCGCCCCGCCGCCGTGGCAACTCCGAGACCCTGCTCGATTGGATGCTCGATGCGATGAAAGAGGAAGGGGCAGCGGTCGAGAAGATCGTCGTCCCGGAAGTCGATATCCGGCCCTGCCGGGGGTGCAACGCCTGCGCGAAGCTCAACCGGTGCATCCAGCGGGACTACATGGACTACGTCCACGACCGGATCGTCGAGGCCGACTGCATCATCCTCGCGTCCCCCATCTACTGCATGGGGCTTACGGCGCAGGCGAAGGTGCTGGTCGACCGTGCGCAGGTTTTTTGCACCCGGAAGTACGTGCTTCGCCTCCCGGTCGTTCCCCCGGAGCGGAAGGGAAAGCGTGTCGGGGTCTTCCTCTCGACCGCCGGGCAGAACTGGGACCATGTCTTTGATGCGGCGATACCGTCGGTGAAGTGCTTCTTCAACGTCATCGACGTCAGGGATAAGGATATCCGGTACCTGATGGTGAACAACGTCGACGAGAAAGGAGCGATCGCCTGCCATCCCACCGCGAGAGCAGACGCCGCGGCCCTGGCCGGAGAGGTCGCCGCGTACCTGCAGGAGGTCGGTGTGGCATGACCGACCCCGTGACGGTCCTCGGGATATCCGGGAGCCCCCGGCGGCACGGAAACACCGAGACCCTGCTTGATGCCGTCCTCGAGGGGACCCGGGAGGCCGGGGCCGACGTGGAGAAGATCGTCCTCCGGTCGCTTGCCTACACCCCGTGCAGGGGGTGCAACGTCTGCCACAAGACCGGGGTCTGTATCATCGAGGACGACCTCACGGAGATTTTCGATAAGATCGCCGCCGCCGACGTCCTCATCGTCGCGTCTCCCATCTACTCGATGGGGATCACGGCGGAGACGAAGGGGTTGATCGACCGTGCCCAGTACCTCTGGGCACGCAAGTTCATACTGAAGACCCTCTACTTCACCACCGAACAGACCCGCCGTCATAAGGGGATCTTCGTATCGACTGCGGGGCTCGGGTGGGGGAACGTCTTCGATGCGGCGTTTCCCGCCATCACCGCCTTCTTCAACACCACCGGGTTTGAGTACTGGGACAACGTCATAGCAAACGATCTCGACCGCTACGGCGGGATTGCGGGCCACCCCACCGCACTCGCGGCAGGCCGGGAGAAGGGGCGGGAGGTGGTCGCTCTCATCCGGAAGATGCAGGCGCGAGAAGGCACGGAGACCTGATCCCCTCCGGGTCGGGTGGGCATCAATACTATTTCCCCGGCTGCCGGATCCCGATATATTCCAGCAGGGTCCCGATGTGAAGCGCGGGTAATATTTTCCCACTCATTCGGGATCGAAGTGTATTAATACGGCTATGGTAAGATAACACCCCTGTAACTACCCCCGAGATGCTTTTCAGGGCCACAGAAGGATACGCAGGTGACTCCTATCAAACCCCGGGAAACCCCTGATGAGGTGCCACTGGAATTACGGTTACTTGACGGCATTGATGACTGGCTTCTCCTGATCGGCAGGGATCACAACGTAATCCGGGTAAACTCGGCCATCCGCCGTATCCACGGGGCACTGGAGGGCGACCTCGATCAGGCTGTCTGCGCACTCGGCGGGAGCAGAGGTCTTGCCGGGAGGATCCGCACCGCGCTCGACGATGAAGATGAGATCCCCGGGTTTGAGTGCCGGCTCCAGGGCCCGGGCGGAGGGGAGCGGCGGTATATCTGCTCGGGGTGGAGGATGCCGCCCGGGGAGGGCTGGTTACTCCGGTTCCGGGAGATCCCCGTTGCCGGGGATTACGAGGCCGTCGTCGAGCATACCGGGACGGCGACGATCCTCATCGAGGACGACGGCACCATATCGCTTGCGAACACGGAGTTCGAGCGGCTCTCCGGGTACTCGCGCCGGGAGATCGTCGGGGTGAAACGGCTGACCGATTTCATTGCCTCCGAGGACGAGTGCCGGCAAATCAGAGAATACCATATTCTCCGGAGGAGTAACCCCGCGGCGGCGCCGAAGAACTACTCCTTCTCGTTCATCGACCGGGCCGAAAACGTCCATATCGTCGAGGCCACCATCGGCATGATGCCCGGGACGGCCCGGGCGGTTATGTCGCTCATCAACGTGACCGGGCGGAGGCGTGCGGAGCAGGCGCTGCAGGAGAGCGAAGAGCGGTTGAACCTTGCATTCCTGGCGGCAAACGACGGACTGATCGATTGGGATGTCCGCACCGGCAAAATCTTTTACAGTCCGCGCAGTTTTACGATGCTCGGCTACGAACCGGGAGCGTTCGTGCCCACGTACCCCATGATCCTTACCCTCGTCCATCCTGAGGACCGCGATCGTGTTGGGGAGGCGCTCGCCGATCTTACCTCCGGCCGGCGCGACCGCTGCGATATGGAGTTCCGGATGCGGTCAGCATCCGGAGACTTTGTCTACGTGCTCGACCGGCTCCAGGTGGTCAGCCACGGTGCCGGCGGAGCGCCGCTTCGGATCGTGGGGACGCACTCTGATATTACGGAGAGGAAGGAGGCGGAGAGAGAACTCCGGATCAAGGATATGGCGATAGCATCATCGCTCGATGCCATCTCTCTCACCGATCTCGATGATAGGATCACCTACGTCAACCGTGCCTCCCTCGCCATGCATGGGTGGGATCGGGAGGAGGAGATCATCGGGCAGCCGGCTTCCATGCTCTGGGCCGATCCAGAGGAGACAGCAAGGGTCATTGCAGAGTTCCGCCGGGACGGCACCTGGTCCGGGGAGGCGATGGGACGGCGGCGAGACGGGTCGACCTTCCCCATGCAGCTCGCCCTCTCTGCCATCACCGACAAGACGGGGGCGAAGCTCGGTTCAATGGGTTCCTGGATCGATATCACCCGGCGAAAACTGGCCGAACAGGAGCTCTGGGTCCGCGATATGGCGATATCATCCTCGCTCACTGCATTCGTGATCACGGATCTCGACGGCCGCCTGACCTATGCCAACCAGGCCTTCCTCTCCCTGTGGGGTTACACCTCCGCCGCCGGGGTTCTCGGGAAGCGGGTTACGGAGCTCTGGCAGGATAATGCGAAAGCGGAGGGGATTCTTCGGACGATCCTTGAGACCGGCAGGTATACTGGCGAACGGGTCGGGAGAAGGCTGGATGGGACGGAGTTCTATGCCATGTTCTCCGGGAGCCTGGTCAGAAGCGAATCCCGGGTACCCATCTGCCTTGCGGCCTCCCTCACCGATATCACCGATCTAAAGCGAGCCGAAGCGGAGATCCAGGCCCATAACCAGGAACTCCTGATCTTGAACCAGATCATCGGCATATCGGTATCCGCGACCGGGTTTGAGGGGGCGCTTGAGGATGTGCTCGCGGCGACCATTGCCCTCCTCGATCTTCGCGGCGGCGGCATCTACCTGATCGAACCGGACCGGCAGAGTGCACGGCTCATATGCGTTCAGGGCCTCCCGGAGGGGTTCCCCTCGCAGCCATGCATCCCTGACATCACCGTATCCCCGTATGCGGGTGTGCTGGTGGCCGGAGAGCCCCTCTTCATCGAGGATCACCCCCGCCTCCGCTACCCGGGGGAGGAGGGAAAACTACCGCACCCCTATGCCAGCATCCCGATTGTGGCATCCAGAGGAGTTATCGGATCGTTGAACATGGTGCCTCGCGACCGCCGGCAGTTCACCGATGTCGACCGCTCCCTCCTCGCGACTATCGGGCGGGAGATCGGGAGTTCCATCGAGCGCATACTCCTGATCCGGCAGCTTGAAAGGGTCGAGCGGGAGGCGAACCTCTACCTCGATATCCTCAGCCACGATATCAGGAACGCGGAGAACATATCAAGCCTCTACATCGATATCCTCATCGATATGCTCGAAGGCGATGCGAAGGATCACGCACAGAAGATCCGGAGCAGTATCCG
>ENA-UOUL01005836-UOUL01005836.1-bioreactor-metagenome-genome-assembly--contig:-NODE-5836-length-10392-cov-12.871546_pt1 | contig 10392 bp, 8 predicted proteins | sample MGYA00249838_ERZ747220 | MGnify/ENA primary metagenome ERZ747220 (study PRJEB28778, sample SAMN05720191) | bioreactor metagenome | isolation source: Anaerobic biogas reactor | place: USA:Washington...
AAAGTGCGGTTTCCCAGTTCCGGACAGGCGGTTTCCAAATCTCCGGAACTGCGGCTCCGCCGCACCGGAATATTCAACTTTATCAAAGATCAGGCGCTGGTCCTCGAAGGCGAAGCAAGCATTGCGGATATCCAGTAAAGTCCCCAACCTATATAGCCCCCCTTTGCTTGACCAGAATCCAGGCGAAAAAGGGTGCCCCGATAAATCCGGTCAGGATACCCAGGGGCAGTTCTCCCCCGGTCAAAGTCCGGGCCACGGTGTCGATTATTATCAGAAAACCAGCACTCATCAAGGTGGCAGTAGGCAGCAAGCGGACATTATCATGGCCGACGATCATCCTGGCCACATGGGGCATTATCAACCCGATCCATCCTACTGTGCCGCTCAGGCAGACTGCGCAGGCCGTCAGCAGAGTGGAGCATATAATGGCTACTCCTCTTTCCAGGCGCAAATTAACCCCTAGGGTGCGAGCTTGTTCATCTCCGAGGGACAACAAGTTAATGCGCCAGCGCATGGCCATCAGTATCGCTCCAGTTATGAGCATGATGGGCGCGGTAGCCAACAAGGTCTCATAGGTGACCTTGGCGATGCTGCCTAGCTGCCAATAAACCATGTCAGCCAGCTCAGTCTCGGTGTCAGCGATATATTTCATCAGGCCCAGGATGGCCATCATGAATCCGCCCACGATGACCCCGGACAAAACAAGGGCGATGGTCGATTTACGCCGCATCAGAGCCGGGATGGTTATAGTCATCGACACCGCCACTATGCCCCCCAAGAAGGCAAACAACTGTATTTCGGCATTGCTCATTCCGAGAAGGATGGCCCCAGCTGCTCCCACACAAGCCCCGGAGGAGACCCCCAGGATATCGGGCGAAACCAGAGGGTTCTCGAACATCCCCTGGTAAGTGGCCCCGGCCAGTGAAAGAGCACCGCCCACCAATATGGCGGCCAGCACCCTTTGCAGGCGCAGGTTGAGAACTACATCCTGCATGGTTTTGGTCCAAGTAGGCTCAATGGGCAACGCCAGTGAACCAAGGATCCTCAGGACCTGCTCATAGGCCACAAAGTACCTGCCCAGGCACAGGGCGGCTATAACCAGCCCCAGCAAGCCCAGCCAAAGGAGGGTCAAGGTCGTGACGGGTACCGATTATCTTTATCTCGTTATCAGCGTCAAACAATTCCAATAAACCCTGGGCCAGATCACCAATGGTACTGGCCGGTGATTTCTGGACCATGATGTCCCCCGCCTGGGCATGCTCAAAGGCGAACACCACCAGTTCCACCGCTTCCTCCAGGCTCATCAGGAAACGGGTCATGCTGGGCTCAGTTATGGTAAGAGGTTGTCCACTCTTAATCTGCTCCACAAACAGGGGGATGACCGAACCCCGCGAAGCCATCACATTGCCATAGCGGGTGGCACAGATCAGGGTCCTCTCCGGCGAAACCGTCCGGGAGCGGGCCACCAATACCTTCTCCATCATAGCCTTGGAGATTCCCATGGCGTTTATGGGGTAAGCCGCTTTATCGGTAGACAGACCGATGACCTTCTTAACCCCGGCATCGATAGCAGCGGTAATCACGTTATCGGTACCGATGACATTGGTCTTGACCGCTTCCATGGGGAAGAACTCGCAGGACGGCACCTGTTTCAAGGCGGCCGCGCTGAATATGTAATCGACTCCGTGCATGGCATTCCTGACGCTGGCCAGGTCCCGCACATCGCCTATGTAGAACTTGATCTTGTCATTATGGTAGAGCTTGCGCATATCATCCTGTTTCTTCTCGTCCCTGGAAAATATGCGTATCTCACCGATATCCGCATCCAGGAACCGGCGCAGCACAGCGTTGCCGAAGGAACCGGTGCCCCCTGTGATAAGTAGAGTCTTGTCGTTAAACATATGTAATCGCTTCCTTTACTAAACTGTTTATTAAACTATCGGGCAGTAAGCCTCAATAAATCCTTGATTCATCGCCACCCGTGGAGCTCTGCCAGAACACGTTTTGCCAACCCACTAGCCTAATATCTTCTTCAGCTATCTGGATAAGCGATAGTTTTGTTTTCCTAACGGGGTATACCTGCGAACTGTCTCGAGTTACTCTTCATTTTGTTGAAAGAGTCTTCTTAAACCACAATCAATAAATTCCCGGGCAGCATCCTTTGTATTTTCGGGTCTCTTTACAGGATGATGTGCACTAAATAGAAAATTCTTAAAGTTTACATTAGGGTAATCCCTATCATGATTGTCTAAGATTCTAAATATTTGTTTTTTTGTCGGTCGTCCTATCAGATAACAGAGTTGTTCAAATTCTTCAATATCAAAATGACAAAAATACTTAATGTTCAAACGTTTCTCTTCTGTTATTTTTGCCCTGACCCTATCTTCAAATGTCGGCAAATGGGGAAAATCAAGTTGATTAACCACAATAATATAGAATTCATTGATACCCTGGAGATCAGCGGGGGTAGTTGTTTCATTCTGGATCTCTGTTAAACGACTGATAACTTGGTTATATGGATCATGAACAAGTCTGTTAAAATCCGTCTCAATCTTTTTCGGGTCCCCATAAATAGCAGACGGTTCTGTTACTCCTTTTGCTTTTCCCTCAATTACTAATAATTTATCACCCAGTTTTAACATTGCGTCTGGCGACCTGCTTTGTCCATTGTTATAAGAGAATTCTGGAATGAGACAGTATCTTATGTTTGAGCTATTTGAAGCATCACTTAGTAAATTTTGAAGATAAATTTCAAAAGGTCTTCCGAAGAACCTAATAAACTTGGAGTCATTGCCAGGGTAGCAGTTTCTTATCTTCCAATACAAGCTGGAAAAGAGTTGATCACTTAAATATTGAAGAGATACAGGGATAATCAAATTCTCATTTAACCGAAGAAAAGGTTTCCGCGAAAATAACCTGAAATCCCACGAATTGTCCATGGCTTTTAGCGCCCAAGTCTTGCCTTCCTCAAAGGAGAAACATAGCGGTTGGATTATTTCGGTAATTAAATCACAGAATTCTGTTCGACTAAATACGGAACTAATATCAGTTAAAGTCGAGCTAAAAGATGTTGATTGATATAAACTAATCAATCCACTTATTGCAATGAGATAGTCTTCGATAGTGTAGCCATAATGTGTCTGAAAATCGGAGTTAAAATCAATATATTCGCCAGCGTTGTATAACCCCTCATCCCTAGCTATATCTGACATTATAATTTTAGTTCTACCAAGCATCGAAAATAAATTGTTATGTGTATTAAAAAGACTATTCTGAAATATCTCATATATAATGAGTTTCTCGTCCTCATTCTCTTCTTCATACAAGTAGTCCGCTATGGCCGCTTGTAGTAATATGGCAAGATTAACGCCTCTTTTAATTTCGATTCTACGGTCTATCTTGGAAGCATCCCCAAAAGCTAATAACCATTTCCATGTTGCAAGCGTTCCCTGATTAGTAAAAAGAATTCTGTCCATTAGCAATGGTTGTGGATCATATTCGATCCCCAAATTCTCTCCAAAGCTTTTTATGTATGCAATGAAATCTGCCTGCATGGTAGATCTATCTGTCTTACTCGAAAAAGATAGCACAGAGAGGGCTTCAAACATTCCTAACAAAGAAACGCCATTAATCATGCGCTCCAAATCGGGTCGTGCTTTCTTAACTCCGAATAATTCACTATGTGTTAAATACACTTTTATAAATTTATCAGCTTTGTAAGGCATATGGAGATTCCTTGCTTAAGTGCATTCCTTTCTAAAAATGGCATTGTTATGATTCCAACATAGATCAATGACCCACTATTCCCTTTACTTTGCATAATAAATACCCTGGCCTGTCCCCAAGTTATTTCAGGATCTTCACATAGCAAGTCCGGCTGCGAGGCCCATCAAATTCACAGAAATAAATACCTTGCCAGGTACCCAGCACTAGTCGGCCCTTACTGATGATCACTGTTTGGGATGCACCCACCATACTGGCTTTCAGATGGGCCGCCGAGTTGCCTTCCCCGTGCCGATCGACTGCCATATCCCAGGGGCAGATCTCGCCCATTCTGCGCAGCAAATCTCTGGTCACATCGGGGTCGGCATTTTCATTGATGGTAATCCCTGCAGTTGTATGGGCAGCATAAACCACGGCCAGACCTTCGAGGACCGCTTCCTGAGTGACAGCCCTTTGGACCTGGCCGGTAATATCGATCATCTCATCTCTTTTGGAGCTCCTTAGATTAATTTCGTGGATCATTCCGCCACCTCAAACTAATAAATTACCATCCCGAAAGGGGTCCCAGTTTCATAAGCCAGCTTATCCCTCTCCATTTTTGCCGTACAGTTACTTAGTTACCCTAGGTTACCCCTATTTCATAACTTCTCTAGTAAAAAAAATATATAGAGAAAGATACTGAACCAGGGTAACTTTGAGTAACTGGGTAACCCGACTCATACTTACCCCCCAATAACTTGGTGCCTGTCCCCAAGTTATTCTGTCCCCAAGTTATTCGGTACCAACCTACAAGCGCCAATACCTATATCCCGCAGCTTCATATTCCCTGCGGTCCAGTAATCCCTTTACATCAATAAGCACTCTGTTTTTATTAGGCACATCTCGGAAGAATCGGTTCAGTTCCTCCATTGAAAGACCATTAAATTCTTCATGGGCAACCGCCAGGACCACTGCGTCCATATCTTTTATATTCTCTATCGATTCGAATTCCAGTCCATATTCATGCCTGGCTTCATCAGCATCAGCTACTGGATCAGCAATCACCGGGACGATTCCAAACTCGGCTAACTCATGAACGATGTCTATGACCCTGGTATTTCTTGTATCGGGGCAGTTTTCTTTAAAGGCAAATCCTAGAATGGCCACTCTTGCCTGTTTCATCTGTACTTCGGCCTTGATCAGGTTCTTAATAATATTCTCCGCCACGTATTTACCCATATCATCATTAATCCGACGTCCGGATAGTATTATCTGCGAATGATATCCCATGCGCTCCGCTTTGTAGGTCAGGTAATAGGGGTCCACCCCAATACAATGTCCACCTACCAGCCCAGGGTAAAAGTTCAGAAAGTTCCATTTGGTCCCGGCCGCTTCCAATACCGCTTTGGTGTCAATCCCCATCCTATTGAAGATAATCGATAGTTCATTCATAAATGCGATGTTTATATCCCTTTGAGCATTCTCTATTACCTTGGCAGCTTCAGCCACTTTAATAGACTCCGCTCTGTACACACCGGCTTCAACTACTAATTCATATACCTTCGCGATTATATCCAGGGTATCTTCATCCATACCTGAGACAACCTTAACAATCGTCTCGAGACGATGAACTTGGTCGCCTGGATTGATTCTTTCCGGCGAATAGCCAACTTTAAAATCTACTCCGCATTTCAGTCCTGACTCTTTTTCTAATATGGGAATACATAACTCTTCAGTAACACCCGGATATACTGTGGACTCGTAAACAACAATAGATCCTTTGGTAAGATTTCTGCCTAGAATAGTGCTGGCACCTACCACCGGTGAAAGGTCGGGAGTATGATCGCTGTTAACTGGAGTCGGTACGGCCACGATATGAAATTTGGCTTCTTGTAACCTCTTTTCATCTGATGTGAAGTCAACCGCACACGATGCGATTACTTGATTGCCCACTTCCCCAGTAGGGTCAATACCGGTTTTATATAGTTCAATCTTGGAAGGATTTATATCGAATCCAATTACATCTACCTTTCTTGAGAAAGATACTGCAATAGGCATACCAACGTAGCCGAGCCCAACCAAACCAATTTTCTCTTTCTTGTCTACAATGTCAGAATATAAGCCGAACATATCTAACACCTTTCTCAATTGTTTAAATCTATCTGTAATATGACAAATCACCTGGTGTCAGTCCACAAGGTATTCCATGATTTAATCTTCAGTCCCTACTATCTCTAAGACTGACGAGATTATGAAGTCCTGATCCTCCTCGCGTAAATAAGGATGAATAGGCAGAGACAAGACCGTCTCACTCAATCTATCAGTCGTTTCGCAACCCATGCCATATACTTCTAAGCCCGCAAACGCAGTCTGGTTATGCATTGGTTTGGGATAGTAGATCATGGATGGAATACCTTTTGACTTCAGTCCGGCTTGTAACTTGTCCCTTTGTTCTCTGTTTTTAAGTTGAATCGTATACTGAGCCCAGCTGGAATAATAACCGGGTGGGATAAATGGAGCCTTCACTACTCCATTCAATTTTGTGGTATAAATCTGAGCAACCTTATTTACCTTATCAAGTTCGTAATCCGCAAAAGCCTTAAGTTTCACTTGTAGTATGGCCGCCTGCAACGTATCCAGGCGGGAGTTCAAACCTATTCGAACATTGTCGTAGCGGTCGCTGCCTTTGCCATGAATCCTAATTGACCTCATTTTTTCCGCAAGCTCGTCATCATCGGTGAATACCGCTCCTCCGTCTCCATAGCATCCTAATGGTTTAGCGGGGAAGAAGGATGTAGTGGAAACATGACCAAAGCTGCAGGCGCGCCGAGTGTCAACGGAACCGCCGAACCCTTGGGCCCCATCTTCAAGGATGTACAGGTCGTACTTTTTAGCAATCTTGCTTATTTCTTGATAGTCAGCCGGCAACCCGAATAAATCGACGGGGATTACCGCGCGCGGCCTGTACTTGCCCTCAGCTAATACGTCCTTTATAGCGGCCTCAAGCTTAATGGGATCCATATTGAAGGTGACTGCATCCACATCCACAAAAACCGGGGTGGCACCAATCAAAGAGACTACCTCCCCGGTAGCAAAAAAAGTGAAGTCTGGCACAAACACAGCATCTCCAGCCTTGATACCCCACGCCATAAGAGCAAGACTGAGGGCATCGGTACCATTGGCACAGGCGATACAGTATCTTACGCCTGTATATATAGCCAAATCCTGCTCAAGTGCACTCACCTGACGGCCCATGATAAAGCTACTCTCATTTAACACATTTTGTATGGCCTGATCTATATCACTTTTCAAAACTTGGTACTGGCTTTTTAGATCACGGAACTGCAATTTAATAACTCCTCATAATTAATCTCGTTAGAAAAAACACCTCATTTAATCATCCTTACAGCAACCGCGCCGGATTGCCCGCAACAACTGCGCCAGGGGGAACGTTTTTTACCACAGCTGCGCCTAAACCTATTAGCGCATTATCACCTACAATGATTCTTTGTTTAATGGTTGCATTAAAACCTACCCATACATTTTGGCCAATGGTAACATGACCGCCCACCTTTGCCCCGACCAGAAGTGAGTTTTTACCGATAAGAGCATCATGGGCTATAAAAGTGAATGCGTCTAGTTTTACCCCTTCCTCTAAAATGGTCTTGTCAGCTTCAGCCCTGGCAATGTTGCATAAGGTCCCTATTTCCACATTATCTTGAATCTCCACACTTCCAAGGAAGGGAAATCTAACATTAGCTTTTTGGCTATCCTTAACAAAGCCAAATCCTTCGGACCCTATCATGCAATTTTCCCGAATAATACAGTTGCAGCCAATTGCCACGGGGCCGCTGATCCTTACACCACTCTTAATGATTGTGTTGTTTCCGATACTAACATTTCGATCAATCACGCAGAATGGTTCTATAATCACGTTTGCACCTATTTGTGCATACTGGGATATGTATGACCCGTTAATAACATCATAGTTGGAAGCTTGACTTGGATCAGCTTTATCTATTATTGAATTCACTAGTCTAGAATAATCAAGCCGAGGGTTGTCTGAGGCTATTATGCAATGATTAAATCCTTCATAATCGAGAGTAACCAAGTTTTCATGAGGTACGAAGATCAGACAGTTTTTGCACTGTGTAATTCCAATTGCTTCATCCAAATTCTTAGGGGTTAAATACATTATCGAATGATTCTTGGGATGACGCATCGATGAGACGCCAAATACTTTAAAGATATATCTCTCATCTATTTCACTAACAGAGTATTCAAACATTTCTTCTCTCAGCTTTCTTTCGAGTTAGTTATTATCACCTTAAGGTTGTATTCAATCAAAGCGACCCGCAAAGTCCATCGTCTTGCATTGATCCAGCGGCAATTTTACCGGCTTCCCTTCTGCTGCCGACCGATAAATCGCCAATACCAATTCTAAAGCGCTTCTGCCTGCTGCAGCATCCACAAACGGTTTTCTATTATTCCTGATCGCATCAATCACATCGGCATACAATGGCTTATGGCCAAACCCATATACATTAGGTGGGTTCTCATGATACTCTCTCTTTATTTGATCAGGGTCATCCAGTAAATCAGAGAATCTCCATTCTTGAATTAGGTTTACAGATTGTCCGCCAGCTTTTACAGTGCCTTTTTCTCCAAAGAGATATAATGTCTCTTCGAGGTTCTGAGGATATACATCTGTGGTGCCTTCTATGATTCCGTATGCTCCGTTAGCAAATTTCACCAAAGCAATTCCGAAATCTTCGGCCTCAATATAACTATGATTGAGCTTGTCCGTCATACCCACTACTTCGACGATTTCATTGCCCATCATCCAGCGCAGAAGATCAATATTATGTATACATTGGTTCATCAATGCTCCCCCATCTTGTGCCCAGGTTCCCCGCCATTTAGCTCGGGCATAATACTCGTAGTCCCGGTGCCATCTTATGTGTGCGGTGCCATAGAACATACGCCCAAATCTTTTCTTGTCTACTGCTTCACGGATTTTTAGGATTGACTTGTTAAAACGGTTCTGATGGCAGGGGCTAACCACAACGCCTTTATCTTGCGCCCTCATAATGATCAAATCACAGTCTTCAATGGATAAGGCCATGGGTTTCTCAATTATTAAATTACAGCCCGCTTCGATACAATCGAGCGCAATCTGGGCATGCTTACCGCTTTCGGTAGCTATGGCAACAATTTCTGGTTGTTCCCTCTCCAACATTTCTTTGTAGTCTTCATACCTTTGAGTAGATGGAGGGAGGTTAAATTTAAGTATCTTATCTTCAGCATTTTCTGGGACTACATCACATAAGGCTACAACTTCAAGGCCATTCTCCACTGCCCCAGCAATATGATTAGGTGAAATTCTTCCACAACCAATTAATGCATACCTCATCGTTAAAAATCCCCCTATAATAGCTCTATATTTTCTCTATTGAGAATGTTTTTCATTGCATTCTTGGTATCGAATATCGCCCTAGCGTTTTCCTGTACCATTGCATAGTCCAGATTAGTATGTGCGGTTGTTACGACGACAAGATCGGCTGATTGTATTTTTTCAGCGCTTAATTCACTGAGGCCAGTCACGACTTGTCCATGCCTTTGGTACTTGCTCACATAGGGATCATAGTATTCTACATTGGCACCGGTTTTCAGAAACTCTTCAATAACTCTGATAGCCGGACTTTCCCGATAGTCATCTATGTCCTGCTTATAAGCCACCCCCAAAATCAACACCTGCGAGCCGTTCAGCGCCTTTTTGAAGCGGTTAAGAATTTTCCCGGCCCTCTCTACTGTGTATTCTGGCATTTTGTCATTGATCATCATCGATGATTCAATCATTGAGGTGTGAAATCCATACTCCCTAGCTTTCCAAGACAAGTAATAAGGATCCAGGGGGATGCAATGACCGCCTAGTCCCGGTCCTGGATAAAAAGGAGTGAATCCAAATGGCTTGGTCTTCGCGGCTTCTATTACCTCCCATATGTTTATATCCATTTTGTTACATAGAATAGCCAACTCATTTATCAGGCCGATGTTAACATTTCGGTATGTATTTTCTAAAATTTTTTCCATTTCGGCTATCCTCGGTGAACTTGCTTCAAATATCTCTCCATCTAATACATTTCGATACATTGCTGATATAACTTCAGTTGCATCGCGCCCGATCCCTCCAACAACCTTGGGCGTGTTTTTTGTTTGGTATAGACGATTACCAGGGTCAACGCGTTCAGGTGAAAAGGCAAGATAAAAGTCTTCACCACATTTCAGACCGGAGCCCTCCTCAAGTATCGGAAGAAGTAATTCCTCTGTAGTACCCGGATAAGTAGTTGACTCCAATACGATCATGCTGCCACTCTTGATGTAAGGAGATATTTCCGTTGCAGTCCCTTTAACATAAGATATATCCGGCTGTTGATAGTCATCTAAGGGCGTGGGCACAGCTATTGCGATAAAATCAACTTCATTGATAAAAGAAATGTCTGTAGTGGCAGACAACATACCGTCAGCAACCAACTGGCTTAGTTCATAATCAACCACATCTCCTATGTAGTTGATTCCTTGGTTAACCATATCAACCTTCTGCTTTTGGATGTCAAATCCAATAGTCTTATAGCCCGCTTTCGCCTTTTCAACAGCTAACGGAAGGCCTACGTAACCCAGGCCGATCAC
>ENA-UOUL01005840-UOUL01005840.1-bioreactor-metagenome-genome-assembly--contig:-NODE-5840-length-10387-cov-2.984578_pt1 | contig 10387 bp, 10 predicted proteins | sample MGYA00249838_ERZ747220 | MGnify/ENA primary metagenome ERZ747220 (study PRJEB28778, sample SAMN05720191) | bioreactor metagenome | isolation source: Anaerobic biogas reactor | place: USA:Washington...
CAACCCCTGGAAGCGCCATACACGAGCCTATTCGCCTCCCGGCGTCACTTCGACGTCCTGTTTCACGTAGCCGCTCCCTGTCGTATCCAGGTCGCCGATTTCCGCCAGGGCTGCTTCTGCCAGGTCGGTGCGCAGCGCGGCTTCGTCCGGCTGCTCCTGGAGGACGCCAAAATCGAGAGAGATGTTCACGGTCTGCTCGTAGAGCGCCGGGTCCATCACGCCGATGCCTTGCGGCGACGGCCAGATCAACGCGTTGATCTCGTTGAGCATCCAGCGCATATGCCCTTCGCCAAGCGTCGGGCCGGCGTCGAGGACAATCTGCACGCAGCCGTCAAAGTTGTCGCGGCACCAGATCCAGCCGCGGAATGAGGCTTCGAGGAAGCGCCGCGCAATATCCTCACTCCCCTCCTCCGCCAGCCAGCTTTCGCGCACGAAGATGTGGTCCTGCAGCATCGCCGTGCCCACCTCGTTGTAGTCGAAGATTGTGAAATCCTCCGGCTGGTAGAGTTCGCCGGTCTCCGGGTTGGTCGCCTCCAGGAGCTGGGCGTACTCGTTGTAGACTTCGGCCTGGGCCACGTCGATCTCCCGGTTGAGCAGCAGGGACATATCAAACGGCTGCTGCACTATGGTCACCTGACCGGGATCGTCCGGGTCGATGCCGGCCTGGCGCAGGGCGGCGAACACTTCCCATTCGTTGCCAAAGCCCCAGGTGCCCACACGCGTGCCAGCCCAGTCGTCCACAGAGGTGATCCCCGAGTCGGCCCAGGCGATTTGCATCGTGCCGCTGCGCTGGAAGATCTGGGCGATGTTCACCAGATCGGCCCCCTGCTCCCGCGAGGCGAGCATTTTGGGCACCCAGGCGATACCAAATTCGGCGTCGCCCGCCGCCACGACCTGCTGCGGCACAATCTCCACCGCGCCTTCGAGGATGGTCACCTCCAGGCACTCGTCTGCGTAAAAGCCGTTCTCCTGCGCCGCATAATAACCGGCGAACTGGGACTGGGCGACCCACTGTAATTGCAGCCGGACGGGCGCCATTTCGGCGCAGCTTTCCTCCCCTCCGGCAGCTTCCTCTTCTTCGGCGTCGGCTGCCGGCTCCTCGTCGGCGCCGGCGTTGTTGCCGGTCCCGGCATTCGCGGCATCATTTGCCGCCGGCTGCCCGCCGCAGGCGACCAGTGCCAGAGCGAGAAGCACAACCATCAGGACGAACCACCGCAAACCTTTCATCTTCTTTTCCTCCACAACTACCTATTCAAACACGGACCGACTCGTTACCAGGAACCTTAATCATGGCTCCGCACCGAGCTGTGCCAGGGAATAGCCAGGCGCTCTGCGAGGAGGACGGCAAGGTAAAAGGTGATGCCCACGATTGAGGCGACGATGATCGCCGACCAGGCGTTGGCGAAGCGAAACTGGGCTGCTTCCTGGGTGATGAAGATGCCCAGCGCGCTGCGGCTGCCGCCGAAATACTCACTGACGACGGCGCCAATCATACTCAACGTGGCGGCGACCTTAAACGCATTGAACATGTAGGGCAGGGCGTTGGGAACTCGCAGCTTCAAAAGCACCTGCAGCTCGCTGGCGGCGTTGGCCCGCATCAGCTCCAGCGCCGCCGGGTCCACCAGCGTCAGCCCTCGTACTGTGTTGATCATCATTGGGAAAAAGACGATGACCGCGACAATCAACATCTTGGAGAGCGGGTTGTCCACGCCAAACCAGTTGTTGACGATCGGCGCGAAGGCGATGATCGGCACCGAGTTGGCGGCGATGGCAAAGGGCATCAGCGTCTGGCTCATCGTGCTCCAGCGCGCCGTGGCAAAGGCGACGACGATGCCTGCCGTGCAGCCGATGAGGAAGCCGCCCAGCGCTTCCTTCGTCGTGAACCAGCCCACGAACAGCAGCCGGTCGAGGTTCTGGGCAAAGGCGGCGGCAATAACCGACGGCGCCGGCAGGAGGAACTGCTGGACGTCGAACAGCCGGATAGCCAGCTCCCAGAGGAACAGCACGGCGACAAAAAGGACCAGGGCGGGGGCGAACCGGCGGATGCGCGTCACGAGCTGTACCCCTGGGCGCGGCGCAACCATTCACGAACTTCCCGCTCCACCTCGAAGTAGGCGGCCTCGGCGCGGGTGTGCTCGCCGCGCGGCACCGGCAGATTGACCTCCACGACGTGCATAATCTCGCCGGGCCGCGCCGACATAACCAGAATGCGCGTGGAAAGAAAGACCGCCTCGGGAATGCTGTGCGTCACGAAGAGCACCGTCGTGCCCGTCTGCCGCCAGATGTTGTGTAGCTCCATGTTCATGCGTTCGCGCGTCATCTCGTCCAGCGCGCCGAACGGCTCGTCCATCAAGAGCAGCTCCGGCTGAATAGCCAGAGCACGGGCGATAGAGGCGCGCTGCTGCATGCCCCCGGAGAGCTGCCACGGATAATGCCGCTCGAAGCCGGTCAGCTCGACAAGGCCCAGCAGCTCCCGCGCCCGCTTGTCGCGTTCCGCGGGCGTCGTGCCTCGTAGCTCCATGGGCAGCTGAATGTTCTTGAGGATACTGCGCCACTCAAAGAGCACCGGCGCCTGGAAGACGATGCCGTAATCCTGGTTCAGCCGCGCCTGGCGCGCCGGCTTGCCCTTCACCTGCACTTCACCTGCGGTGGGCTGGATGAGGTCGCCCACCAGCCGCAGCAGCGTGGACTTGCCGCAGCCAGACGGCCCAATCACCGAGACGAAGGAGCCCGCCTCGATAGCCAGGTTGATATCCCGCAGCGCCACCGTTTCCTTGGCGCTGCCCGGGTTGAAGATCTTGTTGACTCCCGCAAAGGAGACGATGGGTGCTTGCACGGTCACTGTCTATCCTGTTTGCGTCTGGGCGCTCAGACGCCTTCTTCCACGGCTAACGGCCGGCTGCGCAGCACAAGACGCTCGGCCACAGTCACGAGCAGGTAAAAGGCGATACCCACGGCCGCGCTGGCGATAATGGCCGCCCACAGCCGCTGCGGACCAGAGATGTAAAAAGAATTGAAGTTGAGAATGGCGCCGCCGAGGCCGCCCCTAATACCTGATGGCAGCTCGCCGATGATCGCGCCGACGACGCTGGCGGTGGCAGAAATCTTCAGCGCGGTAAAGATGTAGGGCAGTGCGGCTGGCACCCGTAATTTCCAGAGAATCTCGGAGCGGCTGGCCGCATAGGAATGCATCAGCTCCAGGGCCATCGGGTCCGGGCTGCGCAGCCCGCGCAGGGTATTGATGGCCACGGGAAAGAAGGTCAGGTAAGCGGCGATCACGGCGACGGAGATCCATCCGGCCTTCAGCCAGATGACGACCATCGGCGCGATAGCCAGGATGGGCACTGTCTGCGAGGCAACCACGTAGGGCATGCAGCCGCGCTCCAGCAGGGTGACGTGGGCGAACAGCGTGCCGAGCAGAAAGCCGAGCAGGCCGCCCAGAAGGAAGCCGGCTATCGCTTCCCGGAAGGTGAACAGCGCCGCCTCCAGCAGGACCGCACTCAGAGGCGGGCCATTGCGGCGCGACGGCTGGCCGAATGCCTCGACGACATCCCACAGGTGCGGCAGATTCAGGTCAGAAGCGATCTTCGCCCGGAACGGCGGCGTATGGCTGATGCCAAACGGGTTGCTCTCCGGCCGCCAGGGGTCGCCCGCCAGCCATTTTAACCCCTCCCAGGCCAGCGCGAGCAACGCCAGCACCAGGAGAAAGGCGAGGACGCGGCGCAGCCAGCGCGGGAGCGTGCGGACCGGCGTAACGCTATGCCGCGCCGCAACATCCTGGCCCGCCGTCGCCGGACTAACCTCACTCACCGGCCAGCCTCGTCCAGGTCGTTACAAAGGCCGCCCAGGCCTCCCGGCCGGAGGAATGGCCCGTCGCCAGGATATCCACGATAGCGCCGGGGTCGCCGCCCGCCAGACGGTGCCAGGCATAGCTGGCCTCCCCTTCGGCGGCAGCGCGCAGGAAGGCAGCCGATAGCGTGGTCGTGCGCGGCGCGGCGCGGCGCACAATGGCCTCCAGTAGCGCGCGTTCCGGCTTCCAGACCCACAGCGCGTAGAGAACGCCCATGAGCACGTCGTCGCCCGACGGCGTGAGCCCGATGCCCCGGCCGGCCAGTCCACGCGCCGCCTCGCGCACTTCGGACAGGTCACGCATGCAGATACCGTCCAGCAAGCGTTGCAGAAGGTGCATAATCCGTGTAGGCAGCGCAGGCGCAGTCGCCCCGGCCGGCAGTGCGTGGCGCAGCGCCGCCCAGTCTGCTCGCGGCTGCCAGCAGCGAGCAGCGCCGTAGTCAAGCGCCGCCCGATTTAGATAAAGGCGCTGCGCCTGCCGGTCGACCCGGACGGTTGCTGCCGGGTCCAGCTGTAGCTGCCAATCGCCGTCCAGGACCAGCGCAAAAGGCCCCGGCGCGACCCGCGGCGAGAGGAGCGAAAGCACCCGGCCCTGTTCGTCTACCAGGTTGCAGGCCGTGTCAAACAGGTGCAGAACGCCGGCCTGCCTGCATGCTTGCAGCCAGCGCTGTGCTCGTGGCGTGATCAGCTGGCATTTGAGCGCTACTGAAGGCAACAATTCAATCTCTCGAGCCCTGTCGAGCCAGATCCACCCTGTTCTTTCGCCGGTTCTTTCGCCGGTCCTTTCGCCGATTCTTTCGCCCTTACTGTAGTAGACAAACGCTTCAGGAACGCTTCATCCGGCCGGCCATGAAGCGTTCCTGAAGCGATGCGCCTCTATCATACACCGTATGGTCAAAGATCGTAACAGGCAGCGCGGATGAAGCCCGCCCCTTTTACTTACATCGCCCCAATCTCCCTCGAGGAGGCACTGGCGGCGCTGAACCAGCACGGCTACGACGCTAAGCTGCTGGCCGGCGGGCAGAGCCTCATTCCAGTGATGAACTTCCGGCTGGCCCAGCCTGCCGTCATCGTCGATCTCAACGGCGTCTCCGAGCTGGGCCACCTGCAGCGCAACGAGGCCGGCGGTCTCCGCCTCGGCGCGATGGTCCGCCAGCGCACGCTGGAACTGGACGAGACCATCGCCGCACTGGCGCCCCTGCTGCACGAAGCCATGCCCCACGTCGCCCACCCGCAGATCCGTAACCGCGGCACCCTGGGCGGCAGCCTGGCCCACGCCGATCCCGCAGGCGAGCTGCCCGTAATCACCGTCGCGCTGGAGGCCCGCTTCTGCCTGCGCCGGCTGGGCGGCGAGCGCTGGGTCAGCGCCGAGGACTTCTACCAGGGGCTCTTTATGACGGCCCTTGAGCCGGAGGAGATTCTGGTCGAAGTGGCGATTCCGCCGCTGCCTGCGCAAACCGGCTACGCCTTTCTGGAGGTCGCCCGCCGCCACGGCGATTATGCCCAGGCCGGCGTCGCCGCGCTGGTGACCGTAGACGGCGAAGGCGTCTGCCGGCAGGCGCGCCTCGTCTACCTTAACCTGGGCGAGATTCCCCGCGTGGCCTACCGGGCCGCGGCGCTGCTTATCGATCAGCCTCTCTCGCCGGAGCTGATCGCCGAGGCGGCTAACCAGGCGGCGCAGGAAGAGATTGACCCGACAGCGGACATTCACGCTACCGTCGCCTACAAGCGCCATCTCGCCGAGGTGCTCGGCCGGAGGGCCCTGCAACAGGCGGCACAGCGGGCCCGGCAGCCTGTGTCCGCAGAGGGAGCGCTATGAACAAGCTAACCGTCGAACTGCAGGTGAACGGCCGGGCCGTGCGCCGCGAGGTCGAGCCCCGACTCCTGCTCAGCGACTTCCTGCGCCACGAGTTGGGGCTGACCGGCACTCACGTCGGCTGCGAACACGGCGTCTGCGGCGCCTGCACCGTGCTCCTGGACGGTGCGGCGGTGCGCTCCTGCCTGATGCTCGCCGTGCAGGCCACAGGACACGAGGTGCAAACCGTAGAAGCGCTGGGCACGCCGCAGCAGATGCACCCGCTGCAGGAAGCTTTCCACGAGGCCCACGGCCTGCAGTGTGGCTTCTGCACGTCGGGCTTCTTGATGACGCTGCTCCCCTTCCTCGAAAGCAACCCCGACCCGAGCGAGGCTGAAATCCGCGAGGCGATTTCGGGCAATCTCTGCCGCTGTACCGGCTACCAGCACATTGTCGATGCCGTGCGGCTCGCAGCCGAGCGCATGGGGAATAAGGAGGCGGCTTGATAGAGCTTAACGGCCGTTACGACTTTGACGCTCCACGGGAGCTGGTCTGGGAGATGTTCCTCGACCCGGAGATGCTGGCGCGTATTATGCCCGGCTGCGAGCGACTGGAGCGTACCGGCGAAAACGAATACGAAGGCGTCATGAAGATCCGCGTTGGGCCGGTCCAGGGCACCTTTCAGGGCAGCGTCCAGCTCAGCGAGCTAGAGCCGCCGCAGAGCTACCACATGCTCGTCAATGGGCGCGGCCCGGCGGGCATCGTGCGCGGCGAGGGCGACGTGCGCCTGGAGAGCAACGGCGCGGCTACCGTCATGCATTACAAAGGCGAGGCGCAGATCAGCGGGCGCATCGCCACCGTCGGGCAGCGGTTGATGGAAAGCTCGGCGCAGGCCATCGCCCGCCAGAGCCTCGACAATCTCGACCGGCAGATCCAGGCCCGCCTGCAGCCTGCTAGCCTCGACGCGACCCCCGGCGAGGACAGCACGCGCGCCGTTCCGGCCGACGCCCCGCCGCCGCCCAGCCAGACGGAGTTCGCCCTGAATGTGGCCCGCGACGTGGTCGCCGACCTGATCCCGGACAGCCGCCAGCGCTGGCTGCTGGGCGGCGGGGCCGCGGTGCTGCTGCTTGTCGCCCTGCTCAACTGGTTCGCCAACCTCGTCGCCCGGCGCGTCGTCCGCCAGCTTCGGGAGGAACAAGGGCGGTAGGGCGTGGATATGGCTGTTACCAGGCACGAGGTGCGTTCCGGCGCTTATTTCGATTCCGTGGTGCTCATGCAGCTGCAGAAGGCGCTGGCGGAATTGCCCGGCGTGCGCGATGCGGGCGTCGTCATGGCAACGCCCGCCAACTGCGAGCTACTTACTGCCTCCGGCTTCGCCCTGGAGACGATCACCGCCGGGCCGGATGACCTGCTGATCATGGTCACGGCCGACGACGAAGGGACGGCGACGGGCGCCATTGCCCAGGTAGACGAGCTTCTACGCCGGCGGCGTTCGGCGGATGTGGCGCAGAGCTTCCGCCCGCGCAGCCTGGCGACGGCCGCGCAGCAGCTCCCGGCTGCCCGCTGGGTGCTGGTAAGCGTGCCCGGCCGCTATGCCGCCTCCGTGGCCGAAGAAGCGCTGGAGCTGGGCAAACACGTCTTCCTTTACAGCGACAACGTTCCCCTGGACGACGAGGTGCGACTCAAGCAGAAAGCGCGCGAGAAAGGGCTGCTGCTCATGGGGCCGGACTGCGGCACTGCGATCGTCAACGGCGTTGGCCTCGGCTTTGCAAACCGGGTGCGTCGCGGGCCCATCGGCCTGGTCGCCGCCTCCGGCACGGGCCTGCAGGCGATCACCGTCGCCATCCACAACCAGGGCGGCGGCGTCTCCCAGGCGCTCGGCACCGGCGGACGCGACCTGAAGGCTGAAGTCGGCGGCATTTCCACACTGCAGGCGCTGGACCTGCTCCGCCGTGACCCGCAAACAGAGGTCGTCGTGCTCGTCTCGAAGCCACCCGACCCGGCTGTGGCCCGGCAGGTGTTGGGCGCGGCGCTGCACGCGCAGAAGCCGGTCGTCGTCTGCTACCTGGGTTATGCGCCGCCGGCCCGCCGCCTGGGAGACCTCTACTTCGCCGCCGGTCTGGAAGACGCCGCTAAGTTGGCCGCCGGCCTCTCGCAGCAGCCCGCGCCGCCAGAAACCAGCATTACGCGAAATATCGCCGGTGGTTATATGCGCGGCCTCTTCTCCGGTGGCACGCTGGCCTACGAGGCGCTGCTGGCTCTGCAGGAGCTGTTGCAGCCGCTCTACAGCAACGTCGCCACCCGGCCGGAGCAGCGGCTGGCCGACAGCTTCCGCAGCCAGGGCCACACCATCGTCGATCTCGGCGAAGATGAGTTCACCCAGGGCCGGCTGCACCCGATGATGGACAACGACCTGCGCCTGCGCCGGCTGCAGCAGGAAGCGGCTGACCCTGAGACCGGGCTGATCCTGCTCGATGTTGTGCTCGGCGAAGGGGCACACCCCGACCCGTCCGCCGAGTTAGCGCCGGCTATACGCAAAACACTCCAGAAACGCGACGATCTTGAGTTAACCGTCCTCCTGGTGGGCACAGACGAAGATCCGCAGGGTCTGGACCTGCAAGCCGAGCGGCTACACGAATCCGGCGCCTCTGTCTTCCACAGTAGCGCCGAGGCGCTGGCTTACGTCGCACGGCGGCTGGCTCCCGCCCCCACACCGCCGGCCTCGGAGTTGCCGTTGGCCGATTTCCAGGGCGAGCTGGCAGCGATCAACGTCGGGCTGGAGTCCTTTTACGACAGCCTGCAGGGACAGGGCGCAACCGCCGTGCAGGTAGCGTGGCGCCCGCCGGCCGGAGGCAACGAGAAGCTGATGGGTATTCTGGCGAGGATGAAACGTGATCGACATTGACCAGGCTAACGAGACCGCCGTCGGGCGCATGATGGCTGCCCGGCCGATCCTGCGCACGGTGGCGCCTGCGCGCGAGGTCATTCCCGGCATGCGCGATAACCTGCTGCTGCACGCCGGCCCGCCGATAACGTGGGAGCGGGCATCGGGACCGATGCGCGGCGCGATCGTCGGCGCGCTCATCTACGAAGGGCTGGCGGCGGACTGGGAAAGCGCCGCCCGGATGGTGCTGGCCGGCGACGTGACGCTGGAGCCGTGCCACGAGCACAGCGCCGTGGGGCCGATGGCCGGCGTCACCTCGGCCTCCATGCAGGTTTACGTCGTGGAGAACGTCACCCACGGCAACCACGCCTTCTCCAACCTGAACGAGGGCTACGGTAAAGTGCTGCGCTACGGCGCCTATAGCCCGGAGGTGCTGGAAAAGCTGCGCTGGATGAACGAGGTCATGGGGCCGGCGCTGGCGTCAGCCCTGGACGCGGCCGGCGGGCTGGACGTGCGCGCCCTGCTCGCCGAGGCGCTGCACATGGGCGACGAAGGGCACAACCGCAACAAGGCCGGCTCTTTCATCTACACCGCCCGCCTCGCGCCCCACCTGGCGGCCGTCGTGGACGACCGGCAGGATCTGTCGCGCATCCTCGCCTTCCTCGGCGAGAACGCCCTCAGCGTGCTTAACCCGGTCATGGCCTCCTGTAAGGCGATGGGCGACGCCGGGCACGGCGTCGAGGGCAGCACGATCATGACGGCGATGGCCCGCAACGGCACCGACCTGGGCATCCGCGTCAGCAGCCTGGGCAACCGCTGGTTCACCGGGCCGGTCGGCCAGCCCGACGGCCTCTACTTCTCCGGCTTCTCCGCCGAGGACGCCAGCGGCGACATCGGCGACAGCACGATCACGGAGACTGCGGGCATCGGCGCCTTTGCCATGGCTGCCGCCCCGGCCATCGTCACCTTTATCAGCGGCACGCCGCAAGACGCGCTCAACGCCACCCTGGAGATGTACGAGATCACGACGGCAGAACACAGCCACTTCACCATCCCGCCGCTGGACTTTCGCGGCACGCCGACGGGCGTGGACATCCGCAAGGTGGTCGAGCTGGGTATTACGCCACGCATCAACACCGGCATCGCCCACAAGGAAGCGGGCGTGGGCCAGGTTGGCGCCGGCCTCGTCCGCCCGCCGATGTCCGTCTTCGAGGAGGCGCTGGTCGCCTTCGCCGAGCAGTATGGCTTTTAGCACAGAGAGCATCGCATGAGATTCATCGACCTAACTATTCCCCTGGGCGTGGGCACCCCACCCTGGCCGACCTACGAGCCGCTGCAGGTGAAGTACTTCAAGCGGCTGGCTCCCAACGGCGCCAACGGGCAGCTTGTCACCCACAGCAATCACGTCGGCACCCATCTCGACGGCGAGATCCACTTCTATACACCGGGCAAAGACATTGCCTCGCTCTCTCTGGACTTCCTCTCTGGCGAGGCCGCCATCGTGGACTTAAGCGACTGCTGCGGCGACTACGACATCTACACGCCGGAGATGATCGAAGAGCGGGTGGAGGTTCGCGAGGGCGACATCCTGATCATCCACACCGGCTACCACCACTTCGGCTGGGACCAGCCCTACGGCAACGAGGTGCGCTACATGGTCATGCACCCCGGCCCAGACGCCCGCTTTGCCCGCTGGTGCGAGGAAAAGCGGCTCAAATGGATCGGCGTGGATTGCGGCAGCGCCGACCATCCGATGAACACGAAGATCCGCGACTGGATGCCGGCGCAGGCCGAACAGGCCGACCGCCATTTCCGCGAGAAGCTGGGCCGGTCGCTCGCCGAGGTTTTCACGCTAGATA
>ENA-UOUL01005841-UOUL01005841.1-bioreactor-metagenome-genome-assembly--contig:-NODE-5841-length-10385-cov-4.338281_pt1 | contig 10385 bp, 9 predicted proteins | sample MGYA00249838_ERZ747220 | MGnify/ENA primary metagenome ERZ747220 (study PRJEB28778, sample SAMN05720191) | bioreactor metagenome | isolation source: Anaerobic biogas reactor | place: USA:Washington...
CACTGCCTTGCCTGGTGTTACGATGATGCCCCCAAAAATCAATGAACCTCTTACATTCTATTTCAATGTAGATGATGTCGTTTTATATGATGAAGACAAGGACCCTACAACGACAGACGATCAGATAAGGGCAAACGGCAATATTGAATTCGAAATGGAATTCATTTTCTATTTGGATATGCAAGGCTCTCAAGTAAGGCGTTTTTCATTGACAAACAAAAATTCTCTTAGTAAAACACTTGAAATATTCTCTGAAGTTGAACTAATGGACCTTGAGAAAGAAGCAATTCTGGCAACGCAATATTTTTCACCGATCATCTTAATGGTAGGAATTCTTCCAATTGTTTTTGTGCCCAAATTGGACTTAGTTGTTGGAATGGATGGTAGTGTAAAGGTGGGTATATCAACGGAAGTGTCGCAACAGCTTACAATGCGTGCAGGTATTCAATATCGCTATTCATCAGGATGGAGTCCTATTGCTGAAATTTCTAACACTTATGCGTTTCAGCCACCGCATGTGACTTTTGAAATGTCCCTCAAAGGTTATCTTGGTCCTAGGTTCAATTTATACCTTTATGGTGTTGCAGGCCCTTTTGTTAATATAACACCATATCTTGAAATTAAAGTCGAACCCCTTGAACAACCCTGGTGGACATTATATGGCGGCATCGATGTGCCTGTAGGCTATAGAGCGCACGATGTTTTGGAAAAAATTTTGGATTTAGATGAATATGAAATTTTAGCAATTGGTATTAAAAAGGTAATAGCTCAGGCGTCTGCTTTTAAACCCGGTGAAATGGTCTTCGTTCCTGCTGGCGAATTCCAAATGGGCTGCCACCCGGACCATAACGGGGGTTATTCATGCTATTCATCCGAGTTACCCTTGCATACGGTCTACCTGGACGACTACTACATTGACCAGACCGAGGTGACCAATGCGCAGTATAGCCAGTGTGTGTCTGCCGGTGCCTGCGACCCACCATCTAATTCCTCTTCCTACACCCGGCCTTCTTATTACGGCAACCCAGACTACGCTAACTACCCGGTGATCTATGTAGATTGGTATGATGCAGGAGACTACTGCACATGGGCAGGTAAACGCCTGCCAACAGAGGCAGAATGGGAGAAAGCTGCACGCGGCACGGCGATCAGGGCTTACCCCTGGGGAGATGGAGACCCCAGCTGCAGCCTGGCGAATTCACATAATAGTGCTACCGGAAGCTATTGTGTGGGCGACACCACTGCAGTGGGCAGCTACCCCTCTGGGGCAAGTCAATATGGCGCGCTGGATATGGCGGGTAACGTTTGGGAATGGGTGAATGACTGGTACGCCAGCACATATTATCAAGGATTGCCATATGACAACCCTACAGGCCCTTTGAGTGGCACCTACAAGGTGCTGCGCGGTGGGGGCTGGTTCGTCGATTGGGACGGCTTGCGTGTGGCGGATCGCGGCGACGTCGACCCTGTCGTTCGCAGCGACTTCGTTGGTTTTCGTTGTGTTTCCCTCACAGGCAACTGAAGTTCTGAAATTCTGATTTCTAAAATCCTGATGGGGGGTGTGGGGGGAGCAATCCCCCCACAGAAAACGTTTTTGATGAAAACCTTTAAAAATCTTTATACAGAAATCACTTCTTTTGAAAACCTTTACCTGGCTTACCGGCAAGCCAGAAAAGACAAATTATGTAGGGGAGGGTTTCCATACCACACGATTGCAGGCACATCTAGGCATAAACCCTCCCCTACGTATGAACGCGCGTTCTGTTTGATATTGGGGGGGTCCATACCGCACGATTGCAGGTACCTCCATGCACAAACCCGCCCCTACGAATGAACGCGTGTTTATTTGGTGTGGTTAGGATTGGCGTATTGCAGAATAGCAGGCGTTATCATGCACAAACCCTCCACATAACTTGTATTCGATCAATTCTTACAAAACTTTGATTATTCAAAATTGATTATGATAAAATGACTTCACAAAAAGACCAATAATCAAGGAGGTAAACCAAATTATGACCGAAGAACCTTCATTCAAACTCACCTATTCAACCATGTTCAACCCACCCGAAGAGCTGCACACGCGCTATGGGGATGCACTGGCTGGCCTAAAAGCCAACATGGGCCAGGAATTTCCCATGCTCATCAACGGCAAGGAAGTCTATGCTGAGCAGAAACACCAGGCTTTTTCACCCATCAACCGCGGTTGGCACCTGGCAACTTTCCAAAAAGGGACATCTCAGGATGCATTGGATGCGATTGAGGCAGCTAAGGCCACCTTCCCAGCCTGGAGCAGGATGAACTGGGAAGAGCGCATTTACCTGCTACGTAAATTTGCTGACCTGATCGACGAACGCATTTACGAAATTGCCGCTGCCATGACCCTTGAGGTCGGTAAAAACCGCACCGAAGCTCTGGGTGAGGTGGCAGAGACAGCCGACCTGGTGCGCTATGCCTGCGCACAGATCGAGGCTAACAAAGGTTTCGTGCGCCAGATGAACAGCGATCCGCTGATTGGCTTCAGCTCCACCAACCAGTCGGTGCTTAAGCCCTACGGTGTATGGCTGGTGATCAGCCCCTTCAACTACCCCACCGCCCTGACCTTCGGCCCTGCTGGGGCAGCCCTGGCCGCGGGTAATACCGTGGTGATGAAACCAGCCACGGATACCAGCTGGTCGCCCTCGCTTGTGTTGGACTGCATGCGCCAGGCGGGACTCCCAGATGGCGTGTTTAATTTCGTGACCGGACCGGGTTCCAGCATGGGCAAAACACTAACGGAAAGCCCCGATATTGCTGGCATCACCTTTACTGGCTCTTACGATGTGGGTATGCAAATCTACTGCACCTTTGGCGGCGCCCGTTACGTACGCCCGACCATCTTGGAAATGGGCGGAAAAAACCCCACAATTATTTCGCGCAATGCCAACATTGAAGATGCTGCATTGGGCAGCGTGCGCTCGTCCTTTGGCTTACAGGGGCAGAAGTGCTCGGCTTGCTCACGTGTATTCATCGAAGAACCGCTCTACGAAGCGGTCACCAAACGTATGGTTGAACTAACCGAAATGCTCAGCATTGGCGACCCCACTGACCGTCAGGTCTACATGGGTCCGGTGATCAACCAGCGCAGTTACGAAGACTACCAGGCTTTCGTTAAGGAATTAGGCGCGGTGGGCAAAATCCTGACTGGCGGCAAGATCCTGAGCGAGGGTGATTATAGCAAGGGCTACTTCTGCACTCCGACCATTGTGGCGGACGTGCCGCTGAATCATCGTCTTTGGAAAACAGAAATGTTTGTACCCATCGTGATGGTAGCGCCGGTGAAAGATCTAGAAGAAGCTATGCAGCTTGCTAATGATGTAGATTACGGCCTGACCGCTGGCATGTACGGCACGCAAGCCGAAGTGGATTGGTTCTTTGATCACATCGAAGCCGGTACGGTTTATGCCAACCGTCCCCAGGGCTCCACCACAGGTGCCTGGCCGGGCTTCCAACCCTTCGGTGGATGGAAGGGCTCTGGCTCCAGCGGCAAGAATGGCGGCGGGTTATATTACGTTCAGCTTTATATGCACGAACAAAGCCGCACGCTGGTAAAGCGCAGCTAAAGGGCAGCTGGAAATAAGTGATATAGATTACCCGGATTACGGCCTTATTTACCAAACGTAATCCGGGTTTTATTGACAGGTAAGCAATGCTGAGAAGGTTATTTAGGCGAATTGGATTGATCATGCTGATTGTCAGCGCGGTGGCACTGGCCTGGCTTTTCATTACCCGGCAAACCGGTGAGGGTTTGCCTTCCATCGGCATCTTCCTGGTTTTCATTTTCTTGCTGGGTATGGCGCTGGTTGGTCGGTCTGGCATGGTTGGCGAAAATGAAGAAAAACAAAGCGGCATTAACCCGCCCTCTCGGCATGCGAAGCATAAATCTTGGATAACAGGTGACAAACGAAAATGAGCAAATTAATCTCTCTTTCTGAGGCAGTACAGGCGTATGTGCACGACGGAGACCTGGTCTACGCAGCTGGTTTTACACACCTGATTCCTTTTGCGGCAGGGCATGAAATCATCCGCCAGGGACGCAAGGACCTGATCCTCGCCAGGGCAACACCAGACCTGATCTATGACCTAATGATTGCGGCAGGCTGTGCTAAAAAGGTAGTGTTTTCCTACTCTGGCAACCCGGGCGTGGGCTCTTTGAAATGGCTGCGTAGTGCCATGGAAGAAGGCAGCCTTGAATGGGAAGAGTATTCACACTTCAGCATGATCAGCCGTTTGCAAGCAGGCGCCAGCGGGCTGCCCTTCATGCCCATGAAACAAACCGGGGCTACCGACCTGGAGCGGGTCAACCCAAATTATAAACGGGTAACTGACCCATATACCGGTGAGGAAGTGATTGTGGTGCCGCCCTTGTTACCTGATGTTGCCATTGTGCACGTGCAGCGCGCAGATGTGCACGGCAATGCACATATCTGGGGCATTTTAGGTGAACAAAAAGAAGCTGCTTTCGCTTCAAAGCATGTCATCCTGACCGCGGAAGAGATCGTGAGCGAGGAAGTGATCCGCTCTGACCCAAACCGCACGCTCATCCCCGGCCTGGTGGTGGACGCGGTCTGCCATGTGCCTTACTGTGCGCACCCCTCCTACACCCAAGGTTATTACGACCGTGATAACGAGTTTTACTTGGCATGGGATGAATTGAGCAAAGACCGCGCCTCTGTAGATGCATATTTGGAAGAGTGGGTCTTTGGAGTGAAGGATCGCGATGAATATTGGCACAAACTAGGCCAGGAAACACACAAACGCCTTAAACCTGCCCAGCGCTTGAGCGAGCCTGTAGACTATGGGAGTTATTAACATGACAGATACCACATACAATGCTACAGAGTTAATGATTGTCAATGCAGCCAGGCTGTTACGCGATGGTGACCAGGTATTTGTGGGTGTGGGCATTCCCAACCTGGCCTGCAACTTAGCGCGCCTAACCCACGCGCCAAACCTGCAGATGATTTATGAGGCTGGGGTCATCGGCGCCAGGCCAGAGCGGCTGCCCTTGTCAATTGGTGACCCAACCCTGGTGAGCGGTGCTACCTCGGTTTGCTCTATGTACGAGGTCTTCACCCTGTACTTGCAGCGTGGGAATGTGGATGTAGGTTTCTTGGGCGGCGCACAAATCGACCAGTTTGGCAATATCAACGCTACTGTGATTGGCGATTATTTTCATCCCAAGGTAAGATTGCCTGGTTCGGGCGGCTCTATGGAAATTGCTGCCTGGGCCAACCGCTGCTACATCATCACCCCCCACCAAATTCGGCGTTTCCCTGCCCGGGTAGACTTTCACACCTCGGTTGGCTTTTTGAATGGCGGTGATGAACGTGAGAAAACAGGCGTGCGCGGCAAGGGGCCTCAAGCGGTTGTGACCAACCTGGGCATCCTCACGCCAGATGCCAACGGCGAACTAATCTTAAGCGCCTTACACCCTGGCTGCAGCGTTGACCAGGTGAAGCAAAATACGGGCTGGCCAATTAAGGTCAGCGAAGAATTAACGGTCACAGAAGCGCCAAAAAGCGAAGAACTGCGCATTTTGCGCGAAGAACTGGACCCGCAAGGAATATACATAAAATGAGTGAGAAAAAACACATTGAAATTTTAACGACCTTTAAGTTGACCGAAACCCAAGCTAGCCGCATCCGCGAGGTTAGCAAGTTGATCAGGCTGACCGTTTTACCCGTCAAGGAAGCCTCCGAGATCCCAGCTGATGCTTGGGAGAAGGCCGAAGTAATCTTCACCGGTAGCAAAGTATTGCCTCAATTAAGCCAGGTACCTAAACTGCGCTGGATTGCCTTCAACTTCGCTGGTGTTGAACATGCCCTTAGCCAGGAAGTGGTGCACCAAGAACGCATCCTCGCCACGACTTCCAGCGGGGTGATCGTCAGCCAGATTGGTGAATATGTCCTGATGGCGCTGCTTTCTGTTGGGCATAAACTTCCCCAAATGATGAAGCTACAACACGAAACAATATGGCCAGATGATGGTATGAAATCCCTTATGCCCTTGGAATTGCGCGACAGCACCGTTGGCATCGTAGGCTATGGCAGTATTGGCAGGGAAGTAGCACGCTTGCTGCGGCCTTTTGGGGCAACGGTTTTAGCAGCCAAAAAGAACGCCATGCAGCCGCAGGATACTGGTTATGTGCAGGAAGGCTTGGGAGACCCACAAGGTGATCTCTTCCACCGTTTGTACCCAATCGAAGCATTGAAGGACATGCTTAAGGAGTGCGATTACGTGGTCGTCACTTTGCCGCTCACGGACGAAACGAAGTATTTATTCAATGCTGAGATGTTTGAGGTCATGAAAGAAAGCGCCTACCTGGTCAACGTGGGGCGAGGGTTAGTCATTGATGAACCGGCCATGATTGCAGCTCTGCAGGAGGGTAAATTTGCTGGAGCGGTGCTGGACGTTTTCGAAGAAGAACCCCTACCCAAGGATAGCCCCCTGTGGAGTATGCCTAATGTCATCATTAGTCCGCATGTCTCGGCTGCCAGCACCCACCTGATGGACAATATTGTGGGCTTGTTTGTGGAAAACCTGCAGCGTTACATCGAAGGCCAGGCATTATTTAATGTCCTTGATGTAGAAAAAGGCTATTAAACTGAGCCTGTTCACCACACAAAAAATAGTATCAATGCGATACTATTTTTTTGATAATCGCGCATTATTTATTAGCTACGCATGGTAGAATCGACACCATGGATCTCTTTGATCACTCCCTTAAAGATCAACTGCGCGACGAGTCACCCCTGGCTGCCCGCATGCGTCCGCGCACGCTGGATGAAATTGTCGGCCAGGATCACATTATCGGTCCAGGCTCCTTACTGCGGCGCGCTATCCAGGCTGACCGGCTATTTTCATCCATTATTCTATGCGGTCCACCGGGGACGGGCAAGACAACCCTGGCCAAGGTTATATCAAACCTGACCCAAGCCCATTTTGAAACACTCTCTGCGGTTTTGACAGGCGTTGCCGATCTGCGCAGGGTCATTGCCGATGCCATTGAACGACGACGGCTTTACCGCAAACGCACTATTTTATTCGTGGATGAGGTGCACCGCTGGAACAAAGCCCAGCAAGATGCGCTCTTACCGCATGTTGAAACCGGAATGTTGACCCTGATTGGGGCGACCACGCAAAACCCCTATTTCGATGTCATCAAAGCCCTGGTCAGCCGTTCGCGCATCTTTGAACTCAAGCCGCTGACAGTAGAAGATATCAGCACCCTTCTGGAGCGTGCTTTGAAAGACTCGCAGCGCGGCTTTGGCAAACTGGATACCCTGATTGATGCTGATGCCCTGGCGCACCTGGCAGATATTGCCGGCGGTGATGCACGCAATGCATTGAATGCACTCGAATTAGCTGTGCTGACCACCCCTTTAAATCAGGATGGCCAGATTCACATCACGCTTGATATCGCCCAGGAATCTATCCAGAAACGGGCTGTTTTGTATGACAAAACCGATGATGCCCATTACGACACTATCTCTGCTTTTATCAAATCTGTGCGTGGCAGCGATGCAGACGCAGCCCTGTACTGGCTGGCGAAAATGCTGCATGCCGGGGAAGACCCGCGCTTCATCCTGCGTCGTCTAATTATCCTGGCCGGGGAGGATATCGGCTTGGCTGATCCTCAGGGGCTGGTGGTGGCAAACGCTGCGGCACAAGCTTATGAGTACATTGGCCTGCCAGAGGGAATTTACCCGATTGTTGAAGCCACTCTTTACCTCTGCACAGCGCCAAAATCCAATTCTGCCGGGGCATACTTCAAAGCCCTGGAAAAGATAGAAGCTGAAGGTGCCCAGCCTGTACCCATTCACCTCATGGATAGCAGCCGTGATGCAAAAGGCTTTGGGCACGGCCAGGGTTACGATTACCCGCATAGCCATGAAGGCCACTGGACGCCCCAGCAGTACCTGCCGGACGGGGTGGTGGGTTCGATTTTTTACGAACCCTCTGAAGAAGGCTATGAGAAAGAAGCCGGACAGCGCTTCAAGCAGTGGCGCGAGGCGCAGGCAAAAGCCTTAGAGGAAAAGCAGGCCACCAAACAGAAATGATTTTGGGTTCGATTTAAACAAAACAGGCCCAATGATTTGACATTGAGCCTGTTATTTTTTTTGGAAAAGTTTAGTCTTCTTTGTAATTCTTCAAAACTTCTTCGATGCGTTCCATAACGCTGTCGTCCAATTGGTCTACCACATCAACTGCTTTCATGTTCTCTACAACTTGCTCTGCCCTGCTGGCACCGGTAATGACCGTGCTGACATTGGGGTTTTTCAATAGCCAAGCCAATGAAAGCTGCGCCATGCTTACGCCCAGGTCTGCTGCAATGGGAGCTAAATTACGTGCTACCTCGAGTTTATTGGGATCAAGCGTGCGTTCCTGCAGCCACTTGTAATTTTCAAGTTTAGAGCGCGTGCCATCGGGGGCTATACCTTCATTGTATTTGCCAGTCAAAACACCAGATGCCAAAGGGCTCCAGGTGGTTGTGCCGTACCCCAATTCTTTGAAGAGGATGGCATATTCTTTTTCCATGCGCTTGCGGGCAAACATGTTATATTCGGGTTGTTCCATGCTGGGTGGGCGCAGGTGATTCCTGTGTGCAAAGTCAACCGCATGCATGATTTCTGCTGCGGACCACATGGAGGTGCCCCAATAGAAGGCTTTTCCCTGTTGGATGACCTGGTTGAATGCCCAAACGGTTTCTTCGATAGGCGTTTCTGGGTCGGGCCTGTGCGCAAAGACCAGGTCGACATAGTCCAGATCAAAACGCTTCAGGGCATTATTAACGCCTTCGATAACGTGCTTATAGTTCAAGCCAACATCATTTGGACCTTTGCCGCCCCAAAATATTTTCGTGGAAACGAGATATTGCTCACGCGGCCAATCCAAATCTTTAAGTGCTTTGCCCATGATCACTTCTGCTTCGCCGTGGGCATAGGCTTCTGCGTTGTCAAAGAAGTTCACACCAGCATCATAAGCTGCCTTCATGATTTCCTTGGCTTCCCGTACGCCTACCTGGTTACCATAAGTAACCCAAGCGCCTAAAGATAATTCTGATACTTTTAAACCGGCTTTACCGAGATGACGATATTTCATATTTGACTCCTTAAATTTTCTTTATATTATATATATATGATGCAGGTTTTTGCCTTTCGTGACATCTTTAACAGGATATTGTTTGCTAAAAGCTTTTATGCGATAATTCTTTTGCACCGCTAAGCAAAAAACGCATTCATTTCATTAATAAACATGCAAGGAAAAAATTATGTCAGCCTTATTCAACAAACTTAATCTAAAAGATGAAGAAGAAATCTTCATATTAAATGCTCCTGCAAGCTTTGCAGGAGAAATTGATACTTTGCATGATGTGGAAATTAAGCGTACTGTTGACGCATCTAGTGTCATCAAATTCTCCCTTGCTTTTGCAGAAAAGAAAGCAGACCTAGACCATTATTCTGCACTAGTTTCTGAGAAAGCAGAAGGGGATGCGGTTTTGTGGTTTGCATACCCTAAAGGCAGTTCAAAAAAATACAAATGTGATTTCAACCGTGATACCGGCTGGGAGGTGCTGATGGAGGCCGGATTTAGACCCGTACGCCAGGTATCGATCGATGAAGACTGGTCAGCTTTACGCTTCCGCAGGACGGAGTATGTTAAACCAAGTAAATAATTCTGGCACAGCGTTGGGAAAGATAATCATCTTGAATGGTGCTTCTAGCTCTGGAAAAACAACCATTCTCCATGCGCTGCAAAATAAACTGCGTGAACCGTACCTCAATGTAGGGATTGATAAGTTTATCTGGATGCTACCCAAGCGTTACCTGGACCGACCGTTGTGGGATGATGTTTTGGGGTTGGCTACCCAGGCTGGCGTATTGGGACACCAACTCTTTTCATCCATGCACAAAACAATAGCCCTCCTCTCAAGGCAGGGTATGAATGTTGTGGCAGATCACGTATTGGTGGAGCCAGAATGGTTAAGGGAGTGTGCCGAGTTATTTGCCCCACTCCCTGCCTATTTTATTGGGGTGATGTGCCCTTTGCCGATCCTGTTGGAAAGGGAACGACTGCGTAAGGACCGCACCTTGGGACAAGCAGAAGCGCAATTCCCCCTCATGCACAAACACGGCATTTATGACCTGGAAGTGGATACCTCGATACAATCAGTGACCCAGTGCGTCCAAGCTATCAAAGAACGTCTTGAGAGTCAAACACCTCCCACCGCTTTCAGACAAATCTATCAAGACCTGAAATGACCTTGAAGAGGGTGTTGAAATAAATCAAGAATATTGATAAATGCTAGAACTGAGATGGATCAATTGAATTTCAGTTGAATGGTG
>ENA-UOUL01005842-UOUL01005842.1-bioreactor-metagenome-genome-assembly--contig:-NODE-5842-length-10384-cov-34.215388_pt1 | contig 10384 bp, 11 predicted proteins | sample MGYA00249838_ERZ747220 | MGnify/ENA primary metagenome ERZ747220 (study PRJEB28778, sample SAMN05720191) | bioreactor metagenome | isolation source: Anaerobic biogas reactor | place: USA:Washington...
ACACCCGGCATCTCCGGGGATTCGAGAACGGTCTGCTGAGGCCATCCAATCCTTGCATGCCACCACGCACCGATCGCATACAGTTCCCTGAGAAACACCGATGCTTCGAGGTACGACTCGGGCGAGTCATCTCCTTCGATATACCGCGAGATATTCTTATCTGCTCCCTCCGGCAGGAGCCGGGTCCTGTTTGTCATCGGCAGAGCGGTTACGTTTTCTTCTACGACAAACGGGACGATATACGCCTGCAGATAGTCGGATACCCGGTATCCTTCGAGTTTGTATCCTTCTCGCAGTCTGATATGATCATAGGGATCGAGAGCGGCAGTGAGATTATTTAGGTACTTTGTCTCGCCGCTACTCCCGGCGTAGCCTGAGTCAAACCCGACGTCTGCATTTTGTGTCGCATTTCGAAGGCCACTAACCCAGCCCGCAGGGAAATACACGACCGTAGTGCCGTTGCTATAAGTATTTTCCGTGGGGCCGGTGTGCGGAAGCGTAACGGTGCCTGCTCTTGCAGCCGATTGCTCTGCCTGAGTCTCAACCATGCCTGTATCCAGTGCATCGGCAATGCCCGGATACCCACCTGCACACGCCGCTGCAACGAGAAGCATTCCGACGGCGTAAATAGCAGCGATGCAGACCCCCACTCTTCGCATATTCCCCACATCCCTCGACCGGCTGCCCTTGTGATTCAGAAGATTTAGCCTTTACTGCCATGCACGGAGTCCTGTGCCGGGAAAGGGATAGGGATACAACGGCACGTTGCAGGCCCATATCAGGAGAGAGGGTGCCGCCTGCCTTCACCTCTCGGGGTAAGGAGATCCCCTGCGCCAGCGGGGGAAAATTGCCTTTACACTCTCACTCTGCACGGTTCTTCTTGATCGATGAGCGACAGAGTATCTTCTCAATAGCACCGCGGATCGTCAGCAATTGCCTGCATATCCAGGAAGAACTATCGGATCATCGATACGCTCGCGCGGCCACTGCCAGGAGTTTGTACAACGCAGGACTGCAGCAGGACAAGATCCGACAAGACTGTGGTATCCATGCATGCCCCTGTTCCCGGGATGCGGGATGGCATGTGCTGGAATGGGGAGGGGCATGCCTGCTCGACCACATGTATCAAGACCTGCAACAACCTATAGGCATTAACATGTCCTCCACTACAGTCTGGGTCACCCCCGAGAACAAGAGCCGCCTCGCGGCCCTGAAGCGCCACCCAAAAGAATCCTACAACGACGTCATTGCCCGCCTGATCGATATGGCCGTCGACGATGAGCCCTTATCAGAGGAGGCCATCCGGGGTATCGAGGAAGCCCTCGAGGATATCCGAGCTGGCCGGCTCTACACCGAAGATGAGATCGAGAGAGAATTCGGTGCAAAGGAATGACCTACACGGTCACATACACCGCCCGGGCCCGGCGGGATCTCAAAAGGCTCCCCCCCAGGGCGGCCATCCGGATTATCCAGGCCGTTGCCGGACTCCGGAATGACCCATATGCGCAGGTCCGGAAACTGGCCGGGTTCACCAGGACACCGGTTTACCGGCTCAGGGTGGGCGAGTACCGGGTGGTGCTCGTCGTCGAGGACGAGCGCCTCCTGGTCCTCATCCTGGGGGCCGGGCATCGGAGCATCATCTACCGGTAAAGATACCATGGACCTGAACTTCTGCCGCCACTACGCCGGCGACGGCACACCGCCGTCGAACCGCTACTGCCGGGTCTGCCCCGAGGCCGCCTGCGGCCGGCTCTGGCAGCGGGTCCTCGATCTTGCCGCATCGAATGGCGGAGACCCGGTCCCGCTCCCCGGGACGCGGGCGGTCCTCTTCCCGAACGAAAAGAACCCCGACTTCGTCCGATTGCAGGTCAACTGCCGGTGGGGCCTCCCGAAGGAGGACTTCCTGCACTACATCGCCACCGGTCACGCGGGGATGGGCCGGCGGGGGCAGCGGAGCGACCCCGGGGCGTCCCCGAGCTGCACCCGGCAGGAGCCCTACGTGCAGGCGATCGTTACGCTGCTCGGCGGGATGGATACACCGGAGATACGGGCGGTGCGGGAAGTGCAGAGAGGGTGAACTGCCTGAGGTTAACTCAGATGCAGACAGTTTCGCGGCCGATGCGACCTGCGAAGCTTCCTCCGGGCGAGCGAGCCTCGCAACAGCGTTGCCTTCGCAAAACGCCAGGAAAGTCGTTATATGCCCCCCGGGTGCAACGGAGTCAAAACCGCTACAATATATGACAGTAGATAGATCATGTAAATCAGTGTATCATGTCATGCGGTCTTCCCGAAGAAGCGCTCTTTATCCTCGATATTCTTTATAAGGGGAGGCACTTCCGCTCCGACGCGGGATATCATTCCGAAAAACTCTCCAGGATCTACTCGAAGAAGTTCCCCGTGCGGTCCAGCCAGCCTCTTGAGGATACGCTCCAGATCCTGATGAACGGCGGATATGTTGCGCAGATCAGGAAGAAGGAAGTGAAATATTACATAGCCGATATAAAAGGCGCTATTTTTGCTCTGAAGAGCCATGGGTATCGTGTTATCGATGGCCGATACCGTAAGATCTGATACTGTGCAAAATATTTTTATCACATGGGACAATATAACTTATCGGTAGCTGCGTGCAGCATCGCCGACCGATCAACGCATGGGGTTATGTGAGAAATATGGCGCATCCGTTTGAGGGAGTATTTGGAAACACCTGCGAATTGCGGATCATTGAGTTTCTCCTGCCGTTGTCCGGCATAGAATTCAACGTTACCGAACTTGCGGAAGAAGCAGGCGTTTCGCGTGTCACTGCAGGCAGAGTCGTGAAAAAATTTGTCTCGTGGGGCCTCCTGAACGCGGGTGCCGGAAGGATACCCCTCTATTCGATCAATACCGAGTCTCCGATCGTGCGGCGCATTGAAGACCTGAACAATGCCCTCATCGAGAAGATGCTCGGTGAGGAGCAGCTCAAAGAGATTCACGAGTACGTCCGGGACAGAGGCCTCGATGCACCCCCGGACATCTCTGCAGAGAGGGCCTGGGCACCCGGGTATACATCTTACTTTGAGGGAGGAGTCTGGGGAGGCGGTATCGCCGAACCGGGGCCTGCTCCCGTCTCCCCGTATGTGACTGCGGATAGCCTCTGCGGAGATGAGGGTTTGAGATACTTCCACTGAGGGAAAACACCATGTCAAGAGAAGATTTTTTCAGAAAGGAACTCACCACTGAGTTACGACGGGTTGAAGCGATGATGCGGAGAGATGAGAGTATCGAGAAGAAGATCTACTACTTCTCTGCGGCATATGGCATAACTAATCGCACGCTCCGCTATGCGTTCACCCAAGATTATCTCATGGCAGATTTCGTCCTCAACACCTGTTATACCGGATTGATGGATCGGTTCAAACGCATCCGCTCTGGCGATAACACGGTCCCTCTGGAAGCGAGGCACTTTGAAAAAATTCAGGACGGGCTGAGGATGCTTGCCGATGCTTTCGATGAGGATATATCGATCCTCAAACCCCTCGAGACCATACTTACTGCCACCTTTGCAACGTCAGGCCCTGGGAATTACCTGCGGGAGAAGGGAGAACTGCGGATCTGATCCAGGCGCCCCGGCGTAAGGCGTCTCCCCTCCCTTACCCTCCTGCTTTCGGAAGATGACTGTCGGACGTATGAGATAATCTGCCCGATATTCCGACTTTCGGCCTGCAGTTGCCTTTCTCTCACCCCCACCCAAACCCGTACGCCAGCACCGCGACCAGGACCACCATGATCCCGTTCCGGAGCGCCGTCGAGACGAACATGATCTCCGCCCCCGTCCGCACCCCGAAGATGGCGATGTAGGAAGACCCGAGCCAGCGGATGCTCCTGGTCACGCTGGTGAGGACGTTCCCGACGAGGAGGGTGACGATGATCTGCTGCCAGGTCATATCTCCGGCAGCGAGCAGGGCGGACGCGACGCTCGCACCTGCGACGAAACTCCCGAATTGGGCCGCGATGATGGCAAACCCCTCTGCCGGAACGGGAAAGACCCCCCCTGCGCCCTGCATCATCACGGCAAGCCGGTCGAAGACGCCCGCGTTGATGAGGAACGCGACGATGACGATGGTGGGGACGGTGATCTTGAGGAGGCGCACGAGGATCTTTTTTGAGGAGGTGCACGCGGTCCCGAGCGCCTCACGGAGGGTGACGGCCGATACCTCCGCCGGGGCGGCGGGTGCGCGCGGCGCGGGGGTGAGGGTCATCCGGCCGATGAGCATGACGACCAGCGTCTTTACGAGGCCGGCAAGCATCAGCAGGCCGAAGTAGATGAGCCCGGGGATGCCGAGGAGCGGGACGTAGACCGGGAGGAGGTAGCGCCAGTGCATGACGACCGTCGGAAACGAGTTCATGGTGGCGGCAATGATCAACTCCTTTTGGCTGATGATCTCCTTTGTGTGGTAGTCCAGGAGCATGGCGTTTGCGGCCGGCGGGGAGACGAAGGCCATGAGAAAACTGGTGCCGCATTCCTCGCTCAGGCAGGCAAACGACGTGAGCGGCCGGGAGAGAGAGGCGATCTTTCCGGCGATATTCAGGGCGACGAGCACCTCGGCGATGAAGACCCCGATGATCATCATCGGGACCATCTCCCCGAGCAGGTCTGCGGCGAGCATCACCGTCGGAACGATACTCTCGTACATGGCTCTCCCGTCCGGCAACGGCGCCACGAAGACCGCGCCTCTCCGGAGATATGATGAAGATCATCTCGAAATCTAATAAATGATCTGTTCCATGCTTGAAAATTCCATTAAATATGATATAACACAATAATGGTAGCACTGAGCCGCAGGAGGGCGCCGGCCGGCACAACCTATATCCCCCCGGGCGAAAAAGAGGTCGTTATGCCGACCTGCAGCGACTGCGCCCTCTACACGCGAAAGACCGCGACCAGCGGGGAATGCAGCATCAACGGCCCTGTTCCTGCCGACCGGGATGCCGGGCGGTGCCCGTCACGGACGTTCCGGCCGCGAGGATAGTCCCGCCATAGGCTTCCGAATGGGTGGAACCCCTCTCTGGAGCGGATGCTCTCTATACAAGATGGCCGCCCGGGGCCACACCCGAGGTTGAAGGGCGGTTACCATGCAGCAGAGAACCGGAGCTCCGGCGATGTATTCGGATCGACTCTCCTCAAATAATATGAAAATTCGGGCAAATAAATAAGATTAAGTATGAGCACCGATACAAGATTTATTACTTGGGGGGTGGGTTGCGGACGAGAACTCCTCTCCGCCCGGCAGACCTCTTCCAGTATCGCAGATACGGTGATTGAAGTATGGATGTGACTCAAGATTCTTCTGGACCACTGGCTGTTGTCCCCCGGTCTCTCTTTCGGGATTACAGAGAGTTCCTGCTCACCCCGGGCACGATCTTCACGCTTGTTAGCAGTATCCTCCTGGCGATCGCGGTCTTATACCAGGTTTCCGGCCTCTTTATCGACGCAGCTCCGGAAGCCTATGCCGACCGGATATATCTCGCAGCTGCTCTGGTGGGATCTTCGTTCATCTGGTACAGCGCCGTCCAGGGGATCCGCGAAGGCGATTTTACCGCTGATATCCCGGTCTCTCTTGCCACGGCAGCAGCAATCGCGATCGGGCAGTACCCCGCCGCCGCCGTCGTCGCCGTACTCCTTCTTCTCGGCGGGTTGCTTGAAGAACTCGTTGCCGCCCGTGCCGATCGGGCGCTTGATGCGCTGGCCCGGTTGCTGCCCGACCGGGTGACCGTCCGGCGTGATGGTAAAGATCTCTTCCTTTCCCCTGACGAGGTGGTTGTCGGTGATCTTCTCATCGTGCGTTCCGGGGAACGGATCGCTGTCGATGGGGAGGTCCTGTTTGGAGCGGCTGCCATCAACCAGTCGGCAATCACCGGGGAGAGCGTACCGGCGGAGAAGCAGGCAGGGGATACCGTCTTCGCCGGCACCCTCAACGAGAACGGAGCAATCGAGGTCCTTGCAACCCGGGTCGGGACCGAGACCACGCTCGGCCAGATCCGCAGGCTTGTTGCGGATGCCCAGGAAGAGAAAGCGCCCGTCGAACGGGTGCTCGATCGCTACGCTAAACTGTATACGCCGGCAGCCATTATCCTGGGATTGCTGCTGTGGTGGTGGAGCGGGAACGTCCTGCAGGCGATCACGATGCTCATCGTCTTCTGCCCGTGCGTAATCGTCCTCGCGACACCGACGGCACTCGTTGCCTCGATCGGAAATGCCGCGCTCAGGGGAAGTCTTGTGAAGAAAGGGGCGGCCGTGGAGACGCTGGCTCATGTCGATACCGTGATCTTCGATAAGACGGGGACGCTCACATCCGGGGAGCTGCAGCTCGCCGATGTGGTTCCTTTCGACGATGTACTCGAAACGAGCCTGTTAGGATACGCCGCATCCGCCGAGAAGTTCAGCGAGCATCCGGTGGGCAGGGCGATCGTGCGGGCTGCTGCCGGGCGGGAGATCGCGGTCACGGATCCTGAATCCTGTGAACTGTTGACGGGCCTCGGCGTGAAGGCCCGAACCGGCGGGCACGCGGTTCTGCTCGGGCGCCCGAAACTCTTCTCCGATATGGGGATCACCCTTCCCAAGACCGTTCTTTGGGAGATCGATGCCCGGGCCTGTGAAGGAATGAGCGTCATCGTCGTGATGATCGACCACACGGTCAGCGGTCTCCTGGTCTTTGAGGATACGCTTCGGGAGCATGCGCAGGAGACCGTCGCCGCCCTCAATCAGGCAGGCATCAGGACGGTCATCGTAACGGGCGACAACCGGGAGACAGCCGCCCGGATCGCGGAAGCGACCGGGATATCCGAGATGCATGCCGAGATGATGCCGGAAGAGAAGGTCGGGATCGTGAAGCGGTTTCAGGAGGCAGGGCACCGGGTGGCATTTGTCGGCGATGGAGTGAACGACGGTCCGGCGCTTGCAACTGCTGATGTGGGCGTCGCTATGGGCAATGCCGGCACGGATGTCGCCATCGAGACTGCGGATGTCGTGCTCTTATCGGATGATCTCCTCAAGCTCCCCCGGATCATCGATACATCGCGAAAAGCCCTCCGGACCATCCGGCAGAACCTCGTTTTTGCCGTAGGGGTCCTCCTCTTTGCCGTATGCCTCACCGTCTTCAACATCCTGACGCCGGTTACCGGGGCGCTCCTGCACGAACTCTCCTCGATCCCGGTGATTGCCAACTCGGCACGGTTGATTGGAATGGAGTGAACTGTCTTGCGCCTTTTGGGCGGGGCATCCCGCTCCTTCAACCCAGCAGGATAAAATTCGTTCGTTCTTAAGGTCACCCGGGGGTGCCGGGCGCCTTTCTGCTGATAGGGGCGCCAGGTGGAATGCCTCGCAAAGAGCGCGGCACTATCCACATGGCGTGCAGACGATCGGGGTTCCCGGCCGCATCCGCTCACTCCGGGCAGTCGATCTCCCGTGAGTAGGGTTTGATATCGAGAACCGGCGTCCCATCGAGTGCCTCCAGCCCCCTGACCCGGATCGTGTTGCCCGTTATATCGATGACATCGACGAGCGAGAGGCTGATCGGGTTCGGGCGGTTGGGGGAACGGGTTGCAAACACGCCGTGCTCCACCGGATTGTGCGGGGGCGTCGCACGGAGTGCGGTCCGGTCGGCCCGATCAAACCAGCAGAGCACGAAGAGATGTTTCTTCTCCTCGACCCTGAAGAGGGCGGGGAGGTAGTGGTCGTCGATGACGATCGTCGCCTCGGTGTCGGTCAGCCGGCCCTGGCGCGGGGCGTCCTTCTTCTCCTTGTATGGCGAAGATACGTGCCCGATGGGGTTCAAGTCGACTATCATGGTGTGCCTCCGGCAGGAGCACGCCGGCCGGGAGCAGTGCCTGCCTGCCCGTGGAGGGCGGTGGTCTCCACGGCCCCCGGTGCTACGAAAGGCCGTGCCAAAACGGAAGAGGTGATATGTATCAGTCTCATGATAGGAATAGTTACGAGAATTTCCTTAAGTCTTTCGAAACGTGATGCACCGCCAGGAGATCCTCCCGGCCCGCGGGGCGCCGGGTGTGGAGAGGTCCGGTGAGCGCGGCCCGGGGGATGCCTGTGGAATATGGTGCATATGTGCCCGTGATAGTGCCGCTTACCCGGGTGGGGGGGCACCCGGAACGGGAACCGTTTTCTCCTGCCGGACGCCAACATCCTGTATGGACGACGCGACGGCCCTGATGCTCAACCACGTCCGGGCGGCGCTCCCGGCATCGGGGGCCCACGGTTTTGACCACACCCTCCGGGTCGTGCGTCTTGCTGAAGCGATCGGCGCCCGCGAAGGTGCGGATATGGCGGTCCTCATACCGGCCGCAATCTTTCACGACATCGCCCGGCCCGTCGAGGAGGAGACGGGCGCCCCCCACGAGGAGGCGGGGGCGCGGATGGCAGAAGCCTACCTTTGCTCCATCAGCTACCCGGCGGACCTTGTCCCGGGCATCTTCCACGCCATCCGGGCGCACCGCTACTCCTCAGGGGTCGACCCCGGAACCCTGGAAGCCCGGGTGCTCTCGGATGCGGACAACCTGGACGCGATGGGCGCGGTCGGTATCGCACGGACGTTCATGCAGGCCGGGGAGAAGGGCGGCGGCATCCTGGACGCAACCGATCACATCCGGGCAAAACTCGTCACCCTCCGGGACCGGATGTACACGGATACCGCCCGGGAGATTGCCGGGAAGAGGCACGCCCTCCTCGTTGCGTTCCTCAATGCCCTGGATGACGAGGTGCGGGGGCCTTAACCGCCGTCCCTCTCCACGGGCCGGCGGAGCAGGTGGCGTATATTCCGGACGATCGTCTTCCTCTCCGGGACATCCTCGATGACGAGGAGGAGCGAGCCTGCCAGCAGGATGGCGATACCGAGCCCGAGGACCGATGGCGCGAGGGTGACGAGCATCGCCGCGCAGGATGCGGCGCCGAGCAGAGGGAAGACGGGCCCGAACGGGATGACAAAGCGGTTCTTCTCCGGTGAGACCAGCGTTTTGCGCCCTGTCAGGATGAGCGCGCTGACGTTCACGAGCATCATCGCCACGAGGATCGTGACGTTGGTCAGTTCCACGATGAACGAGAGGTTCCCGGCGAGGATGAGGATGGCAGTGATGCCGGCGCCGAGCAGGATGGAGTTCGCCGGTTGACCGTTCCGGAGCCGGGCAAACCTCGCGGGGATCTGTTCCTCACTTGCCATCTCCAGGATGACCCGCGAGGCGCCGAGGATGTTTGCATTCGCGGACGAAAGCGTCGAGAAGAGCGCCGCGAGAGCGACGACGACCCCGCCGATGGGTCCGAGGTAGACGACCGCCGCATCGAAGACGCTCTCGCCCCCGTACGAGGGGAGTCGCGCCGCGAGCAGCGCAACGACGACCCCCGTATATATCAGCGCCACGATGCCGATGGACGCAAGGGTGGCGAGCGGCACGTTTTTTGCAGAATCCTTCACCTCGCCGCCCATCATGGCCACGACCTGGAATCCTATGTAGGCGAAGAAGATCATCGCCACCCCCCGGAGCATGCCGCTCGCGCCGCCGGGGAGGAACGGCGAGAAGTCGGAGGCCTGAACGTGGGTGAGCCCGACCAGGATCAGGCCGGCGAGGATGGCCACCTTCGCGGCGACGAGGCCGATCTCGACCCGCCCCGCCTCCGCGGCACCCCTGAGGTTGAGCGCCGCAAGCAGCGCAAGGCCGGCAAGGGCGGCGTAACGCGGGTCAAGGCTCGCCCCTGTAAGCAGGTTTGCGTAGATCCCGAACCCCAGGAGAACGAAGGCGGTGGCGATCGTTATGCTGATGTACATAGCAAAACCCGCGAGAAACCCGGGATACGGACCGAGGATGCGCCGTGCGTAGAGGTATCCGCCCCCGTCCTCGGGGTAGATGCTCGCGAGCACCGCGTAGGAGAGGCCCGAGAAGGCGACGGCAAGACCGCAGATGATGTAGGAGATCACCGCCGAAGGACCGGCGATGGCGATGATGAGGCCGCTCAGGACAAAGACCCCGGCCCCGATCATGTTCCCCACCGCAAACGCTACCGCGGCAGAAAGGCTCAACCCTTTCGACCGCTTTGCTCCGCCCGGCATCGGGGTCTATGTCCGGCAGGCAGGAGATAAGGCTGCCGGCAGGGGATTTGCACTGTGCCGCCCACGCACCTTTGCCGGAGATGACTGCCGCCTCCGGGCAGAAACAAGGGCCCGGGCATTGCGAGACGGCGCCCTCTCCGGCACTTACGTATCCGAAAAGAACCGCAGCCCCACGATCCCCGCCACGATCAGGACGATGCAGAGAAGGCGGATGACGCTCCGCGACTCGCCGAAGAGGATGATCCCGGCGATGACCGTCCCGACCGCCCCGATGCCCGTCCAGACGGCGTACG
>ENA-UOUL01005843-UOUL01005843.1-bioreactor-metagenome-genome-assembly--contig:-NODE-5843-length-10384-cov-9.599107_pt1 | contig 10384 bp, 9 predicted proteins | sample MGYA00249838_ERZ747220 | MGnify/ENA primary metagenome ERZ747220 (study PRJEB28778, sample SAMN05720191) | bioreactor metagenome | isolation source: Anaerobic biogas reactor | place: USA:Washington...
CGCGTCCTTCAGCGCCGCCTTCACCACCTCGGCGCCCGCGTCGGCAATCTTCGCCCCGCCCAGCGCGCCCATGAAAGAGCCGATGGCGCTGCGCCGCGCCCCTACGATGTACACCTTGCCGCCCATCCCGTTTCCTCCTTTACAAACCAACGCACACGCGAGAAGAATGTGCCGCTGCCGCCGGTTTGATTGATGTTAATTCACTCATACGCTGAAACTGCCGGATTGTCAAGCTAAAATATACAAATCTTACAGTTCGCCCGGGTATATTTTTTTCGGAATCCGGCGATGCGGAAACGAGGTGGCGGCAGCGACCGTATCCTGCTTGCCAAGGTAGGTCAGAAATGGTATATTCTTCTGAGCGCGCTTCATGGTGAAGCGCCGCATCATCAGGAGGACGAACATGAGTTACCAGGCGGAAAAAATCAGCGGAAACCAGGCCAGGATTGATTTTATCGTGACGCCGGAGGCCTTTGAGGGGGCGATGCAGCAAGCCTACCTGAAGAACCGCGGGCGCATCAACGTGCCGGGATTCAGGAAAGGCAAGGCGCCGCGCAAACTGATTGAGACCATGTACGGCGAGTCGGTGTTCTACGACGACGCCTTCGACCAGCTGTTCCCGGACCTGTACGACGAGGCGGTCGAAAAGGAAGACCTCTTCCCCGTGGACCAGCCGGACGTCAAGGTGGAGCAGATCGGCAGCGGCAAGGAGCTGAAGTTCAGCGCCACAGTCTATGTCAAGCCCGAGGTGGCCCTGGGCAAGTACATGGGGCTGAAGGGCACGCGCCACCTGCACCCGGTGCCGGAGGAGGAAATCGACCACCGCATCTCCCACGACGTCGAGAAAGTCACGGTTTCCGAAGAGGTGAAGGACCGCGCGCTTGAAGAGGGGGATACGGCGGATATCGACTTCGAGGGCTCCGTGGACGGCGTCCCCTTCGAGGGCGGCAAGGGCCAGGGGCACAAGCTGAAGCTGGGTTCCGGTTCCTTCATCCCCGGCTTTGAGGAGCAGGTCGCCGGAATGAAGGTGGGGGAGACCAAAACCATCACGGTCACCTTCCCCGCTGAATACCATGAGGAAAGCCTGGCCGGCAGGGAAGCGCAGTTCGAGGTCAAGGTCAACGCTGCGACCCACGAGGTCAAGCCGGCGCTGGACGACGACTTCGCCCAGGACGTCTCCGAGCACAAGACCTTCGCCGACTATCGCGCGGCTGTCGTCCGGGAATTGGAGGAGCACCGGGACCGCCAGGCGGAAAACCACCTGGAGGACAGCCTGGTGCAGCAGGCGGTCGACGCCGCGGACTGTGACATCCCCGAGGCCATGGTCAGAAGGCAGACCGACCGGCTGATGCAGAACATGGAGATGCAGATGCTCTACCAGGGCATCCGTCTGGAAGACTACCTGAAATACACCAACTCGACCCAGGAGGACCTGCGCGACCGCTTCCGCCAGGACGCGCTGACGGGCGTCAAAACCGAACTGGTGCTGGATGCCATCGCCAAGGCTGAGAACGTCGAGCCCACCCAGGAGGAAGTCGACGCGGAAATCGCCCGCCGAGCGCGTGAAATGGGCCGGGACGAAGGCAAATACCGCGAGGGGCTCAGCGAGCAGCAACTGGAGAACTACCGTGAGCTGGCCCGCACCCGCAAGACGATCGACCTGATCAAGGGCCACGCCGAGATTTCCGTGCACGAAGGCGAGCACGAAGAGGGAATCGACGCGCAGGAGGTCCTGGAAAAGGCGCTGGACGCGGTGGAAGAAAGCGAAGCGCCCAAAGCGAAAAAACCGGCTAAAAAAGCTGTGAAGAAAGACGCGGACAAGTCTGAGCCGGCCAAGAAGCCGGCCGCGAAGAAAAAGGAAATCAAGCCCAAGGAAGGCTGATTTGGAGGAAACATGGCAGAGTATCTGATTCCCTACGTAGTGGAGCGCGCCGGCAACGCCGAGCGTTCCTACGACATCTATTCCCGCCTGCTCAAGGACCGCATCGTGTTCCTGTCCGGCCCCGTCACCGACGGGCTGGCCAACACCGTGGTGGCCCAGCTGCTGTTCCTGGACATGGACAACCCCAACGCCGACATCAACCTGTACATCAACAGCCCGGGCGGCTCCGTGACCGCGGGGATGGCGATTTACGACACCATGCAGTACGTCAAGGCACCCGTGCGCACCGTGTGCATCGGCATGGCGGCCTCCATGGGGGCCTTCCTGCTCATGGCGGGGGAGAAGGGCAAGCGCATGGCGCTGCCCAACTCGGAGGTCATGATTCACCAGCCTTCCGGCGGCGCAGAAGGCCCCGCGACCGACGTGACCATCCGCGCGGAGTGGCTGCTGAAGACCAAGAAGAAAATGACCCGCATGATGGCTGAGATGACCGGGCAGCCGGAGGACAAAATCGCCGCCGACGTCGAGCGCGACTATTTCATGTCTGCCGGAGAAGCGAAGAAATACGGAATCATCGACGAAATCTACGAGCCGCGCAAGGCCGGGGAGCAGCATGGCAAAGGAAACAAGTGACAGCCGGAAGACGCCGCGCTGCAGTTTCTGCGGCAAGCACCAGAACGAGGTCAAGCAGCTCATCGCCGGGCCGGGGGCCTATATCTGCGACGAGTGTGTGATTCTCTGCGGGGAAGTCATCGGGGAGAACGCCCCGAAGGCCGGCCATCCGGCCGGGCTCCCCAAGCTGATGCCGCCGGGGGACATCAAACGCACGCTGGACGAGTATGTCATCGGGCAGGAGCGCGTCAAGCGCGCCCTGTGCGTCGCCGTCTACAACCACTATAAGCGCATCCGCTCCAACCAGACCCGCAAGCCGCCGGTCGAGCTGCAGAAATCCAACGTGCTGCTCGTCGGGCAGACCGGCACCGGCAAAACCTACCTGGCCCAGACGCTGGCGCGCATCCTCAACGTGCCTTTCGCCATCTCCGACGCCACCTCCCTGACCGAGGCGGGCTACGTGGGCGAGGACGTGGAAAACATCCTGCTGCGCCTCATCCAGGCGGCCGGCGGCAACGTCGCCGCCGCCCAGCAGGGCATCATCTACCTGGACGAGGTCGACAAAATCGCGCGCAAAAGCGAAAACGTATCCATCACCCGCGACGTGTCCGGCGAAGGGGTCCAGCAGGCGCTGCTGAAAATCCTCGAGGGCACCGTCGCCAACGTCCCGCCCCAGGGCGGGCGCAAGCACCCCCAGCAGGAAACCATCCCCATCGACACCTCCAACATCCTCTTCATCTGCGGCGGCGCCTTCGACGGGCTGGAAAACATCATCGCCGCGCGCCTGGGCAGCCGGGCGCTGGGCTTCGGCTCCGCGGCCCCGGAGAAGGAAGAGGAGCGCGTCGGGCGCCTGCTGGCGCAGATGCGGCCGGAAGACCTGGTCAAGTACGGCTTGATTCCCGAGTTGGTGGGCCGCATGCCCGTCATGCTGCCGCTGGACTCGCTGGACGAGCAGGCCCTGGTGCGCATCCTCACCGAGCCCAGGAACGCGCTGACCAAACAGTACCAGTACCTCTTCGAACTGGACGGGGCGAAGCTGGAGTTCGAGCAGGACGCCCTGCTGGCCGTCGCCCGCCAGGCGGTGGAGCGCAAGACCGGCGCCCGCGGCCTGCGCGCCATCCTGGAAGGGGCGCTGATGGACACCATGTTCGACCTGCCCGGCTCGCCGGACGTCGTCTCCTGCGTGGTCACGCGGGACACCGTCGAGAAAGGCGCCCCGCCGCAGGTGCACAAGAAGCCCAAGCCCCTGCCCGCCTCCGCGCGCAAGGGCGTCCCGCGCCAGGAACCGCTGCGGAACGACGCCTCCTGACACCATTACGGGCTCCTTCCAAGAGGGAAGGAGCGTTTTTCAAGGAGAACCCATGGCCAAACGCATCAACGGAAACCTGACCCTTCCCTTTTTGCCCCTGCGGGGCACCCTGGTCTTCCCGCACACTGTGCTGCACATCGACGTGGGCCGGGGGCGCAGCGTCGCCGCGGTCAACGCCGCGATGGCGGGAGACCAGCGCATCTTCCTGGTGATGCAGAAAAACGAGGAAAAGGAAGACCCCGCCCTCCAGGACCTCTATGAGGCAGGCTCCATCGCGCGCATCAAGCAGGTTCTGCACCTGCCGGGCAACAACCTGCGCGTGCTCATCGAGGGGGAGAGCCGCGCGCTCATCCAGCGGATTCTGCCGGACGAGGATAGCTGGATTGCGCTGGTCAAACCCATCGCGCCCTATTCCGCCAAGGAGGACACGCCGGAATTGCAGGCGCTCGTCCGCGTGGCCAAGGAAAGCCTGGACAGTTTTGCCGAAATCGGCAACCGCATCAGCGAGGACCTCATCCGCTCCATCAAGCGCATCTCCGACCCGGACGAGCTGGTGGACGTCATCGCCGCCAACCTGCTGACCGACCAGCAGGAGCGCCACAGCCTGCTGGCGCAGCAGCGCACCCAGGACCGCCTGGAGGCGCTGTGCGTCCTGCTGGCGCGCGAGGTGCGCAACGCCAACATCGACCGCGTCGTCCAGCTGCGCATCCGCATGCAGGTGGACAAGTCCCAGCGCGAGTATTACCTGCGCGAGCAGATCAAGGCCATCCAGGAGGAGCTGGGCGAAGGGGATGAGGACGACGTCGAGGAGATGCGCAAAAAGCTGAGCGCCATTCCCTTGAACCCGGAAGCCCGCGAAAAGGCCGACAAGGAGCTGGAGCGCCTGTCCCGCATGATGGCGGGCAGCCCGGAATCCACGGTTTCGGAGAACTACCTGGACTGGCTGGCCGAGCTGCCCTGGGGGAAATACTCCAGGGACCAGCTGTCACTGGGCCGTGCCCGGCGCATCCTGGACGAGGACCATTTCGGCATGGAGAAGGTCAAGGAACGCATCATCGAGTACCTGGCCGTTCTCTCCATGCGCCAGAAAACGGAGGAGCAGGTGGTGCCCCGCGGGCCCATCCTCTGCTTCGTCGGCCCGCCCGGCGTGGGCAAGACCTCCATCGTCAAGGCCATCGCCAAGGCGCTGGGGCGGAAATTCGTCAAGCTCAGCCTGGGCGGCGTAAGGGACGAGGCGGAAATCTATGGGCACCGCCGCACCTACATCGGCGCCATTCCCGGCCACATCATCAGCGGCATCAAGCGGGCGGGCACCATGAACCCGGTTTTCCTCTTCGACGAAATCGACAAGATGGGCAACGACTACCGGGGCGACCCCGCCAGCGCCATGCTGGAGGTGCTGGATTCCGAGCAGAACGCGTCCTTCCGCGACCATTATCTGGATATCGCCTTCGACCTGTCCCGCGTCCTGTTCATCACAACTGCCAACACGCGGGACACCATCCCGCCGGCCTTGCTGGACCGGATGGAAATCATCGAGGTCTCCAGCTACACCGAGGAAGAAAAGCTGCAAATCGCGCGGAAGCACCTGCTGCGGCGGCAGATTCTGGAAAACGGGCTGCCGCCCCGCAGCGTGAAGATGACCAAGGCCGCCATCCGCGCGGCCATCGAGGGCTATACCCGCGAGGCGGGCGTGCGCACACTGGCGCGCACCCTGGCCAAGGTGGTTCGCAAGGCGGCAGTGGAGATGCTGGACAAAGGCGTCGACACGGTCACCGTCCTGCCCGGTTCCCTGGAGGAGTACCTGGGCCCGCCGCGCTACCTGCGCGAACAGCCGGACAAGGAGCCGCTGGCCGGCGTGGTCATCGGCCTGGCGTATACCGAGGTGGGCGGCGAGCTGCTCAAAGTGGAGTGCGCCGTGATGCCGGGCACGGGCAAGCTGTCGCTGACAGGCCATCTGGGCGAGGTCATGAAGGAAAGCGGGCAGGCCGCGCTGTCCTGGGTGCGCTCCAGCAGCGAGCGCTACCGGCTGCCAGAGGACTTCCACCACAAGATGGACATCCACATCCACGTGCCGGAAGGCGCCGTGCCCAAGGACGGGCCTTCCGCCGGCATCACGATGACCGTCGCGATGCTGTCCGCGCTCAGCGGCCGCAAGGTGCGCCAGGACCTGGCGATGACCGGTGAAATCACCCTGGGCGGCCGTGTGCTGCCCATCGGGGGCATCAAGGAAAAGCTGCTTGCGGCTTTCCGGGCGGGCATCCGCCTGCTGGCCCTGCCGCAGGAGAACCGGAAGGACGTCCTGGAATTGCCGGCTTACATCCGGGATTCCTTTGATATCCACTACGTCGCGACAGCCGACGAGGTCGCCTCGCTGGCGCTGCTGACGGAATAATGGAAATCAAGTCGGCGGCCTTCGTCACCAGCCTGCCCCGCTACGGGGCCTTCCCCGGCCGCGGCCTGCCACAGGTCGCAGTCGCGGGGCGCAGCAACGTGGGGAAGAGCAGCCTCATCAACAGCCTCTGCCGTGTCAGGAACCTCGCCAAGACCAGCGGGACGCCGGGAAAGACCCGGCTGATCAACGTGTTTCTCATCAACGACGCCTTTCATCTCATCGACCTGCCCGGCTACGGCTACGCCCGGGTTTCCAAGCGGGAGCAACAAAGCTGGGGGCGCATGATGGAAGAGTATTTCGCCCGCGCGGAGACGCTGCGCCTGGTGCTTCACCTGGTGGACATCAGGCATGAGCCTTCCCAGGGCGATTTGACGATGAACGCCTTCCTTTACCGGAACGGGCTGCCCTTCCTGGTGGCCGCGACCAAGGCGGACAAGCTGTCGCGCGCCCAGCGGGGCAAGGCGCTTCCGGTGCTGGCGCGCGCCCTGGCCGTGCAGCCCTTCGACATCGTGCAGACCTCCGCCCAGACGGGCGAAGGCCGGGCCGAGCTGCTGGAGCGCGTCGGGCGCGCCGTTTCCGGGTAATCAAAGGGAAGTGCCCTGCCCCGGGCTTCCTTGCCCCTCCTGCGACGGGATGCTATAATTCCGCCAGGACGGAATGCCCAGCGGAGGATTCGATATGATTCACGTGGAAATCGTCAAGCCGACCCCCCAGGCGCTCAAGCCCTTCATCCAGTTGCCTTTTGATATCTACCGGAAGGACCCCAACTGGGCGCCCCCGATGCGGCGCGACCTGCAAAAGGCGCTGACGGGCGCCGACAACGAGTTTTTCACCCGCGGGAATCAGCGCCTCTTCCTGGCATACGACAACGAAACCCCGGTCGCCCGGGTGCTGGCCGGCGTCGACCTGCTGCTCTCCTCCCGGCTCAAGGTGGAGACCGGCTACATCAGCCTGTTTGAATCCTACGAGAATTACGAATATGCCCACGCCGTTTTGGACGCCGCGATGCGCTTCCTGCGCGAGCACGGCGCGAAGCAGGTTTTCGGGCCGATTCCGCCCCGTTACGACCTGCTCAACCGCGGCCTTCTGGCAGAGGGCTTCGACGGGCCGCCTGTCCTGTACAACGCCTACAATACGCCGGCCCTTCCCCAGATGCTGGAGAAATACGGCTTTGAAAAGTGGCGGGACTACCTGGCCTACGATATCCCGGTGGACAAGGTGCCGGTGTCGCGCGTCCTGTCCATGGCAGACCGCATCCGCGAGCGGTTTGATTTCCGCGTGGAGCACGTGGACTTCACCCGCAGCAACCTGATCCGCGTCACCCAGGACCTGTCCCGGGTCATCAGCGAGGCGGAGCCGGAGGAGCCCTTCAGCGACCCTCCGACCACGGACGACCTGCTGGCGCTGTTCAAGCGCATCAAGCCCTGGCTGCGCAACGAAATCGCCGTGATGGCCTACGCGGGCAGCCGGCCCATCGGCTGCGTGGTCGGCTTCCTGGACGCGACCCCCGCGATTCGGGGCACGGACGGGCGCCGGACGCCCTGGAACTGGTTGCTCCGCGTCCTCAGGACGCCGCGCATCACAAAGGTTCGCTGCCCGATGCAGTATGTCATCCCCGAATACCAGAACAAGGCGGTCAACGCCGTCTTGCTGTCCGAGGCGGTCAACAGCGGCAGGCGCCTGGGCCTGAAGAACATCGAGGGCTCCCTGGTGGATGAAACGCATGCCGTCTCCATCAACAACACCCAGTCCGTGGGCGGAGAGGTCTACCGCCGCTATCGGGTCTACCGGTTGGGCTTGTAAACACCGGCGGTCCAACGAATGAATCAATAAAAGCGCCCCGGCTGGCATTTCCGCCGGGCGCTTTTCGATTCATTTCCCTGCCCGCTTCTGATAAATAGAATGCCCGAGACTTTGCGAAAACCGCCGGTTTCCGCTTGACAAGGCAGGCCTGCTTTGGTAGTATGCCAATCGCGCGTTGGCGCGTGGCTGGGTGTGGCGCAGTTTGGTAGCGTGCTTGAATGGGGTTCAAGAGGTCGGAGGTTCAAATCCTCTCACCCAGACCAATCCGGGAGGCCTGACAATGCTACAGAATGGCTTGTGAGGCCTTCTTTTTTTATGCCTCGGGGTATTCCCCGATTTCCAGATTTACAGGCGCACAGGGCGCACCGGACGTCTAATCGCGCATGGGGCGCGTGGTATAAATGTGGTATATGGCCGGGTGATAAAAAGACGCCCCGGTTTCGCAACTCCCCTCATGTTGGGGGTGGTACTCCCGGAACGTATGGTGGGCCGGGTAAGCTGAATCCCACCAGTTTCCCCGCTTACCCACGGGGCGCTTGAATATTACCACGCCGCTTCATTTTCTGTCCAGCCACTTATCGAGGTAGTCTGTCAAGGCCGACCGGGCTTGATTCTCGCGCTCGGCGGACAAGTGGGTGTACAGATTGATTGTCATCGTCACGTTTGCGTGGCCGAGGTAGTACTGCGCGGATTTAATATCAACCCCCGCATCGTAGAGGGCGGTTGCGTATGTGTGTCTAAGGTCGTGCGGGGTGCAATCAAACACGACCTTGGGCTTCTTCTCTTCCTTCGGGTTTTCCTCCTTCTTCTGGGCGTCCTTTTCACGGTCAGCTCGTCGGCCTTGCTGAAGCGGTTTTTCTCCGTTTGCGATGCGTGTGAGCACCCGGCAGTATGTCGCCCACCCCCGAAGAACAGCAGACAGGGTGATTCGGCTTCCGTCCGCCTTCCGGCAGACCGGGCCGGTTCTATCGGCCTCTGGTGTCTCGGAAAGCATCGCGTGAAGGGGGTCACAAATGGGGAGGGTTCTCCGTCCGGCGAGGGTCTTTGCTCCGGTCTTGATGATGACATCCTTTCCGTGCAGCTGCGCCGACGATACCACAGCGAGCGTCCGCTTCTCCAAATCCACGTCTTCCCAATCGAGCGCAACCATCTCCCCACGCCGGAGGCCGCACAGGAGCATTATCATTGCCCATTTGCCGGCCCGGTACTCTTTCCAGTTATTCAGGATGAGGTCGGCCTCCCATCGCTCAAGCGCCCGGTGGCTCCCTGCGGTGGTTTCCTTCGGCAGGGCAAGGTTCTCGGACGGGTCGCTCAGAATGAGCCGGTTGCTTTTGGCCCGGGAGAATATCTGCTTGATTATCATCCTGTACTTGACGGCGGCGGATGTCGATTTCCGGTAATAGGCCGTGTGCAGGGTATCGTGCAAGTGGAGCTCGAAGATATCCCCGATGAGGTGGTCTCCGAGGTCTTTGTTTATTCGGTTGATGTAGGGTGCGTAGTCATCCGTTTTGACCTTGTAGGTCGTTTTCCATATTTCTATCCAATCCCGGAGCTTGAGGGTTTTCGCGTCGATGCGGAGGCCGGAATTCTGCTCGGCGACGAACTTATCGCGCTTGGCCTCGGCCTCGGTGCGGGTTCTGCCAAAGAAGTACTTCCGGATGGCCTTCCCGCTTTTATCCCGGCCGACCGTGGCGGACACTTGTATGTACCCGTCCGGGCGTTGCCCCTTCCGCTTCCGGGTCGTTGTCATTTTACTTGCTTTTCCCGCTCAATTATCGATTTTATCTCGTCAGCGTCTGCCGATTTGTAATCTATTAGAATCTGTTCTTCTCCGGCTGCAAGTGTTAGTAAAGAGCCGTCCGCGAGATTCCAGATGCTTGCTTTCAGGTATCCACTCACATCATCATACTTTTCATCGGGTAACCCATAAGTGTAAATAATCTCAATTTCAGCATTATTGAACTGATTAACCTTCTCGTTGGAGGCCGTTACACCGTCCTTATAAAACAAGATATATCCGCAAACATACATTCCCAAGACAGGGTGAATGTAAGGGATAAAAATGACGTTATCGACAGGCCATTTATACACACTCACACCAAGATAAATCGTGCTTGCATAAGGCTGTGGTTGACTTGGAGTGCTCGCTCTCCAACCCCTTAATAACAATAAACTGTTAACTTCCTCCGCATTCATGCCCCATTGTAATCCCTCGATATCAAACCCTGTCTTGAACCGTGTCGCATTAGCAAGACCTGTAGTTAGAGAAGCGACTAACAGAACCACAAGAATAGTGCAGATAATCCTTTTCACCTAAACCACCTCCTATGGAGATAGACATATTCCCTTTCGCTGGCAATAGTCAATGATTTCGCCGAGCGTC
>ENA-UOUL01005844-UOUL01005844.1-bioreactor-metagenome-genome-assembly--contig:-NODE-5844-length-10383-cov-3.302736_pt1 | contig 10383 bp, 5 predicted proteins | sample MGYA00249838_ERZ747220 | MGnify/ENA primary metagenome ERZ747220 (study PRJEB28778, sample SAMN05720191) | bioreactor metagenome | isolation source: Anaerobic biogas reactor | place: USA:Washington...
CGGGCGACATCACCACGCTGGGGCGCGGCGGCAGCGACACCACGGCCGTCGCCTTGGCCGCGGTGTTGGGCGCCGAAGCCTGCGAAATACACACCGACGTCGACGGCGTCTACACGACCGATCCCCGCATTGTGCCCGCCGCCCGACGGGTCGAACGAATCAGCTACGACGAGATGCTCGAACTGGCCACGGCCGGGGCGGACGTGATGCACGGCCGCTCGATCGAGTTCGCCAAAAAATTCGGCGTGCCGATCCACGTCCGCAGCAGCTTCAGCGACAGTCCCGGCACGATGATCGTCCGCGAGCCGGAAACCCCCGGAAAACCCGTCTGCGGCGCGGCAATGGTCAAGGACGAAGCCCGGGTGACGGTGCTGGGATTGCCCAACCGGCACGAGGCGGTGACGGGCGTTTTTTCCCGACTGGCCGATAAAAACATACCCTTGGACATGATCGTTCAGAACGAGACGGCCAACGGCCGGACCGATCTCTCCTTCACGGTGATGAGCGAAAATCTGCACGCCACTCGCCGCACGATCGAGCAGGCCGTGACCGATCTCGGCGCCGAGGGCTTAGATTACGAAGAGAACGTATCGAAGATTTCCGTGGTCGGCTTAGGGATGGCTACCCGGCCCGGCGTCGCCGGCATGATGTTCCGCGCACTGGCCGAGCGGGACATCGACATCCAACTGATTACCACCAGCGTTATCAAGATTTCGGTCGCGGTCTCCCGCGATTCGGCGCAAGACGCGCTTCGGGCGGTTCACGAGACGTTCGAGCTTCACTTGCCGCCGGCGGTCGAAGAGCGTGCTGCAACGGTCATGCCCACCCCCACCAAGCCTGGGGGCGCGGAACTGATCGCCCGGCTGCAACGGATGGAAAAGCTGATTATCGAGGGCATCCAACTAGATCAGTCGCAATCGCGGGTGGCGATTCTCGGCCTGCCCGACGGGGCTGGACTTGCCGCAAAAACCTTCGACCGCCTGGCCGCCGCCGGCGTGGTCGTCGATATGATTGTGCAGAGCATGGGCCGGGGAAAGCGGATCGACATCTCCATTACGGTTCCCCGCGAACAATTGGACAAAACCCTCGAGGCGGCCTCCGAGTTGACTGCCGAGTTTGACTGCCGGCCCCCGAAACACACGCCAAAGGCGGCCAAACTGTCCGTACTGGGCGTCGGCATGAAGAGCCACGCCGGCGTGGCCACGAGAATCTTCAAATCGCTGGCCGCCGCGGACATCGACATCGAAATGATCAGCACCAGTGAAGTTTGCGTGAACGTCGTAGTCGCCGGCCGCGACGGCGAAAAAGCGCTGCAAATCCTGAAAGCGGAGTTCGCCGAAGAGCGGATTTAGTATAACCAATCTGCGAATGTTGAAACGATTCAACACCGCAGCGAGCGCCCTCGCTCGGTGACGGCCTGCATTATCTGATCCCGAGCCTCCCGTGGATTATCGAGAGCGTGCAGTATCGCTTCTGGCCCTTGGGAACCGGAACTTGCAGTCTGCACATACAAGCACCACAACCCCATCTTGCTGAGAACCGGCCCTTGCATGAGCCGGAGGTCGGTGATTTTTTCCAGTGGAATGCGTTTTTCCTGGCGAAATAACACGAATCCCCACAATTCGTAGCAACTCGATATGGCCAAACAGTCGTGGTCCAAGCGGTATACGAACGAATCGACCCAGCTGCGATAGGCTTTGGCGAATCCGATTTTGAGCAGCAACCAACCAATGAAATACAAGCCGCCGATCAGACTGATTACTTCATAATATCGATAGAGCCGGTCGCGCTGAATGACGAATGTCGTGGACGGCATGACAAACCTCCTATTGCGGGGGGCGAATTATCGGGTTCTACTTCCGATAAACGGCAAGTCAATACCCTTGCATTTCCGACTAATTCCAGCAATACTAATCCCCATTATTGCCACGTCGGCAGCAACAGCGGCCGGCGGTTTGGTACACGGTTTCTAAACCTAACAGGGGAAAGGCTTTGGCGCAGACGTGACAAAACATCGCAAGTTGCAGCAGTGGGTCGATGAGATGGCGCAAATGTGCCAGCCCGACAATATCGTTTGGATCGACGGTTCGGAGGAGCAGCAAGACCTGCTTGCCCGAGAGGCATTTTCGACGGGCGAGTTAATCCAGTTGGACCAGGAGAAATTGCCCGGCTGCGTCTACCATCGCACGGCTGTCAACGACGTCGCCCGGACGGAAAATCTCACCTTCATTTGCACCACCCGCCGCGAGGACGCCGGACCGACGAACAACTGGATGTCGCCGGAAGACGGATACGCCCGCGCGGGCGAAATTTTCGCCGGCTCGATGCGCGGGCGCACGATGTACGTCATACCCTTCTCGATGGGGCCGGTCGGCTCGCCGCTGAGCAAGATCGGCGTCGAACTGACCGACAGCATCTACGTCGTGCGGAACATGGTCATCGTGACCCGCGTCGGCCCGAAAGTGTTGGAGTGTCTCGGCGCCGATGGCGAGTTCACCAAGTGCCTGCACGGTAAGGCCGAGCGGGACATAAACAAACGGTTGATCCTCCACTTCCCCGAGGACAACGCGATTTGGAGCGTGGGTTCGGGCTACGGCGGCAACGTGCTGCTGGGCAAGAAGTGCCTGGCACTGCGCATCGCCAGCTACCTCGGTCGGCAGGAGGGCTGGATGGCCGAACACATGCTGATTCTCGGCATCGAAAGCCCCGACGGGAAAATCGAATATGTCGCCGCCGCCTTCCCCAGCGCCTGCGGCAAAACCAATCTGGCCATGCTGGTCCCGCCCGAGGGCCTTAAGGTCAAAGGCTACAAAATCTGGACGGTCGGCGACGACATCTCCTGGATGCAAATCGACAACCAGGGGCAGCTCAGGGCAATCAACCCCGAGTGGGGGTTCTTCGGCGTCGCGCCGGGAACGAATTACAAGAGCAATCCCAACATGATGGAAACCATCAAGACGAACACCATCTACACCAACGTCATGCTGGCGAAAGACGGGACCGTGTGGTGGGAAGACGGCGAAGGCCCCCCGCCGGCCGAAGGCTGGGACTGGCAGGGCCGGCCTTGGAAGCCGGGCATGAAAGATGAAAACGGCAAGCCCATCCCGGGCGCCAATCCGAACAGTCGCTTTACCTCGCCGATCACGCAATGTCCGACCTGTTCGGCGCTGGTCGACGACGCGTCGGGCGTGCCGATCTCGGCGCTGATATTCGGTGGGCGGCGGGCGAAACTGGCCCCGCTGGTCTTCGAGTCGTTCAACTGGCGGCACGGCGTTTTCGTCGGCGCGACGATGGCCTCCGAGCGGACCGCCGCCCAGTACGGCAAGCAAGGCGAGGTGCGCCGCGACCCGATGGCGATGCTCCCCTTTTGCGGCTATCACATGGGCGACTATTTCCAACACTGGCTGGAGATGGGCGATCGCATGTCCCATCCGCCGAAAATCTTCCACGTCAATTGGTTCCGCACCGATGAAAAGGGCAAGTTCCTCTGGCCCGGTTTCGGCGAAAACCTTCGCGTGCTGGAATGGATTATCGACCGCTGCCGGGGCGAGGCCGAGGCGGTCGAAACGCCCATCGGCTACGTGCCCACTCCGGCGAGCCTCGACCTGACCGGCCTGCAATTACCCGCCGAAAACCTGGAAAAGCTGTGCGCGGTGGATCGCGGCGAGTGGCTCGACGAGGCCGACCGCATCGAGGAATTCTTCCAACAGTTCGGCGACCGTTTCCCGGTCGAGTTGCGCGAGGAACTCGGCGGACTGCGCCGCCGTCTGGAAACACCGCTCCGACTGCTTCCGCCCGGCGATCGGCTTCGCCCTTTGGCCGCCGAACTGAACAAGACGATCGAGCGGGAGAATCCACACGTCTTTGAGATGTTGTCCGAACTAGGCAAGCGGCTGTATTTTCCCAAGGGCATCGTCTCGCAAGGGGCCGAAGCCCGCGAAAAGGCCAAACATTACAACGCCACGATCGGCATCGCCCGCGAGAAGGGCCAACCGATGTCGCTCCCCTCGGTGATGCAGTACTTCAACGGCTTGGAGCAGAACGATCTGCTGCCCTACGCGCCGGCCGCCGGCCGCGCCGACCTGCGCAAGCTCTGGCGCGACGATCTGCTTCGTAAAAACCCCAGTCTGGCGGGCAAGAGCTTTTCCAATCCAATCGTCACCAGCGGACTGACGCACGCGCTGAGCATCGTTGGCGACTTGTTGGTCGAACGCGGCGACGTGGTGCTGATCCCCGATAAGTTCTGGGAAAACTACGAATTGATTTTTGGCGTCCGCCGTCAGGCGCAACTAGCGTTGTATCCGCTGTTCAACGAAGGAGGCGGCTTCAACGTCGCAGGGTTGCGCTCTGCGCTGGCCGCGCGGCCGAAAGCGTCGAAGACCGCCGTCATTCTCAATTTCCCCAACAACCCGACCGGCTACTCGCCCTCGAAGGAAGAAATGGACGAGATTGTCGCCGCGCTGGTCGAGACGGCGGAAGCGGGCAAGAACCTGGTCGTCATCGCCGACGACGCCTACTTCGGCCTATTCTACGGCAAGGAACTTGCCCGAGAGTCGGTCTTCGCCCATCTGGCCGATCGCCACCCCCGGCTGTTGGCCGTCAAGGCCGACGCCGCAACCAAGGAGGATTTTGTCTGGGGATTCCGCACCGGCATGATCACCTTCTCGACCAAAGCGGCCGACGACGCATCGCTCTATCAGGCATTGGAACAAAAAACAACCGGCGCCATCCGCAGCATCCTCTCGAACTGTTCGCATCCCTCGCAGACGATACTCGCGAAGGCGCTCGGCGGCACTACGACCGACGCCGAGCGGCAGGAGAATAACGTCATTCTCGAATCCCGGGCAAAAAAGGTCCAAAAAATTATCGCCGCGTCGAAGTTCGCCGAGTACTGGGAGCCTTACCCATTCAACGCCGGATACTTCATGTGCGTGCGACTGAAAGGCATCGACGCCGAGACTTACCGCAAGCATCTGTTGGATCGGCACGGCGTCGGCGTGATCGCCAATGGAGACCACGACATCCGCGTGGCTTTCTCCGGCGTCGATGAAGACCGGCTCGAAGACCTGTTTGACGTGCTGGCGGCCGCCGCCGGCGAATTGCTCGGCAAGAAGTGATTTCCGCGCGGTTTTCGGCCGATATTCGCTTGATTGTTTGCCGGCAACCGCGATTACTTCGAGTTACGGGCTTGAAGCGTTCCATTGCTGCCGAGCCGCCGGGCGGCGTCGGCCGCGGCTTGAAGCATCGGATCGTTGCCCGACGGATGGCGGCCGCCGATCGGACGCGCGGCCACTCGGACCTCAAGGTCCGGCTCGACGCCCACGAAGCTGTAAGGGTGTCCGGCGGGCGAGTAAAATTTGGCCGTCGTCAACCGCACCCCCGCATCGGATTCTTCCAAGGGGAAAATCCCTTGTACCGAGCCTTTGCCGAAACTCCTCGCGCCGACGATCGTTCCCCGGCGATGATCGCGAATCGCTCCGGCGAATATCTCGGCCGCACTGGCGCTGTCCTGGTCGATTATCACCACCAAGGGCATCCGCCATTTACCGATGTCGTGGGCCGAATAGGTGTAGTCCTCTTGCGAGTTGCGACCGCGTGTGGTGACTATCACTCCCCGCTCGACGAAACGATCGGCGACCTCGACGGCCGACATCAGCAACCCGCCCGGATTGCCGCGCACGTCGACCACCAGGCTCTTCATCCCCTCGCGATGCAGTTTCCAAAGAGCTACGTCCAAATCGCGGGCAGTGGTCTTTTGGAAACAGGTCAATTTCAAATAGGCAATTCCGTCTTGAGGGTCGATTATCGACACGCGATCGACGCTGGGCACCTCGACCACGCGGCGGGGGACGTTGACTTCGCGGGCGTTTTCGCCAGGTCCCGCCAAAATCAGCCGCGCGACCGTTCCGGCGGGACCTTGCAACATGTTGGCCGCCTGTTCCGTCGATACCTCGGCGGTCGAGCGGCCGTCAACCGAGAGGATTCGATCGCCCGCACGAATGCCGGCCTGTTCGGCTGGGCTGCCGGAAATCACGCCGACGATAACCAGGCCGCCGTCCAGCGCCTTCAGTTCCACGCCGAGGCCGACGAAGTTCCCCTCGATCTGCGCGTATACCTCGTTGAGTTGGTTGGGCGTAAGGAACGCCGAATACGGATCGAGCGCGTTCGTTGCACCGCACAGATACTCCAACACCACCACGGTCGGATTGATTTCCAATCGCTGTTGCGCCAATCGGGCGACGTAGGAAACGGCCTGCCTGGCCTCGGCGCGCGTGACTACGCTCCAGGGAGCGGCCACGCGATGCAATTCTTCCATGAACGATTCCACCGCCACTCGGTCGCGCTGCGGCACATTTTTGTCGATAAATGCCGGTTCCCAGAGCGCCACCCGCAAGTTGCCGGTTCCGCGATCGAACAGAGCCTTCCAATGCGGCGCGTCGACGTAATGCGATTCGATTTTCAGCAGCACCCGCGAGTAGAGGTCCAGCGCCCGCTCGGTCGACATCCGCGCGACCGAGTCGCAAAAACTCCGGTCGGCATAGCGGCGTTCGATGTCGAAGTGGAGACGGGAGGACTCGAACCGCTGCCGCAATTCCGCTTCTTGCGGATGGCGGCGCATGGCGTCCTCGTAATGGGCCAACGCTTCGCCCCAGCGGCGCTCGATCTCCAGTTGGCGGCCACGGCTGAGAATGGCGTCGATCTCGCCGCGCGGATCGGAGATTCTGACGGTAGTGGGCAGTTGGGCATAAGCCGCCGCCCCGACGAGAAACACTGCGGCCGCAATGATTGCGCGAAAGCCGAATGTGAAGACCCGTTGTCGCATGATGTCGTCCGTTGCTGGTGGGCACGCCGTCTTGGTCCGGCAAAGGATCGCGACGACGGGGCATCAATTTATAAATGGCGGCGAGCGGGCCGGGAAACGGGTCCAATTTCCCGGCCTAAATCAAGGGTACTTCACGTTTGACCGCGCGTCAAAAAAAACGAAATAATTTTCCTGCGGACAATTCCTACAACCTGCATTACCTGCTCCCGATGGTCGCATGGCAACGATCGCTCTAGACTCTGCCGCGAGTATGATCAAAGCCGATTTTGTCGAAAACAACCACCGAAAACGATTGTACAACGCGGGAGGGCCGAAAGATGCGCCCCTCCCCTCGCGCCGACACGACGCCGGACCGGATCACACCAGCGCAATGTAGCTCGCGCCGACACGACGCCGGACCGGATCACACCAGTGCTTTGTCAATCGTGGAATGGCTTGTTCGCAGCCCCCTTCTTATGGCGGCAGTTCCGGATATTAAGAGCCGACTTGAGTACGCCGGAGAATCGAAACGCCCCGCGACTGCGTTCGCGGGGGGAATTGCGGCGTTTTCCACCTCGCCGGTCGCAGCCGGCGGGCGTTTTTCTCGACATTCACCTCATGAGATTAGATTCAATAAACCGGGACTACAATCAGGAAATACCCGCCAACTCAACATTGACAAATCACTAGAATCACGCGATCACTGCCAAAATGACATGCGGCCGGTGTAGCGGTCGGGTGATAGTAATCGAGGGAGAACCTCTGATATTACACAACCGCTTGCCAAACAACAACTTACGAACTAGAATCACGGCCTTGGCACACCGATTGCTTATAACCGCTGAAAAATCGCTCGCGGCTGCCAATTTGGTCGCGAAGCCCAATCGTGATACGCAAATAGCCTGCAACAGGAGGAATCCGCTGTGGCAAAACAGTTGGTCTTTGAAGACGAAGCACGGCAGCCGCTGGCCGCCGGTGTAAGCAAGTTGGCACGGGCAGTTGTCAGCACGCTCGGCCCCCGCGGCCGCAACGCCGTGCTGGACAAAGGTTGGGGAGCGCCGAAAATCACCAAGGACGGCGTCACCGTCGCCAAGGACATCGATCTGGACGACCCCTACGAGAACCTTGGCGCGCAATTGGTCAAAGAGGCCGCCTCGAAGACAAACGACGTCGCCGGCGACGGCACGACGACCGCCACCTTGCTGGCCGAGGCGATCTATTTGGAAGGTCTACGGATGGTTGCCGCGGGCGCCGACCCGATGGCCCTCGGACGCGGCATCCACGCCGCTACCGATGCGGTCATCAAGTCGTTGAAAAAGATGGCCTCGCCGATCGACGAAAAGAGCAAGAAGGAGATCGCTCAGGTCGCCACCATTGCCGGAAACAACGATCCGACGATCGGTGCGGTGCTGGCCGACGCCTTCATAAAAGTCGGCAAGAACGGCGTCATCACCGTCGAGGAAGGCAAGCAATCGGAAACTACCGTCGACGTGGTCGAGGGCATGCAGTTCGACCGCGGCTTCCTCTCGCCTCATTTCGTCAACAACCCCGACCAACAAACGGTCGAGTTCGAGAACTGCCTGATTTTAATCCACGAGGAAAAGATCAGCAGCGCGAAGGATTTGATCCCGTTGTTGGAGTCGGTCAGCAAAGCGAGCAAGCCGCTGTTGATTATCGCCGAGGACATCGAGGGCGAGGCCCTGGCCACGCTGGTCGTCAACAAGCTCCGCGGCATCCTCAATGTGGCGGCCGTCAAGGCGCCCGGCTACGGCGACCGCCGCAAGGCCATGCTCGGTGATATTGCCACCTTGACCGGCGCCAATGCAATCTTCAAGGATCTCGGCGTCACTCTGGAATCGGTGAAGGTTTCGGATCTGGGCAAGGCGAAGAAGGTTTTGATTACTTCCGAGGACACCACGATCGTCAGCGGCGCCGGCGACAAGAAGGCGATCGAAGGCCGCGTCGAGCAGATCCGCCGCGAAATGGAGACCACCACCAGCGACTACGACCGCGAGAAGCTCGAGGAGCGGCTGGCCAAGCTGGCCGGCGGCGTCGCGCAGATCAACGTCGGAGCCGCCACCGAGACTGAAATGAAAGAGCGGAAGGCGTTGATGGAAGACGCCCGAGCCGCCACCAAGGCCGCCCTGGAAGAAGGCATCGTGCCCGGCGGAGGAGTCGCTTTGCTCCGCAGTGAAAAGGCCGTCGAAAAACTCGGCCTGGAAGGCGATGAGGCCCTTGGCGCGAAGCTTGTGCAAAAAGTGTTGGATGCCCCGATGCGGGCAATCGCCGACAACGCCGGTTTGGACGGCGCCGTGGTCGTCAACCGCGTCCGCCAGATGAAAGGAAAAACTGACGGCTACGACGCCGACCGGGATTCTTATTGCGATTTGGTCGAGGCGGGCATCATCGACCCGGCCAAGGTCGTCCGCACCGCGTTGCAGAATGCCGCCAGCGTGGCCGCGCTGCTGCTAACCACTTCCTGCCTGATTACCGACATTCCGAAGGAAGAAGAGCCTGCCGGCCCCGGCCCCGGCGGAATGCCCGGCGGCATGGGCGGAATGGGTGGCATGGGAGGAGGCATGGGCGGAATGGGTGGCATGGGAGGCATGGGATTCTAGCCCTATAAAAATCTCATACCGGGGGCTATTAGCTCCCGGCTATTGAATCAATAAAAACTAACATATACCCATTTTTTCAAGGAAACGGACAATGAAGGAAATCAACTTGAAGCCGTTGGATGATCGCGTAGTTGTCGAACCGATGGAAGCCGAAGAGATGACCGCCGGCGGGATCGTTCTGCCCGATACCGCCAAGGAAAAACCGCAACGCGGCACGGTAATCGCCGTCGGGCCGGGCAAACTGCTCGACAGCGGCGAACGCGGCGCGCTGGCCGTGGCCGTCGGAGACGAAGTCATCTACGGAAAATACAGCGGCTCGGAAATCGAAATCGACGGCCGCGAAGTAAAAATCGTCCGCGAGTCGGATATTCTCGCAAAGGTGGTGAAGTAATTATCGGAGGTCGTGGAGGATAAGTAGGGTGCGTGAAACGCACCAGCCATTACGTACTTTTGGTTATGGTGCGTTTCACGCACCCTACATCCATCCCCGATTCCCCGAATCCCCGATTATCCTCCAAGGAGTCATAAACCGTGCCTAAACAACTTCTATACGCGCATAATGCCCGAGAGCGGATGCTTCGCGGCGTGGACAAACTGGCCGACGTGGTCGCCGTCACGTTGGGACCGACCGGCCACAACGTGATTCTCGATAAATCCTACGGCGGTCCGACGGTCACCAAAGACGGCGTCACCGTCAGCAAGGAAATCGAGCTTGAGGACCGTTTCGAGAACATGGGCGCAAAGCTGGTCAATGAAGTCGCGTCGAAGACTTCCGACGTCGCCGGCGACGGCACCACGACGGCCACCGTTCTGGCCCGCGCGATCTTCCGCGAGGGACTGCGAAACATCGCCGCCGGAAGCAATCCGACCGCGCTCCGGCGCGGAATCGACCGCGCCGTCCAGGCCGCCATTGAACACCTTCGCTCGATGGCCAAACCGATAGACAGCAAGGAACAAATGGCC
>ENA-UOUL01005847-UOUL01005847.1-bioreactor-metagenome-genome-assembly--contig:-NODE-5847-length-10381-cov-3.035132_pt1 | contig 10381 bp, 10 predicted proteins | sample MGYA00249838_ERZ747220 | MGnify/ENA primary metagenome ERZ747220 (study PRJEB28778, sample SAMN05720191) | bioreactor metagenome | isolation source: Anaerobic biogas reactor | place: USA:Washington...
GCGCGACCGGATGCAGGCAGCGGGCTGGGGGCCCCTACAGGTCGTCGGCGATCTGGACGGCCGCGTCTCGCCGCAACTCCTTGCGGTGTGCTCTCCAGCGGAAAAGCACGATAACGGTCAGGAAGATGATGATGGCGATAGCCGTAGTGACCATCACCGCCGCCGACATCTCCTGCACGCGCATCGCGATCAAGTTGGTGACCAGCGTGAGACCCCACAGGATGAGCGTGGTGCGGGTCTGAGAGAAACCGTGCGCCAGAAGACGGTGATGCAGATGATCCTTGCCTGGGCTGGACAGTGGGTTCTTGCGTTGCAGGAGGCGCCGGAAGATCACCCGGATGGTGTCGCCCATCGGTATCAGGAACGGCAGCAGCATGAAAAACACCGTCGGGAAGAGACCGAACAGGGTGGTGATCTTCAAGTCTCCCAGGATGCTCGAAGCCGCGAGCACGAAACCGAAGAAGTACGCGCCGCTGTCGCCCATGATGATCCGGGAGGGCGGGAAGTTGTGCCGCAGGAAACCGAGTGCGGCACCGCCCAAGGCCGCGAGCACCAGAGTGGCGGCCGCCTTGGCCTGGTCTTGGGCGGACACCGCCAAGAGGCTCATGGCGGTGATGAAACTGACCCCGCCCGCCAAGCCGTCCACCCCGTCGAGGAAGTTCACCACGTTGGTGATGGCGACGATCCAGATGACGGTGAGGATTATCCCGATGGCGCTGGAGAAGCTGCCTCCGAACTCCACATCGATGCGGATATCAACGCTCACCAGCAAGAGCGCGGCCACTATCTGCACCAAGAGCCGGAGGACCGGTGGGAGGCCGTACTGGTCGTCGATGAAGCCGGTGAGGATCAGGATGGCGCCGCCGAGAAGGATGGCGAGCACCTCCACCAAACGGGGAGGGAGACCGATCGGGTCGATGAGAGTGGCTATGACGAGAGCCACGATCACCGCGGCGAATATGGCGAGTCCACCCGCATTCGGCAGCGGTTCCTTGTTCAGGCGGCGGGCGTTGGGCCTGTCGGCCCACCCGGCGCGCAGCGAGATTCGGCGGACTGCGGGATTGAACAACCAGGCCGCCAGCACCGCGATGAGGAAGGTGAGGATCACCGTCACCCAGCCGCGTCGGTCGGGGGCAGCGATCCCGAGGGCGTTAAGGAATTCGGTTATCCGCTCCAGCATTGCAGTAGCATCGTACCATCGGGCGAAGGATGGAGGAGCGTTCGGCGTCTAACCAGGTGGAGAAGCGCGACACAGCGGCAAAGGCCCGTGAGGGCGGAGGTGCCGGCACGGACATGGACCGCCAGAGCGCGGTGGGTCAAGAGAGCGCGGAGGACCGCCGGGGCGCGGAGGACCGCGGGCCCGCGGCCTTCATGGAGATGGTGCGGCGGCACGACCCTGGGCTGCGCATGCTCGCCTACCGCTTGCTGCAGGATCGGACGGAGATGGATGACGCCATGCAGGACGCATACCTGAAGGCATTCAGGAGCCTTCCGCGGTTCCGCGAGGAGGCGCAGGCCCGCACCTGGCTCTATCGCATCGTCTACAACACCTGCCTGGATAGGTTGCGGAGCCGGCGGAGAAGGCGGGAGGTAAGCCTGGGCGCCTTGACCGACAGCGCCGTAGGCCGGAGTGACGACCCCTGCGGGGAGGGGTGCGCGGCGGCCTATGTGGGCAGACGCGTACCGGCGGCCTCTCGCGGCGCGGACGACCCGGCTGAATGGGTGGCGCGTCACACGGATCTGTCCGGCGCTCTGGCCTCGTTGCCGGAGGACCAGCGGGCCGCGGTCCTTCTGGTCGACGCCGCCGGTTTCACCTACGAAGAGGCGGCCGAGGTGCTGGGCGTGCGTCCGGGCACGATCGGTTCCCGGCTGAATCATGCCCGCTCGGCCCTACGGGCGACCCTCAGTGGAGAGGGGGGGCGATGAGACGTTCCGACAGGCCTGACGGCGCGTCCGACCACGGCGCTGTTGACGGTGAAACTCAAGATCACGAACTGGGCGACCGCTTGCGGCGGCTCGAGATACCCGAGCACCAGCCGGGCTTCTTCACGACTCTGGCCGAGAGGCTGGAGGCTGAACCGGCCGGGCGAGAGCGGGGAGCGGCTGCCGCGCGGCGGCCTGGGGAGAAGCAGCGCCGATCCACCGGGAAACGGCGCCGCTCGTGGCTCCGCCTGGCATGGATACCCCTGCCGGTGGCGGCGGTCATTCTGGCGCTGCTCTGGGCCTTCGCCGGGCCTCTCGGGATCGACAGGTTCAAACCGGAGCCGGCCAGTGCCGCTGAGATCCTTGAGGAGGCGGCTACGGCCCTGGCCAATGCGAAGGCGCTGAAGGGGACTGTGGTCGTCCGGGTGCTTTCCGAGGCGCCGCCATCCATGGGGCTTGCTGTTGAGTCGCAGCTGGTCGGGGTCCCGTTCTCGTCTATCCTCACCGCGGAGGGGGATTACCGGCTTGTCGCAGAAGCGGGAGCCGCGATCAGTTACGGTATGGCTTACGACCATCGCACGGGCGTTCTCACGGTCGCAGGGTCTGAGGACGGAGAGACCTTTGTCTTCGAGACAACCGGCCTCGCGGTGGGCCCGCCTGATTCCTACTGGTATGTGTACGGCGACCTGGGCGCGGCGGTCAGGGCTCTGCGGGGATCCCCTGAGGCGGAGGTCGTGGAGGGCACCCATGAGGGCCGGAGCGTCTGGGTCCTCAGCACAGACCTGGCTCAGAATCTGATCACGGGCTCTGGTTTCGATCACGTGGACGTAACGGTGGCCAAGGACGTGGGTTTGCCGGTCCACATCGTGTATTGGATGGAAGGCAAGCCCATCCTGGATTGGAGCCTCAGCGATCTGGAGGTCGACCCGGAACTGCCGACCGATGCCTTTTTCCTGGAGATCCCACCCGACATACCGGCCGATCACGTAGAGCACACGGACTACGGCTTCCGGGCCATCGAACTCGCCCATCTGTGCACGGACGGCGCGGATGCAGTCGGGTATGTGCCCGTGCTACCGGCCGAAGTGCCGGACGGCTTCGTCCTTGCCGAGGTGAAGGTGGCGGACATGGGGCAGCCCAGCGGCAAGGAGGGCATGAACCCGCCCGGTACCGGAGTGGTCTCGGCCATGTACCGGCGGGGTTTCGACAGGCTGATCGTCTCCACTCGGATGGCGGGTGACGATCCCTCGGCATGGTCGGACCCCATGGCCAGTGGTGAAGGCTACATCGACAACCCGGAAACGGTCACTCTCTCCGCCGGCGAGTTCGCGGGCCGAAGCGCGGAGGTAGTGGTCAACATCCGGACCATGCCGCACCTCTGGGCCATGAACGACGCCCTGGTGGTGACGATCACGGGCGATCTGACCCGCGACGAGCTGCTTGCCGCAGCCGAGTCCTTGGCGCCGGTGGAGTGACGGTCGGCGTCCATACTCGCTCATCCGTGCCCACACACACCGTGCGCAGGCTCGACCAGTGCGATAAAGTCTCTCGAGGAACCGAACGGGCCTGAAGGCCCCATCCGACGGGGGAGCACTCTCAGCATGAAGAGCACTGAAGCGGTCAAACTCGGCGCGCGTTCACTCTGGAACCGGACCGTCGGCATGCCCGTGTGCGTGTCTTTCGAGGTTACGCACTCTTGCGTGGCCGACTGTGTGCACTGCGACAAGGGCGGCATCAAACCGGATCCCGTGCTCATGAGCTTGGACGACTATCGTCGCTTCTCGGAGGAGATGAAGCCGGGCGTCTGCCAGTTGTCGGGCGGCGAGCCGCTGCTGCGCGATGACCTGGAGGACATAGTCCGGGCCATCAAGCGCCCCAACGGACTACCCATGGTCGTCTGCGTGAGCAACTGGTGGCTCATGACCGAGGAACGATATCTCTCTCTGAAAGAGGCAGGAGTCTCTCTCTTCTCCATCTCGCTCGATTTCCCCGACGAGCGGCACGACGACTTCCGCCGCATCCCGGGGCTGTTCGCCAAGATGAGCGAGATCATCCCGTACCTGGTGAAGAAGTACGACCGCTACGACATCGCGCTCAACTCTGCGCTGACCCATGAGAACTTCGCTGAGATCCCGGGACTGGTGGCCAAGGCCGAGGAATGGGGGACCCAGATCTCGTTCAGCGCCTACAGCTCGCTCCGCACCGGGGACAAGAGCCTGTGCATCACCACTGCGGAGGACCTGGCCCTGCTGCGTCGCCACCTGGATTGGGCGAAGGCGCACAAACGGGAGTCGAAGAGCATTCTCAACTCCGACTACATCCTCGACAAGACCTACAGGTTCTTCGCCGACGGCGGCATGGGTGGATGCGAGGCGGGCAAGCGTTTCCTCGTGGTGCGGCCGGACGGTCTCATCAACGGCTGCTCCATGTATCCGGAACTGCAGTACGGAACGCGCAGGGAGACGGTCAAGGGGTTCAAGACGACCCGCAAGAGTTGCGATCAGTGCTATGTGGCCATCCGCGCGAGCACTGAGCGCTCCCTCTACAGACTGGTGCAGGACAACATCGGCCTGGCGGGGAGCACCCCCGGCCTATCGCGGGCTGCGGAGTAGGCTCTGCCGGTCGGCAGCCTCTCGGAAGGCAGCGGCCGCTGCCCCTAGTGTTTGCGATGGATCAGCCGGAGCGCGGCCCAGTCACGGTCGAGGGCCGCGATCTTCACGTCGACCATGCCATGGGTCAACGCCAAGCGCCGGATGACGTTCTCGTTCAGGTCGCCCGTCATACCGCGCCCGGCCTGCTTCATCCACGAGACCCATAGGCTGCCGTTGGGGGCCAGTTTGTCGCGCAGCAGGCCGAAGGCGGAGGCCAGCTCGGCGCGATCGCGGGCGAAGACCTGCATGTAGTCGAACGGGCCGGCGAGCGGCGCCAGCGCGTCGATGCCGGCGACCGTGACGAAGCCATCGGGCAGAGGCAGCAGCGGGTTGTCGCTATCCTCGGGCGGCGCGACGAGTACGCCGGCAACGCCGGGCCGCAGTCCCAGCTTCTTGTGGAGAGGATTGTCAGCGGCTTGAGCCGCGGTGGCAGGCGGCGCGGAGGCGTCCCGTGCGGCGGCCGGTTCGGGCGCCGGTCGCTCGGCGGTCACGCGAGCCTTCGTGGGCGCCGGTGGCTGAGCCGCCTCCTTCTGAGCAGCGGGGGCCTTGGCCGGCTTTCCTTTGACCGTCGATTCCTTGACCGCCGTTTGTTTGACCGCAACCTTGGCTGTCGGCTTCTTCGCCGCCGGCTTCGCGGCCGTCTCTTTCTCTTCCTGCGGTTTGGCGACGCGCCGCCTGGGCGCAGGCGTCTCGTCCGCGGTCTGATCGACAGGGTCGTCTGGTATCTTCTTCGGCATGTCCACCCCGCGGATGCGTTTGGTAGCACGGCTCGTCTAGAGCCGTATTCCGGCCCATGTTAGCATCGGGGCGAGGTATGGACTATCGGGGCCGACTGCTCTAGGCTTTCAGCGGCCGGCCGAAGAAGAGGGTGGCCGAGTCGCAGTGGAGGAGGGGTCGATGTTCTGTGAGCGGTGTGGTCAGGCCTTAGAGGTGGGCAAAGCCTTCTGTAAGAACTGCGGCGCCCCTGCCCCAAGGGTCGGCGGCGCGGGCGCCCAGCCGGGTTCCGCAGAGGCGGCCGCTCTGGCGGCGACGCAGGTGAGGCCGTCTGCCCCCGAGTCCGCGGCGGCGGGGTCGCCGGCCGCGGCGCCACCGCCACCGCCGTCCTCGATTCCGCCACCTGCGCCACCCGCGCCCGGCTACGGAGTCGGCCGGCAACCTCCCCAGGGCCCTCCGCCGCAGAGGGGCCGCGGCGGGCTCATATGGGGCATAGTTGCGGCGGCCATCATCGTCCTCGCCCTCACGGAGGGACGTTCAGGCCTGGCCCAGTTATTCGGCCGGATGGCACCAGGGCGTGCATCCTGGCGCTGGTACCTCATCGCGCCTGGGCTGGTCCTCGCCTACCTGTTGACCGCGCTCGCCATCAACCTGCTCCTGGGCGCTACAGTCACCGAGACCGAGCACCTGCGCTCGCCAGCCGTGATCGGCATGCGCTTCCTGGAGCTGCTCCTGCTAGGCGGACTGTGGGAGGAGCCTGGCTGGACAGGCTATGCTCTGCCCTGGCTCCAGCGCCGCTTCGAAGCGCGTCCGTACGGCCAGCTGAAGGCCAGCCTCATCATGGGCGCGATCCGCGCTGGCTGGCATCTGCCACTGGTGATCTGGGGGCACATCCCCTGGTTCGACCTTGTCTTCTTCTCTGTCGCGATGCAGCTGCTCATCAGTTGGCTCTTCAACCGGACGCGCGGCAGCGTGCTGGTCGCCATGGTCTTGCACCTGGCCTCCAACGTCTTCGGTGGCGGGACCATAGTACCGCTCTTCGCAGGTAGGGACTATACTCGTTTCTATGTGCTCTTTGTAGCGCTGGCGTGGCTTCTGGCCCTGTTGCTCATCCATCCGAACCGCTGGAGCGTCGGCCGGCAGGATACGGCAGAGTGAAGTCTGCTGCGGTGATCACTCTCTATGGAGGTACCCATGCGATTCTTTGATTGTAACGCTTTCTTCGGGTTGCCCGCGAAGCGACCGCTGGCACCGGTTGCCGATGTCGCGGCGCTGCTCGCCGAGATGGACCGCGCCGGGCTCGAGCGCGCCCTGGTCTGGCATATCGCCCAGCATGACGTGGCACCCCAGACCGGAAACGCGATGCTGGCGGAGGCGATCGCGCCGTACTCGCGGCTCTACGGGTGCTGGACTGTGCTTCCCAACCAGGCGCACGAGTTCCCGCCGCCCTCTCTGCTCTTTAAGCAGATGCGCGAGGCGCGGGTGGTTGGGCTGCGGATCTTCCCATCATCGCATCGTTATCTGGCCAACGCTGTCTCGATGGGAGAGCTCTTCGAGGCGATGGTCGCGGCCCGTGTGCCGCTCTTCGTCTCGGTGCACCGCGGGATGGCCTGGCGCGACGTCTATGACCTGCTCGCCGAATTCCCCGAGCTTACGTGTGTGATCTGCGACCACGGCGTCTGGGGCGAGGATCGCATGTTCCGGCCGCTGCTGGAGCGCTATCCCAACGTCCACGTCGATACGGCGCAGTACCTGCTGGATGGTGGCATCGAAGCCCTGGTCAGCGACTACGGCGCGAGCCGCGTGCTGTTCGGCAGCGGTTTCCCTGAGTCCTATTTCGGCGGCATGATGATGGCGATCAAGCACGCCCGGATTCCGCAAGAGGCGAAGGAGATGATCGCCTTCCGCAATCTCGAGCGCATTATCGAAGAGGCGCGGCTGTGAGGCGCCGGGTAACCGGCGACACCTCACCCCACGCGAAGGAGGCAACGCATGATCGGTAACTCCGACCTGGCACGGACGTTCTGGGAGCACGGCAAGGCCGCTGATTGCCCCATCTACGATATGCACGGGCACATGGGGCCCTACCACTCGATCTACTTCCCGCGGGCCGAGCCCGCGGATATGGTCCGGACGATGGATGAGGCGGGCGTGCGCCTGCTGATCTTCTCGCACCATTCGGCGCTCAACTCGCCCAACCTGGCCAACCAGCCGTCCATTGCGGCGGTGCGCGCCTTCCCCGACCGTCTGCGCGCCTATTGCATGGTCAACCCCAACTATCCCGAGCAGATGGCCCGCGATCTCGACGCCTTCGACAGCCTCTTCCCCGACGTCTACGTCGGGTTCAAGTTCCTGTCGGACTACCACCAGATCCCGCTCACCGACGAGGCCTACCGGCCCGCGTGGGAGGTGGCCGACCGGCGCGGCCTGCTGGTCCTGGCGCACACCTGGGGCGGCAGCCAGTACGACGGCGAGGCGGTCGTTCGCAAGGTCGCTGAACGCTACCCCAACGTCAAGTTCCTGTTGGGGCACTCATGCCATGGCGCGTGGGATGCGGCCATCGCGCTGGCCAACGACTTCCCCAACATCTACCTGGAGCTGACTGCCATCTTCGACGATCGGGGTGGGATCGAGACGTTCGTTCGCGGGGCCGGCTCTGACCGCATGCTTTTCGGCACGGACCTCCCGTGGTTCGATCCACACCAGGCGATCGGCGTCCTGCTCAACGCCGGCATCACCGACGAGGACCGCCACAACATCTGCCACCGCAATGCGGAGAGGCTCCTGCGCCCGATTGTGCCGGGGGTTGTGGGGGACTAGTGCGCAATCCCCACCTGCGCAGGTTGCTGCGCGATCCACTGGTTCTGCCGTTCTACGTGCCATCGGTCGCGTTGTACCTGGGTTTCTCCTTGTTGATACCGGTGCTGCCGCTGTATGCCGAAGGGTTCGGTGTCTCCTACGGTTGGATCGGTGCTGTAGCCTCGGCGCAGGCCCTGGGGACTCTGGTGGCCGATCTACCTGCGGGTATGGTGCTGCGCCGTCTAGGCCAGAAGCGAGCGATGCTGATGGGGATGGCCGTGCTGGTCGCGATGGTGGTCGCGCTCTTCTGGGCCGGTTCCATCGTCGAAGCCTTTGTGTACCGGTTTGTCTCGGGGGTTGGGATGGCCCTGTTCAGCGTTGCGCGCCACGCCTACGTGACCGAGCACGCGGCGGCCGCCAGCCGTGGGCGCGTCCTGGCGCTCTTCGGCGGGCTGATGCGCGTGGGCCGGTTCGTCGGCCCGCCAATCGGTGGCTGGATCGCGGTGCGGATGGGGCTACGGGTTCCGTTCTTGATTTCGGCCATCGTGACGCTGCCGGCGATGGTTGCAGTGACGCTCTTTCTGCACTCGGGCCGGCACGTGGCGCGCGTGGCCCGTACCGTGCCACAACCGGGGTCGCACGGCCCAGCCGTGGTCGCTGACGGGGCGTGGCGCCGCCCTGGCCGACAGGCCCGCTCCGTGCTTGCCAGCGCGCGCACGGCAGGCGTACGGCTCTGGTCGATGCTCCGCCAGCAGGCCGGCGTGCTTGTCCCGGCGGGCTTCGGCCACATCTTTGCGCAGATGATCCGCGCGGGACGCGACACGATCATTCCACTCTACGCGGCGAATGCCCTGTTCCTGGATGTGGATCAGGTCGGCTTGATGTTGGGGATCGCGGCGGCGGTGGAGATGGTGATGGCTGCTCCGGCAGGTTGGGTGATCGACACGCTGGGCCGCAAGGTCTCGTTTGTGCCGAGCTTTGGGATCCAGGCGGTCGCGATGGCCCTGGTGCCCTTCACGCGTGGCTTCGGCGGGCTGCTGGCCTGCACGGCGGCCATCGGGATGGCCAATGGACTCAGCTCCGGCGGGATGCTGACGCTGGGCTCGGACCTGGCGCCTCCCAACGCGAGAGGTGAGTTTCTCGGCGTGTGGCGGCTCATCGGTGACCTTGGAGGCACTGGGGGACCTGCGGCTGTCGGCTTTGTGGCCGACGCGCTCGCGCTGCCAGCCGCCGCGCTCACCTTGGCGGGCGCGGGCTTCGCCGCAAGCCTGGTTTTCGGCCTGCTGCTTCCCGAAACTCTGGTTCGCCAGCAGCCCGAGCCACAAGCTGAATCACCGGCCACGTCGGCGGAGTAGGGGTCCGATCCAGACGCTCGCAGTCGTATACTCCTATTGGAGGGAAGTGTGCGCAATCCGTTCGGAAGCTGTCTGAACACGAGCACCCTGCGCGGGCAGGGCCTGAGCCTGCCCGAACTGGTCGACGTCGCCGCAGCGGCGGGCTACGATGGTATCGAGCCGTGGGTTCGCGAGATCGACGCGTATGTCGACGGTGGCGGGACACTGGCCGACCTGGCACGCTACGTCGCCGACAAGGGCCTGGCGATTCCGAACCTGATCGGGTTCTTCGAGTGGGCGGTCGACGATCCGCAGCGGCGCGCAGCAGGCTTGGCGGAGGCACGTCGCAACCTGGAGATGGCCGCCGTCCTGGGGTGCCCGCGCGTTGCGGCCCCGCCGTTCGGGGTCACCGACGTGAGCGTGCCGCTCCCTGCCCTGGTCGAGCGGTACCGGGTGCTGCTCGGGGTTGGTGACGAGGCCGGCGCGGCGCCGATGGTCGAGTTCTGGGGCGCCAGCAGGACGCTATCGCGGTTGGGCGAGGCGGTGTATGTGGCGATGGAGAGCGGGCACCGCGATGCGTGCGTGCTGGCCGACATCTTCCACATGTACCGGGGCGGCAGTCCCCACAGCGCTCTGCGCCTGGCCGGCCCGGCGACTCTGGGGCTGCTGCACATAAACGACTACCCGGCGCAGCCGCCGCGGGAAGCGCTGACCGATGCCGACCGCGTCTACCCCGGCGACGGCGTCGCGCCGCTGGTGCAAGCGCTGCGCGATCTGGTAGCGGTGGGCTATTCGGGCATGCTTTCGCTGGAGCTCTTCAACCAGGACTACTGGGCGCAGGACGCGCTGGCGGTCGCGCGTATGGGGGTCGCGAAGGTTGGCGCGCTCGTGTCCCAGGCGATGGGGGTGGGGGCATGAATCCGGAGGCGGGTGCGAGCGCGCTGCTGGTTGCCCTGATCT
>ENA-UOUL01005853-UOUL01005853.1-bioreactor-metagenome-genome-assembly--contig:-NODE-5853-length-10371-cov-3.106081_pt1 | contig 10371 bp, 8 predicted proteins | sample MGYA00249838_ERZ747220 | MGnify/ENA primary metagenome ERZ747220 (study PRJEB28778, sample SAMN05720191) | bioreactor metagenome | isolation source: Anaerobic biogas reactor | place: USA:Washington...
GTTCCTCACCTCTGCGTCTCTGCGCCTCTGCGTTAAACTCCTCCCCCCCGCGTTTCTGCCCGAGGCTCTCTCTCTCATTCTGGCTTCTGAATTCTGGATTCTGGATTCTGGCCGAAGGCCACCTCACCTTCCTCTGTTCCACCGCCACCGACAGCCGCTGCACGATTTCCACCTTCGACTGCGCCGTGAACTTGAACCCCTCGATATCCGGCACCACCCGCTTCAGATCATCGAAGATCGGATCCCCGACCCCCGTCGCATCCAGTATCAACCGACCGCGCCACTTCCGGCAGAACCCCGCGATCCGCTCCTTCTGGATCGGCCAGTCCAGCAGGTTGAAGCGCTCCATCTCCAGACACCGGCCCGACGCCACATCCATCGCGATCAGCACCGTCCAGTCAGTGTGCTTCGCCACATCGCACCCGATCACCACGCCGCCGCCCTCCTTCGTGCCCTTCGTGTCCTTCGTGGTGAGATCCTCCGGTATCAGGCACCCGTCGATCCCCCGGAACACCCCAGCAGAATCCTCAAGAAACTCAGCCATGTACTCCTGACGGAACACATCCTCCGGCAGCGTCCGCTTCGCCTCCTCCCACTCCGCCTGCGGGAAGAACGGCGACGCGCAACTCGCGAACCGAAAACTCGCGTAGTCCGACTCGTTCGGGTCCGCCCCACGGGTGAACAGGTCGTAGAACCAGTTCCGCCCCTTCGGCGTCGAACACAGCACCGCCCAGCCCAGCGTCTGGGAGAGGGTCGGACGCAGCACGTAGTTCCAGACCTCCACCGGAACGCTCGCGGCCTCATCGACCACCAAGCCCTTGAACCCGAAACCGCGAATCGAATCCGGATTGTCCGCGCTCAGAAACCACACCTTGCACAGCCCCTTGCCTAAGTCGAACTCCACGCGCGTCGGCATCCGTCCGACCACACGGATCAGCTCCGGCGCGATCTCCCGGAACGCCTCCACTCCACGATCCGTCACGCCGTACGTCGGCGCCACCCAGCCGTAGTCACCACCCTCCACAACCGCACCCGTATACAGAAGCTCGCCCGCCATGCAGCGGGTCTTGCCGAAACGGCGCCCCGTGCACACCGTGCGGAAACGGTAATCCCGCCGCGCCCGGTGGATCTCGTACTGCGCCGCATGAGGTGTGTAGTCGACTTTCACCCTTCCTCTTCCTCCCGGTCTCCGTCCTGCTCCATGTCCAGAACCGTACCGCCGCCATCATCCGCCGACGGCTCGATCATCGGCAACCTGTTCAAGAACCGCGGCCGCAGCCGGGAGAAGGCCGAGCTGCTGATCTTCGTGACCCCGAAGGTGATGCGCGTCGCGCAGCGCTGAGGCGCCGGCGGCAGGACCACGCGACGGGGCCTTCGGGCCCCGTCCGCGTTTGCGGGGGTTGGCGGCGAAGGTGCCGTCCGGCACTGAACCCGGCGGCGCGAGTCTGGTCCAATGCGTGCTGACGCTCCGCGAACCGGACCCCATGGACACTTCCCGCGACGAGATTCCCCGCCTGCACGCCACCTTCGCCGCGCTGCGCGACGACCTCGCCGCCGAGATCGTGGGCCAGGCGGAACTGGTCGAGCGCCTGCTGGTGGCGCTGCTGGCCGACGGCCACCTGCTGGTCGAAGGCGCCCCGGGCCTGGCCAAGACCAGCGCCGTGCGCGCGCTGGCGGCCAGGATCGACGCCGACTTCGCCCGGGTGCAGTTCACCCCGGACCTGCTCCCGGCCGACCTGACCGGCACCGAGATCTGGCGACCGCAGGAGGCGCGCTTCGAGTTCGTGCCCGGGCCGGTGTTCCACTCGCTGCTGCTGGCCGACGAAATCAACCGCGCGCCGGCCAAGGTGCAGTCGGCGCTGCTCGAGGCGATGGGCGAGCGCCAGGTGACGGTCGGGCGCGAAACCTACCCGCTGCCGCGGCTGTTCCTGGTGATGGCCACCCAGAACCCGATCGAGCAGGAGGGCACCTTCCCGCTGCCCGAAGCGCAGCTGGACCGGTTCCTGATGCACGTGCGCATCGGCTATCCGCAGGCCGAGACCGAAACCGAGATCCTGCGCCTGGCCCGCGCCCGCGCGCGCGACGACCTCGGGCCGGCCCGCGCGGCGCCGGCGCGGATTCCCCAGGCCGACGTGTTCGCCGCCCGGGCCGCGGTGCTCGACCTGCACATGGCGCCGGCCGTGGAGCGCTACCTGGTCGAGCTGGTGCTGGCCTCGCGCGATGCGGCGCGCTACGACGCGGCGCTCGGGCGCCGGATTGCCTGGGGCGCCAGTCCGCGCGGCTCGATCGCGCTCGAACGCTGTGCCCGCGCCCATGCCTGGCTGGCCGGCCGCGACTTCGTGACCCCCGACGACGTCCGCGCCGTGGCGCGCGACGTGCTGCGCCACCGCGTGCTGCCCGGCTACGAGGCCACTGCCGAGGGCTGGGACGGCGAGCGCCTGGTCGCGGAACTGCTGGCCCGGGTGCCACTGCCGTGACCGGCGTGCCTGGCATGGCCAGCGGCGATCCGGGGCGCTGCAGGTGAGCGCCACGGGCGTCGGACGCCCATTGGACGGGCCTACGTCCGCCACGGCGGGTGCAAGCAGCGGCGTGGTCCCGACCCTGGCCGAACTGGTCGCCCTGCGCCAGGCGGCTGCCGGCCGCAGGGTGCCGCGACGCGGCCGCCATGGCGCCAGCGGCCCGGCCCCGGCACCGGTGCGCGGCCGCGGCATGGAATACGCCGAATCGCGCGCCTACACGCCCGGCGACGACGTGCGCCACATCGACTGGCGCCTCACCGCGCGCAGCGGGCGCATGCACACCAAGCTGTTCCAGGCCGAACGCCAGCGGCTGACCCTGCTGGTGGCCGATACCGCGCCGGCCCTGTATTTCGGGACCCGCGTGCGCTTCAAGTCGGTGCAGGCGGCGCGTGCCGGGGCGGTCGCCGCGTGGGCGGCACTGCGCGACGGCGATCGGCTGGCGGCGCTGCGCGGCAGCCATGACGAGCCGCCGGTCCCGCCGGCCGGCGGATCCCGCGGCGCATTGCGCGTGCTCGATGCGCTGGTGCGCTGGTATGCGCAGCCGCCTGCCGGCGATGCCGGGCTGGCCCTGGCGCTGGAACACGCCCGCCGCCTTGTGCGCCCGGGATCGCGGGTGTACGTGCTCGCCGAGCCGGCGAGCATCGGCGCAGTGCCGCGGGCGGCCTGGGCCGGACTGGCCGCGCACCATGAGGTGGTCGTGCTGCTGGTCCAGGATCCGCTCGAGCGCGATCCGCCGCGCACGCGCCTGCCGTTCGTGGACACGGGGCGGCGGGTCGAAGTGGACCTGGGGGCCGAGCGCGACTTCGGGCGCTGGCGGGCGGCGTTCGGCGCCGTGGCGGAGGAGGCCACCGACGCCTTGCGCGCCCATGGGGCGCGGGTGCACCTGCTGTCCACGGACGCCCCCAGCCATGCCTGGCTGCCCGCCACCGGGGCCGGGAGCCTGCCTGCATGAGCGGCGCCGGGCTGCCGCTGCGCGACGTCCACGTGCCGCCCGCGCCGCCGTGGTGGCCGCCGGCGCCCGGCTGGTGGCTGCTGCTGGCGCTGCTGGCGGCCGCGCTGGTGGCCTGGGCGGCCTGGCGCTGGCGCCGGGATCGCCGCCGGCGCCTGGCCGGGCGGTTGTTCGATCGCACGGTGGCCGCGGCGGCGACGCCCGCCGAACAGGTGGCCGCGATCTCTTCGCTGCTGCGGCGCGCCGCGCGACGGGTGCAACCCGGCGCCGACCTGCTTGCGGGCGACGCCTGGCTGGCGCTGCTTGAGCGCGACCTGCCCGGGGGCGGCGGCCTCGGCGAGGGGCCGGCGGGCCTGCTGCGCGACGGCGCCTTCAGGCGCAGCGTCGACGGGCGCGAGGTCGATGCGCTGCGCCCGATCGCGCGCGCGCGCTTCGTCGACTGGATGCAGCGGCGATGAACGTGCTGCACGACGCGCTCGCCGGCCTGCTGGCGTCGTTCGCCTGGCCCTGGTGGCTGCTGGCCGCGCCCGTGCCCTGGCTGGTACGCGTGTTGCTGCCGCCCGCGCGCGATGCCACCCCGGCCCTGCGCGTGCCCTGGGGCGGGCGCCTGCACGGCTTCGCCGGTGGCGCGCGTCGGCCCGGCGTGCACGGCATGCCGTGGCTGGCCTGGCTGGCGTGGACGCTGCTGTGCGTGGCCGCCGCGCGCCCCCAGGTGCCGGGCGAGGCGGTGCAGCCGCCGGTGTCCGGCCGCGACCTGATGCTGGCCGTGGACCTGTCCGGCAGCATGGGCGAGGAGGACATGCGCCTGGGCGGCCGCGTGGTCGACCGCCTCACCGCCGCCAAGGCGGTGCTCTCGGATTTCCTCGATCGTCGCGAGGGCGACCGCGTCGGCCTGATCGTGTTCGGCCAGCGCGCCTACGTGCTGTCCCCGCTCACCCTCGACCGCGAGAGCGTGCGCGGCCAGCTGCTCGACAGCGTGGTCGGCCTGGCGGGCCGCGAAACCGCGCTGGGGGACGCCATCGGCCTGGCGGTGAAGCGGCTGCGCGGGCAGCCGGCCGGGCAGCGGGTCCTGGTGCTGCTGACCGACGGGGTCAACACCGCCGGCCAGCTCGACCCGGACAAGGCCGCCGAGCTGGCGCGCGAACACGGCGTGCGCATCCATGCGGTGGCCTTTGGCGGCGACCTGCCGGGCCTGTTCGGGCTGCGCATGCCCGGCCACATGGCCGAGATCGACGAGGAAGCGCTGCAGCGCATCGCAACGGCCACCGGCGGCCGCGCGTTCCGCGCCCGCGACGCCCGGGAGCTGGCGGGGATCTACGCCGAGATCGACCGGCTCGAACCGGTCGAGCGCCCCGGACAGGCGCTGCGGCCGCCGGTGGAGCGCTACCACTGGCCGCTCGCCGCGGCGCTGCTGCTGGGCCTGCTGGCCACCTGGCGGCCGCCGCGCCGCCCGCGTCGCAACGCCGATCCGGCCGGGGCGGCGCCATGACCGACGCCCTGTCCCAGCTGCAGTTCATGCGCCCGGCCTGGCTCTGGGCGCTGCTGGCGCTGCCGCTGCTGGCGGCATGGTGGTACCGGCAGCGGCGGCGTGCCGGCGTCTGGCAACGCCATGTCGATCCGCACCTGCTGCCGCACCTGGTCGAACCGGGCGGGTCCGGCGCGGGGCGGGTCGGGCTCGGGGTGCGCCTGCTGGCCTTCGCCCTGGCGGTGTTCGCCCTGGCCGGGCCGGGCTGGCGGCAGGACACGGCGGTGGTGCGCCAGGACGGGCGTCCGCTGGTGGTGGCGCTGGAGCTGTCCGAGGCCATGCTCACGCCCGACCTGCCGCCCTCGCGGCTGCTGCAGGCGCGGGCCTGGCTGGCCGCGCTGCTCGACGCCCACGAAGGTGGGGTGGCCCTGGTGGTGTTCGCCGACGATGCGTTCACGGTCGCCCCGCTCACCGACGATGCCGCGAACGTCGCGATCTTCCTCGACGCCCTGGCACCGGACCTGATGCCGGTCGACGGCCACCGTCCGGCCCGGGCGATCGACCACGCGCTGGAGCTGCTGGCCCGCGCGGGGCACGGGCGCGGCGACATCCTGCTGATGGCGCACCGCGCCGATGCGGCGACGGTCGCCGCCGCCGGGCGCGCCCGGTCCCGGGGCGCGCGGGTGTCGGTGCTGGGGCTGGGCCGGCCGGCGGGCGCCAGTTACCGCGCCGGCGACGGCAGCCTGCGGCCCTCCCGCCTGGACGCGCCCTCGCTGCAGCGCGTCGCCAGCGCGGGCGGCGGTGGTTATGCGAGCCTGGCGGCCGGCGCCGCGGCCCGCGACGCGGTCCTGCCCGGGGCGGCGACGGCCTTCGATGCTGGCCAGACGCAGGCGCGGGCGTCCGGCGGCGCGCGCCTGCTGCACGATGGCGGCTACTGGCTGGTGCCGGCCGTGATGCTGCTGGTGCTGCTGGCCTTCCGCCGCGGCCTGGCGCTGGCGGTGCTGGGCGCCTGCCTGCTGCTGCCGCCCGGGGTCCATGCCGCCGGTCCCGGGGAGGGCACGCCCTGGCGTCGTGCCGACCAGCTCGCGCACGCCCGCATGCTCGAAGGGCTCGAGGCCTACCGCGCCGGGCGCCACGACGAGGCCGAACGCCTCTGGCGCGGGCTGCCGGGGGCCGACGCGGCCTACAACCGTGGCAACGCGCTGGCCCGTGCCGGGCGGCTGGAGGAGGCGCTGGAGGCCTACGACGAAGCGCTGCGGCGGCAGCCGGGGATGGAGGACGCGGTCGCCAACCGGGCCCTGGTCGAGGCCGCGCTGCGGCGCGATCCGCCGCCGGGACCCGGAGGCCCGCGCCGGCAACCCGATGCGGGGGCCGAACAGGAGGGCGCGGACCAGCCCGGCGGGGCGGCGCCGGACCAGGGCGCGGCGCCGCCGCGCGGCGACCGCAACGCGGCGGACGGCGCGCCGCAGGAGCAGGACGCCGGAACCGCGGACGCCGCGGATCCGCCGCCGCCCGACGGGGCCGGCGACCAGTCGCAGGCCGACGCCGCCCAGCGCGAGCGCATGCAGCGCGCACTCGACGAGGCGGCGCGCCAGGAGGACGGCGAGGGTGAGGGCGAGGCCACGCGCCGGCTGCCCGCGCAGCCCGATGCCGACGGCGCCGAGCGCGAGCGTCGCGAAGCCGTGGAGGCCTGGCTGCGCCGCGTGCCGGACGATCCGGGCGGCTTGCTGCGCGCGCGCTTCCGCCTCGAACACGAGCGCCGCAGCGGGGGCGGGCCATGATGTCGCCCATGGCCCTGTTCCCGCGCCTGCTGGGGTGGCTGCTGGTGCTGGCCTGCATCGCGCCGGCGCAGGCGGCCACGCGCGCCTGGCTCGACCGCGAGCGCATCGGCGTGGGCGAGACCACCACCCTCAACATCGAGACCGACCAGGCCGGTGCGCGGATGCCTGACTTTTCGGCGCTGGCGCCCGACTTCGTGCTCAGCGGCCACAGCAGCACGCGCGGCAGCGAGCCCGTCGCCGGCGGCGGGCACCGCCCGCGGGTGCTGTTCGCGGTCGCGCTGCAGCCCCGGCGCGAGGGGCTGCTGACCGTGCCGGCGTTGCGCGTGGGCGCCGAGTCCACGGCGCCGCTGGTGCTGACCGTGCTGCCGGACGCCACCGCGCCGGCGCGCGCGGGCGAACCGGTGTTCATCGAGGCCGAGGCGGATACCGATGCGCCGTGGGTGCAGCAGTCGGTCGGCTACACCCTGCGGCTGTACTACGCCACCCCGCTGGTCTCGGGCCAGCTGGACCAGCCGGTCCCGGACGGTGCTGCCGTGCACCGCGTCGGCAGCGACGTGCAGTACAGTCGCGAGATCGCCGGGCGTCGCTACACGGTGGTGGAGCGTCGCTTCGTGCTGGTGCCCGAGCGCAGCGGCACGCTGGTCGTCCCCGGCGCGCGGTTCGAGGGAACCGGGGTGGGCGGGTTCTTCGACGACATGTTCGGCGGCGGGCGGCGGGCGCTGCGCGCGCAAGGCCCCTCCCGGGTACTGCAGGTGCAGCCGGTTCCGGCTTCGGCGCCGCAGCCCTGGCTGCCGCTGCAGTCGATGCAGCTGCGTTACCTGGCCACGCCACAGGAACTGCGCGCGGGCGAGGCGGCGACCGTGGACGTGGAGCTGGTGGCCGATGGCGCTGCCGCCAGCCAGCTCCCGGAACTGCGCCTGCCGCCGGTGGACGGGGCCCAGGTGTTCCCGGAACCGCCGCAGGTGGACGAACTGTTCGAACGCGGCCGGCCACGCACCCGCGTCACACGCCGGTTCGCGGTCGTGCCCGTGCAGGCCGGACCGCTGCGCCTGCCCGGGTTGCGGCAGGCATGGTGGGACGTGGACGCCGGCGTGGAGCGCACCGCGGCGCTGCCCGACCTCCACCTGGAGGTCGAGCCGGGCGCCCCGGCGGCTGCAGTGGACGACGCGGTGCAGGCCGCGTTCGAAGCCGGTCGTGGCGACCGCCGCGTGCACCCGGGTGCATGGCGCTGGCTGGCGATCGGCCTGGCCGTGCTGTGGCTGGGCACCCTGGCCTGGGCCTTGCGCGAACGGCGCCGCGCGGGAGCGCATGCCCGGCGCCTGCCCCTGGTCCAGCCGCGCGGCGACGCGCCGGCGCCGGCCACGTCCTTGCGCGCGCTGCGCGAGGTGCTCGTCGCCGGCGATGCGCGCGAGCTCGAGGCCGCGCTGTGCGGCCTGGCCGCGCCATCGGCCGCCAGCCTCGAGGCGCTGTCGGCGCAGCTCGACGATCCCGGCCAGCGCGCGGCGATCACCATGCTGCAGGAAGCGCGGTGGAACGACGGCGACATGGCCGCGGCGCGCCGGGCCTTGCAAGAGGCGTTCGCCCGCGGACCGCGCTGGCGCGCGCCCGCGCCGGCGGATGCGGCGGCGTCCCTGCTGCCGCCGCTGTATCCCGGGCCGCGGATGTGACCCGGGCATCGCCCGGAGCAGGCAGCCGCCGTTTGCTAAGCTGCGCAGCCTGTTTCAACCGGAACCCTTGCTGATGAGTGAAACGAGGCCCCGGGGGGAGGCCCGCATGCCCCTGCACTGGAAGATCGCGATCGGTTTCTTCGCCGGCCTGGTGCTCGGGCTGTTCGTGCATTACGGCGCAGGCAGCGACGCGGGCTGGGTCCAGGCGCTCACGCATTACGCCACCACGCCGTTCTCGCAGCTGTTCCTGAGCCTGATCTTCATGCTGATCGTGCCGCTGCTGTTCTCGGCGCTGGTGGTCGGCGTGTCGGAGATGGGCGATATCACCGCGCTCGGCCGGATCGGCTGGCGCACCCTGGCCTGGACCGTGGTGCTGTCGGGCACGGCGGTGCTGCTGGGCCTGGTGCTGGTCAACCTGTTCAAGCCCGGCGCCGGCGTCGACCCGGTGCTCGCGCAGCAGCTGCTCGCCGAGGGCGCCGAGCGCACCCAGGCGATCGTGCGCGACAGCACCAGCCAGCCCACCGGGCTGCAGATGCTGCTGTCGATCGTGCCGCAGAACGTGGTCGGGGCGGCCTCGAACAACGCCAACATCCTGGCGCTGATGTTCTTCGCGCTGATGTTCGGCATCGGCCTGGTGCTCACCCGCAGCCCGCAGACCGAGGTGCTCAAGCGCGGGATCGAGGGCCTGTTCGAGATCTCGATGACCCTGATCGGGCTGGTGATCCGGCTCGCGCCCTACGCAGTGTTCTGCTTCATGTTCAACCTGGCCGTGCTGTTCGGCTGGGACCTGCTGATCAAGCTGGGCAAGTTCGTGCTGGTGGTGGTGGGCGCGCTGGCGATCCACATGCTGGTCACCTATTCACTGGCGCTCAAGCTGGTCGGCGGCTGGTCGCCGAAGGCGTTCTTCAAGGGCGTGCAGGAGGCGATGCTGATGGCCTTCTCCACCGCCTCGAGCAACGCCACCCTGCCGACCGCGCTGAAGGTGGCCGACGTGGACCTGAAGCTGCCGAAGAAGGTGTCGCGCTTCGTGCTCACCATCGGCGCGACCGCCAACCAGAACGGCACCGCGCTGTTCGAGGGCGTGACGGTGATCTTCCTGGCCCAGTTCTTCAACGTCGACCTCACGCTCGGGCAGCAGTTCATGGTGATGCTGGTGTGCATCCTCGGCGGCATCGGCACCGCCGGCGTGCCCTCCGGTTCACTGCCGGTGGTGGCCCTGATCTGCGCCATGGTGGGCGTGCCGCCGGAGGGCATCGGCCTGGTGCTGGGCGTGAACCACTTCCTCGACATGTGCCGGACCACGGTCAACGTCACCGGGGACCTGGGCATCGCCGCGCTGGTGTCGGCCGGCGAGACCGACGCGCCGGACGCGTCGGCGCGCGCCGGGGAGGGCTAGCGCCGCACGACTCGGTTTCAACGGTATCGGTTGCGATCGCAAGCACGGCGGGCCCGCCACTTGTCCGGCAGGACATGGGACAATGTGGGCCGCCCCGGTTCGCGGGCAGTCCCCCCATCGCATCCGCCCGACATGACGAAGCCAAGCCGCAGAGACCTCGCCAACGCCATCCGCTTCCTCGCCATCGACGCCGTGGAAGCCGCCAAGTCCGGCCACCCCGGCATGCCCATGGGCATGGCCGACATCGCCGAGGTGCTGTGGAACGACTTCCTGCGCCACAGCCCGGACAACCCCGGGTGGCCCAACCGCGACCGCTTCGTGCTCTCCAATGGCCACGGCTCGATGCTGCAGTACGCGCTGCTGCACCTGAGCGGCTACGACGTGCCGATCGAGGAGCTCAAGCGCTTCCGCCAGCTCGAGTCGAAGACTCCGGGCCACCCCGAGAACTTCATGACCCCGGGCGTGGAGACCACCACCGGCCCGCTCGGCCAGGGCTTCGCCAACGCGGTCGGCTTCGCGCTCGCCGAGAAGCTGCTGGCGCAGCGCTACAACCGCCCCGGTTTCGAGGTGGTCGACCACCGCACCTGGGTGTTC
>ENA-UOUL01005854-UOUL01005854.1-bioreactor-metagenome-genome-assembly--contig:-NODE-5854-length-10370-cov-5.201496_pt1 | contig 10370 bp, 11 predicted proteins | sample MGYA00249838_ERZ747220 | MGnify/ENA primary metagenome ERZ747220 (study PRJEB28778, sample SAMN05720191) | bioreactor metagenome | isolation source: Anaerobic biogas reactor | place: USA:Washington...
AGCGAGATGCTAACTCGATTACGAGGATTCTCCAATTCCAACTGAATCATATCATGACAAGGTCAAGTCCTCCAGGAAGGGTTGGAGAACTCATTCTATGGCCCGAATCAGCACTCCACAAATGTTAATTACGCAGTCTCGATACTACTTTGGTATAAGCTAAGTACGACCTAAAGGATAATCACAGACTCTTCGGCGGATGGATGTGCCCGAAGAGTTTTTCTTTTATATTTATGCCAGATCACAACGCCACGAACCGAGGAAGGACACCGATGAATCATCTCGTTTACCTGGACACGCATGCGGGGGAGCTGGAAAAGATCCTCAGCGGCACCAAGACTATGCTTATCATCGAGCATGACCCTGCCCAAGCCGCTGCGCAACCCGCGCACCCAGGCGACCACCTCTATTTCCTGAGGGACAACGGCGAATGTGCCGTGCGCGTCAAGGCGACCGTCATTCGCGTCCTGTGCCCGGCCAATGGTCTGAACGAAGAGCTGTCTCATACCTTGAAAGAGCTGCAGCCCAGGCTCCAGCTCACCGAGGACCAGTACAACGCCTGGTCGGCGAAGGAACAGGTCCTGCTGGTCGAGTTCGAGTCCGCCCACAAGATCGGCGCGATCCAGGTGGTGCCGCCCCAGACCGCGGGGCGGCCAGGCTGGAGTGCTTTCGAGGAAGCTGGCCCGATGGGGCCAGAGGAGGTCTCGCATGAACACCCAACCTTGACTTTGGAGGGGAAAGCGGTTGACCAGAACCAGCGAGGCTCGGCTTTGTGAAAGGAGAAGACAAGATGGATACCGATTCTCTGGTGATCGAGACCCATGGTCTGACCAAGTCTTACAAAGGTGTTGAGGCCCTGAAGGGCCTCAACCTGATGGTCCCGCGGCACTCGATCTTTGGCTTCCTGGGCCCCAACGGCGCAGGCAAGACGACGACGATGAAGCTGCTGCTGGGCCTCATCCGCCCAACGAGCGGGGGCGGCAAGGTTTTCGGGCGGGACATCGTGCGCGACAGCATCGCCATCCGCAGCCGCATCGGCTACCTGCCCCAACAGCCTCGTTTCGTGGATGGGATGACCGCCCGCGAGACGCTGCGCTTCACGGCTAGTTTTTTCTTCAGCGGCCCTGAGGCCGGGGTCGAGGAGCGGATAGACGAGACGCTGGCGCTGGTCGGGCTGTCTGACAAGGCCGACCGGTCGGTGAAGGGGTTCTCCGGCGGGGAGCGCCAACGGCTGGGCATCGCCCAGGCGCAGGTCCACTATCCCGACCTGCTGATCCTGGACGAGCCGGCGGCCGCGCTCGACCCGATGGGCCGCCGCGACGTGTTGGAGGTGATGGAGCGGCTGCGCAACCACACCACCATCTTTTACAGCACCCACATCCTGGACGACGTGCAGCGCGTCAGCGACGCGGTGGCCATCCTCAACCGCGGCGAGCTGGTGGCGCAGGGGCCCATCGAGGAGCTGCTGGCCGGTGGCGGCGAGCCGGTCTATATCCTGTCGCTGAAGGGCGATGCAACAGGCGCCCTGTCCCGCATCCGGGCCTTGCCCTGGGTATCGAGCGTCCGCGAGGTGGCGCGCAACGGCGCGGTGACCTGGGAGATCCACGTCACCGACGTCCAGGCCGCCGAGGCGCAACTGGTCAGGGAGGCGCTGGCCGGCGACTCTCTCACCCTGGTGGAGTTTGGCCGCAAGAGATTCGAACTGGAAGAGGTCTTTGTGAGCATCGTGGAAGGAGAAAACCATGGTCACTAACGCGGAATTGCAGCAAGTAGGAACGAGTGGCTGGCGCACCGGGCTGGGCAACCTGCTGCGCAAAGAGAACCATGCCTGGTGGGCCACGCGCCGGTGCGTAGTGCAAGCCGTGCTGTGGACCGTCATCGTCAATGGCATGACCGCGGCTATGGTGCTCCTTCTGGGGCCCATGGTAGGGGGGGATTCCCGCGGCCTCGGCGTCGAGTTTCTGTCAAGTTCGGAGGCATGGCCTTGGCTGCCGGCACCATCGTGCTGGTCCACGATGCGACCATCGGCGAGCGCCAACTGGGTGTGACCGAGTGGCTGCTGTCCAAGCCCGTGTCGCGGCCGGCCTATGTGCTCTCCAAGCTGTTCGCGCACGGCTTCGCCGTCCTGGTCATCCTGGTGGGCCTGCAGACCGCGCTGGGCTATGGCCTGCTGTGGCTGGCCACAGGCGAGGCGCTGCCCCTGCCGGCCTTTCTGACGGGCATGGCTGGCCTGGCGGTGAATGCCCTCTTTTACCTGGCGCTGACGTTAATGCTGGGCGTGCTGACGGCCAACCGCGTCGCCCTGCTGGGCGCGGCGCTGGGTCTGGCGCTGATAGGGTTTGTGGCCGTTCCCCTGGGCACCACCGTGGGCGCGGCCGTGATGCTGACGCCTTTCGCGATGATCCACGTTCTGCCGGCCGCCGTGATGGGGCAGCCCCTGCCGCTGTCCATCTGGGCGCCCATCGGCATCACAGCCATCCTGTCGGTCGTCTTTGTGGCGGTGACCCTGGCCAAGTTCGAGCGGATGGAGTTCTGGCGGGGGGGCGTGGGCCCGACAAGCGCCGCAACGGGGTGGAGGCAAGCTGCTCGACCGGTTCTCGGTCGCGGCAGCTTGCCTCCGTTTGCGCCTGGGTGGGCAGCCAGCACGCAGCAAGGGGAGCCATCGAATGGCATTGGGATCTTGGGGGCACTGAACACCCGCCAGTTTCGCATACTTCTTCCCAGCCCTTGACAATTGCCCCAACTCCCGCTATTCTCCTGATATATGCTCGACTTTTACAGGCTCAAACCCTTCTCCCTTCTGCCCAACCCTCGGTTCATGTATCTCAGCCAGCAATACGTCGAGACCAAGGCCAAGCGCGGCATGGCATGCCGCCTCTACTTCCCCCGCGATCGCACCGCCTCGCTCTACCCCTGCGGTCCGGAGGGCTCGAGCAAGACCTCGCTGCCGCGCCTCATCGCCCAGCGGGAGGACGACGATCCCCCGACCAAGCGGCATGGAATGCAGAGCCCGCTACTTCATCGCCCCCAACCTGCGCACCGCCAGCCAGCCCTTGCGCCTGATCTGCGACAATGCGGCATGGAATGCCGCGCGCACGGTGGCTCGCTGAAACGTCTGGAGGCCTTCCTGCGGGAGCTGGCCACGGGGGAAAATGGCGGCCTGGTGCGCCAGGCCGCGGGCGGGCACGCTGCCATAGATCAACTGGCAGGCCTTCTTGGGCGGGGCGCCCTCGCGGAAGAGGGTCGCTCGTCCCACTCCTCCTCGAACAGGCTGGGGTCCGTTTCGTTCTCCGGGCCACCCTCGGCTTGCCGCACGACTGGCCTTCTGCGGGCAGAATGGCCGCCCGCCGCCTGCACCCGGCGCAGGTGGCGCCGGAGGGCGGGGCGGCCACGGTGACCACGGGTAGCCGTTAGGCGCAAGGATAGCTCGCCCGCCGCCTGTGTGGGGTGATCGAGGAAACGCTGGAGCACGTGGCCAGGCAGGTAGCGATCGAGTTCGTGGTGGGGGAGAGTAACCCGTTTGGCGGCGCGCCCGCCTGGGTGTATGATGTAGGCAGGCGAACAAGATGGAAGAGAGACTGGCATGGCGCAGATGATGATGGAGGAGACACAGCTCAAAGAGCTGTTCAAGCAAGCCATGGTGGAGGTGCTCCAGGAGATCCTGGACAATCATCCTGGCCTGTCTCAGCTATGCCAGCGCCATGCTCAGGAGCGAGAAGAATTGACGCCCTGCTGGAACGAAAGCGCGGTGTGAGGAGGGGCGCGTATGGACGCATTAACGAAACTGGATGTGCTCAAGAGCCTCTATGCCGATCCGGGCGAGTTGGACGGCGTTTTGGACAAGCTCTTGGACCTCGCACTCAGCCAACAGCGCGGGCGGCTGGAGCGCTACGAGCGCGACCTGAGCGCTTTTGAGACGCGGCACGGCATGGCCTCGGCCGAGTTCTATCGGCGCTTTTCCGCGGGCGAGTTGGGCGACAACCTGGACTGGTTCGAGTGGGCGGGGCTGTACGAGCTGAGAGAAGAGCTGTTGTTGCGAATGCAGCAACTGGAAGGCGCGTCTTGAAAAACGCGAGCGAGTATCTGGCTCATCTCAAGTCGTTGATCATTCTCGACCCGCAGGTCTCCCATTGGACGGTGGTGCGCGAGGAGGCCCAAGGCGACGGGGGGCTGTTTCGCTATCGCCTGGCGCTGCAAGATGGCGGCCTATTGGAGATGGTGGAGCGCTTTCGCGTCGTGGCCGGCGAGGTGCAGGTCGGCATGTATGCCTTCCACTGGCAGGACGCCAACGGCGCCCTGGTCCGTCGCTGGGATAACGCCGCCCATCATCCAGAGATCTCGACGTATCCACACCACGTGCATGAAGGCGCAGAGGACCATGTGCTGCCACACGAACCCGTCTCTGCTGAAAGAATCCTGGCGTTGGTGGCGAGGGGCGCATAAAGGGGTTACCGTTACGATAACCCCTTGTAAGCCAAAGGCCTCCGAGTTCGCCGATCTACGATCGGTCACTGCTCGGAGGCCTGTGTTTTGCAGCAGCCCACGCAGTGGAACGTCCACCCGGGTGGACTACAGGGGGTATCGTTACAACAACTCGTTGTCACGGGCGCCTGTCTCGCGCCCGCGCAGTTGACGCCGCCCCTGAGCTGTGCTAGAATAAGCCACATACAGATTATACTAATCAACAGGTGGCTTATTTAGCAGGGAGGCGCGCCATGTTCGTGGACCGCCAGGCCGAGCTGGCCTTTCTGAATGCCGTCTTGGAGCGCAAGCGCCCCACGGCGGCCCAGTTCATCCTCCTCTACGGGCGCCGTCGCGTGGGCAAGACGGTGCTGCTGCGCCACTGGGCCGAGCAGGCGGCGATCCCGCATACCTACTGGGCGGCGGAGAAAGAGCCCGCGGCGCTGCAACGGCGCAAGCTCTTCGCCCGGCTCTTGGGCGTCGAACCGGCTCGGGCGGCCTCCTTTGATTCCTGGGCCGACGCCTGGCAGGCCATCGCCGCCTTCCTGGGGGACCGGCGACACCTCCTCATCCTGGACGAGTTCACCTACGCCGTCGAGGCGGACCCCGCCATGCTTTCCTCGCTCCAACACGCCTGGGACCAGCAGTTCAAGGATGCGCAGGCGATCCTGGTCCTGTGCGGCTCCCACGTCCACGCCATGGAGGCGCTGCAATCGCGCCAGTCGCCGCTCTTTGGCCGCCTGACCGGCCAATGGTGGCTGCAGCCGCTCCCCTTCGCCGCCCTGCGCGCATTCCTGCCCCAGTGGTCAGCGGAGGAGCGGGTGGCGGCCTATGCCGTGGCGGGCGGCGTGCCTGCCTATCTGGAATGGCTGGACCCCGACCTGTCGCCGGGCGACAACATCCAGCGGGTGATCCTGGCTCCGGGGAGCATGTGGGTGGCCGAGCCGGCCTTTTTGCTCTATGACGAGGTCCGCGAGCCCGCCACGTACCTGGCCATCCTGAAGGCCATCGGCGCCGGGAACCACAGCCTCTCCGAGATCGCCGACGCGGCGCTGGTGGGCAAGCCGCACCTATCAGCCTATCTGGCCCGCCTGCAAGAGCTGCGTCTGGTGGAGCGGCGGCTGCCGGCTACGGTGCCCCCGGCGGCGCGGCGGCTCGCCCGCAGCGGGCGCTATCACCTCTCCGACCCCTACTTTCGCTTTTATTTTCGCTTCATCGCGCCCAACCAGGACGAGCTGGCCTATCGCCCGGAGGCGGTGCTGCCGCGCATCCGCGAGGGCCTGCGGGCGTTCGTGGGCCAGACGGCCTTCGAGGAGCTATGCCGCCAATGGGTTGCCGATCAGAAGCGGGCCACTCAGGGCCGGGCGGGTCGCTTGCCTTTGGCGATCCAGGAGGTGGGTAGCCATTGGAGCCGCGCGGTCCAGGCGGACGTGGCCGCGGTGGATTGGGCGGGGCGGGCGATCCTGCTGGGGGAGTGCAAGTGGGGCGCGGAGCCGGTGGACCGGGCCATGATCCGCGAGTTGCTGGAGGTGCGGACGCCCAAGGTGCTGCGGGAGCTGCCCGATGGCGGCGCCATAGATGGCGGCGCCACAGATGGCGGGGGCTGGCGGGTGCACCACGTCTTTTTCGCGCGGGCGGGCTACACCGAGGCGGCGCGGGCCGAGGCCGCGGCGGCCGGGGTCGAGCTGGTGGACCTGGCGAGGCTGGATGCGGAGCTGTAGGGGGAGTTTGGGCTAACTGGCAGGCAGGCGAACCTATCTATCGCCGTTTTTTCCTTGACCCCCTCCGTGACCGCCGCGTAACGCGACAGGGCGTGGCCCTGGCCTGATCCTCTCCGTCCTCCTAGCTTTATCTGATCTCCCGCCCGCCCGGGTGGACGGTCCACTTTGTGGACTAGCCCTTCCCCGCCAACCTCCGCCACTCCTCCAGGAAGCTCAGCACCGCCGGGTAGTGCTCCTGGCGGATGTTTTTGTAGCTGGAGACGCCGAACCGCCGGTAGAGCTCGGAAAAGTCGGATTGGTAATAGTTCTTGTCGCCCAGGGTCTGGGTCAATAGCTCCGCCAGCGCCTTGACCTCCAGCGACACCTCGGCCGCCTGCTCCTTGGTGATCAGCGACGCCGGCGAGACCCGCTGCTCCAGCACCGCCAGCCGCCGCCCCAACTGCCCCACCACCTGCGCCGCGCGGTCCAGCCGGTCGGCGTTGTTCATCGCCAGCGCCTCCACGCGCATCTGCTCCTCGGCCAGTTGCGCCACGGCCAGCCCCAGCGCCCGGATCTCGCCCAGGGTGCGGCCCTGGCCGGTAGGGGCCGCCGTCCCCGGCGCAACATCCCGCTGGAAGGCTTCCCAGAGCACGCGATAGCACTCGCGCTGGTAGCGGATGACCTTGTCGCGCAGCGCTTCCTTGACGCGGTTGACGCTGACGCCGAATAGCCAGCCGTGGAGCATCTCAGCGGGGATGGTATGATTCAGTCGAAATTGGAGGCACGCCTCGTTTCGTTAAGCAGCTGTCAGCACTGGCATCAGCAGATCTGGCGACAAGCGGCAGGGCTGCCGATGCACCTGTTCTCTGGCCTCGCGCGCCGCCGACCTGCTGCACGTGCCGTATCGGAAGCGCGGGCTGGGGCTCGTGCACGCCATCGCGATCGACCCCGCGACCGGTCGCCTCTCCGGCGCGGCGGATGCCGGGGCAGGGGGCATGGCGCTGGGGGCCTGAGCCGCTAGAACGAGATCAGGTCCAGCTCGCGCAGCAGCCCGAAGTAGCCCACCAAGAACTCGGTATCGCGCCGACCGCTTTCCATCGCCACCAGATGGGCGATCTCGAGCAGGTTTCGCTGGCCGTCGGCCCAGTACAGCGCGAGGAGCGACATCTCCCGGCCGACCTTGTGGCGCTCCTGCCAGGCGCGGATCTCCTCGCGCCGCTCAAACGGCAACCGGTGGAGATACTCGGCCACGGGGATGGGGCCGGGGAACTTTCTGGTCGGGACGATGGCCGCGGCCTGCGCTTCCCACGCGTCGGGCGGGCTCGCGGGCGCCGCGGGGACCTTGTCCAGGCCCAGCGCCCTGGCGCGCTCGGCGATGGCCTCCTCGGCCCGCTTCACCTCCGCCTGCAGGGCCTGCGCGGCGAAGGTTTGGGCCTTCCCCAGCCATCCGTCGGCGGCGGGATCCAGGCGTCGCAAGGTGGCCAGCGCTTCCCGCTCGCGGTCGGCCCAGTAGGCCGCCTTTTGCGCCAACTCCGCGACGCTCTGGGCCAGCTCCTCCCCCTGGGCCGCGGACATGGCCGCGGTGATCACGTCCTGGACGCGGCGCGCGGCGACGCCCCGGTAGCGGGTGAGCATCTCCTGGGCGAGCCACTGCGCCTGAGGGGCCCCCGCCTGGGCCAGAAAGTAGGCGTAGGCGCTGGTCCCGATCCCCACTTTCGCCAGCATGGCCGGGCTGACCTTGTCCAGCGTGTCCTCCGAGGTGTGGTAGAACCGGTCGGGCCATTGGATGAGCATGGGCGTGGGGATGCCGACGCTGGGATCGGAGAGGACGATGTGGTCGCTGCCGCCGGAGAAACGCGATACGCCATACCGGAAAAAGGCATAGCTTTCGTTGCCCGCCAGGTTCTTCAGGTCGCCGGCCAGCTCTTCCTGGACGCGGGCCATCAGGTCCCCCGCGAAGGAGGACATCGCCTCCGGCGGGTATTCCACGAGCCAGACGCTCCCGCACTGGTCCTGATCTTCCCCGACCATGTCGAGGTTGAGGCCGGCGATCATCCGCGGGAGGCGCTCCGGGTGCGTCGCCAGATAGGCATAGGTGCCGCTGATCTCCGACAGCCACAGAAAATGGATGGTCCGCCGGGGCCTGGCCAGCTTGCCGGCGTCGATCAACGCCTGCAGGGCGCGCGCCGCTTCCAGGGCCGCGCCACAGCCCGAGGCGTTGTCGTTGGCCGACGGCTCCGGGTGGCAGAGGTGGGCGACGACGATGATCTCTTCGTCGGTCTCGCCGGGGATGCGGGCGGAGACGATCTCGGTCGCGCCATCATGGAAGCGGCTCTGGACCGCGGCGCGCACCTTGACCGACGCTTGGCCCTCCCGGGCCCGCGTCTGCACGAGCTGCCGCAGCGCGGCGCCCTGCCGGGGAGAGAGGACAAAGCCAAAGCAGCGCTTCTCGCTGCCCCGCCACGAGAACTGGGTGTACTGGCGCGCGTCGGGCAGGTCCAGCGGCTGCCGCACGGGCAGCCAGTCTTTCATGCCGTCAAAGAGGAGGCCCAGGGCCCCATAGCGCTCGACGGCCAGCTCGCGCACGCGCCCGACCTCCCCCCGGGTGAGCACGAGCTTGCCGGCGAGGTCGAGGCCCGCATACTCGCTGAGCTCCGTGCCGTCGCCCAGCACGACGACTTCCGCCTCCACGGGGGCGGTGGGGCCGCTGCGCTGGATCAGGGCAAACTTGCTCTCGCGGTAGTCGCAGAGCCTGGTTTGGGCCTCCACCGGCTGCACGATGTCCAGCGTGCCAGCGGACGCTTCCCATCCCTGGAAGCCGGTCTGCCCCCAGTAGCGGAGGCCATCCCTCATCGGCACGGAGATGATCTCGGCGGCGACGCCCGCCTGGGCCAGCGCGTCCAGCACATACTGTGCCGCGTCGCGAAAGCCGGGGCTGTTGCGGATGCGATGGTGCCGGATGATGTGCGCCACATAGTCCTTCGCGGCGACGCCGGAGAACTCGCGGCTGAGCGTGGTGATCAGGTCGGCGAGCATGGCTCTCCTCTCTGGGGGAAGGATCGCGCGCCCCTCCCTCGCCCCAGCCGGCACAAGGGCCAGGGATCAGGGTAGCCCCTGGTGATGCGCTGGCGCCGGCAAAACAGCCCCATTCTAGTGCGGAATGGCGAATCAGGCAATGCCAGGGCCTGCAGGAGCGCCGGATGCCGCTCTCGTTGCCGTACGTTAGGCGGCGGACCTGCTGCACGCGCCGTATTGCCAGCGGCCCTGGCGGGACTTGTCGCTTGGCGCACGTCTCGGCGATCAGGTGCTCGGCCAGCGCTGCCGCTTCGCCTGTGCCAATCATCCATCTCACCACATCCCGGCTGGACACGTCGAGAGTGATGTATAGGTAGTAGGGTTGTCTGTTCGCGGCCACGGTTCACCAAGAAGAGATCGAGGGTTCGGAGGAACCGGCCAGTTCGGAGAAAAGTTCGGAGAAGATTCTGGCTCTGCCGACAGCACTCCAGCCCAAGCGGCAGCCTCATACCCGCCAGGAGCGCCACTCCGCTAGGATCTTCGCTCTTCTGTCTCCAGCAGATCACAGGCCCAACGAACTGCCTCGGGGTACTCGTCGCCGTCGAGAATGAACTCCTGCCCCCTGGCGGCGGCGCGGAGCTCGGTTCGCTGGCCGAGCATCCGCCACCTCTTCGGGTCTGCGTGGTAGGTCAGGGGCGTCCGGTTCCCGCTTGGGTAGAACCAGGACGGCAGATCCCAACTGCTCGGGTGTTGCGCCAGGGCTGCAGTCAACCTCAAGCGTGGGGAGAAGCGCGCGAAGACTCCGGCCCCGGGAATCCCTTGGGCGGCGATAGCCCTTACGGTCAGCTCTCGAGAGGCGACATAGACCGCGCTCGGACCCCTGCCGCGACGAAAGTGGGGATGGTATGCCGCCCATTCGTATCCCGCCGGGGTGAAGGTGCCCAACTCCAAGACTTCGCCAATCTGCAACCACCCCCAGAGGACATGGCAGGGCCGCAACCCCTTGGCCCAGGCATAGGCACCCCCAACCAACTCGACCTGGCGGAAGAGCCCAAAGAACAGGAAGAGGTCGCCGGGCCCCACCCCGTGGTTGCGCAGATGGCCTTGGGCAGCACCGGCCTGCCCGAATAGGGGCCGCCACCCAGGCGAACGCAGAAGGCTCTCTCGCACAAGATCGGGGTCAAGATGGGCACG
>ENA-UOUL01005855-UOUL01005855.1-bioreactor-metagenome-genome-assembly--contig:-NODE-5855-length-10366-cov-10.011760_pt1 | contig 10366 bp, 9 predicted proteins | sample MGYA00249838_ERZ747220 | MGnify/ENA primary metagenome ERZ747220 (study PRJEB28778, sample SAMN05720191) | bioreactor metagenome | isolation source: Anaerobic biogas reactor | place: USA:Washington...
TTAACATGGACGGATTAAAATATCTGGTTTTCCATCCGTCACGTGTGAGCCCCTGCCTGGGCTCATGGGCGTTTCAATCCTTGTTTTCGTGGAACTTGCTCTTGATGTCCCATCTATGTCTCGGGGGATGATGCTCTGACCGTGTTTCAATCCTTGTTTTCGTGGAACTTGCTCTTGATGGATCGGGGAACATCGAAGAAGCAACCACGGCGTGGGAGTTTCAATCCTTGTTTTCGTGGAACTTGCTCTTGATGAGGCAACAAATACGATGCTGTAGAGCTTGGCCCTTAGTTTCAATCCTTGTTTTCGTGGAACTTGCTCTTGATGATGGAAACGTCTTTGAACAAATGGCAAAGGAAGTTGCCACGTTTCAATCCTTGTTTTCGTGGAACTTGCTCTTGATGGTTCACTTTGTAATGCCACGGGCTGTACGCATTTCGTTTCAATCCTTGTTTTCGTGGAACTTGCTCTTGATGAGAAGCCCCACAAGCAGAGCCACCGGGAAGAATGCAGTTTCAATCCTTGTTTTCGTGGAACTTGCTCTTGATGTGAATGTCATGGAATCGACTGGGGTGGACGAATTTCGTTTCAATCCTTGTTTTCGTGGAACTTGCTCTTGATGTCCTAGAGGAGTCTGGGACGTTTTTCTATGCGGTGTTTCAATCCTTGTTTTCGTGGAACTTGCTCTTGATGATCCGTTTCCAGATGCTTGTCAGTGATCGGAACTCCGTTTCAATCCTTGTTTTCGTGGAACTTGCTCTTGATGTTCTCCGGAGGATTCGGTGGGATTGCCAATCGCGAGGTTTCAATCCTTGTTTTCGTGGAACTTGCTCTTGATGATTAGTTCGCTCGATATGCCAGCTCGCCGCCCATCAGGTTTCAATCCTTGTTTTCGTGGAACTTGCTCTTGATGAGCGGCTTTTTTTCGTTCTTTTTCCCGTTTGACACCGTTAAACCACCCATTCTTAGCCCTCCGCTGGCATGAATGGAATTTATCAGATGCCTTATAAATTCGTTCCGGCCTGGCAGCTTCAAAATGCGCCCCTAGCTTTAAAAAGAGTGATTAAGCGATCTATTTTAGCCTCATAACCGCGCCGAATCCTCTGGAGACCGACTTTCCCAGTCCCATGTGATCTGGTATGGCAAAGCAGGTGGTGAACTCCCCTCGAAAGCCTGTAACCTTTGTGCCCTTGAGCATGCAGATCTCATCTTTCATCCTCCCCAGATCCAGCCTGATATGCTCTTTCGCCACATACCCTAGGCCTTTGGAGGCGGAGAGGATGTTGCCCACCAGAATCCTTCTCAACAAATCCCTTCTCTCCTCCTCAGATGCGGCTACATACTTGGCATAGTTCTCCTGGCTCAGGGCCAGCCATGGCATCGCAAAACTGTAGCTTAAGATCTCCTCTGTGCAGCCAAACTCCTCGCTCTTCACTGTCACGCCGCGCTCCATGATGGTGTAGTTGCTCTCGCCCAATTTTATCTCATCGAATTTATCATAAATGTCTTTCAGGACCTCAGCCCCCTCATTGATGCCCATGACCAGAGGGCTGCCGTCCAGCATCTTGTACTGGATGAGAGGATACCTGTAGATCAGCTTGTCTGTCACATGCTGGTGCAGCAGAGCATGTTCATTGAAGCTGGTGGCAAAGAAGCCCCGCAGCTTGGCCGCGTCCCCGCGCATGGGCGCGGCCGAGTGCAGAGTGAGGCGGAGGATTTTGAGGTTCATTTATTGCCTCTAGATGATCATGGAGCCCACTCCGGCTCCAGCCCGCATGAAGCCCGTTTCCATATCATAGTAGTTGGGCAGTTCCGCGTTTGATATATATCCAAACTCGGAGTCTTCAATTATCAAGGAATGAGCGAACTTCTCTGGTGCCGATATCACATATTCGCTGAACTCTTTTCTTATCTCCAGTTTTTTTCGTATTCTTTCTTTGAGATCCTTTTCCATTCGCATATCCTGATATTTCTTCCAGATTTCTACAGCCGTCTCATCTAGTTCTACAAATACATTTACCTTTGGATAGTCCTCCTCAATCAGCTTGAATTTTTTGCTCAGATCCCGGAAGGACAACTGAGCCAAACAGGCCAGGTTCTCTTTTGATTTCTCGTCGCCCATGCCCATCTTCACGGCTTTGAAGTATTTGTTGTTCAACTCCAAAAAATCTGATTCTTTAATTGTATCATTTATATTTTTTAATGTATCCAGGGTTTTGCTCATCAAAAAGGGATCGTAGATGTATTTATAAAATTCTTTTCGGTCATCTTTTAAAATAAAGATCGATACGGTGCCTTTATCTGCTTTGGCCGAGTTTCTGTTGCATCTGCCCGCTACCTGGTTTATGGAATCCATTGGAGCGAAATCCCGGTAGACCATGTCTGCATCGATGTCCACTCCTGCTTCAATAAGCTGGGTGCTCACAATGACCTTTCTTTTCCTTAACGACTCATTGGCCTCTCTTTTTTCCGAAGGTCCTTTGATCTTTCTTATCCGCTCCAGCCTCTCTTTCGGAATCACGTTTGTAGATAGGTAAAAATTCTCCGTGTTAACTAACTCGAGGCCTTTCACGAAATTGTAAACATCGTTGGCTGCGCTTATGGTATTTAGAACAATGAGGAAATCTTTCTCAGGATTGCCAGTTATATCTTTTTCTAGCAGGACCTTGAATTCCTCCAGGGTCAAAGCGGTCTCAATTCTAGGAATCAACTCAATCCTGTCTAGGCCCCGGAAGTATTCTTCTTTCTTCTGCACTATCTCCTTTATCTCTCCTATCGCCTCATCAAATATGAGCGGCTCAGTTGCAGTAACGAATACGACATAACTATTGAATTTCTCGCAAAGCATCTTTGTTGCGTCGTGAATCAACTGCCAGTACTGGTGAGGGACAGCCTGCACTTCGTCCAGAATAATTATGGAGTTGGCCAGCTTGTTGAACTTTCGCAGCAATTTATTTTTGTTAGAGAAAAGCGTGTAGAAGTACTGCCAAAATGTGGTTACTATTATCTCTGCGTTCCAACCCTCCAGGAGCAACAGGCTTTCGTCGGCCTTATATTCGTCGTTGTCCTCTGTCTTGTAGCTCACATCTGCCAGATGATGGTGCTTGAGAAGAAGCCTGGAATCTTTAAGTCTTCCTCCTTGGGTCACCACATCGTCAAATACCGCGTAATTCTGATCTATTATGCTCAGGAAGGGCAGAGCGTAGATTATCCTTGGAGTGAAATTCTTCTCTTTCTTCAATCGATCTCTCAGCTTCAAAGCAAAGGAAAGAGAGGTAAGAGTCTTGCCTGTGCCCGTTGGAACATTTAACGATAGAATTCTATTATCTAGGTTCCAATCACTAATTCCTACCATTGCATCTTCGTAGATCTGATTCCTGAGACTATTGATATTATTTCTGTCGGAAGTGAATCCTTTTCGGTCTCTGTACTGATCCACCAGGTCTGCTGGAAGGTCTAAACGATCTAGATCTTTGCCATTTAACCCCGCGTCAGTCTTATCTGCATCCAGAAGGGCGGAGTAAAGAAATTGAGTTATGAAATACAGGTAAAGATCGCTCTTTTCATTGAGATGCCTTACCAGACGTTTTTCCTTTCTACCGATTTCCCGGGGGGCATCCTGCAAAATGTAATCAAGAATTTTATCGATATCTATTTTTAAATTTATCTTCTCTTCGGAAAGAAGCAATTCAAGGATTTCGCTAAGCTCGGTTTTATCCATATCCATGGATTCAATCTGCTCTCTTGCTACCTTCAAAATCTTATCCTTCTCTGCATCCACTTCGCTTATCTCGTCCATGGCATTCATGAGGTTTCCGTGATGCCTTTTTACTGTAAGGAAAGATATGATGGGCAGATAATCTGCTAATCCTCCTTTTATCTCCGATTGATGTAGGTATTCTTTGATTACAGCGTAAGCAAAGAAGGCCGAGAGCAGACCATGATGGGTGGTATCCTTCGCTTTGAGGGACCTTTTTTTCCTCTCATCTGTTTCAATAATGTACTCCTGGAAGAATTTCGTGGCTTTCCCCAGGTCGTGCGTCACTCCTATCAGGTAAGCAGCATCTGTCAAGAGATCCTTGTCATCTATGTTTAGAGACTTGTCTCTAACAGTTTTTCTGCTCAATTGCCCCACTCTTCTCAAGTGATCCACCAGGCGCTTATCTGGGTGCGACATCAGTTTAAAGGAATACGATTCGCTCGCCATGCTCGCCATTCTCGACCTCCCAAAGCTCTTTGGCCTTCGCCCTGATGCTCCTTCCATTTCTCTCAAAAAGAATCTCGCTGTAGTCAGTCACCTCTCTTGCTTCTCCCATCTCGCCCGGCATCACCTCAGAGAAGTACTCCTTTCCCTCCTCGAATTCTGGGGTCAGTAGGCATTTTCCTGGCACGACACTATCGATTTCCTGGACTTCTTCCCCAGAACTCTTTAATCCAAACTCTCCTATGAACTGATAGCTGCAAATGAGCTGACTCAGTCCGAGACATGGAGTATATACAGACTGATGGCTGGTGAGCAGGTCTTTGAGCTTTTTATACAATTGCTCATCGGAGTGAGAGAAATAGATCCTGTACTTCGGATCTTTGACGAACTCGAATCTGATCTGGGTTCGATTCTTGATCAGATGCATCTTAACTGCGCTCTTGGTGTCAATCAGATTCTCTCCGATCCTCACTTTTTTTACAGGCGCCAGGATCCTGCATCCGATATTGGCATCAACCTTACAGAAGTGCCTGAAATACTCCGCTTTGTCCAGACCAACGACGGCCCCGATCAGCCCTGAGAGAGCCGTTCGGGGTGGGAAAGAATAGGTAAGTGGAGAGCTGGTAGAGTAATTCTTCCTGAAGTGGGCGTAGTCCCCCCACACATCGAATACTATTACTCTCTCCGGCATCTGGACCTCAGAACGTTATCGGCTTTATGGCGATGCCTGTAGCTGCTGCCAATCCTTCAATTGGAAAGGCTGCCCCATCTTTGCTGAACCGAATTCTGTCGTCCACGGAAATCTCAATGTCTTTGATTGAGCCCTTTTCAGCAGCAAGTTTCTTGACCAGCTCGGAGACGTCAAGTTGGTAATCTGTAGTGTCACGAATGTTCTCATGAGGAATCTCGGTCTCCAGCTTCAGCATCTTATCGAGGTCCCCGATATGATAATTCTCTTTGCTGTAATTCACTTTGAGGAGCAACCTGGGGACTTGTCCTGCTTTGGATCTTGAAATCAAGCTCTTTGTACCATTCCAAATGCCCTCAAGCAAGAGCTTCAAATCTTCCTCGGTTAGATGAGTATGTTTGGCAGCGTTCTCGTTAATGATGCCGTAAAAGGAGATAAGCGAATATGCCAGGAAGTCCTCTTCCCTAAAGGTTGCCTGCTTTGAACCTTCCTTTGAGGCAAATGCTCCTGTTCCTTTAATATGCATCATGCTAACACGATGGAGCGACCGCCCCATCTTGAATTGCACTGGACCAGTATAGGTTATCGAGTCGTCTTTGAGTGGAATAACTCCGCCGAAGAGGCGCACATCAATGCATTCGTTTAAAATCCTCTCTGCTTTATCCTCGAAGTCCTTGGCTCGTTTTTTCCCATCCTGGATGTAACCATTTTGGGTATCATAAATGATCTCCCTTACGAATATCTCTTGAGCTTTAAAATTGTAGAGATAATCTCTGATTGTTCGTTTCAGTCTCACATCTGTAACGAGATTTGCCCCTGTTTCCTCATCGATCCTAGGCTTGTTCTCGTCCATGGGATCGCCATTGGGATTTCCATCTCTTATGTCATAAAGGAAAAGAATCTCAGATCTGTTCTTGATTGTCTCACTCATATTCATGCCTCCTTTTCAATCTTTTGCTCTTCCTCTTTTGCATTCCTGAACAGTTTATGCATATCCATTCCTAAGACGAAATAGAAGCTCAATTCGTCGTCTACCTCTTTCCAATTAACTCCTGCCAAAACAAAATGATTTGCAATGAGTGATTCTAGATCTTTGTAGTAGTTCTTCCCATACTCCTCTAGCTTATTCTGAATTTCCGGAAGGAGCCTTTTGATCAATGCTTCGTTCATCTTCAGGCCGTGCAACTTGCTGCGAAAGGGAGTTGCCTTCTTGTCATTCCACTGTATGTTCAGCAGCATTTGAGTCAATGCTCCTTCCAAGAATGTTGCCTTCTTAGCGTCGGTATTGAAGAATGACTTGTTCGCTTCGAAGAACCTTTCAACACGTTGCTCTAATGGGAGACTCTCAAGCTCTTCGATGCGAAGAACCCCATTTCCCTGTTCATTCATGTCTTTCATCTCCACTTTATTTGCTTTGAAAAGATTGAGCTCTTCTATATAGTGCAAGAGCAAGAAGCCATTCAGGGTAGTGATATTGGTAGGATAACCCTTGATGAACGCCTCTCTCACCTTACTCATTATAAAACCCATCAACAAATAGTAACTGATTTGATCTCCAACAAATATCTTGTCTACTACTTCCAAGAATATCTTGTCGAAGGTTCTATTCTTTGATTCGGACGGGAAGAATCGTCTTAGGACTCCGAAATTGAATTCCAGATGGTTTTTCTCTCTCTGATCTTCACTTAAAATTGAATCGTTATAAATTTTGAACCTCTCATCGACTTTCTCTTTTGCATCGAAAAGAGCCTTCAATCTTGATGGAAGAATCCCGTCTATCAAAAGCAAGATTCTGTAAGACGATTGCTCCTTTTTATAAAATATCAGGCTGTTGCTGAAGAAATCCTTCTGATCCTTGACAAATTCAAGAACCTCCTCTTCATCAGAAGTTATTCTGTTCTTAACTTCTCGATTTATTTTTAGATTCCTCTTTTGATCCTTGTTGCCCAAAATGCCCAAGACTTCTTTTAGTGTCTCATTGTCATCCCTTCCAAAGGCTAATTTCGGCACGAGAAGATATCTGAAACCATAGAAGCCAAAGTCGAGGTTTTCCTCGATGTATTTTTTCCCAACTTCGAGATGCTTGGCACAATCGAAGCATACCGGCGTATTCTTCCAGGATTCGTTCACTTTAAAACCGCCTGCTATAAATCCTGGCTTGTCGAAAGTGTGAAAAGTCCAGGGAATTGCGAAGCCGTAGACCTCGTCTTTTGTCCCCCGGCAAACTGAGCAGGCAGAATCTTTTCCAAGAGATTCTCCCTGAGACTTTTTGAGATAGTATTTATCTTTGCCTTTCCGGAGTAAAATGTTCTTAAATGCTTGCAGATCCCCCAAATAACGAATATTTCCACCTCTCTCGATTCCCAAGGTAATGATGGCATATTCATCGGATCTCTTCTGAGAAAATTTTTCATTTAGTTCAGCTAAGATTGTTTCTTTTTGATCCCTCAGTGCCATGTTCATCTTTTTGAGAGATTCTTTTTCTTCTTTTGAGATATCGTAGGTTTCATAGTTCTGGAACCATTTTAAAAATCTGTTTTGAAAGGTTTTCCAAATATCCCCTGCTACTTTGCTAGTTGGTGTAGCATCAGTGCCATTTGACGGCCCTTTTTTATACAGATATCTTGGATAATCGCTAAATTCATCAAAGGCTATGTGGCTAAATAAGTAATTTCCTTCAGTTTCTTTCAAAATTACTATTAGTACGAATTTATACTTGCCATTGCTATTCGGATTCTCTATAAAAGTAGAGAGCAAGTTATCTCCACCATAAGTCATTTGAATGTAGTTACCGATTCTGCTTACAGCATCAATCACTTAACCACCTTTACTCTAAATTACTTTATTTCTTGCAACGTATTCAAAGCTTTTGTTATATTACTGAACAATTACGCACATTTTTTTTTGGCTAAGGCATTATCTTTATAATATTTAGACGCATATATTCCTGTACGTGCAGTCCACGCACCTGGCCTTCTGCTTCGTCCCATCGGGATAGTACCCTCTCTGAATTATCATAAGTATCTCACGCACCATCTGCTCTGCTCTCTTATAATCTTTATCCCCGAGCTTTATCTCCTCCACGTGATGATTGCTCCTGGAATAGCATACATACCCCCGGTTTACCTCGACGCCGTAATGTTCCATGATCAGGAGGGCGTAGAGGGCCGCCTGATACTTGTGGGTCCTGTACACGGTATTCTTCCACTCCGCGAACTTGTAGTCCATCGGCGCCGCCGTCCCGTCCTCCAGGAATAGGACCTCGTCCACCTCCCCCTTGAGGTGATGCCTCCGGGAGGTGAGGTAGACGGATATCTCCTTTCTCGTGCACTTCAGCCTCTTTCGCACGTAGTCCCGGTTCACCTTCTCCCGGCTCTCGTGGAGCTCCCTCCCCTTCAGCACCTTGTAGCGCCTCTCTTCTCTCTGGGGGATGCCAAGGCAATGCATGAAGAATACGAACCGGGGGCAGAAAAGGTACTCCAGGGCATCGGAGACGGTGATGAAGACCTCCTCCCCCTCTCCCTTCCCTTCCGGGGCTGGCAAGAGATCTACCTTGGGCTCCATCCAACCCTCAGAAGATCTTGGTGGTGGTGATCCCGGCCACCAGATCTCGGTCGAACCCCTCGCCGATCAGCTTGATCTTCTCGAAGCAGTCCTCGCAGATGGGAAAGACGTAGACCGAGTCCGACCCCTCGATGATCGCCTCGCACTCCAGGGCCAGGGAGTCGGCCTCGTTCCGATTGAGGTCGCCGAGAAAGGCGCTCTTCTGGACCCGGAAGAGGCCGTAGCCCTTGCAGATCTTCGCCACCCGACTCCGGATCTTGTCGTCGGTAATATCGTAGATCGTCCATACCAGCATTAGAGACTCCTGCCTTCTCCTCCGTCTCATTCTTCTTCCGCGTCCAGGACGTTCACATCGAAGTCCTCCGGAAGCTCGGTTCCGGGCCGGATCAGAGAGTTGGCGATCCTGTGGCACTCCATAGTGATGGTGTTTCTCACCTTCACGTTCCGCCCCCGGTAGGAGATCGGCTCATCCAGGGCGGCGTTCACCGCCTCGATGAGGGCCGCCTTTCCGTCCTTGGATAGGCCTATTCCCTGCTCCAGCGGCTCGAAGAACTCGTCTTTGATCATCCGCCGGGTGAAGAGGTGGACGACGGCCTCATCGATGTAGGTCCGAAATATCTCGATGACGTCGAAGACTAGGGACTTCTTGTTGTAGGAGTCGGTGTGCAGAAACCCCACATACGGGTCCAGCCCCGCTATGATGCACCCCTTCTCCACCAGCGAGTAGAGAACTCCGTACCCGTAGTTGAGCATGGCGTTGAACTCGTCTTTGGCGGGGCTTCTGCTCCTTCCAGTAAAACGATACCTTTCGGGCATTATCGATGAGATGGCCCCAAAGTAGGCCCGAGAGGCCATCCCCTCCAGCCCGAGGATCTCCTGCCTCCGGAAATCTATAGTTCCCCGGAGCCTCTTCATATCCTCCCGGGACCGCTCGATCTCCTGGATGTAGCTTCCGAGATCGTCCCCCTTCTCCGGCCTCGCCTTCTTCAGCCGATTCAAAAGGACGATCTGATCATCGAGCTTCTTTAAGCCCCACCCCTTGGCCAGGTTCAGACCATCGGCGGTGTCATAGATCTCCAGCTGCATTCTCCGGATCAGGGTGGTGCTCCCCAGCTTCGGATGCCAGACCCTCCCATAAGGGTCTCCATGGGCGTCGAGAAAGACTATATCTATGTTGTTCTCCACCGCCATCTTAATGGCATCGGTCGTAATGTATGCAGCTGTGGTGATCAGGATGCTGTTGATTTTGTTCGCTGATACCTCGAAGCTTTTATCGTCCTTCTTTACCAAAAAACAGCTCCCGCTTTTTCTTAGATAAGATCCATATGTATTGATCACAAGCTGCATCTTATTTATCACAACCTTGATATCTGAGATGGTCGTTAAAATTTAAGCATTTTGGTATATGCTCCTGAAAATGATCCACCGACGAGGGAAGTCGAACAGGTTGATCCTTACAGTCTCCCGAAATAGCCGACTTGTCCTACCCGCAACGCTCTCCCTACTCCAGGATTGCATGGTTCAGAAAAAAACGCTCCATATTCCCAGCAAAGCACCAGGCCGCCCTTTCGAAGAACCTGAGCCTCCCAGGCCATCTTCTGCCACGCCCATCTTCCCCAATCCTCCAAGTCAGTCGAATGATAACCTGCTTATATCTAAGAGGCGTTTGATCTACTATGGACATCGTACTCCGCGATCGGTTCACCGCATTATGGCAGAAGTACTTCCCGGGGGCGGAGCTTCCCATAGCCCTGGAGCTGAGGGAGATATCCCCCGATGTAGAGAAGGTCCCGCCGCCGGAGGGGTGGAGCTGCCTCATCTGCCAGATCAACCGGGTCAGGAAGGGGACGCCCCTCGTCTTCGATGCGAGTTCGATCTCCTGCCCCGGCGGGCTGATGCATGCGGGCTAT
>ENA-UOUL01005856-UOUL01005856.1-bioreactor-metagenome-genome-assembly--contig:-NODE-5856-length-10365-cov-20.052002_pt1 | contig 10365 bp, 6 predicted proteins | sample MGYA00249838_ERZ747220 | MGnify/ENA primary metagenome ERZ747220 (study PRJEB28778, sample SAMN05720191) | bioreactor metagenome | isolation source: Anaerobic biogas reactor | place: USA:Washington...
TCCTCGTCGGCGCACCTGCGCGTGGTCGGCGAGCTGATCGGGACCGCCGACCCGGGGGCTGCGTTCACGGCGATCACGCAGATCGGCACCGAGACCGCGGTGCTCGTGTACTTCCGCAAGGACATCGCGCGGATCGTCGCTGCGTGGTGGCGCGCGCTGCGGGGGGCGCACGGGCCGACGTGGCGCGACCGCACGGGGTGGGGGAGCGTCGCCGACCCGGACGCGCGCATGGCGTGGTTCATCGCGATCGGCACGCTCCCGATCGTCGTGCTCGGCGTGCTGCTCCAGGACTCGATCGAGCACGCCTTCCGCAACCTGTTCGTGGTCGCGGCGATGCTCGCCGTCTTCGGCGTCCTGCTCGGCGTCGCCGACCGGCTCGGGAGGCGCGAGCGCACGCTCGACCGGCTCACGGTCCGCGACGCCGTCCTGCTGGGGCTTGCGCAGGCGCTCGCCCTCGTGCCGGGCGTCTCCCGCTCGGGCGGGACGATCACCGCGGGCCTGCTGCTCGGCTACACCCGCGAGGCCGCCGCGCGGTACTCGTTCCTGCTCGCGATCCCCGCGGTCATGGGCTCGGGCGTCTACCAGCTCGTGCGCTACGCCGACGAGTTCGGCCAGGCTGGGACCCCGGGGATCGGTGTCACGGTGCTCGCGACCCTCGTCGCGGGGGTCGTGGGCTTCGGGGTGATCGTCGCGTTCCTCGCGATCGTCACGCGCTGGTCGTTCATGCCCTTCGTGGTGTACCGCCTCGTGCTCGCGGGCGCCGTCGTGGTCCTCCTGGCTGTGGGTGCCCTCACGGCTCTGCCGCCCGGGAGCGCGGGCTAGGCTTCTCGCGTGCTTGCCTGGCCCCCTGTCCCCGTGCCCCAGATCCCCGGCCGGGGGTCGACGATCCGCGTCCGTGACACCGCGAGCGGTGAGCTCAGGGTCGCCGCCGAGGGTCCGACCGCGCGGATGTACGTGTGCGGGATCACGCCCTACGACGCGACCCACCTCGGCCATGCGGCGACCTACGTCGCGTTCGACCTGCTCGTGCGTGCGTGGCGCGACGCGGGCCTCGAGGTGACCTACGCCTCGAACGTGACCGACGTCGACGACCCCCTCCTCGAGCGCGCCGCGACGACCGGTGTCGACTGGCGCGAGCTCGCCGCGTCCCAGACCGCCCTGTTCGCCGAGGACATGGCCGCGCTCGGGGTGCTCCCGCCCGACGTGTACGTCGGTGCGGTCGAGTCGATCCCCGCGGTCGTCGAGGCGGTCGAGCTCATGCTCGCGACGGGAGCGGCCTACCGGCTCGACGACGGCGACGTGTACGCCGCGGTGACGCTCGTCCCGGGCTTCGGACGGCTCTCGGGCCTGGATCGTCAGACGCAGCTCGCGCAGTTCGCCGAGCGCGGGGGAGACCCCGACCGGCCCGGGAAGCGCGACCCGCTCGACGCGCTGCTGTGGCGCAGCGAACGTCCTGGTGAGCCCGCGTGGGACGGGCGCAGCCTGGGACGAGGGCGACCCGGGTGGCACATCGAGTGCGCCGTGATCTCCCGGGACGGTCTCGGCGTGCCGTTCGACGTCCAGGGTGGGGGCAGTGACCTCGCCTTCCCGCACCACGAGATGTCGGGAGCCCACCTCGTGGCCCTCACCGGTGACGTCACGGCCCGCCCACGCGTGCACGTGCACGCCGGGATGGTCGGGCTCGGCGGGGAGAAGATGAGCAAGTCGCTCGGCAACCTCGTCCTCGTCTCCGAGCTGCGGGCTCGTGGGGTCGACCCGCGGGCGATCCGCCTCGCGATCCTCGCCCACCACTATGCGAGCGACTGGGACTGGACCGACGCGGTCCTCGCGCAGGCCGAGGCGCGCCTCGAGCGCTGGCGCGCGGCCGTCTCGGGCAACGGGGGGCCGCCGGCCGAGCCGGTGCTCGCCGCGATCAGGGCCGCGCTCGCCGAGGATCTCGACGCGCCCCGCGCGCTCGCGGCGGTCGACGCGTGGGCCGAGCTCTCGCTCGCAGGGCCGGGAGCGGGGGAGGCGTGGGACGTGAGCGACCCGCGTGTCGAGGGTGCCCCCGGTGTCCTCGCGCGGTCGCTCGACGCGCTGCTCGGCGTGCGTCTTTAGGAGCGCCGCCGGGCGCGAGGACCTTCGTCCTGCCGGGACCGACCGCCGAGGTTACGGTGGAAGACCCGAGGAAGGAGGCCCTGTGGACCTGCTGACCCGAGAAGACCTCGTCGAGATCGCCCGACCGACCGACGGTGGCACGCACGTCTCGTTGTTCCTGCCGACGCACCGCGCGGGGAACCAGGTCGAGGCGGACCGGTTGCGCTTCAAGAACATGATCACGCGCGTCGAGGAGGCGCTCGCGGGGCGCGAACGGCGCCCGGACATCGACCGCTTGCTCTCTCCCGCGTGGGAGCTGCATGACGACGCGCTCGAGTGGCGGTACATGAGCGACGGGCTCGCGATGTTCCTCGGGCCGGGCGGCTCGCGTGCCTTCCGCGTGCCAGCCCCCATGTCCGCCCTCGCGACGGTCGGCGATCGCCCGGACCGCCTCGAAGTCGCCGGGCGAGGCGACCGGGAACCCGGCCTCGATGGCGTCGACGCCCAGCCGCGCGAGCTGGAGCGCGATCTCCACCTTCTCGCGCTCGTTCAGGCTCGCGCCGGGGCACTGCTCGCCGTCGCGCAGCGTCGTGTCGAAGACGATAAGCCGTTCGGTCATATGGTGTAGCCGCACGCCGTACGCTGCAATGAGCTGCAGGCGTAGAGCGTGCAGCGTACGGCTGCCTATATCACTTCTTGTCGAGCCAGGACATCATGCCGCGGAGCCGCGTCCCGACCTTCTCGATCAGGTGCGCCTTCCCCTTGCGGACGAGCGCCTTGTAGACCGGGCGCCCGGCCATGTTCTCGAGGATCCACTCGCGGGCGAACCTCCCGTCCTGGATCTCGGCGAGGATGCGCTTCATCTCCTGCCGCGTCTCGGCCGTGATGACGCGCGGGCCCCGGGTAACGTCGCCGTACTCGGCGGTGTCGCTGATCGAGTAGCGCATGTTCTGGATCCCGTTCTCGTACATCAGGTCCACGATCAGCTTCATCTCGTGGAGGCACTCGAAGTAGGCGATCTCGGGCTGGTACCCGGCCTCGACGAGGGTGTCGAATCCGGCGCGGATCAGTTCGGTCAGCCCGCCGCAGAGGACGCACTGTTCGCCGAACAGGTCGGTCTCCGTCTCCTCCCCGAAGGTCGTCTCGATGACCCCGGCCCGGGTGCCGCCGATGCCGCGCGCGTGGGCGAGGGCGAGCTTCTTGGCCTTCTTGGTGGCGTCCTGATGCACGGCGACAAGGCAGGGGACGCCCCTCCCCTCGGTGAAGACCCGGCGCACGAGGTGGCCGGGGCCCTTCGGGGCGACCATGTACACGTCCACGTCCTTCGGCGGAACGATGCGGCCGAAGTGGATGTTGAAGCCGTGCGAGAACGCGAGCGCCATCCCCTTCCGCAGGGCGGGCCGGACATCCTCCTGGTAGACCTTCGCCTGCACCTCGTCGGGGAGCAGGAAATGGACGATCTCGGCCTTCTTCGCGGCCTCGGCCGCGCTGACGGGCTTGAAGCCGTCCTTCACCGCCTGCGCGTGGTTCGGCGTCCCTTCGAGCTCGCTCACGATCACCTTGACGCCGCTGTCGCGCAGATTCTGCGCCTGGGCGTGTCCCTGGCTGCCGTAGCCCAGCACGGCGATCGTCTTCCCGGCGATGACTTTCGGGTCCGCATCCTTGTCGTAGTACATCGTGGCCATGGCGCCCTCCTGTTGGCTGTACGCGGCACGCCCCGATCCGCCGTGCGCGCGCCGCGCAGTGCTGGTTCAGTTCCTCGCGATTGCGATCTTGCCGGTCCGGACGAGCTCCCTGATCCCGAACGGCTTGAGGAGGTCGAGGAGCGCCTCGACCTTGTCCCCAGTTCCGGTGAGCTCCACCGTGACGCAGGTGTGGCCCACGTCGACGATCTTGCCGCGGAAGATGTTGACGATCTGCATCACCTCCGGGCGCGTGTGCGCGTTCGAGTGCACCTTCACGAGCACGAGCTCCCGCTCGAGCGCCTCGTCGGGCTCGTACTCCTGCACCTTGATGACGTCGACGAGCTTGTTGAGCTGCTTCGTGATCTGCTCGATGACCCGGTCGTCGCCGTGCGCGACGATGGTCATGTGGGAGACGGTCGGGTCCATCGTCTCGGCCACGGAAAGGCTGTCGATGTTGTAGCCGCGGCCGCTGAAGAGCCCCGCGATCCTGGCGAGGACCCCGAACTTGTTCTCCACCAGCACGCTGATCGTATGTTTCATGTCGCGCCCACCGGGCGAAAAGTGTAGCACAGCACGCTGCAAGTTGTAAGCCGCATGCCGTAAGCGTAGAGCTTGCAGCTTACGGCTGATCTACACCAGCTCCGCCCCCTGGATCATTTCCTTCACGGATGCTCCGGCGGGGACCATCGGGAAGACGTTCTCCTCGTGTGCGACCTGGAAATCGATGACGACCGGTTTCCGTATCTTAAACGCCTCGCGGAGGGAGGGGGCAACCTCCTTCTCCGACCCCACGCGCATCCCGACGGCCCCGTACGCCTCGGCGACCTTGACAAAATCGGGGACGTACGGCGGACACTTGCCCGCCGTGCCGTCGCAGACCTTCGGGCACATGGCGTTCCGGGCGAGGCAGGTGGCCGAGTAGCGCTTCTTGTAGAAGAGCTGCTGCCACTGCCGGACCATCCCGAGGTAGTGGTTGTTCAGGATGAGGACCTTGACCGGGAGGTCGTTCTCCACGGCGGTGGCGAGCTCCTGGATGTTCATCTGGAAGCTCCCGTCTCCCGAGATGACCGCGACGAGCCGCTTCGGGAACGCCGCCTGCGCCCCGAGCCCCGCGGGGAAGCCGTAGCCCATCGTCCCGAGCCCGCCGGAGGAGATGAAGGTCCGCGGCTTGACGATCTTGCAGTACTGCCCCGCCCACATCTGGTGCTGCCCGACGTCGGTCGCGATGATCGCCTCCCCCCCCGTCAGCTCCCGGAGCTTTTCTATGACGAACTGCGGCTTGAGCCCGTCCTTGCGCCGGTAGCTGAGCGGGTGCTTCTTCTTCCACTCCTCGATCTTCGCCAGCCACTCCGCGTCGTCGCACCGCTTGACGATCTTGACGAGCTCGCGAAGGACCTGCTTCACGTCGCCCACGATCGGGACGTCGACCTTGACGTTCTTGTGGACGGAGGCCGGGTCTATGTCGATGTGGATGATCCGCGCGTGGGTGGCGAAGGTGGAGAGTTTGCCGGTGACCCGGTCGTCGAAGCGGGCCCCGATGGCGACGATCAGGTCGGCCTCCGCGATCGCGTAGTTCGCGTACACCGTCCCGTGCATCCCGAGCATCCCCAGGGAGAGCTCGTGCGTCTCGGGGAACGCCCCGAGCCCCATCAGGGTGGTGGTGACCGGGATGCCGGCCTTGACGGCGAGGGCGGTGACCTCCTTGTCGGCCCCCGAGGTGATCGCGCCGCCGCCGACGTACATGATGGGTCGCTTCGCCTTCGAGATCTCCGCCGCCGCGCGCTTGATCTGCTGCGGGTGCCCCTCGTAGGTCGGCTTGTAGCCGCGGAGCTCGATCGTGGCGGGGTAGGGGACGGCGGTCTCGGCCCTCTGGATATCCTTCGGCAGGTCGACGAGGACCGGCCCCGGGCGGCCGGTCGAGGCGATGACGAACGCCTCCTTGAGGATCCGCGGTAGGTCCTCGATCCGGTCCACGAGGTAGTTATGCTTGGTGATCGGCCTCGTGATGCCGACGATGTCCGCCTCCTGGAAGGCGTCGTTTCCGATCATCGGCGTCGGTATTTGGCCGGTGAGCGCCACGAGCGGGACCGAGTCCATCGCGGCGGTCGCGATCCCCGTCACGAGGTTGGTCGCCCCGGGGCCCGAGGTGGCGAGGCAGACGCCCACCTTGCCCGAGGCGCGGGCGTAGCCGTCGGCGGCGTGCGCCGCGGCCTGCTCGTGCCGGGTGAGGATGAACCTGATCGGCGACTCGTAGAGCGAGTCGAAGATGTCCATAACCATGCCGCCGGGGTACCCGAACAGGACCTCGACCTTCTCCCGGAGCAGCGCGTCGACGACGATGTCGCATCCTTTCATCACTGGTTCCCCGTCCGCGTTACCTGCAGATCGCCCCCGTCGCGGCGGAGGTGACGGACCGCGCGTACCGCGCGAGGTAGCCGGTCCGCACCTTCGGGGCGGGGGATTTCCACGCCTTCAGCCGGGCGGCCATCTCCCGGTCGCCGAGGGCGACCTTCAGGGAGCGCCGCGGCATGTCGATCTCGATCCGGTCGCCGTCGCGCACGGCGGCGATCGGCCCCCCCTCCATCGCCTCCGGGGAGACGTGCCCGATGCAGGGGCCCTTCGTGCCGCCCGAGAACCTGCCGTCGGTGACGAGGGCGACGTCGTCGGCGAGCCCGAGGCCGACGATGGCGGCGGTGAGGGAGAGCATCTCCCGCATCCCGGGGCCCCCCTTCGGCCCCTCGTAGCGCACGACGATGACCGTCCCCGGCTTGATCTTCCGTTCCATCACGGCCTTCATCGCCTCCTCCTCGCCGTCGAAGACCGCGGCGCGGCCGGTGAAGCGCCTAAGCGCGGGCTTGACCGCGCTCTGCTTGACCACGGCGCCGTCTGGGGCGAGGTTCCCCGACAGGACCGCGATGCCGCCCTCGGGGCCGACCGGATCGGCGAGCGGCCGGATCACCGCCGGGTCCCGCACGACGCCGAGGCGGGCGATCTCGAGGATCCCGCGGCCGTCCGCCGTGGGACTCTCCTCGAGCATCGGGGCCAGGACGGAGAGGACCGCCGGGATCCCGCCCGCCCGGTGCAGGTCCTCCATGCACCAGTTCCCCCCGGGCTGCATGCTCGCCAGGTGCGGGGTGGACTTCGAGATCCGGTCGAACAGGGAGAGCGGGAGGTTCACCCCCGCCTCGTGGGCGATGGCGGGCAGGTGCAGGACGGTGTTCGTCGAGCCCCCGAGCGCCATGTCGACGCGGATGGCGTTCATGAAAGCGGGGAGACGAGCGATGCTGCGCGCGCCGGTTCCCGCGCGCGCGAGGGCGACCGCCCGCTCGCCGCTCTGCTGGGCGATGCGGCACTTCTCCGCCGCGACGATCGGCGCGGCGGCGCAGCCGGGCAGCGACAGGCCCATCGCTTCGGTCAGGCACGCCATCGTGTTCGCCGTGTACATCCCCTGGCAGGAGCCGGGGCCCGGGCAGGCCCGGATCTCGATCTCGCGCAATTCCTTCTCGTCGATCTTTCCCGCCTTGAAGCGTCCGATCGCCTCGAAGGTGTCCTGGACCAGGGTGAGCTTCTTGCCCGCCCAGTCGCCGGCGAGCATCGGCCCCCCGGTGACGACGACGCCGGGGAGGTCGAGGCGCATCAGCGCCATCAGCATCCCGGGGGTGATCTTGTCGCAGTTCGTCAGAAGCACGAGCCCGTCGAAGGCGTGCGCCGTCGCCACGCACTCCACCGAATCCGCGATCAGCTCGCGGAGCGGGAGCGAGTAGCGCATCCCGGCGTGCCCCATCGCGATGCCGTCGCAGACGCCCGGGATCCCGAAGAAGAACGGCACGCCGCCCGCCGCGCAGATTCCGCGCTCGATGAAGCGCTCGAGGCCGCGCAGGTGCGTGTGGCCGGGGATGAGGTCGTTCCAGGCGGTCGCGACGCCGATGAACGGCTTCTCGAGATCGCCCCTCCCGAGCCCCGTGGCGAAGAGGAGCGCGCGGTGCGGCATCCGCTCGAGCCCCTTCGTGACCGCCTCATGGCGCATCCGCGGCGACGCGCCGCGGGAACCCTTCGCGCCGCGCCCCTTCCTGTCCGTTCCAGGCATCATTCCCTCTTTTCTCCGCTTTTCTCGAGAAGGCGGATGATCTCCTCCAGCCGCTCCTCGAGTCGTTCCGTCCGGCGGTAGAACTCTCTGCTTGCGTCGAAGAAGTCCACCGTCTTCAGCGCCGCCAGGATCGCCACGGCGGTCATCACCGATAGGAGCAGCAGAAAGAACAGCACGGTGAACGCGACCATCGGCAACCTTTCCGGGCGCCCGCGGAGTGCCGTCGGCGACGCGCGCCCCGACGGCCGCCAGCGCCGCCCTGGCGGCCTCCTGCTCCGCCGCCTTCTTGTTCGGTCCCGCCCCGCGCCCCAGCGGCACGCCGCCGAGGCGCGCCTCGACCTCGAACGTCTTTCGGTGCTGCGGGCCGCGGCTCGACAGGAGGACGTACCGCGGAGACCCCTGCCCCCGCTCCTGCCCGTACTGCTGGAGCATGTTCTTGTAGTTCAGGCGGTCGCGCGTCGAATCGATCCGCGCCAGGAGCCCGCTGAACAACGCCGAGGTGACGCGGCGCGCGGCCTCGATCCCCCCGTCGAGGTAGATCGCCGCGATGACGGCCTCAAGGGCGTTGGCGAGGTTCGAGCTCCTCTCCCGCCCGCCGCCGGCCGCCTCCCCCTTCCCGAGGAACAGGTGCGCGCCGAGCCCGACTTCGGCGGCGACGCCGGCGAGCGAGTCGCGGCTCACGAGCACCGACCGCATCAGCGTCAGCTCGCCCTCGTGTCGCCTGCGGTAGCGGCCGTACAGGTGCCGGGTGATGACCAGCCCCAGCACCGAGTCGCCCAGAAACTCCATCCGCTCGTTGCTCGGCGCATCCCCGCCGCCCCGCTCGTGCGCGTACGACGAGTGAGAGAGCGCCTCGAGCAGGAGCGCGCGTTTTTTGAAACGGTATCCCAGCCGCTCCTCGAGGCGTGCGAGCTGATCTGCGTCGGGCATGCGGGCCTCTCCGGCGGAAGGTAGTATAGCGCACAGGAGGGCGGGCCTGCACGAAAAATACTGGGGACGGAGGGGGGCGGTCCGAGGCGCCGGATCCGGATCCCCCCGCACCCGGAACCCGGACGGCGGCGGGAACGAGGGCGGTTTCGGGGAGGGGGGGCAGCGTAACGTAGTGTATGCATAAAGGAGGAAGGAGTCCCCGGAAGGGGGGTGAAAAGGGTAAGGTGACAAGGAGACAACAAAGGTATCCTCTCCGGTTCAATCGGGCAGGAAAGAAAGGAGAGGATACCGTGCCACGAACGAGACGCAGTGTGTGGGAGTTCGATCCTGACAGGCAGACCTTGTCTTCATGGTGGGAGATGCGGCCTGTGGTATTGGGGTCGGACCACGATATTGTATTGTGCCGGAATGCGTTATGCCGAAAAATGCCCTGAAAAGGGCCTTAGAAGCGATGTTTGGGGGTCAAAACAGCGTGTAACAGATCCATCAGTCAATTTGAGTCGAGATTGCCTCGTCGCTGCGCTCCTCGCGATGACGTGTCTGAACGATTCCGCAGTGGTTCGACGGAGATGAGTTGCATGGCGAATCGTGCGGGGCGAATCGCCTCGCGATCAGCAACACGAATGACCCGGGTTACGGCCTCGAGCGTTGGGTCGGCGCTCCCGCCCGGGAATGCGTAGAAGCGATTTTCGGGCCCCGAAATCGCTTCTAAGGCCCTTTTAGGGACCAGAATAGTCGCACCATCTACTCCCGCAACGAATTATCGTGGTCCGCCCCCAATACTCACATAAACCTTATGACGTTACTGGAGGTCGTGTGCGGGAGACGCGCCGTTCCGGCACTGCGCGCAAGACCTGTCTCAGGACGGCGGTTGCCCCCCGGATGCGGCGTACGGTATCCTGTACGGCGTGAGGACGATCTTCCGCGCAGACAGGCGGGGCGCGCGTGCATCCGGGGAGCGCAGACGGGGATGAAACGGCACCTTGCGTATCTCGCCGCCGTTCCGGCCCTGGCCGTCATCTCGTGCGGGCGGACCGGCGAGGCGCCGCCCGGGCCGAACGGGGGCCGGACGCGAGTCGCGTGCGTGGGCGACAGCATCACCTACGGGCTCGGCCTGTGGAACCGGGGGCGGGACTGCTACCCCGCGCGACTGGGAGGGATGCTGGGCGGCGGCTACGAGGTTCGCAACTTCGGCGTGAGCGGCGCGACGCTCCGCGAGAACGGGGCGCTCCCCTACCGGGGCACGCGGGCGTTCGTCCAGGCGACGCGCTGGAACCCGCAGATCGTCGTCATCATGCTCGGCACCAACGACGCCGCGGAGTGGAACCGGCGGACCGCCGCAGAGTTTTCCCGGGACTGCCCGGCGTTGCTCGACCATTTCGCCGCGCTCCCGGCCACACCGCGCCTGTTCCTGGGGCTCCCGCCGCCCGTCTACGCGGGGGGAGGGGAGCGCGCGGTCCGGGCCAACCCCGCCATCCGGGAAATCGCCGCGGCGCGCGGCATACCCCTGATCGATCTCGACACCCCCCTGCGCGGGAAGCCGGACCTGTTCCCCGACGGGCTTCACCCCAACGCCGAGGGGGCCGG
>ENA-UOUL01005859-UOUL01005859.1-bioreactor-metagenome-genome-assembly--contig:-NODE-5859-length-10362-cov-3.961206_pt1 | contig 10362 bp, 9 predicted proteins | sample MGYA00249838_ERZ747220 | MGnify/ENA primary metagenome ERZ747220 (study PRJEB28778, sample SAMN05720191) | bioreactor metagenome | isolation source: Anaerobic biogas reactor | place: USA:Washington...
CGCACCAGATTTCGCGGCAAAACCAGGCTGGTGCGTGCAAGCACGCACCCTACGAGGGTTTTCCGCAACAGGAACTATTTATCGTCTTTCACTTCCCGCTCGTTTCGCGCGGCGTAGTATTCGAGCAATTCGCGGAGATTTACTTTCGCGTACGGTTCGTCGCAGGCGGGCGTATGCCGGCCGGCGTCGGCGAACCACATCTCCAGCGTCTCGGGCGCGAAGACGGCGTTGTGCAGGTTCGACTGCATCGCCACCGGCCGCTTGATGATCTCGATCAGCTTGGCCGGGTCGATGCGGCCGTAGTTCTCCTGGATTCGCCGGCTGAGGGTTTTCGCTCTGTTGTCGCCGGAGATCAAGACCGAGTCCTCGGGCACCAGCGGCAACAGCGGATGCTGTTCGCCGGGGGCGAGCACCGTCACTTTTTCGGGGTTGCAGTGCAGCGCGCGGATCGCGCCCGCGCGGTCGCTCAACACGTAATGATACTCGCAGGTGCGGGGGGTGTTTTTGATGATTTCCACGGCCTGCTCGACGTTGTCGGCGCGTTCCATCACGTCGCGGAGCATCAGGCTCATGGGCATGCCGTCCCACAGCCCGTCGCCGCGGCCGCCGATCTCGCCGACGGCCAGCCCTTTTTCGTTCATCGCGGTGACGGTGCCGACGAAACCGCCGTAGCCGAGGCTCATCCAGGCGTTATGGCCTTCGGGCATGAAGACTTGCACCATCGCGGCGGTTTGCAGATCGATGTCGCGCATGTAGTCGAGCACGCGGGCGTGGAGGACTTGTCCGCCGGCGGTTGCCCGGCCCATCAGCGCCGCGCCGCTGCAATGGAACCGTTCGGGGAAGAGGTTTCCATAGAGCGCGTCGCGGCGCGAGACGCCGACGGTGTCGGCCAGTGCATCGCATTCCTCGCTGAACCGCCGGGGTATGTGCGGCTCGGTGCGGCGGCGGATTTCGGCCATCCGGTCGAAAAACCACGTGCCCGAGTGAACCGTATCCGCGCCGCCGACGCCGTAGACCACTCGGTCGATCATCCGCCGTGCGGTGTCGCGGACCAGCGCGCCTTGGGCGGCGCCCATCTGCTTCGGCGTTCCGGAGACCATCAGGATCAGCTTGCCTTGGCTGCGGCAGAGCAGGCCGTTGCCGTCGGGGTCGCGTGCGAGTAGCGTAATTTTTTCGCTCTCGTCGCGGCCGCGCGGCCGGCGGCGGTTGTCCACCCGATCGAGCGCAAACGTGACCGCCGCCGAGAATACGCGATGCAAGTCGGCTTGTTCGACCGCTTGCCGCGGCAGATCGGCCGGCGGCGCGAAGAGGGCATCGACCGCGGGGGTGTTTATCTGCCAGCCGAGGAACTTGACTTTACCCGACGCGCCGCCGACGGCGTATGAGAGGTTCTCGGGCGTGGCGCCGTCGTCGCGGAAGGCGAGGAGAATTTCGCCCGGCAGTCGGGCCTTTTCCGCGGCCGTGACGCGGAGGGCGGGTCCGCCCGACTGCTCGCCGAGCGGGACGTGCTCGACGTTGAGCCATTGCTCGATCGAGTGCGGGGCCATCGCGAATCCGCCGACCGCTCCGGCCAGCGTGCGGAGCAGGATCAACTGTTGTGGATCGACGCCGCCCAGCGGCCGGCCGTCGTCGTCGGGGTTTTTCGTGCCGGCCAGAACGACCTTTCCGCCGGCGACCAGCCAGGGGAATTCGCCTTGCCCCATTGCCAGTTCGCCGATGCCCGGTATTGTGCAATGCAGCGAAAACCGTTCGTTTTGGCCGCGCACCAGCCGTGCGCGAACATCGATTGGTTTTTTTCCTGGCAGGACGACCGAACCTTCCAGGTCGGCGTAGTGGCAGCACCCCGGCTCGGGTTCCTCGATCAGCAGGGCAAGGGTTTGCCGCACGAACGCGACCAGCCGTTCGAGCGGAGTTAGCGGGGCGTTGTCGGCCGTGGCGGGGGGTGGCTCGTCGAGGGCAGTTTCCGGCATGTCCGCGGCGAAAAACTCGGCGGTCAACTTCAACGCCCGAGGCAACTCGGCCATCGCCGTATAATGGCCAAGCCCCTCGAACCAGACCACGCGGTCGGCAATGCCCAGCACGTTGGCGAGTTTCTCGGTACACTGGCGGGGAATCACTTCGTCTTCCGATGCGTTGAGCATCAACACGCGGCCGTCGCGGGCGCGGTCGCGCAACTCCGCGGCGCTGTGAAGCGGATCGGCCAGGGCGATCGCCTCCTCGACCTCCCGGCGTTCGTCGGGGGGAAGTTGGTTTATCATCCGGCTCAGCGTGCGGGTTTCCCGCGAGTGATGGATGATTCGGGCGAGGTCGCCTCCGGCGAGCATCAGCGCTGCCCGGTGCAAGCGCGGCTCGGCCCCCGCCGAAGAGGCCGCGACGATCGCGCCGAGGCTGATGCCGGAAATGCCGATCCGCTCCGGATTGATTTCTTTCCGCGAGGCGAGCAGATCGACAGTCCGCCGCACGTCTTCGCCCGCTTGAGCGATTGCCCCGAGGAACATTTTCGGATTTTCGGCCAGGGCGTTCGGCCCCTTGCCCGGCATGCCGCGCGACCCGTAATACGGCAGTTTGAAGGAGATGGCCGGAATCCCGCGCCGGGCGAGCACCGAACAGACCAGGTCGGTCAGCGGTTCGTTGCCGTCGAGGATATGCAGGCAGATCACCGCCGGATATTTCACGCCCGGCTTCAGATTCTTCGGCAGATAATAATCGGCCGGGATGGTGTTGTTCTGTTCGAGCCGAGTGATGATCGGGGAGGGGTATGTGATACGATAGACGAAAAATTCCGCCCGCTCGGCCAAGGGAGCGATGCGATACTCGAAGGGGGCCTCGTTGTATGTTTTCGAGACGGCTTGCGTTTCGGTGCCCGGCTGCTGGGCCGCGGCCAAGGCCGCGCTGCCGATAATCGCCAAGAAACAGACCGCCGCCCAACCGCGCGCAAATTTTCGCTGCATCATTGTCGCTCCCATCCGGGGGTTTATCACTTGCCCTTATTTTAATGTCAAATCGTCACATATCAATCTTATACGCGGCCGGGAACCGGCTGGTTACAAATTCGCCGGTGCGGAAGCGGTTGTCGGCCGCGTTCCAACCGGATATGATGGGGGGGAAGATAACACGCAAAACGGCTTGCGCCGCCGATTTGATTCGCCAGCCGTTTTGACTTCGTTTGGTCCAATATCCGTTTGCTGTTTCGCAACGGCGGTCATTCCGGCGCCGCTGATATGATTGTTATGAACAATGCTTGGCGAACGACGCTGCTCGAACGGCACCGCTGGCTGGCGTTTCTGCTGCCGTTTCTGGTGTTCATGCTTGTCGGCGCTTTGGAGCCGACGCCCGATAAGCCCGGCGGGGGCGACGTCGGGCTGGCTATTCCATATTCGTTCTACCCTTGGCTCTACACCATAAAAATCGCCTTGACCCTTGCGGCGATGGCGTTCGTGCTGCCAGGCTACCGCGAGTTCCCAGTGCGTTTTACCCGCTGGGGGCTAATCGCGGGTCTGATCGGCGGGCCAATCTGGATCGGCCTCTGCCTGCTCGATTGGGAACACGCCTACATCGCGCCGCTGTTGGAAAAAATCGGCGCCGGCGGGCTGATCGGCGCCGGCGACCGAGCGGCGTTCAACCCCTTAGTCGAACTGGCCGCCAAGCCGCCCTACGCCTGGGCGTTCCTGGCCGTGCGGTTTCTCGGCCTGGTCGCCGTCGTGCCGATCGTCGAGGAGTTTTTCCTACGCGGGTGGTTGATGCGGTTCGTCATGGAACGCAACTGGTGGGAAGTGCCCTTTGGCAAGGCCGGCGCGACGGCCATCGTGCTGGGTACGGCCGTGCCGATGCTGATGCACCCCGGCGAACTGCTGGCGGCCGCCGTCTGGTTCTCGATGATTACCTGGCTGATGCTGCACACCCGAAACATCTGGGACTGCGTCGCCGCACACGCCTTGACGAACTTGATGCTGGGAATATATGTTGTCTCCACGGGTATGTGGCGTTTGATGTGAGACGATGCAGGCTGGAGCGTTTAACCCGGAGCCAACGGCGACGGCGCGACGATGATAATTGCCGGAGGCAAACCGTCTCCGGGAGCGTGTTCGAGCTAGCGAGTGTTTCAGCGGAGGCTGCCGGCCTCCGCCTATTACGACATTTCAACTTGGCGCTCATTAACATGGCGTTCAACAAGAGGGATTCAACATGACCAAGCCCGTGCTGCAAGCGCTCGTTTTGGCCGATCACATTTACCAGGATAAGATCACCGGCAAGAAGATCATTGCCGGCACGTTCAATCGGGTCTGTTTTTCGCGTATGAAGCGGCCGCCGGAGCAACCCGGCTTTGCGCCGAACTTCGGCGAGCAAGCCGCGCCGCCGCCGCCCCCGCCGTCGTCGCCGTTCGATTCCACGTCGGAGACGGCGATGCCGTCGTTCGGTCCCACGCCGATCGAGGGGCCGCCGCCGGGCGCCCGGCGCATGACCGCGGCCGACGTGCAAAAGGCCGGCTCGCCTTACGCCTTCATCAGCCTGACCGACGTTCACGGCACCGTGCCGCTGGAACTGCGCTACCGCGACCTGTTGACCGGGGCTATTCTCTTCGGCATATCGTTCCAGGTCGCCTCGGAAGACCCGCTCGACACGGTCGAGGCGGTGGTTCCGATTCCACCGTTGCCGACGCCCCACGCCGGCGCGTTCGCCCTCGAACTGCTGACCCGGGGCGAGCCGCTCGGCGCGTTGCGAATCACCGCCGTCGATACCTCTGAGCAACAAGCCGAGAGTTAGACAGGCTGGAGCCTAAAGCCTACAGCCTAAAGGCTACCGTCTTCTTTCGCGCAGCCAGAGCGCGTCCTTCTTCTTTCGCGCAGCCAGAGCGCGTCCTCGCGCAGTTCCTCGAACGTTTCGCGCAGGCCGATGAACTTGCGACGGAATCGCCGCCACGCGCAATAGCCGCCGAGAGCGGCCGACGCCAGCAGGCAGGCGGCCAGTATCAACAGCCACCAGCACTTGGCAACGCCAAGCAGGCCGTCGAGCGACTCGGCCAAGGCGGCCGCGGCCAGCGGAAACGCCGTCAGCACGGCCAGCAGGGCTATCGACCAGACGATCGCCAGCCGAACGGCCGAACGGAGGTCTGCCTCGATTTCCAGCCGGGCCAGCTCCCATCGGTCGGCGAGGGCCGCGCGCAATTCGTCGCCCAGCGCGGCACACTGCGCCTGCAAGTCGCCCAGCAGCGGCCGGTCGGCGGGTTCGGTCTTTCCGGCGTCTTTATTCATGCGGGTTCGATTGCGTCCAGATTCGGGTAAGTTCGGCCGTCAACCCCCGAGCGATTCCGCCGAAGGACTTCATCAGCATCGCTCGTGCCAGCCAGCGGGTGATTGCCGCCGGTCGGAGCGCGGCCGAGGCGGCCAAGCCCGCCCCCAATGCCGCCGCCAGTGACCAACCGGGATAGCGAGTCACGTAAATCCGCCAATCGGTAAGCCGTCGGGCGTCGTCGCCGGCGCCGCGCAACCGGCGGTCGATCCGCCGCCGCGTCCGGCCGATGCGGATATGCAACTCGCGTTTACGGCGAACAATCTCATCAGCGGTCAAGCGGTTTGACATGGTTTCGCCCAATCTTACCGCCGAAACAAACGGCCGAGGAAAAATCCCAGCAGGGCGGCCAAGCCGAGTCCGGCGGCCGGGTGCCGCTTGACCGTTTCGAGCGTGCCGTCGATGATGTCGCCGACGGTGGTTTTTCGCACGTTTTTCAATCGTTCGGCGGTTTCGCGGCGGATGTTTTCGTAGCAGTTCTTCGCCCGCTCGAGTTCGGCCTTTGCCCGCGACAGGGCGTCCTCCGCTTGTTCCGGCAACTCGGCGGCGTTGTGTTCGTTTGGCATGTCTCGTACCTCTCTGAATATATTGTCCTACAAGAAACTACGTCATTCCAGGCGGACGTAAAGCGAAATCGGGCCGGAGCCGTCGCCGTCCCTAGAATCGGTATCACCGGCATAAAACGACACGTCGCCCGTGCGGCACCCGGCCCCGAATACCACGCGCGGAACGAACTTTCCGGCAGCCGAATGCCGAGCGGCATTCCGCATGGCCGCAATGGCATCCATGCGTGGAAACGGCAAACACGACTTCGGCCGCGACGGGAAAATGATCCGACGGATAGCGGCCATCGAGGTTGAAACGGATGATCTCGGCCGCGCGGACATCGGCGCCGGGCGGGACGAAGACGTAATCGATTTTGTCCGGACGCGGCTCGCCCCGGAAGGCGTGGAACGTGCCCGCGACATCCGCGCCGACATGCAGCTCGCGGAAGGTATCGACCAGCCGCGCGGGCGAGCCGGGCCGACGACCGGTAAGATACTCGATCGGCTCGGATGTCTCGCCGGCGTTGAAGTCGCCGGTCACCAGCACCGGATCGGGCAGGTCGCGGGCGGCAATCGCCTCGGCCAGCAGGGCGGCGCCCTTGCTCCGCGATAACGCCGAAACATGGTCGAAATGCGTGTTGAAAACATATAACCCCCGCCCCGAACGCTGCTCGACAAAACGCGCCCAGGTCACGATCCGCGGCCAGGCGTTTCCCCAAGTGATCGAGCCGGGTACGTGCGGCGCGTCGGAAAGCCAGAAAGTCCCCTGGCGGCGTGCGTCGATTGTCCAGCGATCGTGCCGGTAGAAGATCGGCGACGCCTCGCCCCCTTGGCCGTCGGCCCCGCGCGGCGCGCCGAACGAGCAATAGCCGGGCAACATTTCGAGCAGATCGGCGATTTGATCGGGCAGTGCCTCTTGCATCCCGATGAAATCGCCGTCGAAACGCCGAATCACCTCGGCCGCCGTCTCCCGCCGCTCCGACCAGCGGTTTGGGCCGTCTTTCGGGTTGTTGAAACGGATGTTGAAGGACATGGCCCTCACGGCCAGCCCACCCTCCGCCCAAGCAACGCCGGAAAACGATGCAATAATACCGATCAAAATCGCAATGAAGATGGTTTTCATCCGATTAATCATACCTTTCGACCGAATGCTTTTCAACGTATCCGAGTTCATGAATAATCCAGTCCAGCCCCCGGCTATTGGCGCGGGACGCCATTCCGCGTAACATGACGCGCATGGACATTATTCTACCCATTCTGATGTTGTTGCTCGGCGTTCTGCTGGGTGCGGCCGTCGCGTGGCTGCTGATGAAAGGCAAGCTCGACGCCGCCTTCGACAACGGGCGCGCCGAGGCGTCGGTCGAAATCGCCTCGCTGGCCGAAAAGGTGAACGCCCGCGACGAAACGATCGAGGACCTGCGCAACCGTTTGAAGGAGGAGGAGGTTTCGTCGAGCGACTTGCAGCGGCAGACCTTGGCCTTGAACGCGCAAATCGCGGGATTGAAGAGCGACTTGTCCGCCGAGCGGCAGCAAGGCCGCGAGAAGCTCGCCCTCTTGGAGGAGGCCAAGACGAAACTGACCGACGCCTTCAAGGCGTTGGCCTCCGAGGCCCTGAAGAGCAGCAATACCGCCTTTCTGCAACTCGCCAAAACCCAACTGGAACGGTATCAGTCGTCGGCCAAGGACGATCTGGAAAAACGGCAGACCGCCATCGACGCACTGGTCAAGCCGGTCAAGGAGTCGCTCGGCAAGGTAGACGCCAAACTGAGCGAGATCGAAAAGAGCCGCATCGAGGCCTACAGCGGATTGACCGAGCAGGTGAAATCGCTGTGGGAGACGCAAAAAGAGCTGCGCGGCGAGACGTCCAATCTGGTCAAGGCGCTGCGCCGTCCCCAGGTTCGCGGCCGCTGGGGCGAAATCCAGCTTCGCCGCGTGGTGGAAATGGCCGGCATGTTGGAGCATTGCGACTTCGTCGAGCAGCAGAGCTTCGACACCGAATCCGGCCGGCTGCGGCCCGACATGGTCATCCATTTGCCCGGCGGTCGGACGATCGCCGTCGATTCGAAAGCGCCGCTGGAGGCGTATCTCGAAGCGATCGAGGCCCAGGACGACGAAACCCGCGCCGTAAAGCTCCGCGAGCACGCCCGGCAGGTACGCACGCATCTTTCCGCGCTCGGCCGGAAGGCGTATTTCGACCAGCTCAACAAGTCGCCCGACTTCGTGGTGCTGTTTTTGCCGGGCGAAGTGTTTTATCTGGCGGCGCTGGAGCATGACCCGGGCCTGTTGGAGGCGGGCATAAACGACAAGGTGCTGATTACCGCCCCCACCTCGCTGATCGCCCTGCTGAGGGCGGCATCCTACGGATGGCGCGAGGAACAATTGGCCGAAAACGCCCAAAAAATCAGCGACCTCGGCCAGGACCTCTATAAACGGCTCGCTACGCTCAGCAAACACCTGAAGGCCATCGGCGACGCCATCGCCCGATGCGTCGAAAACTACAACAACGCGGTCGGTTCGCTGGAGAGAAACGTGCTGCCCGGCGCCCGGCGGTTCAAGGAACTCGGGGCGGGCAACTCCGGCGGAGAGATCGTCGAGTTACAGCCCCTGGACAACGTCCCCCGTATGTTGCAAGCCCCCGAGCTTGTCGAACAGAAAGAAGCCGTCGAGCCGCCGGCGCTGACGGCCGAGCGGCATACTTAGCGCCTAGACCAAACGTTATGCAACACATCATCCCGCAAACCGGCAAAACTCTGGTCACGGTGGCCACCTACAACGAGATGGAAAATCTGCCCCGCTTGGTCGAGGAGATATCGCGCTACCTGCCCGAGGCCGACATCCTGGTGATCGACGACAACTCGCCCGACGGCACTGGCGAGTGGTGCGACCGGCATCGCGCCGAAAATCAACGGCTGCATTGTCTGCATCGTCCGGGCAAGCTGGGATTGGGCACCGCCACCATCGCCGGGATGAAATTCGCCATCGAACACGGCTATCGTTACGTGTTGAACATGGACGCCGATTTCAGCCACAAGCCGGAGTATTTGCCGGCATTGGAGTCGGGCATGGACCCGCCGGGCGGCCCGGCCCTCGACGTGATGATCGGCTCGCGCTACACGCCCGGCGGCGGCGTCGAGGGCTGGCCGCTGAAGCGGAAACTGATGAGCCGCGCGGTAAATCTTTATGCCCGCTGCCTGCTCGGTCTCCGCCCGAAAGATTGCAGCGGCGCGTTCCGCTGCTATCGAACCGAGATGCTCGCCCGACTCGATTTCGACTCGATCCGCAGCCGGGGATATTCCTTCCAGGAGGAAGTGCTCTGGCACTTGAAACGGCTCGGCGCGCGATTCGGCGAATCGCCCATCATCTTCGCCGACCGCCGACTGGGCGCCTCGAAGATCGACTCGGGCGAGGCCCTCGCCGCGCTAAAGATCATTTTCGCCCTCGGCCTCCGCAACCTCCTGCGCCGGTGAACCGGGCGAAGAAAAGATAAATCCACTGATGGTGTATATTGTTGCTCGGTATGGCCGCCGCCCCGGCCCAGCCTATTTTGCCGGCTTGCTAATTTCATCCGCTGTGGTATTAATAATTTACATGTTCATGCCGACGATACCAGAATAGAGAAAAAGGCTAAAAAAAGTGTAACCGTTCACGGGAGGCTGTCCCGATTTTCACGGTTCACCGCGAAATTAACATCAATATTGGGCGCAGACCCCTGCCGGCTCGTCCCAATGGCACTAACCTTGTTTCTTTGTTTTTGTGGGCCGTTTTTTCTTCGTTCCGTGCCCCGCGATCGTCTTCTTGGGGGTCTGTTTGGCACGTTGAGAGTTTCGTTTATGGTTGGTCGACTTTTTCTTACGCGCGTAATGCCGTCCGGGACGCTTCGGAACAACGTGGTCCGCAACGCGATCGAGGAGTCGGCTCAGCAAAACCTGCGCCCAACTGCTGGTGGCGGTGACCAGCGAGTCGTGCATACTTATCATTTCCCGCAAGGCATGAGAGAAACTCAGGCTCAAGGCATCCCGTTTGTGACGCACGGCCGCTTCGACAATCAGCCAACGCACCAACAGATACAACACCACATGGCCGGCCACCTCGAACTGAATCGATTCCGGCGTGCGACTGCGAAGCCCCTCCTCCATCCCTTGTTCCACCTTCAATTCGCGGAAGGTGGTTTCGCGGACGAGCCGGCAGGGGTCGCAAGGTATTTTTTCGGCTCTTTCTAGCCGGTCAACCTTCTTCACCGGCCAGACGAGCTGGCCGGGGTCGGTTGGCACCCGATTATTTTACTACACTCTCAAAATGCGTCATGGGAATCTGACTGAGGAGACATAGCATGAACAACGAGATACCCTTTTCACGACGAGGATTTCTCGCCGCATCCGGGCTTGCCGCAGCGGCTGCGGTTCTGCCCCGTAGCATGTCCGCCGCCCCGAACGAAATGCCCGCCAAAAAACAACCGATCAAGATCGGACAGATCGGCACCGCCAACCAGCACGCCTACAAGATCGGAACTCTGCGGAAACTGACGGAT
>ENA-UOUL01005863-UOUL01005863.1-bioreactor-metagenome-genome-assembly--contig:-NODE-5863-length-10358-cov-13.678241_pt1 | contig 10358 bp, 9 predicted proteins | sample MGYA00249838_ERZ747220 | MGnify/ENA primary metagenome ERZ747220 (study PRJEB28778, sample SAMN05720191) | bioreactor metagenome | isolation source: Anaerobic biogas reactor | place: USA:Washington...
CCTCATCGTCCTCGACGTCCTGATGCCGCAGCTCGACGGGCGTGAGATGCTGCGTCGCCTGCGGCAGGCCAGCAACTGGACACCCGTGATCCTCCTGACCAAGATTGGCTCGCCCGGCGAACGGGCCATGGCCCTGGACGAGGGCGCCGACGACTATCTGAACAAGCCCTTCGAGCCGTACGAGCTGGCAGCCCGCATCCGTGCAGTGCTGCGCCGCAGCCGGCGCGGTGCCCCCTCCCTGGCCAGCGGCAGCCGCCTCGTTTGCGGGCAGTTGCTCCTCGATCGTCGGGCCCGGCGTGTCTTTCTCAAAGGCCGGGAAGTACCCTTGACGGCCAAATCCATCGCCCTCCTCGAGTACCTCATGCTCCACCCGGACGAGGTCCTGGATCGCGAGCGGTTGCTCGATGCCGTGTGGGGCTGGGATTACCCGGCCGCGAGCAGGGCGGTGGACTCGCGCATCGCCGAGCTGCGCCGGCTCCTGGGCGATGACCCGGACCGGCCCCGCTTAGTCGAGACCGTCATCGGCCAGGGGTACCGGTTCGTTGGACAGGTGGAGGTGGCGACGTGAGAAGATACCTGCCGGCCTCGCTCCCCCTGGTTATCGGCCTGGGTCTCGCTCTTTTGCTGCAGTACGGACCCTGGTCCAACCCGGTGCTTACCTTGCGCGCCGACCTGGGCACGGTGCTGCTGCTGTTGGGGCTGGCCGCCACCCTGGCCTGGGGATGTGCCGTGGCCGTGGCGGTGCGCCGGGACCGCCGTGAGGCGGGCCGCCTGGCCTGCCTGCGACAGGAACAGGCGGATGCCCACCGGCGGTTTCTGCAACGCCTGGACCACGAGCTCAAGAATCCCATAACAGCCATCCGCGCCGGCCTCGCCAATCTGGACGAAGGCGTGGACGGCGCGATCCTGGGCAGCGTGCGCATCCAGGTGAATCGCCTGGCCCGACTGAGTGCGGATCTGCGAAAACTGGCGGATCTGGAAACGCAGCCGCTGGACGGTACGGCAGTCGACCTGTCGGCGGTGGTTGCCGAGTTGGCGGACACGCCGCGGGAACACCTGGAGGCGACCGGCCGGTCGCTGCAGGTCATCCTGCCGCGGGCGCCCTGGCCTCCGGCTACGGGTTTCCCCCACCGGGGCTTGCCACCGCCCGGCCTTGCCTCCCCGCGGGGCTTTTGCCGGTCCCGCTTGCCCGATTCGCTCATGCGTCCTCCCCTTCCGTCCCCATCCGCGCGCCTACCGGCGCGGGGTGCCCCCGCAGGAAATCCGTGTCCGGCATCGCGCGGCCGCCCGGCGCCTGCAGCAACCGCAGCCTGACCGCCCCGTCCCCCGCCCTGACGACGAGCCCATCCCGTTGGTCGGCGGCGAGGACGTCCCCGGGCGCGGCGCGGGAGCCGTCCGGCAGCGCCTGCGCGGACAGGATTTTCAGCGTTCCCCAGGGCGACGCCGAATAGGCCCCCGGCCAGGGATTGAGCCCCCGCGCCAGGTCGGCGATTTGCCCGGCGCCCTGCCGCCAGTCCACCCGGCCTGTCTCCCTGCGCAGCATCGGGAAATACGACATCTCTTCCTCATTCTGCGGCCGCCTGGGGCAGCCGCCCCCCGGCAGGCAGGACAGCGTGCGCACCAGCAGGGACGCGCCCAGAAGGGCCAGGCGGCCCGTCAGCTCCCCCGCGGTTTCCTCCGGGCCGATTCCCGTTTTTTCCTGAAGGAGGATGTCCCCCGTGTCCACGCCGCGGTCGGTGAGCATGGTGGTGACGCCGGTTACCGTCTCCCCCCGGATGATCGCCCAGTTGACAGGCGCGGGGCCCCGGTATCCGGGCAGCAGGGAGGCGTGCACGTTGACCGTTCCCAAGGGCGGGACGGCCAGCATTTCCTCCGGGAGAATCTGCCCGTAGGCCGCCGTAACGCAAACCTCCGGCTTGAGCCGCTGAAGGATGCCCGCGCCTTCCCGTCTTGCGCTGGCGGGCTGGAACACCGGGATGCCGCGCTCCAGCGCGAACGCCTTGACCGGCGGCTGCGCCATCCTTCCGCCCCGGCCTTTGGGCTTGTCCGGCTGGGTCAGGACGCCGGCGACCTCGTGCCCCGCCTCCAGCAGCGCCCGCAGGGACGCGAGCCCGTATTCCGGCGTGCCCATGAAAACGACGCGCATCAGATGTCCCTGGCCGTTTCCGCGCCCGGGGCGGGATCGTCCTCGTAGACCTCGTATTCCATCATATCCACGTACAGCACGCCGTCCAGGTGGTCCAGCTCGTGCTGGACGGCGCGGGCGAGCAGCCCCTCGGCCGGGAAGGTAAAGAACTTGCCGTCCTTGTCCTGGGCGCGGACGGTCACCTTCTCAGGGCGGGTGACGTATCCCCTGCGGCCGGGCACGCTCAGGCAGCCCTCCACCATGCCGCAGGAGCCGCTTCGCTCCGTGATTTCGGGGTTGACCATCTCGATGAGGCCCTCCCCCACGTCGATGACGACCAGTCGGCGCTTGATGCCGATCTGGGGCGCGGCCAGGCCGACGCCGTCCGCCTGGTACATTGTGTCGGCCATGTCCCGCAGAATCAGGGACAGCCGCGCGTCAAACTTCCTGATGGGGTTGCTTTTCCCCCGCAGTTCGGACGCGCCGATGGTGAAAATCCGTTTCCTGGGCATGTTTCCTCCGCTTGCCGGCCTCAGGCGAGGCTGGCGGGGTTGATTTCAAGGTGAACCCTGCAAGGCCAGGGCTCCTCGGTCAGTTGCTTCAAAAAGGCGAGGACCTCCGCGCTGTCCGGGTGCTCCAGCAGCTTGAGCAGCACCTGGGCGCGCGCCTGCCCCATCATCCGCTTGATGGGCGACTCGTCCCGCCGGTAGAACAGCACCCGCCGCTTCCAGCCCGGCCGGGCGGACAGGGCTTCGGCGACGCGGTCGTACAGCGCTGCGCTGACTTCCCCGGCCTGCTCCTCCCGCGGGGACTCGCACAGGAGACGCACCATCATGGTGAAAGGCGGGTACAGCCGCTGGCGCCTGCGGGCGAACTCCTGGTTGAAAAAGCCGCGGTAGTCCTGCCGGGCGGCTGCCTGGATGGCGAAATGCTCCGGCCGGTAGGTCTGGATGACGACCTCGCCCGGCATTTCCGCGCGCCCCGCGCGGCCGGCGACCTGGGTGAGCAGCTGGAAGGTGCGCTCCTCCGAGCGATAGTCCGGCAGGTTGAGCGAAACGTCGGCCAGCACCGCGCCCACCAGCGTCACCTGGGGGAAGTCCAGCCCCTTGGCGATCATCTGCGTGCCCACCATGATGCGGGCCGCGCCGGAGCGGAAGCGGTCAAGCAGGGCGCGGTGCGCGTCCTTGCCGGAGGTGGTGTCCAGGTCCATGCGCACGATTTCCTCGCCGGGGTACCGCTTGCGCAGCTCCTCTTCCACCTTCTGCGTGCCCGCGCCCACCGGGCGCAGATAGGAGCTGCCGCAGGAGGGGCAGACGTCCGGCATCGGGAGGACCAGCCCGCAGTAATGGCAGTGCAGCCCGCGGCCGGCCTGGTGGTAGGTGAGCTTCACGTCACACTGGCTGCAGGATAATACCTCCCCGCATTTGCGGCACATGACGCTGGGAGCATACCCGCGGCGGTTGATGAACAGCATGGCCTGCTGCCCGGCTGTCAGGCAGGCGTCCAGCTTTTCCAGCAGCAGCCGGGAAAACATCCCCCGGTTGCCCAGCCGCAGCTCCTCGCGCATGTCCACCACGCTGACCTGCGCCAGCTGGCGGCTGTTGACGCGGCTGAGCATCTCCAGCAGCATGAAATCCCCCCGCTGGGCTTTGGCGAAGGTCAGGATGCTGGGCGTCGCGCTGGCCAGCAGCAGGACACCCCCCTCGCGCCGGACGCGGGAAAGGGCCACCTCCCGCGCGTCGTAGCGGGGGTTGTTCTCCGACAGGTAGCTGGGCTCGTGCTCCTCGTCCACCACGACGAGCCCCAGGTCCGTAACCGGCGCGAAGACGGCAGAGCGCGCGCCGATGACCAGGCGGGCGGCGCCTGCGCGGATGCGGCGCCACTCGTCAAACCGCTCGCCCGCGGACAGGCGGGAGTGCAGCACCGCCGCGGCGTCTCCGAAGCGGCCACGGAACCAGGAGACCATCTGCGGCGTCAGGACGATTTCCGGCACCAGCACAATGACGTCCCGACCCAGCGCCAGGCACTCCCGCGCCGCGCGGATGTACACCTCGGTCTTCCCGGAGCCGGTGACGCCGTGAAGCAGGAAGCTGCCGCGCCCCTCGCGCACGGCCGGGAGCAGCTCGCCCAGCGCCTCGCGCTGGCCGGGCGTCAACTCGGGCTCCGGCTCTCGCACCGCAGGGTCCGCGTAGGGAGAGCGATAAACCTCCGCTTCCTCCAGCCGGACCTGCCCTGCCTCCTGCAGCGCCTTCAGCGCGGGCAGCGGATCCCGGACGAGGGCTTTGAGTTCGGCGACCGGATGCGGCAGGCCGTCCGCCAGCAGGTTGAGCAGCAACCTGCGCTTGGCGGAGCGGGTGCTGGCAGCGACGGCTTCGGGCAAATGACTGGCGGGAACAGCCAGCCTGGCCACCGTCTGCGTCCTGACTTTAACCCGGCCGGCCCGCATCTGGGCCGGATACATCAGCCTCAGCGACAGGGCGAGCGGGCAGAGGGACCGGGCGCTGATTTCCTTCGCCAGTTCGACCAGCGGAGGCAGGATGGCGGGATAATCCTCCAGCGTGCCGATTACGTCCCTGACACGGGATTCCTCGATTCCCGGCGTGTCCGTCAAATGCAAAACGACGCCTTCCAGCGTCTGCCTGCCAAAGGGAACCGTGACCCGGGTTCCGGGCGGCAGCGCCATCCCCGCGGGCACCCGGTAGGTAAAGACCCGGTCGGTGTTCGCGCTGGCGACGTCGACGATGACCTGGGCGTATCGCGGGCGCTCAGGCATCCGGCGCTTTGCCGCGAAGTCTCAGGATTTCGTCCAGCAGCGCCTCCGCGGCCTCCTGCTTGGACATCATCGGCAGTTCCTTCACCGTATCCCGGGTCAGGAGGGTCAGCTCGTTGGTGTCCGTGTCAAACCCCGCCCCGGGGCGCGTCACGTCGTTGAGCGCGATGAGGTCCAAGAACTTGCTTTCCAGTTTCCGGCGCGCGTTTTCCAACCCGTCGTGCGTTTCCGCCGCGAAGCCGACGAAGGTCTGCCCGGGTTTCTTGCTGCGCCCGGCCTCCCTCGCCACGTCCGCGGTCTGCACAAGCTCCAGCGTCAGGCCGCCGTCCCCGTTTTTCTTCAGCTTTCGCTCCGAAGCCAGGGCGGGGGCGAAATCCGCCGGCGCGGCCGCCTGGATGAGCACATCCTGCCCCGGCGCGCGGAGGGTGACCTCGCGCAGCAGGTCCGCCGTCGTGGTGACCGGCACCATCCCGGCGCCCGCCACGGCGGGCAGGTGGACCGGCCCGGTGACCAGTGTCACCTGCGCGCCCCGGGCGACGGCGGCGCGCGCGATAGCGTACCCCATCTTGCCGCTGGAGCGGTTGGTCAGGAAACGGACGGGGTCCAGCGCCTCGCGCGTGGGGCCCGCGGTCACCAGCACGCGCAGCCCCTCCATGTCCCGCCGGGCGGCCAGCAATGATAGGCAGGCGTCCACGATGTCCTGGGGCTCGCTCATGCGGCCGGCGCCTACGTCCCCGCAGGCCAGCGAGCCGCCTTCCGGCCCGACACTCCGGGCGCCGCGGGCGAGCAGGGTCTGCAGGTTCTGCTGCGTGGCGGGATGCTGCCACATGACGGTGTTCATCGCGGGCGCCAGCAGCAGCGGCGCGTCGCAGGCCAGCGCGGTCGTGGTCAGCATATCGTCCGCCAGGCCGTTGGCCAGCTTGGCCAGCACGTTGGCGGTCGCCGGGGCGACGAGCAGCACATCCGCCTTCTTGGCGAGCGAAATATGCTCCACCTCCCAGGCGTTGGGCGCCTCGAAGGTGTCCACCGCCACCGGGTTGCGCGAGAGGGTCTGGAAGGTCAGGGGGCTGACGAACTCACAGGCGCTGCGCGTCATGATGACGTAAACGCCGACACCCGCCTTCACAAGGCGGGACACGACCTCGCAGGATTTGTACGCCGCGATGCCGCCGGTGACGCCCAGGACGACCGTCCCCAAACCGTCCACGGTTACTCCTCGTCCTCCAGGTTGCGGTGAAAGGTGATCAGGCCGTGCTGGATTTCCTCAATCGCGATGGCCAGGGGCTTCTTGTCGTCCTCCTCGACCAGCGGCTGTGCGCCGTCCACCAGCTGGCGGGCGCGCTTCGCGACCATTTCGACCAGGGTGTAGGTGCTGTCCGCCTTGCTGCTGAGTGCCTGGATGCCGGGCTCGTTGATGGCCATGGTGTCAAACCTCCGGGTTCATACTTCGGGAATATAGGGATGGCAGCGGCTGGTCCGCATCCGCTCCGCGCTGATGATGCAGCAGAGCCGGGCGTAGGCCGCGTCCAGGTCGTCGTTGACCAGGGCGTACTGGTAGTTGACATAGCGGGTGATTTCGGCGCGGGCGTTGTCCAGCCGCTTTTCGATTTCCGCCTCGTCGTCGGTGTTGCGGGTGTGCAGCCGCTGGCGCAAGGAGGCGAAGGAGGGCGGAAGGATGAAGATGGACACGCAGTTTTCCATCTGCCGCATTACGTTGATGGCGCCCTGGGAATCCACATCCAGCAGCACGTCGAAGCCCTGCTCCAGCGCATCCTCCACCGGCTGGCGGGGCGTGCCGTAGCGGTGGTCGTGGACGGAGGCATACTCCAGCATGGCGTTGTCCCGGATGAGCCGGTCGAACGCGGCTTCCGAGATAAAACGGTAGTGGACGCCCTCCGTCTCGCTGTCCCGCCGCTGGCGCGTGGTCGCGCTGACGGAGAAGACGATTTGCCTGTCCTGGGCCAGCAGGCGCTCGCACAGCGTGCCCTTGCCCGTACCGGAGGGGCCGGAAATGATGATGAGCATCCCTTTCCGTTTCGGCTGCTCGACTTCGCATCGGTGGGCCGCCGTCCTGCGGCGCCGGATTTGCTCTTTCATCCCCTCACTCCACGTTTTGTATCTGCTCGCGGATTTTATCCGCCTCACCCTTGCAAACCAGGCCCAGGCGCGTTACGTCCAGGTCGGAGGACTTGGAGCAGATGGTGTTGGCCTCGCGGTTCATCTCCTGCGCCAGGAAGTCCATCTCCCGCCCTGCCGGCCCGGCGCTGTCCGCCAGGCCGCGCATGTGCGCGCAATGAGCTTTCAGCCGGTCGATTTCCTCCGTGATGTCGCAACGGTCCGCGTACAGCGCGACTTCCTGGGCCAGCCGCTGCGGATCCGCCTGCACGTCGGGCAGGGAAGCCAGCCGCTTTTGCAGCTTTTCCCGGATGAGGGCGGGCTGCTCCGCTGCGCGCCGCGCCAGCTGGCCGGCCGCGTCCTCGAGGACGTCCAGGCGCTCGCGAATAAAGAGGCGAAGCTGCTCCCCCTCCCGCTGCCTGCCGGCGTCCGCGGCCTCGCACGCGGCGTCGAGCGCCTCCAGCGCCGCATCCAGCAAGGTCTCCGCCTCCGGCGCCAGAGGCACCAGGGTCAGCACCTCCGGCAGGCTGAGCAGCGCGGAGAGCTTGAGCGTGCCTTTGACGCCCGCCGCCTGGGCGACCTGGGCCGCGGCCTGCGCGTACTCGTGCGCAAGGGGCAGGTTGGCGCTGACCAGGGCAGCCTGTGCGCCGCTGACGTCCTGGGTGAGGGCGACTTCGACCCGCCCGCGGGTGAAGCGTTCCGCCAGGCGCTTTCGCAGTGGGATTTCCAGGGAGGAAAGGGCTTTGGGAAGCCGGACGGAGAGGTCCAGGTAGCGGTGGTTGACGGTCTTGACCTCCGCCGTGATGCCGAGGCCTTCCTTGCTGGACTGCCCCCGCCCGAAACCGGTCATGCTGCGCATCCGCCGCCCTCCTTCCGCATTAAATGATTATAACACGCTTTCCGGGCGCTGAAAAGCAAAGCCGGCGTTCGCCCCCGGGGGCGCGGTGCCGGCGGGACGCACAAGAACAGGGCAGTTAGACGAATTTCCGGTTGACGCGCCCGCCCGGCAGGGATATACTGACGAAGCCGGATGACGGGGAACCATCCGCCGGCTACCGCCCGAAGAGAGAGCGCGACATGGCTGCAAGCGCGCTCGGGACCGGGAACCGGAACGGCACCACCCCCCGACGGCAGCGCGCGGCGCGCGATACAGCGCTTAAGAGCGGTTCCGGCCATCAGCCGGGGCAACGCGGGTGGAACCACGGAGCGACACATCCGTCCCGAAGAGGAGGGGTGTTTTCTTTTATTCAACAAGCGGGAGGGAACACATGGAAATCGCCGTCAAGGGAAGCAGCAAGGCGTTTGACAAGGGCGTCAGCGCGCTGGACGTTTTGAAGGAACTGGACCCGGACGCGCGCAAGAGCGCCATCGCCGCCAGGCTCAACGGCGCGCTGGTCGAGCTGATGGCGCCGATTGACCAGGGGGGCGAACTGGTCCCCGTCGGGTTTGAGGACGAGGAGGCGCGGCACCTGCTGCGGCATACCGCCAGCCACGTGATGGCCAGCGCGGTCAAGAACCTCTTCCCCAAGGCCAAGCTGGCCATCGGGCCGTCGATTGAGAACGGGTTCTACTACGACTTCGACATGGACGAGCCGTTCACGCCGGAGGACCTGTCCCGGATTGAGAAGGAAATGGCGCGCATCATCAAGAAGAACGACCGGGAGGAGCGCTTCACCCTGCCCCGCGGGGAGGCCATCGCGCTGATGGAGCAGCGGGGCGAGCCCTACAAGGTGGAGCTCATCAACGACCTGCCGGAGGACGAGGAGCTGTCCTTTTACCGGCAGGGCGACTTCGTGGACCTGTGCGCCGGCCCCCACCTGCCCTCCACCGGCAAGGTGAAGGCCTTCAAGCTGACCAGCCTGGCGGGTGCCTACTGGCGCGGGAGCGAAAAAAACAAGATGCTCCAGCGCATCTACGGCACCGCGTTCTCCAACAAGGAAGAACTGGACGCCTACCTGTTTCAGATTGAGGAGGCGAAGAAACGCGACCACCGCAAACTGGGGCGGGAGCTGGATTTATTCGATTTCCTGGACGAGGGGCCCGGGTTCGCTTTCTTCTACCCCAAGGGCATGGTGCTGCGAAACCTCCTGGAGGACTACTGGCGCCAGGTGCACCGGGAGCACGGGTACGAGGAAATCAAAACGCCCATCATGCTCTCCCGCGAACTGTGGGAGCGCTCCGGCCACTGGGACCACTACCGGGACAACATGTACACCACCAAGATCGACGAGATGGATTACGCCATCAAGCCGATGAACTGCCCAGGCGGCATCCTGACCTACAAGCGCAAGCTGTGGAGCTACCGCGAGCTGCCCACCCGGATGGGCGAGCTTGGCCTGGTGCACCGGCACGAGAAAAGCGGCACCCTGCACGGGATGATGCGCGTGCGCTGTTTCACCCAGGACGACGCCCACCTGTACATGACACCCGAGCAGGTCAAGGAGGAAATCATCGGCGTATACCGCCTGGAGGCGCTGATGTACAAGACCTTCGGGTTCGACTACAAGGTGGAGTTGTCCACGATGCCGGAGAACCACATCGGCACCGAGGAAATGTGGGAAATCGCGACGAAGGGGCTGCAGGACGCGCTGGACGAAATCGGCGCGCCCTACCGGATCAACGAGGGGGACGGCGCCTTCTACGGCCCCAAGATTGACTTCCACCTGCGCGACAGCCTGGGGCGCACCTGGCAGTGCGGCACCATCCAGCTGGACATGAACCTGCCGGAGCGCTTCGACCTGACCTATACCGGGGCGGACGGGGAAAAGCACCGGCCGGTCATGATTCACCGCACCATCCTTGGCTCCATCGAGCGGTTCATGGGCATCCTGACGGAGCATTTCGGCGGCGCCTTCCCGCTGTGGCTGGCGCCCGTGCAGGCGCGCATCCTGACCATCACCGACCGCGCGGACGGCGCGGCCAAAGCCCTGCAGCAGGCGATGGAGAAGGCGGGGCTGCGGGTGGAAAGCGACCTGAGGAACGAGAAAATCGGCTTCAAGGTGCGCGAGGCGCAGATGATGAAAATCCCCTACATGCTCGTCATCGGCGACCGGGAAGCGGAGGAGGGCACGGTGTCCGTCCGCACGCGCAAGGGCGAGACCATCAACGGCGTCGGGCATGAAGCGCTGATCCGGGCGATGCAGAAGGAAATCGAGGACAAGGCGCTGGAGCGGGACGAAAGCCTGCTGTAAATGAAAAGAGTCACGCCCCCGCTGCATGCGAGGGCGTCGGGCTGTCAAAAAACCTTACTACTGACTATGATGCAGGGGGTTTCGGGGGGCGGCAGCCCACCGATTATCATCGTGTCGTCCGGCTCTGCCGGACGCGCGGGGCGTTTTCGCGAACAGC
>ENA-UOUL01005866-UOUL01005866.1-bioreactor-metagenome-genome-assembly--contig:-NODE-5866-length-10358-cov-2.962747_pt1 | contig 10358 bp, 9 predicted proteins | sample MGYA00249838_ERZ747220 | MGnify/ENA primary metagenome ERZ747220 (study PRJEB28778, sample SAMN05720191) | bioreactor metagenome | isolation source: Anaerobic biogas reactor | place: USA:Washington...
TAGCCGGCGGCACAACGTGCCTCTCTATATGGGCGAGTCAGGCGAGAACACCTACGCCTGGATCACCGACTTCCGCACCCTGTTGGAGTCTGAGGGCATCGGTTGGGCGTTCTGGACCTATAAGCGGCTCGACACCGATCGCTGCATCGCTTCGATCCGGCGCCCCGAAGGGTGGGACGCCTTGGCCGACTTCGCCGAGCACCCCCGATGTACCTACCAGGAGATTCGCGAGCAGCGCTTGCCACGCGATGTGGCCGCCGAGATGCTCGACAGTTTCCTCGAAAACGTCGCCTTTGGGGCGTGCAGGATCAACGGCGGGTATCTGAAAGCACTCGGGCTGCCCTAAGGCGCCAGACGTTTGCAGCTTGCAGGGACAGGTCGTAGCTTGACCTGGCCGGTCGCCACGCTCGGGGTTGTCCGTGAGCGCGTCGTCGTTATACTCAGATGCTATGGTGAGGCGACGATGGCGGTTACTTCTGAGCGTGCTGCTGCTGACCCTCGTGCTAGCGTGCGGGGGCGGGCCTCCGATCCCTACGGCAGCGCCACTGGCGACCGCCACCACGCCAGCTGGACCGGGGTCATCCCCGGTGCCAACGCTCTATCCGTCACCAACGCCACTGCCGCCGGACACGGGTTGGCAGCGCGTGCAGCCTGGGATGGAGATTCGGGGCCTCGACGTAGCGGCGGGGCAGACTACTGAGCGAGTCACCATCGTCCGTCTTGACCCGGATTCGGTACGCTTTGAAGTCCACTACGCCCTTCAAGCCGCATATCCGGTGAGTGTCTGGGCCGGTCAGACTGGCGCGCTTCTGGTCGCAAACGGCGGCTACTTCACGCCCGAGCTGGCGGTGACCGGACTGACCATCGCACAAGGGGAGCGCTTTGGCACACCTCTCCCCGATTACGCCGGCATGCTCGCGGTGACCTCCGACGATCGTGTGTCGGTGCGGTGGCTGCGCTCGTGGCCCTACGATCCCGGCGAGCCCCTGCGGGAAGCCATTCAGAGCTTTCCTGTGCTGGTCAAGCCGGGGGGCGTAATGGGATTTCCCGCCGATGCTGACGACGGGCGCCCCTCGCGGCGCACGGTGGTCGCGCAAGATCGCCAGGGGCGGATCCTGTTGCTGGTGGCGGCTCGGGGGTATCTGAGTCTGAACGAGTTGGCGGTCTGGCTAGCAGACTCGGACTTGGACATCGATGTAGCGCTCAATCTTGATGGTGGAACCTCGAGCGGCCTGTGGATGGCAGACGGGCCGCAGATCGACTCGCTTACCGCCGTGCCCGCAGTGGTTGCTGTTTTCGCGCGGTAGATCTCCAGGCTGTTGAGGCCCCGCAGACCGCAGCGCCCGGGGCGGGCGATCTTCAGACCTAGCGGTACCCTACGGGGTGTTCACAACTGTGATTGTCGTCAGATCGAGTGCGTCTCCCACCAACGTGTCAGCGCTGTCAATGGGCAGCCGATCGCCCGAGAACGCATACATACCTACGCGCAGCCGGAAGACACCCGCGTCCAGTTGCGGCGGGAGCCAGAGACCATAATGGTCGGCGATAGTCTCGCCCGGCACCCATCTATCGGTGGGTAGGAACCCGCCCTGCGGCTCAGTGTCGACCTGCGCGATGAGTGTGTCATCTGCATCGACAAGGTGCACAAAAACCTTGTATCGCTCAGGAGGAGGCTGCACGGCGGCCCATAGGAGGGTCAACGGCACGACGTCCCCGGGCCGAAGCGTTGGCTCTGCGAGGGCGTAGCCCAAGAGCCGGATCAAGTCGCACCCACCCAGACACACATCCAGATCGGCGTCGGGCCCGCCGGGGAGCGGCGCGGTCCCGTAGCGCGTCAGACGCACCGAGCTGATCCACGTATCATCGGCCTTAAAGGCACGTTGCGCCAGTGCGCGTTCGATCCAGCGGTCCGGATCGGATTCGAGGTCGCCCCAGAAGAGCACGAAGAGCCTTTCGTGCTGTTCCACGATTCCATCGACCCAAGCCTCAGCCTCCCCCTGGGTCGGGCGATACGGTGCCGGGTACACAGGCAGCATGTCACCGTGCTCCGACCGGTAGTAGTATGTGAAGACCTCCCACTGATTGGGCGCATTGAGCAAGATTGCATCACCGGGGCGACCTGCGGCCCGGATGGCGGCAGCGATCCCGCGATAGTCGTCGCGCCTGAGCGTGGGATCTGTGGACAGGGTCACTAGCGCGCGGACCTGTGCCGACAGCACAAGGCCCAGCAGAAGCACCACCAGTGCCCAGCGCAGCCAAGATCGCGTGGGGGCTTGAGGCTTTGAGGCGCGCAAAGCAGGTGACGTAGCGGCCAGTCGGTCGCTAATCCGTGGTTCTAGATATCCCAGCGGCACCGCAAGCAACACCGCGAGTGGCCCTATCGCCGCCGTGAGAAACTTCAGGTATGCAGGGCGGTAGATACCCGCTATGGCGATCACGACCGGCGGCATCGCCGCCATCAATAAGGCTGCCCACGTGACGAATTGCGCGGCCTGCGGCGTGCGCGGGCGCACTGATCTCCAGATCGCCCACAGGCCCAGGAGTCCCACGGCGATCAGGGGGATGGTCCCTCCTGTTTTGCCGGACTGGCCCACGCCATTGAGCATCGCGCGTGTCATAGCCTGCAGGCTTTCGCCGGTGTTGAGGTCTGGGGGTCGCCAGCCGGTCGCTCCCAGAGCGGTGGGCGCCCACGGCAGAAAGAGGACGCCGGCCAGAGCGTGCGCCCCAATCCAGGCCGCGACCGTTAGCCAGCGGCGTGGTCGGCGCGTCAGCCAACTGAGGGCGAACGCCATATTGAGACCTGCGAGCGGGAGCACGTACGTGTACTGAGTGTAGAGCCCGGCGGCAATGCACACGCCCAGGCCCAAGGTGGCAGAGAGCACCCAGGTGAGGTAGCGGCGATCATACCAGTGATCAGCCGGGGCTCGCCGGGTCAGGTAGACAAACTTGGTGGCAGCCCAGAGCGTCAGAGCCGACAGGAGCCCCAATTGGGCATACATCCGGGCCTCTTGACTGTAGTAGACAGCCAACGGATGTACGGCAACCAGGGCCGCGGCCCCCCATGCCGGCAGCCAACCGCCAGCTCGGCGCGCTAAAGCGGCGGCTACAGCCACCATGCCCACGCCACAGAGTGCGGAGAAGCTGCGTAGCGCGAATTCCGATTCTCCCACCCCGGCGCGCCAGGCGGCCAAGAGCAGGTAGTACCCCGGAGGATGGATATCGCCTGCCGCCCCCTCGATGATGAGCGGAACGGGCCGTTCCACAAGCCGTGCCGTATTGCCCTCATCGTTCCAGAAGGACTGGGCATCCAAGTGCCAGAAGCGCAGACCCGCGGCCAACAGCAACGTCAGGATCAGCGGCAGCCACGTGGTTGCACGTCTATGCGCGCCACGACTCACTTGCGTGCTGCTCACGGCTCTTCCGGCAAGGGGCGATCAGGGCTGGTGTACTGCAGGACTTGCCATATCTGTTCATCCGGGATACTCCCCCGTCGCAGAATTTCCGGCGGATCTGAGACGCAGTCGATAATGGTTGAGGGGATACCGTATGGCGTGCGTCCGCCGTCCAGAATCAGCGCCACGTCGTTGCCGAAGAGCTGGTTCGCCTCACTTGCGGTGATCGCTGGAGAGTAGCCGGAGCGGATCGCGCCGGTCGTGAGGAGGTATCCGCCAATGGCCGTCAGCAGGGGAATCAGGGCCGGGAAGTTGGGCACGCGGACGGCGATTGGGAAGGCCCTCAGGGCAGCCGGCAGATCTGGTGAAGGGGGTAGGATCAGGGTGAGCGATCCGGGCCAGAACCGCCGGGCCAGGCGTATGGCGGCGATATTGGGCCGCGTCAGCCGGCCCATATCGGGCCGGGAAGCCAGCAAAAAGGGAAGTGCTGGCTCGGGCTCACGCTCGCGGGCATCGTAGATCCGGCGGACTACGTCGGCGCCGGTGCTATCGGGGTGTGCCCCGCCAGGTAGGGCTGCGATTCCGTAGATGGTGTCTGTTGGCACCACGACCAACTCGCCCTCACCCAGCAGCGCTGCTGCCCGTTCGATGGCGCCGGGACTGCGGATGGAGATGATGGGCGCGGTCAGTTTGCTTCCTCCTGAGGGTCAATTCGCCGGCACTTCGGCCAGGCCAGGCTCCGGCAGTATGTAGCGGGCGAAGATCTCAGCCGCGCCATCTTCTTCGAGCGACGGCGCGATCCAATCGGCAACGGCTTTGAGGGCGGGGACGCCGTTGCCCATAGCGATCCCCACGCCGGCCCACAGTACCATCGAGATATCGTTCTGTTGATCGCCGGCTGCCAGCACTGCGTGGCGTGGGAGCCCGTAGTAGTCGGCCAGCCACGCCAGCGCGCGCCCCTTGGTGACGTGCTGGGGAACGATCTCGATGAAGCGAGCATGGGACTGAACGACCTCGGCCTCCGATCCGAAGGCGCTCGTTAGCAGACGCTCCATTCCGGGAATCTCGTCCGGGTCGGCCACGAACAGCACTTTATCCGGCGTGTGGTTTTCGAGCACCGACACTAACTCCGGCTCCACGCTTGGTGCAGGCCCCAGAAGCTGCTCGTAGAAGCGCTGGGGATGGCGCATCGCGTCGATGTAGAGCTCACCATCCGCATACAGAATGGTGTGCCATCCCTGGGCCTTGCCCATCGCAATCGAGGCGCGGGCCAGGGACGTTGGGAGTGCGTCCCGGTGCAGTACAGGCGTCTCCAACCCCTGAATCCAACCACCCTGGTAGCAGATCAGAGGTGCCCGAATGCCCAGGGCCTCGGCAAACGGTCGAGTCGCGGAGAACATTCGACCGGTGGCCAATGTGATGGTCACACCATATTCCAGCGCGCGCGCGATGGCGGCCCTGACACGCGGGCGAACCTGCAACTTGCTGTCAACTAGGGTGCCATCCAGGTCGAAAGCTGCCAGCTGAATCAAATTAGCTCTGCATCAACAGGATGGAGACCACCCCTGCCCAGAGGCTGCCCAATGCAGCCAGCAGGCCGCTCCACAGGAAGTATGAGACCGGTCGCTCGCGGGAGTAGAAGAAGAGCCCCAGCCCACCATTGAGCAGCACGAAGATCGTGCCCAGGAGGGCAAAGTAGAAGATACGCGCTGCGCGGGTGATCAGCAGAGGCTCCCCGCCCGGCGAGAATCGGAGCGCAATCTCGGCGGGAAGATAGGGATAGCGCCAGCAGAGCAAGCCCACCAGCAAAACCAGGAGCATCACACTACCTGTGAGCATACCCAAAGCCCACCGGTCGCGCCAGATTGGCCAGTCCAAGAACCCTGGATGCGACGAGCGCTGATCAACCTCCTGCGTGGGACCCATCTCCAGCCGCTCGCGCAGCGCCACAAGGAACTCTTCCAGGTCGGCTGGCGAGACGCCATACGCCAGCGCGTCGGTGCGCACAATCGCTTGCGACCGGGGCGCGCGAGTCCCATAGAAGAGGATGGGGTCCACACCCGCGCCACGTCCGATCGCTACGCCGTAGCCTGGCCAGCGGAGGCTGGGACGGACGCGCAGGTCTTCGAGCTTCGTGCCGGAGATGACTTCACGAACAGACCCCATAGGGATCTGGTGTACCACTGGTCCCCAATGGATGGTTAGGGCGTTGCGGTCCAACTCGTAACTCGCGTTGATCAGCCCCCAGAGCTGGTAGAGGACACGAATGGCGAGGCCGAGCGTCAGGCATGCGCCTAGACCTATCAGGAAGACGCGGATCGAGATAGGCGTAACCACGGCCAGAACGATCAGGCCTACCGTCGCGGCGATCAAGATCACGGCCAGTGCCAGGCCGACGATCCAGCCGGTGCGTATCTCTACGCGCCAAGTGTTCTCCACGTCAGGACCTCCCGAAACGGCGCTGACGCGTTGCGTTTGGGGGCATCACAGTTCCTGCCTCGATTCCAGCGCCCGCGACAAGGTGACGGCGTCGGCGTACTCCAGGTCGCCCCCCACTGGCAGGCCACGACCGAGGCGCGTGATGCGGACACCCAACGGCTTCAAGCGCTGAACCAGGTAGGCCGCGGTGTAATCTCCCTCGCTGGTAGGGTTCGTCGCGAGGATGATCTCGTTAATCTGGGCTTCTCGAACACGCTTCTCCAACTCGGCAATGCGGAGGTCTTCTGCGAAAATCCCCTCGAGGGGCGATAGCGCTCCGTGCAAGACATGGTAGACGCCGCGGTAGTTCTCAGTTCGCTCGAGCGACAACAGGTCCATAGGCTCTTCAATCACGCAGACGAGGCCCTGATCACGCATTGGATCGGAGCAGATTGGGCAGGGATCGGCTTCAGTCACGTTGTAGCATATCGAGCAGAAGCGCGTGTTGGTCACGAGTCCCTGAAGCGCCTCTGCAAGGCTAAGCGCCAGCTCGGACTTGCCACGCAAGAGGAAGAAAGCGAGACGCGATGCTGTCTTGGGGCCAATGCCCGGCAGCTTGGCGAACGCCTCGATCAGTTGAGTTACTGAAGGGGGAACCGCTGAACTAGACATGCGTTGGAATCCGCATAGGGAGCGTTGGCGAACTACAGACCTGGAATCCCGAGGCCACCGGTCACGGAAGCCATACGATCCGCAACCATCGCCTGGGCTTTCTGAATGCCTTCGTTGACCGCTGCGAGCACCAAGTCCTGAAGCATCTCGACATCGTCAGGGTCGACGACCTCGGGGTTGATCTCGATATGCTGGACCTCCAGTGCCCCATTGATCGCCAACGTGATCATACCCCCACCGGAGGAGACCTCGATGACCTCGCGGTTGGCCTCTTCCTGGATGGCAGCAATTTCGGTCTGCATCTTCTGGACCTGGCGCATCAGGTCGTTAGGGTTCATCTGCATTCTGCCGTAGCCACTCTTACGGTGAGCCATAGGTTCTCCTTGAATGATAGGTTCTTAGCATCTTTTCTGGTCTCCAAGCCCGGTCTGCAAGGGCATGGTGACTCCGGAGGAAGACTCCTAATGGATCCGCGCGCGGTTGTCAGCTGTTGACTCGCGGCACGGCGCCCAGCTCTTCCTGTGCGCGCCGGATAAGGTCGTCCTCTTCGACAGGGACTGCCGGCGCGGGTTTCTTTCGCGATGGTGCGGGCTTTGCCGGTGCGGGTCTGCCCGCGACTTCGCCGGTCGGCGCGTGTGCTTGCCAGTCTTCCTCGAGAACACATCGAACGCTGAAAGGACCGCTAATGTGGCGCGACAGCGTGTCTTCCAATCGCCGCAGATTCCCCTGCTCGGCGACTTTGCTGCAGTGAAACGTGTGCTGGAAGACCAAGACCAGCCTGCCTTCGCGGTCCTGGCCGGCCACCCTTGCGTCGCGGAGGAGCGCGCCGAGATTCACCGGCTGTACCTGTTTGATGATCTCCTGCCAGTTGTTCTTCACGACATCCACTTGGTCCGGGTCCAGCTCTTTCTCTGAGGCCGGTGCTGTGGCCTCTGCGGACGCCGGTGTCAAAGGCTCCTCGAAGGGGGCCTCAGAGGCTTCGGAAACGTGGGGTGGTGAGCTATGCAGCGTCGAAGCAAGTGCCGGCGCAGGTGCTGCTTTTCGCCGGGGTGCGTCTCCGGCGGCATTTTTGGGCTCTTCTCTGGCTACCGGTTGCTGGGTCGCCGGCTGCGGTGCGGTCGGCGCTGATTCGGGGGAGGGGGCATGGTGTTGTGGAGGGGCGGTGGGCAGCAACGATGCCTCGACAAAGGCCAACTCCAGGGGAAGCTGTGGCTGCCACCCGGTGCGCTGTTTGGCCGCCACTTCACTGAAGCGGCGGATGGCCTCGACCAGCCGCTCGGGCTCAGCTTTGCGCGCCATCTCGGCAAAGATGGGACGTTCCTCGGCGGTCGGATCGGCCCAGGCATGGCCTGCACCGAACCGCATCAACAGCAAGCCGCGCATGGAGTCCGCGATCTGCCTCGATAGCTGGCGAGGGTCCGCGCCGCTATCGATGGCGCGATTGATGACTTGAAGGCCTTCGGTCAGGTCTCGATCGACCCACGCACTCAACAGCGACCGGACGACTTCGCGGCGCTCAGCGCCAAGCATCAGCCGCACGTAGTCCGCCGTAACTGTGCCTCCGGCGGCCATCTGATCGAGGAGGCTGATGGCATCACGCATACTGCCGGTAGCAGTGCGGGCAATCAAGTCCAATGCCTCTGGTTCAGCCTCAACCCCTTCGGCTACAGCGAGTTGCTCTAGCCGGCCAACCAGTGCGTCCAAGGGGATACGTCTGAACTCAAAGCGTTGGCAGCGCGACAGAATCGTTTCTGGGATCTTGTGAACTTCCGTCGTTGCGAGGACGAAGATGACGTGCTCGGGCGGCTCCTCCAGTGTCTTCAGCAGGGCGTTGAACGCCTGCGTGGAAAGCATGTGTACCTCGTCCACGACGTAGACTTTGTAGGTCGCCAGAGCGGGCCGGAAACCGACCTTTTCCAGCAGATCGCGGATGTTGTCGACCCCTGTGTTGGAGGCCGCGTCGATTTCGGTAAGGTCCATCAGCCGCCCCTCGGTGACTGCATTGCAGATCTCACAGTGGTTACAGGGGCGTTGCTCCGCTGGCGAGAGGCAGTTGACAGCCTTGGCGATGAGACGAGCGGTCGTGGTTTTCCCGGTACCGCGGGGGCCGGCAAGAAGGTACGCGTGGTGGATGTGCCCGGACCGCAGGGCATTACGCAGGGTCTTGACAATGTGTTCCTGGCCGACGACGTCGTCAAACGTCTGTGGTCGCCATTTGCGGTATAGCGCTTGCCCCATCGCAGCCTCCCATGATCAAGGCTAGTCTATCACGGATGCTTGGTGAGGCAAGCACCTTTCCGCACGGCGGTGGAGCAGCGAGAACCTGAGGTGTCCCAAAAAAAACGCCGGGGGCGTCCCATACCCCCGGCTTGATCAGAAGGAGGAGAATCTCTGTCTACGGCCCCCGACTCCGTACACTCTAAATATACCGTTTTATTACCTTATCTACTTGACGCCAATCTGACGCTTCCCTTACGCGAGGCTATTGTTCGCACTTTTGGCGCGCAGCTGGCCGCAACCGGCCTGGATATCCGAACCGCGCCGTAGTCGCAGTGTATAGGGGATGTGCCGGCGATCCAGTATCTGGGTGAACGCCTCGATGCGGTCGGCTGGGGAAGGGCGACCCGCATAGCCTGCAGTTGGATTGAGGGCGATAAGATTCACCTGTGCCAACATCCCTGTCACTCTGGCGGCCAGGGCCGTGGCCTGATCGGGCGTATCGTTGATGCCATCGATCAGCACCCACTCGAAGGTCACCCTACGATTGGTCTTCTCGATGTAATCCTGCACGGCGCCGAAGAGCGCATCGATGCCGTAACGCCGGTTCACAGGCATGAGTTGGTTGCGAAGTTCATCAGTCGCCGCGTGGAGCGATACTGCCAAGTTGACCTGAAGCTCTTCCCCGGCAAAGCGCCTTATGCCGGGCACGATACCGGCCGTGCTCAACGTGATACGTCGTTGCCCTATCTGGAGCCCCTGCGGATGAATCAGCCGCTTTAGCGCCGCCAGGGTGTTGTCGTAGTTGAGGAAGGGCTCGCCCATTCCCATCAGAACCACGTTTGTCAGGTGCTGGCCTTGGGCGCGCAGTTCACGCTCCAGGTGCAACACTTGGGCCACGATTTCGCCGCTGGTCAGGCTACGGCGAAGTCCCATCTGGCCCGTAGCGCAGAACTCGCAGCCCACAGCGCAGCCCACCTGGGTAGAGATGCAGGCACTGCGCCGGTCGATATAGCGCATCAGCACGACCTCGACGCGCTCTCCATCCGCCATCTCCAGGAGGTCCTTGCGGGTCTCTCCGTCGATGGATTCCTCGACCGTGACAACCGGCGGGACGTAGAGCACCGTCTGCGCTTCCAGCTTGGCGCGCAGAGACTTCGAGAGCGAGGTCATCTGTGCGAATTCGGTCGCCAGATGACGATATAGCCATGTCCAGATCTGGTCGGCACGGTAGCGGGGCTCGCCCCAGTCGCGCAGCAGTGCCTCCAGTCCACCAAGATCCAGATCGTACAGATTGGGTTTCTGGTTAGCCATTGTGAGGGTCTTCCTTCTTGATTGCGGATCGGTACCAAGCCTCAGTCAGAGATGGCAAGTCGTTGAAGACGATGGTGGGGCGGATGGGTGAACCGTGCAGCTCGTCGGCAGTCGACACACCGGTGAGCACCAGCGCCGTAGGGTTGCCAAGACGAATGCCGCCCAGGATATCGGTATCGAGCCGGTCGCCTATGACAAGCGTGCTCTCCGGGGGTGTGCCCATGCGCGCCATTGCCTGCTGGTAGAGCAAGGCTGCGGGTTTGCCCGCGACGATCGGGGTTACGCCCGTGGCCGCGGTCAACGCAGCGGTCTGCGCGCCGTTACCAGGTGCCAGTGTGGCCTCCA
>ENA-UOUL01005868-UOUL01005868.1-bioreactor-metagenome-genome-assembly--contig:-NODE-5868-length-10356-cov-20.024516_pt1 | contig 10356 bp, 8 predicted proteins | sample MGYA00249838_ERZ747220 | MGnify/ENA primary metagenome ERZ747220 (study PRJEB28778, sample SAMN05720191) | bioreactor metagenome | isolation source: Anaerobic biogas reactor | place: USA:Washington...
ACCGCCGTATACCGAACGGTACGTACGGTGGTGTGGGAGGTCGGCTACTCAAATAATGGGTAGCCTCCTACCCGATTGTATATACTGGTTACACGTGAATCTTTTCTATAATGGCGGGACTCTGGTTTATTTATTGCGGATATATTTAAGAGTTATGTGGGGGCGGCTGGATTTACGCGATTGGATTTCAAACTCTTTGAGGGACGAAATAAGTGGAGTGAGCTTGGCATGTCCATAGTTTCGAGTGTCAAAGTCTGGGTAACGTTTATTCAATCTTTTGCCCACTTCGCCTAAAAATGCCCAGCCATCATCATCGGATGTTTCCGTGACGATCACCTTGATGGTCTCGATCAGTTCACTAACACTGGCCATCCCATCTTGGGCGGGTTTCGGCTCTTCTGTTTTGGTATCACTGGGGGTGGGAGAGGCAGTTGGAGCCGCCAGGACTTCTAAATATTTGAATTTTTCACAGGCTGATATAAAGGGAGTGGGCGTCTTTTTCTCTCCCATACCTATAACATACATACCGGCCTCACGCAGGCGAGCAGCCAAGCGGGTGAAGTCACTGTCACTGGAAACAATACAAAAGCCGTCGACATTATCGGAATAGAGAATGTCCATAGCATCGATGATCAAAGCTGAGTCAGTCGAATTTTTGCCAGTCGTATAGCTGTATTGCTGAATGGGTGTGATGGAATAATTGAGCAGTACCTTTTTCCAGGAGGATAACTGCGGTGTGGTCCAATCGCCATAAATCCTCTTATAAGTAGGCGTACCATGGTTGGATATTTCATCAAAGATGTACTTGACATACTTTTCCGAGACATTATCGGCATCAATTAAGACCGCTATTTTCCTATCGATTTCCATAAGCTTTCTCCTCATATTTGAACGTCATAACAATTCTAATGTACCCGGTTTTAAACGTCAATGCGACTCCCTAACCGGGGGTATGTACATATGATCATCATCATTATACTGCTTCTTATGCCCACTTCTGTTAACATGATAGCATAGTGTGGCAGGGAGGTGTTTGCTGTTGCAGGAAAGAGAGTTGTTCCAGGGATTGATCAAGGCGGGCGGGATCATTCTGCTGGTTAAGGGCATATATCTACATAGCTTGTGGGGTATTGACACTTTGGTCTATCAAGCCTATCGATCGCCAGATGTGCTAATTCCGTCCGCGTTTATAATCATGGGGATATTGTTGCTGGTAGGCTCAACTGCCATTATGCGATTTGCTTATATTGATAATTACGGCATATTCTCTTGGTCGTCAATTGTGCAGATGGGAGTTAAGTTGTTAGGTGTGTGGCTGATCTATCGTCAGTTAATTGTGCTGGTCAGTATAGTGGATTACTGGAAGATGAATTGGTTGGTACCTGAGATGACCAGATCTATCGGGGGAGGATACTGGGTGATTCAGCTGGTGATCGCTATGGTAGCACTGGTGCTGGGACTGGTATTCATACGCTACCGACCAGATCTTAAGAGTAACCGGGAAGGGGTGCAATAATATGTTGCAGGAAAGAGATGTGTTCAAGGAAATAATGAGGTTGCTGGGCCTGGCTTTTCTGGTATACGGCCTGTTGACCTTCCTGCAATCGGCCACGGCTTTACTATATACTCCTCTTCAGAATCATTTCCCCTGGCTACAATTGATCCAGCCATTGGTTTACGCCTTGACCGGCCTGATATTTCTAAAGTGTCCTGTTTCTATAGCTTATTTTGCCTATCCCCGAGAGCAATCAGTAGACTGGAGCCACAAAAACATCCTGAAAATGGGTATTAAACTAGCGGGGATATGGTTGATCCTGACCCATTTAGGTACATTTCTGCGGCACCTGAACTATTACTTAGAGCAGGTTCCCATCTTGGGACACTATCAAGTCTTGACACACAGTTTATGGCCGGCTGTTGCTATCTATATCGTTATTATAATAATAGGAATGGTTATGCTGCGTTACCAACCCCGGGAAACAGGAGAGGAATACCGGACGATATCGCTATTTCAAAAATGAATGGATGGCCCAAATCTTGCTGGATATCATTTCTGGTGAAAAGGAGCCTCGGGAAAGAGAGGATGCCCAACGGTTTTTGGAATATGTTTGTCACATGAATCAGATAGATAAGGATAAACTGCCTAAACCTAATGGTGCTCTGATGCAACGCTCCCCCGGTGGGGTGTAATTTGCCCTAATAAATATGTTAGAATTAGCCTATATCGCAATTCACAGTAAAAGGAGTCGTTTATTATGGGTTGGAGTATTACACAGTTTAGAGGCGAGGAAATAATTGAAATAGCACTGCAGATGGAAGAATCGGGGAAGTTGTTTTATGAAAAGGCATCCCAGGTTGTTGCAGATGCCCGCTTGCAAGAAGTATTGATCTTCCTTGCCCAAGAGGAAGATAAACATATTCAGGATTTTACCAAGCTGGGAGAGAAGCTCCATTACCATTTCCTTCCCGGAGAATCCTATGCCGGAGAATATGAAGATTATGTCAGGTCCTTGGTAAACAGCCATATTTTTAATGTCAACCAGGTAGAAGATCTGGTAAAAGAGGCCAAAAGTGATAAAGACATTCTTCAGTTAGCACTTAGTTTCGAAAAGGATTCCATCATCCTATTCCAGGAGTTCAAAAACATGGGCAACCAAGCCGCTCAAGAGATCATAGAGGAATTGATTAACGAAGAAAGAGGGCATATCAAGAAAATAGGCACCATGTTAAGAGATATGTAAGGACAATAGGTCGTGTAGCCGGTTAAGATCGAGAATCTTAACCGGCTTTACTTATTTCATACATGAGAAAATTATTACAAAATAATTGTGTAAGTGATTTAGGACTTTCAAACGTCATTTTATAGGGCTAAAGGACGAAAAACTTCTAAATCTGCGCTTTGCCATTCTAATTTAGACGTGCAACAATAATTGGTAATAATAGCAATTATCTGCCTTATGAATATATGAACGCTTGCACTAGCTTCCCCGTAGGTGATCCTTTGAGTTCGTCCGTTATTGAGATTTTGAATTTAAAGTCCTTTAGTACCTTCATATGAAATGATAATTCATGGGACTTTTCTCATGGCTACTAAAGATAGCGAGCCGGACTAGACATATTGGGCGAAAAACCAAAGAGATCATAGCAGGTGGTCGAAAACCGGAATCCTCTGTCAAACCCGGCTAGAAATATTTGCCATAACATGGAATATTCGTGGCAGGTCATATATGGGGAGAAGGTGAGAGAAGTGAGCAAGACTTTTGGGCAGATAAGTAATATCACGGCTATGGCGACAAGCGTGTCTAATTGTGTGGAACAGTATCCGAATAGGGATGTGGAAGAATTATTAGGCATTTTGCGTATGAGCCGCCGCCCGTTTTATGAATACTTGTTAGGTTTAAGTGACCAATCCTCTGTATGTGAGGACGGAGTGTTCAAAGTAATGGACGGCAACAAGAGGCTTACCGTGGAAGCAGTTGAACAATACTTGACTGCCAGCCGTGGAGACAACAGGCCCAAACGATCAGAAAGAATTCTCTATCTTTACAATCTCTTGCACCGTAACCTTCCTCATGGGGGAGTTTCTTTTGATGAGATTCTCAAGCAATATCTCACCTTGTTGAAACACAGCACCAGCGACCTTCCCAAAGTAGACTCCATCAGGCGTATGATTTATCGGGACATAGACGAGCTCGAAAAAATCGGCATCATCGTAGACCGACCGGCTACCGGCAGCAGCAAATACTCTCTAAGAGATAAGTACTTGCCTAAGCTTCCTTTTGAACAGGCTTCCTCCTTATATGTCAGCATGCTGCTTTTCGAAGATACCATTCTGGATCAAATGAGCAACTCAGCTAAAAAAGAATTTGAAAAGGCCTTCTTTATAAATTCACCCGAGGAGGCAGCCAAAATAAATGATCGCATTCATGTAGTGGGAGATACCCTGGTTAGTCCGAAAGAAATGGGAAATAAGTTTACCAAGCTGGTTACGGCGGTCATAAATAGTTATCAAATCGAGATCACCTATTTCAAACTGGAAGGAGAGATTTCTCAGCGGATCATAAAGCCGTTGGGACTGGTTTTCAAACGTGGTGTCTGGTATGTAGTGGCTGAGGATCCAAATAAGGAAGAATATCGGACATTCCGAGTCGATCAGATCTTACAAGCGTCTTTAACAAATATAATGTTCGAATATCCAGAGGGTTTTTACCTAGCTGAACATATTGGCAGCAGCTGGGGAGTCTTTACCAATGATGAGGTGCAAAAGGTCAGATTGAAGTTTTCCTCAGCGGTAGCTACCCGGGTAAAAAGCCTTCGTTACCATCGCAGCCAGGAAGTGATCCGGGAACTGGAGGATGGCTCGGTTATTATAGGCTTAGAAGTCTGCGGCCTTATTGAACTAAGGGGCTGGCTCCTGCAGTGGGGTCCCCAAGTTGAGGTTCTGGAACCGGAGAGTCTTCGTCAGGAGATGTTAAACACCGTCCAGGAGATAGAAGAATTGTATCAAGTTTGATAGGTTTACCACGATTTACGTGACAATCCAAGAAAGTGGGCACCAACCAGTTCCGCTCAACATCTTAGTACAAAGATCCTTAACGGGATTAGCTTTTAGCCATCTGTTCAAAACTTGCATATAAAACTAGAATTTTGAAACATATGGTTAAGACTTGTTAAAATATCGATATAAAGGCTAAGAACCAAGATATATGGAAATTGTTATATTATATACAATATGTAACAATATTTGGCAACTGGTTATGAATCAGTAGATTGCTTAGAGATTTGTGCTAGCTTCCATTGTAAGTAATCTTTAAGTTCGTTCAAGATCTCGGTTTTTGTTTCTGCACTTAGATTGGAGGTGTCTAATAGCCTCTGAAAGTCCTGGGCCAATTGAACGGTGGGGCTAGAATTGATTCTTGGGGCTTCATTACCTAATAAATAATCAGTACTCACATGAAAAAAGGCAGCCAGTTTTAGCAGTATATCGTAATTCGGGTCAAATGCCGCTCTCATAATTAGATACAGCCGAGCGAGATATACCTAGCCTTTGAGCCAATTCAGACTGACTCAGGTTAGCTTGTAATCTTAGAGTTTTCAAGACCTTGCCACTATTCATGTATTTAAGTATAACAGAATATTTTTTGGTGTGACATATTAATGTCACACAGACATGCTAGGGTTAAATTAGAATAGGAGGGAGGTCTTTCCTTTTGAAGATAGAACTGGATACATATGATTTCGACATTATATTGGCCTGTTTTTGGCTTAATGAGGATGGCAAGTGGGAAGGAACTATAAAAAGGGACCTGGATAATAACACCAATGCTAAGATAATTGTGTCTGACAAGATCACACTCGTGATTCGTCAACCAGGTGAATCCAACTAACTGACTTTTGTCTTTTCAAAAATAAGAGGGTTCTTTTTTTTAGCCGCTAATGACACATTTTGTGGCACGTTGAACCTGCCAGATACTTAGTGTGTCGCAAATGGGGGTGAGGCGAGATATTGGCAGTTATTATTGTTGAAAAAAGGGAAAAGGGGGAAGATCTTTGAAAAAGCGCAAAGTTGTAGGGATTTTAACGTTATTGTTTTTTATGTTAGCCTGTTGTAACCCTATAGGGCTAGCAAGTCCCATGAGTGACATCGCCGGACACTGGGCCGAAGCTTCCATTGTGAAAATGGTAGACCAAGGCATAATCAGCGGCTATCCAGATGGGACATTCAAGCCAGAAGGGAAAATTACCCGGGCTGAATTTGCCTCTTTATTAGTGAGAGGATTCCAACTGCCCATCGGAGGCAGTAAAGTGTTTAGCGACACGGCTAACCACTGGGCTAAAGACTTTATTGCCGCCGCTTATTCCCAAGGAATTATCAGCGGCTATAGTGAGTACGAATTTGGGCCCGATGATCCCATTACCCGGGAACAAATGGCAGTAATGATTGTCAAAGCCGCTAGGCCCGATGCTGATGTAGAAGGCAAGACCTTTGCAGATAATAACAGCATCGCGGACTGGGCCCGCCAGGCCGTAATCATAGCCACTGGCAACAACATTATTAGTGGTTACCCCGATAACACTTTCCGGCCTAAAGGCAATACTACCCGAGCAGAAGCAGCGGTAGTCCTCAACCAAACCCTATCCTTAAAGACTCCAGTAGATGAAACACCAATACTACCAGAAGAAGATTTTAGTTTCATAGATGAGGCTGGTACCTATGGACCAGCTGCCGGGACTAAGACGGTAGAAGGAAGCGTAACCGTAGAGTCACCCGATGTAACCCTGCGCAACTTAATTATCTCGGGTGATCTAATCATTGCCGAAGAAGTAGGCGACGGCGATGTTGCCCTTGACAATGTCACCGTCAAAGGCAAGACTTATATCCGCGGCGGCGGGAAGGACAGTATCCACATCAATGGTGGCCAATACAATGAGATAATCATTGAACAAACCGCTACCGGTGCCGTGCGGATTGTGGCAACTGATAGTACAGGCCTAAAGGTTGTTATTTCCGAGAAAGCAGATGGTGAAAGGATCATCCTGGAAGGTAACTTCAAAAATGTTACCGTTAAAGCAGAAAATGTGGATATAGCAACTCAGGGAGAAACATCCATCGATGATTTCAAAGTGGAGAGCGGACTGGATGATGTAAAGATCGAGTTCTCCAAAGACACCGTCGTCAATGAGATCAACCTGAATTCCACAGTCGATGTCAAAGGTGAGGGCACAATCAAAGAAGCCAGTGGCAGCAAAGCCAAAGAATCCAGCTTTGCAACTGAGCCCGGTAGAGTAACTGCTCCCCCCGCCGGAGGCGGTGGTGGGGGAAGTTCTTCCACTGCGGTAAGTGCTATTAGTGTGGATAAAGAAGCAACAACACTACCAGTAGGAACATCAGAAACATTAGTAGTAACATTTGATCCGACTAATGCAACCAATAAAAATGTTACTTGGTCATCAAGTGATGAAGGTGTAGCAACAGTTGCTGATGGTGTTGTTACTGCTGTAACTGAAGGAACAGCAACAATTACGGCAACATCTAATAATGGTAAAACAGCAACAACAACGGTTACAGTAGTGCATGAAGACACAGTTGCTATGATTGGTACTACGCAATACGATAGTTTACGAGAAGCAGTTAATGTTGCAAATGACTCTAAAGCCGAGGTTATCATGATTGCTGATGTGACTATTGCGGGTGGAAGTGGTGGATATGGTGTCGCAGGACTTGTCCTTAATGGTGCTATCATTAACGGTAATGGCAACACACTGACCGTCACTGGTGCGAACAATACTTGGAACTGCGCGATCTATACCACCGGGGGTACTATTAAAAACCTGACCGTTGGCGGTGCATTCCGTGGTATTTTCACCGCTGGATGTTCCGAGGATATTATCATTGATAATGTTGTGCTTGACAATGTCTGCTATACCTTCAGTTCCGATGGCTCCAACCCAGATTACTCCGTAATAGTTACAAACTCTACTCTAAATGGTTGGACTAGCTTCACTAGCGGCTATAAGTCTGTAAGCTTTAACGACTGTATCTTCGGTAAAGGTACCGGTGCTTATCAGTATGCTTATATGCGTCCTTACTCTGACACGGCATTCAGTAATTGTGTATTCAGCGAAGGGTATGAGCTTGACGCTCGTCAGACCGATGACATTACACTTTACAACTGTACTGTTGGAGGTGTTAAACTTACTCAGGATAATTTGACCACCCTGCTGGGTGCAAATGCAGCAAAAGCTAAAGTTCTTACCATCGAAGATGACGTGTACTATTATGGTACCACTCTTTATGGTCTGACTAATGAATTTACTGGTACTACCCTGACTGTTAGAGAAGGTACTACAGTGATTGGGGCTGGTGCGCTACAGGACAATAGCACGATTGAAGAAGTTGTGCTGCCCGATGGTCTTATTACAATTGAAGCTAATGCATTCAAACGCTGCACCAATCTTGAAACTATCAATCTGCCAAACTCTTTGACAAGTATTGGCGACCAGGCTTTCCAGCAGTGCAGCGGTTTGACCAGTGTTGTTATTCCGAATAGTGTTACGGCTATCGGCAATGATGCATACAAGGTTTGTAGGAGTGTGACTGAACTGGTTATTCCTGAAGGTGTAACAACAATTGGTATCGGAGCTTTCAGAGAACTTGCAATTACTGAAGTTACTATTCCTTCTACCGTCACATCTCTTGGATCTTTCGCCTTTAGAGACTGTAAGCAGCTACGTAATGTGTACTTCAACTGCAAATCTGCCCCTGAGATTACTACTACTGGCAGCGCGAATGGCCAGGTTTTCAGAGTCATGGATGGATCTGGAAATGTAGTAATTAAGATCACAAATGAGGATGTTTATAATACCGTTACAGCAGTGAGCTATGCATTCCGTGGATGCTATATTGATGACAGCCATCATGTGTCCTGTGTATATACCGAGCAGGTCGTTGAGGGTGTTTTATTGACTGGTACCAAGACTTATGAAATTATAAGTAAGGCTGGCTTGATGAACCTAGACACTGTTCTTGCTGGTGCTGACCTTGGCGAGGGTAAAGCCGCAACCATTAATCTGGCAGTCGATGTCGACTTGACCGGCGAGACTTGGACACCCATCAGCCGCATGTGGTTTACCTTTAACGGAAACGGTCACACCATTTCTAACCTGACCACAGAATCCACCCGTAAGGCGGGATTATTTGGTTACGCTGGTGCAGTCACCGTTAATGACCTGACTCTGGAGAATGTGACAGTTACAGGTTCTCAAGCCGGTGCTTTTGCGGGTGCAGGCGAAGGCTTTACTGCGAACAACTGTTTCCTCAAGGGCACGAACACCGTAAACTTCACCCCTACAGAGGAAACATGGAACGGCATTGGAGCTATCACCGGCGTCCTGCTAAACGGCACTGTCAACGTTACTATTGACAAGGACGCCACTGTTACGCTGAACCGCGGCGACATGACCACCGCAGAGGGATGCGTCTATGTGGACGATCTAACCGGGCATATTACGACCAACAAAGGAACTGTGACTGTGGAGGAAAATGGGACGGTTGTCGCAACGGGTTCGTATCCTTATTCAGCAGCCGAGGATACTGTGGAAACCCAGCAGGATGTAGCAGAAGCAGTAGAAGCCTTGGAAGCAGCAGTTTCAACCTTCAATGACGCTAAGCAAGAAGTGATAGATGAGGAAGAAATTGGAGTGCCAGGAGAAGGTGAAGAATCAGTACAAGCTGAAGAACCAGCAGAAGATGAAAAATCGGTAGAAGATGAAGAAGCAGTAGAAGGCGAAGAACAAGAAGAATAGAACTGGGAACGGCTTTCTGCTCTATATTGTGACCCAATTTGTCATTAAGGCACGAGAAAAACAAAGCCCCGTGGGAAAAGCAATCAATAAAGCTCTCTCACGGGGCTTTTTTATCCCCCAGCAACCCTTAGGAGCCATCAAGCTCTTAAGGGGCTGGGGGTTTCTTTATTGGTGGGAGAGAAGTTCTTGGGCTATCCAGCGGTTAGGTGCTCGCTCTGCCTTTCAGTGCGAACGTGGGCGGTCACAGGGGCATAGCTGAAAACTTGTCCAAGTGGAAATGCCAGTGGCAAAGGATGGTGGGTATTGGCATCTTAAGGGGCTGGGGGTTTCTTTTTTTGGAGGGGTGGGAGAGAGATTCTAGGGTCAGATAGTGGAGAGGTTGTTTACTTTGCCTTCCAGTGCAAACGTGGGCGGTCACGGGGGTTTGGCCTTAAACTTGTCTGCCGGAAATACCGAAGGCAAAGGATGATGGGTATTGGCATCTTAAGGGGCTGGGGGTTACTTATTTTGTGGATTTGCACCCTATCTTTTACCTAGCTGGAACCGGTAGTCGGATGGAGGCTACAATAAAAGTGTAAATCAACAGCGATCCAGAGACGCAAGCTAGATCTATGTTCGTACCGTCTTTGATACAATGCAAATAAGCGGTTCCTGCGCTATTGCCGGTTGGCAAATGGGCGGAAACCGCTTGATATAAGGACTTCCTGCGGTCAAGGACTGACAGCGGAAGCCACTTCTTCCGTTTATAGATTATGCTATTTAAGATATTATGCCTTGCCGTCGCCTCCATTATCATAGTCTTTACACCCCCTCTTGTTAGGCAACCGAGGAAAGGGAAACCGCGGGGACGGTTCTTGCGGTTTACAATTGCCCGACCGGCGTGAGGGGAGTCCCCTGTTTTAGATAGGGCATAGGTTGCCAAAATAGCGCTTTTCAGCGGTATCTGACTGTGCCCCTGTATCCTTGTGGTATCTAAAGCCAGGGGATCTTATCGGTGTGGTCGCCTCTTAAAATGGGCAGCAGTTGTGATTGCAGTGGTTCGGGGACATC
>ENA-UOUL01005873-UOUL01005873.1-bioreactor-metagenome-genome-assembly--contig:-NODE-5873-length-10344-cov-5.808026_pt1 | contig 10344 bp, 9 predicted proteins | sample MGYA00249838_ERZ747220 | MGnify/ENA primary metagenome ERZ747220 (study PRJEB28778, sample SAMN05720191) | bioreactor metagenome | isolation source: Anaerobic biogas reactor | place: USA:Washington...
TTTTAGCCCGTTTGAATTTCATTACGCCGTTGACAGCCGGTATTATTTTGTGCTATAAATAGAAATCATTTCTATTTACGTTGATGCGAAAGGAATTTCGTTTTTACCGATAATTATCGGTTGCCCGGAGTTTTTGCGGAGGTTCGCGAGCAAAGCATAATGGAAAAATATCTGGCGGTATTAAAAGAACATCATTTCAAGATAACTCCGCGCAGAAAAGCGGTGCTTGAGTTGTTCTTGCGGCAAAAACGGTATCTCGGCCCTTATGAGATCAAACAGATGCTGGGGAAGGAGTCTCTGGAGGTAGGTCTGCCTTCAATCTACCGTATCCTGGAAGAACTGGAGGGGGCCGGTATCCTGGCAAAAATAGAACACGGCAGCCGGCGGCTTTATTACAGTCTCTGCCGCAAGCCGCATATAGATCACCATCATTTTGTCTGCAGCAAGTGCAACAAAGTCGAAGAGGTGGAATTCTGCAATTTTCCGGAAATATCCAGTTTCATAGAAGAAAAACTTAACGCCAAGGTTCAGCATCATTTTCTGCGTATAGAAGGGTTGTGTTCGGAATGCCGGAGGAAGGAAAGCCCATAACCGGACAATATTCTTAAGGGAGGCGGAGATGAATGGATATAAACGGTTTGTGACGGGAGTTGTGTTGTTGTCGGTATTTACCGGTGTGTTCGCGCGCGGCGCGTGCGCCGCGCAGAAGGAAATAAAGGTAGTCGCTTCTTTTTATCCGGTGTATATTATGGCCAGGAACGTGATAAAAGACGTGCCGGGAGTGTCGCTGGAAAATCTTACTCCACCGTTCACCGGGTGCCTGCATGATTACGCGCTTACTGCCGCGGACATGAAAAAGCTCGCCGGGGCCCAGGCGTTGATCGTTAACGGCGCCGGCATGGAGTCTTTTCTTGAAGAGGTGGCGGCCCGGCATCCCGGTTTGCGCATTATCGGCGTATCGGAAGGGATTTCTTTGATAAAAAGCGGTGATGAGGCAAACCCTCATATCTGGGTGGGCATTTCCGGCGCCGTCAAACAGGTGAAGAACCTCGGCGCGGCCATGCAAAGCCTGGATCCGGCGCACAAAGAGTTTTACGCCCAGAATACAGCCGACTACGCAGCGAAGCTGGACTCTCTGCGGAAACAAATGCACGCGCAGCTGTCGTCCTATAAAGGCAGGAAGATTATCACTTTTCACGAGGCGTTCCCGTATTTCGCCGAGGAATTTGGACTGGAGATCGCGGCCGTGGTGGAACGAGAACCGGGGAGCGAGCCCAGCGCGAAGGAACTTGCGGAGACGATAGACCTGATCAAGAATTCGGGCGGAGACGGCTGCGTGTTGTTCAGCGAACCCCAGTATCCGTCTTCAGCCGCCGAAACCATCGCCGCGGAAACAGGATTGAAAGTGTATGTGCTTGATCCGGCGGTGAGCGGACCGGACGAAGACGGCGCCTATTTTAAGATAATGGAAAAGAATCTGGAAGTTTTGAAGAATGCCTTCCGGAAATAAAGGCGGAGGAGACGGATTGCTTAATACCTGCGAACATTGCTGCACGAGGGTGGAGGATCTGACGGTAAAACTGGGCAGCAACGTTATACTGTCTAGAGTCAATCTGCACGTTAACTGCGGCGAGGTCGTCGGCGTGGTCGGGCCCAACGGGGCGGGCAAGACCACTCTGTTGCGCACTTTGATGGGAGAGATGCCTTACCAGGGGAGGATATCCTTCCGCGTCGGCGGTAATCCTTCCCAGACGCCCAAATAGGTTATGTTCCGCAGAAACTGCATTTGGAAAAGGGGGCGCCCGTCAGCGTCGCGGATTTGGTGGCATCGGCGGTAACCCGCAGGCCGGTTTGGGCCGGGATAGACGGCAGCACTGCCGGCAGGGTCAAAGAGGTCCTATCGCTGTTTTCCGCGGAGCACCTTGTCAAAAGAAAGGTCGGCGATCTTTCCGGAGGGGAATTGCAGCGCGTTCTGCTGGCGATCGCCATGACGCCCGCCCCGGATCTTCTTTTGCTCGACGAGCCTGCCGGCGGAGTGGACGCGAAAGGATTGGCGCTTTTCTACCGCATCGTGCGCGGTCTGCGGCAAACGCATGATATCTCGGTCGTTCTGGTGACGCACGATCTTGCGGGGATCTATTCTTACGTGGACAAGATGGTGCTGCTTAACCGCGGCGTAATCGCTGAAGGCGCGCCGCAGGAGGTGCTGGCAGACGGTAAATTAGTGGAGGTATTCGGAGCGGCTTTGTGGAATATTTCCTGTCTGCCCGATATTGTAAAGGATAAGGGCAAAGGCGGAGATAATGCTGATTGACTTCTGGTACAAATTGGTAAACACCCTGCCTTTTGAATGGGCGCATTATGTCTTCATGAAAAACGCCCTGCTGGCGCTGCTGCTGCTGACCCCGCTGCTGGCCCTGCTGGGCACCATGGCGGTCAACCGGCGCATGGCCTTCTTTTCTGATGCTTTGGGTCACAGCGCCCTGGCGGGGGCGGGGGCCGGTCTGCTGCTGGGCGCCAGCAACCAGACCGCGGTGCTGATCGTGTTCGGCGTGCTGTGGGCGCTGCTCATCAGCCGCATCAACCGCACGGGCGGCGCCTCGGCCGATACCAACATCAGCGTCTTCTCCTCCACGGGCATCGCGCTGGGGCTGGTGCTGCTCAGCCAGGGCGGCAGCTTTGCCCGCGCCTCGTCCTTGCTGGTGGGCGATGTGCTGGCCATCGGGCCAAATGACCTGCTGTGGCTGGCCGTCGCCTTGGTGGGCGGCGTGGCTGCCTGGGCGCTGCTGTATAACCCCCTGCTGCTCAGCGCGGTCAACCCGCAGCTGGCCGACAGCCGCGGGGTAAAAACCCGGCTGGTGGAGGACTTGTTTGTCTGCCTGGTGGCGGTGGCCGTGATGCTGGCCATCCGCTGGGTGGGCGTGCTGCTGATCAACGCCCTGCTGATACTGCCGGCAGCCGCCGCGCGCAACCTGGCGCGCAGCGCGCCGCAGCACGCGCTGCTCAGCGTGATCATCAGCCTGCTGTCGGGCGTGTTAGGGCTGATTGCCGCCTACACTTTGGGCAGCAGCGTGGGCGCCGCGGTGGTGCTGTGCGCTGCCGTCTTTTACGCGCTGAGCCTGCTGGTGCGGCGCGTGCTGCGCATCGCGAATTGATTTTTTTAAGTGAGGAACCGACCCTGATGGAACTGTACCACGACTCGCAAAGCAAGGAATGCCGCTGGCCCCTGGGCGCTGTGCCCGCCGGCACCGCGGTGCGCCTGCGCCTGTTTGTCTCCTGGCCCGCGCGCACGGTGGTGCTGCGCACCTGGAACGGCCACGAAAATGCCTACCCCATGCAGCCCGCCGGCCTGGGCACCTGGGAGGTCACCATCACCACCCTGGCCGAGCCCCATACCCTGTGGTATGACTTTCACGCTGAGGATGAGCGCGGCCGCCGCCTGTACTGCGGCAATGCGGCCGACAAGTTGGGCGGGGTAGGCGCGATCTATCAGGATCCGCCGCCCTCCTTTCAGATCACGGTATACGACCCGGCCTTTGATACGCCTGGCTACCTGCGCCACGGCATCATGTACCAGCTCTTCCCCGATCGCTTTGCCCGCTCGGGGCCCCCGGTCACCGACCGGACGGATTGCGACCTGCATGAAAACTGGGACGAAACTCCCCTGCTGTACGCCGACCTGACCACGGGCGACAATCAGGCGGTGGATTTTTTCGGCGGCGACCTGCCTGCCATCACCGCCAAGCTGCCCTATTTGAAGGACCTGGGCGTCACCATCCTGTACCTTAACCCCATCTTCCGCGCGCGCAGCAACCACCGCTACGACACCGGGGACTACCACCAGATCGACCCCTTCCTGGGCACGCAGGAGGACTTTGAGCGCCTGTGCCGGGAGGCGCAGAAGCTGGGCATGCGGGTGATGCTGGACGGTGTGTTCAGCCACACGGGGGACGACAGCCTGTACTTCAACCGCTACGGGCGCTACCCGGGCGTGGGCGCCTACCAGAGCCGCAAGAGCAAGTACTACCCCTGGTACCGCTTCACCCACTACCCGGACCGCTACGCCAGCTGGTGGAACATCCCCACGCTGCCCGAGATCAACAAGGATTGCCCCAGCTTCCGCGAGTTTATTCTGGGGCGCGACGGCGTGGGCGCCCTGTGGGTAGAGCGCGGCGCCTGCGGCTGGCGGCTGGATGTGGTGGACGAGCTGCCCATGCGCTTTGTCCGCGAGCTGCGCACCGCCACGCGCGCCAAGAAGGCCGATGCCGTGCTGTTGGGCGAGGTGTGGGAGGATGCGAGCAACAAGGTAGCCTACGGCAAGCTGCGCAACTACTGCCTGGGGGATACGCTGGATACCGTGATGAACTATCCCCTGCGCGCGGTGCTGATCCGCTTTTTGACCGGGCAGGGCAATGCGGCCGAGGTGGTGCGCCTGGTGCGCTCCCAGCAGGAGAACTACCCCATGCCCTTCTTCTACTCGCTGATGAACCTGATGGGCAGCCACGACCGCGCGCGCACCCTCAACATGCTGGTGGAGCAGGAGTACACGCACCTGCCGCTGCGCCAGCGGGCCAACCAGGTGATGGCCCCCCAGGTGCGTGCGCTGGCGGTGGAACGCCTCAAAAAGATGCTGCAGATCCTCATCGCGCTGCCCGGCATGCCCTCGCTGTACTACGGCGATGAGGCCGGCATGGAGGGCGCGGCCGACCCCTACAACCGCGGCACCTACCCCTGGGGCCGGGAGGATCAGGACCTGCTGGCCTTTGTGCGCGATCAATTCAAGCTGCGCCACGACCGGCCCGTGCTGCGCCTGGGCACGCTGGAGATCGCCAGCGAAGGGGCGGACACACTGGTCATCTACCGCGGGGCCACGCCGGAGGGGACAGATGCCTTCGGCGACCCGATGGACGACCAGCCCTACCTGCTGCGCCTGACGCGCGACCCGGTCAGGCTGTAGCCTTTTCCGCTGTTTATTTCGCTCACAGGCATCGGGGATGCCTGTTTTTCTATTTATTACAAAAATTCGGCCAAAATTGTTACAAAACTCCTTTCTTTTCTTGACACTTCCATAGATTGCGCATAAAATAGGATGAAGCATACAAGCGACGGAGGTTTTTGCATGATATCGATGAAATGGAGACGTGCCCTGGCTGCTGCGCTCAGCATGGTGCTTTTGCTGGCCATGGCGCCGTCCCTGGGCGCGGAGGTCTATCCCTTTATCGGCTACACCACCGACAGCCTCCGGCTGCGTGACAAGCCCTCCGGCACGGCCGAGGTGTTGCTGGTGATCCCCAAGGGGGAGTCCCTGGCGGTCACCGGTGCCGATGGCAGCTACTACATTGTGGAGTATAACGGCCAGCCCGGCTTCGCCGTGCAGTCCTTCATCACCCGCACGGCCCCGGGCGCATCATCGGCCACGGCCGCGGCCACGCCGCTGCCGGCCAATGCCGAACAGGCGGCCAAGTACCCCCCGCTGGCCAGCGGCAGCACCGGGCCCCAGGTCAAGGCCCTGCAGCAGGCGCTGCAGGAGCTCAACTTCTACAAGGGCGCCATTGACAGCAAATACGGCGACAACACCGCCAAGGCGGTGGGCGCCTATCAGGAGAAAAACAAGCTGCCCAACACCGGCATGGCCGATACCCGCAGCCAGGAGCTGATGTTTGAAGGCCGCCCGCGCAACGCGGCAGGCCGCGCCACCCAGGTGCGCACGCTGCCGGCCGTCGACGGCCTGGTGCTGCGCCCGGGCGACCGGGGCGATGCCATCATCAGCCTGCAGCAGCGGCTGAAGGATCAGGGCTACTACAAGGGTGCGCTAGACGGCGTATACGGCCGCGGCACCGAGCAGGCAGTACGCGCCTTTCAGAAGGCCAGCGGCCTGCGCCAGGATGGCAAGGCCGGCGCCAACACCATGGCCAAGCTGATGGCCCAGCCCGGCACGGGCGATGCCGCCGTACAGGCCACGCAGGCCCCGGTGGTGCCCACCGCTACGCAGGCCCCCGTATTCCAGCCCGAACCTTTGGGCGAGGCCACCTATCCCTACCAGACCACCGCCTCGGCCTCGGTCAACATGCGCAAGAAGGCATCGACCTCGGCAGCCCGTATGCTCACCATCCCGGCCAATGCCACCATCACGGTGCTGGAGACGAGCGGCGACTTCCTCAAGGTCACCTACCGCGAGTATACCGGCTACGCCATGAGCGACTATATCAATGTGCCCGAGCAGTACCTGGCGGGCAAGTCCCTGCCCATCGACCTGGGCGCCCGGCAAAGCTATGAGGTGCTCAGCGTCAACGCCACAGGCGACAAGGTGCGCACCCTCCAGCTGGCGCTGACCGAGCTGGGCTACTACAAGGGCACGGCGGACGGCGCCTTCGGCGCCAGCACGCTGGCCGCGGTCAAGGCCTTCCAGGATAAGAACAAGCTGCGCGCCACCGGCGTGGCGCTGCCCGAACTGCAGCAGCTGATCTACGAAAAGCGCCCGCGCAACGCGGCGGGCCGCCTGGTGTACCTCAAGCTGCTGCCCCCCATCCCCGGCTACCCCATGCAGCAGGGGGATATGGGCGACGCGGTGCAGGTGCTCAACCGCGCGCTTGAGCAGCTGGGTCACTTGAAGAGTGCCTACACCAACGAATACACCGCCAAAACGGCCGCCGCGGTGCGCGACTTCCAGAAGGCGCACAGCATCCGCCAGACCGGCAAGGTGGACGAGTTTACGCTGCTGGCCATCAACACCGCCGCGGGCATCACGCCCCAGCCCACGCCGCAGCCTGCCGACCCGCAGCCCCAGCCCGTAACGCCCCCGGCCGCCGGCTATGTGCTGCTGCAAAAGGGCACGCAGGGCGTGGCCGTCACCAACCTGCAGGCCCGACTGGTGGCGCTTGGCTACTATCAGGTGATGCCGGACGGCATCTACGCGGATAAGGACGTCGCGGCCGTCAAGGCCTTCCAGATCCGCAACAGCCTGCGCGTCACCGGCAACGCCGACCAAGAGACCCAGCAGGTGCTGTTTGGCGCCAATGCGCTCAGCGCCGACCCGGCCTCCCTGCAACCCACCGGCCTGCCCACGCAGGAGACCCTGCGCATCGGCTCTGTCGGCGCCTCGGTCATCGCGCTGCAAAGCCGGCTGATTCAATTAAACTACCTCGCCGGCAATGCCGACGGCATCTTCGGCACGCAGACGGCCAAGGCCGTCACCAGCTACCAGCGCAAGAGCGGCCTGCAGCCCGATGGCGTAGCCGGTGTGCAGACGCTGACGTCGCTGTACGGCACGACAGCGCCGGGCAACCCGGGCGGCAGCCTGGGCGCCACCGCCAGCGCCGAGGAGGATAAGGCCGCTGCCTCCTCCACGCTGCGCATCGGCGACAGCGGAGCACCCGTCAAGGCCATGCAGCAGCGCCTGATCGAGCTCAAGTACCTCATCGGCGGTGCGGACGGCATCTTCGGGCCCAAGACATTCCTGGCGCTCCAATCCTTCCAGAGCAACAACAAGCTGCAGTCCGACGGCGTAGCCGGCTCGCTGACGCTGGCCAAGCTGGCCGACACCAGGGCCCTGGCCGCCGGCGGCGCGGCCCCCCTGCCCACGCCCACGCCTGCCCCCGTGCAGCCGGCATCCCCCGTGTTCACGGCCCCGCTGGCCAGCGAGGTGCGCTTGGGCGACTGGTACACCGAGGTGCGTTCCCGCCTGCGCAGCATGCCCAAGGTCATCGTCTATGACTTCATGAGCGGCGCCCACTACAACATCAACGTATTCAGCGTGGGCAAGCACGCCGATGGCGAGCCGCCCACAAAGCAGGACACCCAGATCATGGAAAAGGCCCTGGGCTACAACAACTGGGATCCGCGGCCGGTGTGGGTCATCTTCTCCGACGGGCGGGTGTACATGGGGTCTACCCACAGCCACGGCCACGAGGTGGACCACAACGCCAACAACGGGCTGACCGGCCACATCTGCATCCACTTCCCCCGCGACATGGCGGATGCCGAGGCCACCGGCCCCTACGCCGTCGCCCACCAGAACGCCATCCTGGCGGGCTGGGACCTGACAAAGTCTATGGCCAGATAAGACGGGTATCATATCCGCAGGCTGTATCGGAGGAGCGACAGCTCCTCCGATTCTTACGGAAAGGAGCACAATCCCTTGACCCATAAACCGCTGCTGATCGCTCTGGACGGGCCGGTAAGCGCCGGCAAATCCAGCCTGGCCGATGCCGTTGCCCGCAGGCTCAACATCCTGCACCTGGATACCGGGGCCATGTACCGGGCCATTGGCCTGGCCGCCCTGCAGCAGGGCATTGATCCGGCGGACGAACAGGCTGTCAGCAACCTGGTGGAATCAGGCCGGGTCGAGGTGGACGTGCGCTTTGCCGATGGCCATCAGCAGACGCTGCTGAACGGCAGTCCGGTGGACGACCTCATCCGCAGCCAGCAGGTGGGCAGCGCCGCCTCCACTGTATCGCGCTACGGCCCGGTGCGCCGCTACCTGGTGGCGCGCCAGCAGGCCATTGCCCGCCAGCAGAGCATGATCATCGACGGCCGGGACATCGGCACCGTGGTGCTGCCCGGCGCCCGCGCCAAGGTATTCCTCACCGCGTCGCCCGAGGTGCGCGCCCGCCGCCGCTATGAGCAGATCCGCGGCACCGACCCGGCCGCCACTTACGAAGCCGTGCTCAGCGAGCTCATCCAGCGCGACCGCCAGGACAGGGAGCGCCCGCTGGACCCCCTGCGCCAGGCCGAGGACGCCGTGCTGCTGGATACCACCGGCTTCAGCTTCGACCAGTCGGTGGAAGCCATTTTGCGCATTGTGGAGGCTGCCTATGGACAGGCCCGCTGACCGCCCGGCCGAGCGCCGCACGCCGGTGTATACCCTTGCCCGGTGGCTGACCCGGCTGATCAGCCTGCTGCTGTTCCCCATCCGCTATCACGGGGCGGACACCATCAACGCCATGGAGGCGCCCTACATGCTGGTCAGCAACCATGCCAGCATGCTGGATCCCCTCATGCTGGCCGTCCCCGTCCGGCGCTACGAGCTGCGCTTCCTGGGCAAGCGCGAGCTGGGCGCCAACCGGCTGTTTCGGTGGGTGCTGGACAGGCTGCACATGATCTCCGTATCCCGCCACATGACGGACATGGCCGCCATGCGCGCCTCAAACGAGGTGCTGGCCCAGGGCCATGTGCTGGCGCTGTTTCCCGAGGGCACGCGCAAGCCCCCCGAGCAGCTGATGGAGGGCGTGGAAAGCGGGGTCAGCCTGCTGGCGCTGCGCAACAAGGTGCCGCTGATGCCCGCCTACATCCACGGCCGCATCCGGCTGTTTCGCACCACGCACATTTATTTTCTGCCCCAGCTGCACTATGAGGACCTGGCCGCCCAGGGCATCGGCAAGGACGCGGTGGACGCGCTGACCCAGAGGCTGGTCGCCACCATCCGGGCCGCCCGGGATGAGGCGGCAAAAAATCTTTCAGACAATTCGGCAGGAAAACAAGGCCCGCCGTCGAATGGTATATAAATACGCCTAATTGGAGGGATTCGTTGCCGGTTGTCGTTGCCAAACACGCGGGATTTTGCATGGGGGTGCAGCAGGCCATTGACCAGGCGCTTCGCGCCGCTCAGCTGGCCGGGGAGCAGGGGCTCCGCTGCTATTCCCTGGGCGAGCTGATTCACAACCCCGCCGCGGTTGCCGCGCTGGAGGCCAAGGGCATCCACGCGGTACAGCAGCCGGAGGAGGCCGCGGGCGGCCTGCTGATTCTCCGCAGCCACGGTGTTTCACCCGATGTGGAAGAAAAAGCCCGACAAATTGCGGCCCAAGTTGTTGACTGCACCTGCCCTTTTGTGCGACACTTACATGGCACCGTCCGCGACTTCAGCGCCCAGGGCGCGCCCGTCATTCTGATCGGCGATCCCGGCCACCCGGAGGTCATCGGCACCGCCGGATGGTGCAAGGGCAAGGTATGGGTGATCTCCACCCCCCAGGAGGTAGACGCCCTGCCGCAGGAGGCCGGGCAGGCCCTGTTGGTGGCACAGACCACCTTCCCGCCCAAGGAGTGGGAGCGCCTGTCCCAGCAACTGCTGGCCCGCTTCCCCGGCATTACGGTGCGCCGCACCATCTGCAGCGCCACCGCCCTGCGCCAGCAGGAGGCAGCCGAGCTTGCCGCCACGGTGGACGTCATGATCGTGGTGGGCGGCAAGAACAGCGCCAACACCCGCAAGCTGTACGAGACTTGCAAGGAACACTGCCCCGAGACTTACTTGGTGGAACGTGCGGCGGATATCCCCCCGCACTTAAGGTTTAAGCCCGAGCAACGCATAGGGGTGACCGCCGGAGCATCCACGCCGGAATGGTCACTTAA
>ENA-UOUL01005875-UOUL01005875.1-bioreactor-metagenome-genome-assembly--contig:-NODE-5875-length-10343-cov-3.222482_pt1 | contig 10343 bp, 9 predicted proteins | sample MGYA00249838_ERZ747220 | MGnify/ENA primary metagenome ERZ747220 (study PRJEB28778, sample SAMN05720191) | bioreactor metagenome | isolation source: Anaerobic biogas reactor | place: USA:Washington...
GACCGCCGAGGCCGACTTCGACCGGACCTACGACTGGCTGATCGAGAAGGAGGTCGACCGGACGCACGTGGTCCTGGCCGAAGACGGTACCGCGCACTTCGAGTACGTCGTGTCGGCCGTCCCGAACGGGTTCGAGGACTCGGGCTGGGCGATGTCGGGCCAGATCACGGTGACCAACCCCAACGGGTTCGAGGAGATGGCCGTCACGGTCACCGACCTGGCGGACGTGGGCGGCACCTGTGAGGTCGTCGACGGCGAGGGCGTCGTGCTGGAGCCGGACGAGACCCGGGTCTTCGACTACGCCTGCACCTTCGAGGAGCAGCCGGACTACGAGGGCAGCAACACGGCATACGTCGTGTGGACCGACGCCGCCGGCGAGGAGCAGACGGCGACAGGCCAGGCCGACGTGGAATTCGCGCTGGACGAGGAGATCAACGTCACGGTTGACGTCTACGACGACAAGGTGACCGGTGAGGCGCCGGGCGAGCTGCTCGGCACCGCGAACTGGCACGACGGCAGGACCGAGTTCTCCTATGGCCTGGACCTGCCTGGCGAGGTCGGCACCTGTGTCGACCACACCAACACCGCGGTGATCCTGGAGTCCACCACGCTGACCGGGTTCGTGGCGCCGCAGGCGATCGGCGACGAGGACGAGGTCACGGTCACGGTCTGCATCGAGGCGGCACCGGAGGTCAGCAAGACCGCCGAGGCCGACTTCGACCGCACCTACGACTGGGAGCTGGAGAAGTCGGTCGACCGGACCGAGGTGCGCCTCGAGGAGGCCGGCGACGCGCTCTTCAACTACGTGGTGACGGCGACCCCGGACGGGTTCGTCGACTCCGGGTGGGCGATGGGCGGTCAGATCACGGTGACCAACCCCAACGACTTCCAGGAGATGACCGTCACGGTCACCGACGTGGCGGACGTGGGCGGCACCTGTGAGGTCGTGGATGGCGAGGGCGTCGTACTGGCCCCGGGCGAGACCCGGGTGCTCGACTACTCCTGCACCTTCGAGGAGCAGCCGGACTACGAGGGCAGCAACACGGCATACGTCGCCTGGACCAACGTGGACGGTGTCGACCAGACGACCGCCAGCGACCCGGTCGACGTGGTCTTCGCGCTGGACGAGGAGACCAATGTCGAGGTCGAGGTCTTCGACGACCTGGTGACCGGTGAGGCGCCGGGTGAGCTGCTCGGCACCGCCAACTGGCACGAGGGCGTCACGGAGTTCGCCTACAGCCTGGAGCTGCCGGGCGTGGTTGGTGAGTGTGTCGACTACACCAACACGGCGGTGATCCCCGCCACCGGGGACGAGGCCCAGCAGACCGTCACGGTCTGTGTCGACGAGCCGGAGCCCCCGGTGCCGCCGAAGCCGGAGCCCCCGAAGCCGCCGGTTATCCCGACGGGTGACCCCGTGTCTGGCGGTCCGCAGTGGGCGCTGGTCGTCGCGGGCATCACGGCGATGATCCTGGCCCTGCTCGGAGCCGGCGCGATGCTCTGGCGCCGCCGGGAGGAGTAGGACGCGCCTCACGCAGTAGCCTCACGGCCGGGAGACCAGGGCACGCCCCTGGGGTCCCGGCCGTGATGCGTGAGCGCGGGATGATCAGGTGAGGACGGGAGGCGTGAGATGGGCGGCAGACCGGTGGTGCGCACCGTCGCGCTGCTGACCTGCCTGGCGTTCTTCGTCGCCGGGGGCCTGCTCGTCTATCGCGGCCTGCAGGAGGAACCCCCGGCCCCGACCCCGACCCCCGACCAGGAGTTCTCCATCAGCCTGGACGAGGCGCTGGAGGTGGACCGGGAGGCGGCCGACCTGCCCATCGAGATCCCGCAGGGCGTCGACCTCGGGCCCTACGTCAACACCGAGCCGGTCACGGTGCCGGCCGCTCCGGGTGCCGGCGGAGGCGCCGGTGGCGGGTCGGGAGAGGGGACGGGCGGTGCGGGGGAGTCGAACCTGCCGAACCACCTCTACATCCCCTCGATCTATGTCTCGGCTCCCGTGGTGCCTCAGGGCGTCACCTCCAGCAACGAGATGTCCCTGCCCGCCGACCTGCGCCAGGTGGGCCTGCTGGACACCACCAGCCCGCTGGGGGCGGATGAGGGGTCCACCCTGGTCGCCGGCCACGTCACGCAGCAGGGCAACCACGGGGCGCTCTACTTCCTGGGGCGGTTGCGCCCGGGCGCCTCGGTGACCACCGTCGATGCTGCTGGCGAGCACACCACCTGGGCGGTCACCTCGGTGCGCAACTACCGCAAGACCTCGCTGCCGGCCGAGATCTTCGCCGACAGCGGGACCCGGATGCTGACCCTGGTGACCTGTGGCGGCCCGATCATCCGCACCAGCGACGGGCGCTGGACGCACACGGACAACATCGTGGTGATCGCCAGGCCGGTGCCCTGACCGGTCACAGCAAGGAGATCAGAGCGGCTTGACCATGATCACGGTCGGGCCGTCCCAGTCCAGGCGCTGGAACTCCTCCAGCGGGAGGAACCCGCGCGCCAGGTAGAAGGCGCGCGTGGCGGCATACCCCTCGTCGTCGTGGGACGGGCCCACCGTCTTGACCTCGAGCAGCCGCGCGCCGTCGGCGCGCGCGTCCGACTCCAGTGCGTCCACGAGCGCTGACCCGACCCCGCTGCCGTGGTGCTCCGGCGCGACGGCGATGAGGTGGATCTCGGCGGTCTCCGGGAAGTGCCGGTCCACCAGCGCCACGCCCACCGTCGCGCCCCCGACCCGCGCCAGGTAGGAGTCCTTCTCCCCGGCCGCGGTGACGTAGTGCTCGTTGGCCGCGGGGATCCCGAACCAGCTCGGGAGCCCGGCCAGGATCCGGCGGGTCGCCTCGGGGTCCTGGCCCCGGGTGATCGTGAGGGTCATGCGTGTCCTTCCAGGTGGAGTCGCTCCCCGGCCCAGCCCTCCCGCAGCCACCGGTCGTGGCTGGCGACGACGACGGCGCCGGCGTAGTCGGGCAGGGTCTGCTCCAGCTCGGTGACCAGGAGCAGGGACAGATGGTTGGTGGGCTCGTCGAGCAGCAGCACGTCCGGCGGGTGCGCCAGCAGGACCGCCAGGTCGAGGCGCCGGCGCTGCCCGACGCTGAGCGCGCCGAGGGGCCGGTCGGCGTCCCGTCCGGCGATGAGGCCGAAGGTGGCCAGCGGGGTCTTCTCGGCGCGCTCGGCGCCCACCGCACGGGAGTATGCCGTGCGCACGGTCTGCGCTGGATCCCGGGGGAGCGGCTCCTGGCTGAGCAGCGCCACCCGCAGCCGTGCCGGGTGCGTCAGAGCGCCCTCGTCTGCCGCCAGCTGGCCGGCCAGCACGCTGAGCAGCGTTGACTTGCCGGAGCCGTTGGCGCCGGTGACCAGCAGTCGGGCGCGCGGACCGAGACTCAGGGTGGTGGGTGCCAGTCGGCCCGCGACCCCGACCCCGGTGGCGGTGAGCACCGGTCCGGCGGTCCCGCGGGCGCCCGTGGCCACCAGGTTGCCCGCGGCGGCCCCGCCGGGACGGGTGCCGCTGGTCCCGGCGAGCCCGACGAACCGCAGCCGCGCGGGCGGCTTGCGGACCTGGTCGCGCTCCAGCTGTTCCAGCGCCGTCGTCGCGTCGTTGACCCGGCGGGCGACCACCGTGGCGTTGCGGTCGGCGTAGAACTTCTTGGCCGCCCGTCCCTCGGTGCGCGGTGGTCGGCCAGGGTGGCCCACGGTGTGGTCCTCCCGGACCCGGGTCCGGAGCCGGGACAGCTCGGCCTGCTCGTCGCGGAACCGGCGCACCCACCGCTCGCGCTCGTCCTGCCGGTGCCGCAAGTAGTCCGAGTAGCTGCCGGTGAACTTCGTGACCCCGAAGCCCGAGCCGGGTGAGCCACCGTTACTGTCCTGGCGCACCGCGGCGAAGGGGCGCGGGGCCGGGTCCAGGTCGAGCAGGGTGGTGCCGACCTCGTCCAGGAACGCTCGGTCGTGGCTGGCCAGCAGCACCGGCCCGGACCACCCCCGCAGCAGGTCGACCAGGACCGCGGTGGCCGCGTCGTCGAGATGGTTCGTGGGTTCGTCCAGCAGGAGGGTGTCGGGGGAGCGGAGCAGCAGCCAGGCGAGCGACAGCCGGGAGACCTGACCGCCTGACAGCTCACGGGCGCGTCGGTCGCGCGGCAGGTCGGCGAGGCCGAGTCCGTCGACCACGCGGTCGATCCGGTGGTCCAGCTCCCAGGCGTGGTGGCGCTCGGCCGCGTCGATGGCAGTGTGGAGCCGGCTGGCCGCGCCGACGACACCATCGGCCATCGCCTGACCCGCCGCCTCCACCTGGCGGGCCAGGTCGCGCACCGGGTCGGTGGCGTCGGCCAGCACCTCCTCGATCGTCAGGTCGAGCGAGAACGGTGGCTCCTGGTGGAACAGCCCGACCGTGCCGGGCGCGGTGACCGAGCCGGCGTCGGGTGCGTCCAGGCCCGCGGCGAGGCGCAGCAGGGTCGACTTGCCGGAGCCGTTCTCACCGATGAGCGCGGCGACCTCGCCGGACGACACGGTGAAGCTGACATCGGTGAGGACCCGGCGGTCCGGGAACGAGCGCGAGACGCCGTCGACGCGCAGGTGGTCGGCCGCGGACAGCGTGGGCGTGTGAAGTGGTTGGGTCATGGGTCCTCCGGAGGGGCAGCGGACCGCAGCCGTCACGAGGTGTGTGAGGCTGCGGCAGGGCGGCTTCAGGAGATCCACATGGCGCCAAGGGTATCGGGCCGGGACGGGGGGCGGCAACGCAGTTTTCGCCACCTCACACTTCGGGGATGCCTCGCGTCTACCGGTCATGAGCACCTATCGCATCGAGTCGATCAGTCCGGACGAGCTCGCTTCCGTTCACCGCGACGGCGCTGACGCCCACGGCCATCACGTCACCCCGTTCGAGGACCCGACCGGTGGTGAGCAGCTGCGCTGCTGCCTGCGGCTGAGCCACCCCGGCGAGCAGATCGTCCTCATCTCACACGCACCGTTGTCGGCGCAGAGCCCGTGGCGCGAGGTGGGGCCCGTCTTCGTGCATGCCGCACCGTGCGCCGAATGGGACGGCTCAGCCGGGCTGCCGGCGTGGTTCGACGACGCGCCCCGGGTGCTGCGGGCCTACACCTCCGAGTCGGCGATGCACTACCCGGCGCACCGGGTCGTCGCAGCAGGAGAAGGCATCGCGGCGGCCCTGGAGGTGATGTTCGCCGACCCCGACGTGGAGCAGGTGCACGTCCGGAACCTGGTGGCCCAGTGCTTCATCGCCCGGGCGGTCCGGACGGGCGCCGCCTGAGCCCGAGGGCCTCAGATGCCCTTGGGGTGCCAGACCGTCTTGGTCTCCAGGAAGGCCTCGATCCGCTCCAGGCCCGGCTCCCTGGCGAAGTCCGGCTCGACGGCGGTGACGCCGGACCCCGCCGGGCGCAGCACCCGCTTGAGGTTCTCGGCCGCGGCCGCCTCCAGGTCGCCCCACACCACGTCGGGCGCATCGGCGGCGCCGGTCAGGTCGATCGCGTTGACGTCCCGGTGCGAGGCCAGCCAGGGCGCGACCTCGGAGGTGACGCCGGTGATCAGGTTGACCACCCCGCCGGGCACGTCGGAGGTGGCCAGCGCCTCGGCGAGGGTGATCGCCGGGACCGGCCGCTCCTGCGAGGCGAGCACGACTGCGGTGTTGCCCGAGACGATGATCGGGGCGACCACGGAGACCAGGCCGAGCAGCGAGGACCCCTGCGGGGCCAGGGCCGCCACCACCCCGGTGGGTTCCGGCGCGGAGAGGTTGAAGAACGGCCCCGCGACGGGATTGGCACCACCCAGGACCTGGGCGAACTTGTCGGACCACCCGGCATACCAGACCCACCGGTCGATCGCGGCCGAGACGTTCGCCTCGGCCCGGGCCGGGGTCAGCCCTTCGGCGGCCTGCACCTCGGCGACGAACTGGGAGCGGCGGGACTCCATCACCTCGGCGACGCGGTAGAGCACCTGGCCGCGGTTGTAGGCCGTCGCCCCGGCCCAGCCGGAGTGCGCCTTGCGGGCGGCGACCACCGCGTCGCGGGCGTCCTTGCGGGACCCCTGCGCGGCGTTGGCCAGGAACTTCGGCGACCGGCCGGCGGAGAAGACCTCGTAGGAGCGGCCGGACTCGCTGCGCGGGAACTTGCCGCCGATGTAGAGCTTGTAGGTCTTGCGGACGTCCACCCGGGAGGGGGCGGCCGGCTTGCGGGTCGTGGTGCTCACTTGGTCGCTCCCGTCGTGACGTAGGCGGACAGGCCGTGGCGGCCGCCCTCGCGGCCGTAGCCGGACTCCTTGTAGCCGCCGAACGGGCTGGCCGGGTCGAACTTGTTGAAGGTGTTGGCCCACACCACTCCGGCCTTGAGCTGGTCGGCCATCCACAGGATGCGCGAGCCCTTCTCCGTCCAGATGCCGGCCGACAGGCCGTATGGCGTGTTGTTGGCCTTGGCGACGGCCTCGCCGGGGGTGCGGAAGGTCAGCACCGACAGGACCGGGCCGAAGATCTCCTCCTGGGCGATCCGGTGGGTCTGGCTGACGCCGGTGAAGACCGTGGGCCGGAACCAGAAGCCGTTGGCCGGCAGCTCGCACTCCGGGGACCAGCGGACCGCACCCTCCTCCTCGCCGACCTTGACCAGGGTATTGATCCGGTCCAGCTGCTCGCGGGAGTTGATCGCGCCGATGTCGGTGTTCTTGTCGAGCGGGTCGCCGACGCGCAGGGTGGCCAGGCGCGCCTTGAGCTTGGCCTCGACCTCCTCGGCGACCGTCTCCTGCACCAGCAGGCGGGAGCCGGCGCAGCACACGTGGCCCTGGTTGAAGAAGATGCCGGTGACGATGCCCTCGACCGCCTGGTCGAGCGGGGCGTCGTCGAAGACGATGTTGGCGGCCTTGCCGCCGAGCTCGAGGGTGGCCTTCTTGCGGGTGCCGGCGATGGTGCGGGCGATCGCCTTGCCGACGGCCGTGGAGCCGGTGAAGGCGACCTTGTCGACGCCCTCGTGGGCCACGAGCGCCTGGCCGGTGGCGCCGGCTCCGGTGATGATGTTGACCACGCCGGGCGGCAGGTCGGCCTGCTGACAGACCTCGGCGAAGAGCAGCGCGGTCAGCGGCGTCGTCTCGGCCGGCTTGAGCACGACGGTGTTGCCGGTGGCCAGGGCCGGGGCGATCTTCCAGGCCAGCATGAGCAACGGGAAGTTCCAGGGGATCACCTGGCCGACCACGCCGTGCGGCCGCGGGTTGTCGCCCAGCGAGGCGTAGGCCAGCTTGTCCGCCCACCCCGCGTGGTAGAAGAAGTGCGCCGCCGCGATCGGCACGTCGACGTCGCGGGACTCCTTGATCGGCTTGCCGTTGTCCAGGCTCTCCAGGACCGCGAACTCCCGGGCCCGCTCCTGCATGATCCGGGCGATCCGGAAGAGGTACTTGCCCCGGTCGGCACCGCTGAGACGGGACCAGGAGCGGTATGCCGTGCGCGCGGCGGCGACGGCCCGGTCCACGTCGTCGGTGCTCGCCTCGGAGACCTCCGCGAGGACCTCCTCGGTGGAGGGGCTGATCGTCTTGAACGGGGTCCCGCCGCGGGAGTCCGCGAACTCGCCGTCGATGAAGAGCCCGTAGGAGCTCTTGATGTCGACGACGGAGCGGGACTCCGGCGCCGGTGCGTACTCGAAGGTCGGCATGTTGTCTCTCGTCCTCGTCGTCTCAGTACAGGCTGGGGGAGTCGTCGGCGATGTAGTCCGACCCGGAGTAGGCCCCGGTCGTCATCTTCTGGCGCTGCAGCAGCAGGTCGTTGAGCAGGCTGGAGGCGCCGAACCGGAACCACTCGTTGGTCAACCAGTCCTCACCCGCCACCTCGTGCACGGTCACCAGGAACTTGATGGCGTCCTTGCTGGTGCGGATGCCTCCCGCCGGCTTGACCCCCACCATCTGGCCGGTGAGGGTCCGCCAGTCGCGCACGGCCTGCAGCATGACCAGGGTGACCGGCAGGGTCGCCGCGGGCTGCACCTTGCCGGTGGAGGTCTTGATGAAGTCGCCGCCGGCCAGCATCGAGAGGTAGGACGCGCGCCGCACGTTGTCGTAGGTGACCAGCTCACCGGTCTCCATGATGACCTTCAGCCGGGCGCCCCCGCAGGCCTCCTTGACGGCCACGATCTGGTCGAAGACGGTCAGGTAGTCGCCGGACAGGAAGGCGCCGCGGTCGATGACCATGTCGATCTCGTCGGCCCCAGCACTCACCGCATCGGCTGTGTCGGCCAGCTTGACCGGCATACTGGCCCGTCCGGAGGGGAACGCGGTGGCGACCGCGGCCACCTTGACCCCGCTGTCACCCAGCACGTCCTTCGCGTGGCCCACCATGTCGCCGTAGACGCAGACGGCCGCCGGGCGCGGCGTGGTCAGGTCGCTCGGGTCGGGGGTCAGCGCCCGGGTGGCCAGGCCGCGGACCCGGCCCGGGGTGTCGGCCCCCTCGAGGGTGGTCAGGTCGATCATCGAGATCGCCGTGTCGATCGCCCACGCCTTGGACGTGGTCTTGATCGACCGGGTGCCCAGGGAGGCGGCGCGAGCCTCCGCGCCGACCTGGTCCACGCCGGGCAGCCCGTGCAGCCAGGAGGTCAGCGCGCGGTTCGTCAGGCGCGACACGCCGAGGATCTCGCGGGCCCGGTCGGTCACGTCGGCCGGTGTCGTCACGGGGACGTCGGTGTCTGTGCTCACCCGCCGAGTCTAGCCCGGGGGCCAGCGCGGACACCTAGGATCGGGCCATGGCACTACACCTGGAACCGGTCCGCATCCCCGTCCCCGGCGGCAAGGTCATCGAGGAGCTGGCCGGCCGCGTCGCCACGGGCCACAACAACTACTCGGTGGCCCACATGACCGCGCCGGCCGGCTGGGACGAGCCCGCGCAGACGCCGGTGTTCGACGAGGTCACCTATGTGATCTCCGGCGAGGTCGTGGTGCACACCAAGGACGGGGAGCAGCGGGTCCGGGCCGGGGCCGGGATCCTCACCCGGGCGGGGGAGCGGGTCCGCTACGAGGCGGGGCCGGAGGGCGCCGACTACATCGCCGTCTGCGTGCCGGCCTTCTCCGAGGAGGGGGCGCGTCGTGCCTGAGCAGACGGCCGGGCTGACCCCGGACCTGATCCGCTCCGCGCCCAAGGCCCTCCTCCACGACCACCTCGACGGCGGGCTGCGGCCAGCGACGGTGCTCGAGCTGGCCCGGGAGATCGGCCACGAGCTGCCGGCCGACGACGTGGACGGCCTGGCGGCCTGGTTCCGGGACAGCGCCGACTCCGGGTCGCTGGTGCGCTACCTGGAGACCTTCGACCACACCATCGCGGTGATGCAGACCGCGGAGGGGCTGCGCCGGGTGGCGCGGGAGAGCGTCGAGAACCTGGCGGCCGACGGGGTGGTCTACGCCGAGTCGCGCTACGCCCCCGAGCAGCACCTGACGGCGGGGCTGAGCCTGGACGAGGTCGTCGAGGCCGTCGAGGAGGGCATCCGGGAGGGCGAGACGCTGGCCGCCGAGGCCGGCCGCACCATCCGGGTCGACACGCTGGTCACCGCGATGCGGCACGCCGCCAAGTCCCGGGAGATCGCCGAGCTGGCGGTGCGGCACCGCGACGAGGGCGTGGCGGGCTTCGACATCGCCGGCGCCGAGGCGGGCTTCCCGCCCACACGCCACCTGGACGCCTTCGAGTACCTCCGCCGCGAGAACTTCCACTTCACCATCCACGCCGGTGAGGCCTTCGGGCTGCCCTCCATCTGGGAGGCGATCCAGTGGTGCGGCGCGGAGCGGCTGGGCCACGGCGTCCGCCTGGTCGACGACCTCACGCTCCACGGGATCCCAGTGGCGGAGCTCGACGATCAGGTGCCCTACGCCGACTGGACCGAGGAGCAGCTGGCGGCGGTGCACCTGGGCCGGCTCGCGGCATACGTCCGGGACCGGCGGATCCCGCTGGAGATGTGCCCTTCCAGCAACCTGCAGACCGGCGCCTCCCCGACGATCGCGGCGCACCCCATCACGCTCTTGGACCGGCTGCGCTTCCGGGTGACGCTCAACACCGACAACCGGCTGATGAGCGGCACCTCGATGTCGCGGGAGATGCAGCTGCTGGTCGACGAGGCCGGCTGGGGCTGGGGCCAGCTGCGGCGGGTGACGGTCAACGCGATGAAGTCGGCGTTCATCCCCTTCGACGAGCGGCTCGAGATCATCGAGGGCGTCATCAAGCCCTTCTACGACCCAAAAATGTAGCGGCCCCGTTCACCCTCCGCACAACTTCGTAGTGGTCTCGTACGGTCCTGTGCGTGCGGAGCCGCGCCGGGGGGCGTCACGTCGCATGGTGACCCCGCCGCCAAGGTCCGAGCGGGCTCGCGGCCGCGCACGCGGATTGTGCGGGA
>ENA-UOUL01005881-UOUL01005881.1-bioreactor-metagenome-genome-assembly--contig:-NODE-5881-length-10332-cov-3.119356_pt1 | contig 10332 bp, 7 predicted proteins | sample MGYA00249838_ERZ747220 | MGnify/ENA primary metagenome ERZ747220 (study PRJEB28778, sample SAMN05720191) | bioreactor metagenome | isolation source: Anaerobic biogas reactor | place: USA:Washington...
CGCCATTGCGTGGCAGTCCGCGCCCCCCATCCAGGCACGGACTGTCATCTCCAACCCCAACCTCCTGCGCCGCGTGATCACCACGGCCTCGAACCAGGGCGTGATCCAGCGCCTGCGAGGACGTGAACAGACTCAGGTCTTGATCGTGGGAGCGTGGTACGGGCATCCCTCGAACGCAGCTCAGTTGGATTGGGCGTATTACAACTACCTGGTCTATCGGCTGATTGCCGATGCCGCAGGCACCGGTCGGATCCTGAGTTATGCGGACTACCCGCCCGCGCCGACACCGCAGCGCACCGAGCGATGGGCGATTGCCGGCGTCGGGGTCGGCCTCTTGCTGGGCACAGCAGGGGTTCTCTACCTGGCCAGGCGTAGGCTCTATCTCCAGCCTAGCCAGTCTGCATCCCTACTGCGTCTAGCAGCCATTAGTGAGCCTGCTGTAAACGCGGCAAAATGGCGCCAGGCCGGGTTCCATCGTCCCCTGGCAGGGTTCCTGGCCTACCTACCCTGGAGTTTGTTGCTCCTTGCGCCGTCCTTCGCCTACACCCTCCATATCCTGCCCACCATCTTGATGCCCGAAGCGCAAGGATGGGAAACGTGGAATGCCGTGGGTCGCTGGACCCTGGTGATCTGGACGCTGGTAGACGCCGGCACTGGGGTTGCTGCAGTGCATTTCTTCAGCGCCTACCAGACCCACTACCCGCACAGAGCATGGAAAGCCATCCAGTTCTACATTTGGTGGCAGCTGCTGAGCGGGGCAGTGCAGGTGAGCCTCACGTGTATCGCAATCGCTGCGTTCCTGCCGGGTCTGGGATTGGCGCACTTGGCTTACTATCTACTGGCCCACGCGGCGCTGCAGTTTCCGGGGTTCCTGGCCATCTTCACCCTCACGTTCCGCGCCCGACAGAGGTTCGATTATGAGCAGCTCATGAACATCATCGTCAGCCTGATCACGATCGGATTGCAGGTGGGCTTCGTGCTGATCCTGCGACCGTGGGGAGCGACGCGGGTCGATGTGGGTGTCGGGTTGGCCGGGAACATCGGGTTGGCTGCCGGCATCGCGGGAGCCCAAATGGCTGCATTCCTGGTGGGCGCGTACTTGCACCGACGCGATGGACTCGCCCTGGGCGCCGTATTCCTGCCGACATTCGATAGCGGGACCGCCGGCGAAGTACTGAAGTTTGGCGTCCCTTGGGCGCTTGGCGCCGCCATCCCTGCCGCCGGTCTGTTCGTCCAGGCCACCGTCCTGCGTGGTTCCAATCTGACCAGCGAGCTGGCACCCTCAGGGCTACCAACGCTCCTCTTGATCGCTGCCAGCTTCGAGATTCTGCTCACCGGCCTCTATCAGGGACTGATGCCAGCCTTGACCGAAGCAAGGGTCGCCGGATACGGCACCCTCCTACGCTACTACATCAGCCAGAGCATCCGCTATGGTGCCTGGTTCGGGTTCTTTCTCTTTGGGGCACTTGCGGCCCTTAGCGAGCCCCTCTTCAGCGCAGTCTTGGGGCCACAATACACGAGCGTCGCACCCTGGATCGTGCCGATGCTGGCATGTGGCGCGCTCTCCTGGCTCGCCTGGCTTCCAGACCGTATGCTCGAAGCCGCTGGACGGCCCGGGCTCATCGCGCTGCTGGCGCTTGTCGAACAGGTTCTCAGGCTCGGCGGCATATGGGTTGGGTGGCGCCTGTGGGGGATGGACGGGGTCCTGTTGGCGTACGCCGCCGCTTTGCTGATCCGCGCGCTGCTGGGCCGTCTATCTGCGGGCCGCGCCCTCATCCGGGCCCGTCTCTATATCTGGCAGACCCTCATCGCCCCGGCAACCTCCGGCTTGGCGATCTACGTCATACTCCGGGCGATCACCGCGCCGTGGCAGGATGCTCTGCCAAACGAGAGGATCATCTGGACAAGCGGTGTCCTGTTCCCAGCCCTTTTGACATACGGGTTCCTGACCGCGCTCCTGGGGGGATGGGACGATGGCGCAGTTGATGAGCTGCGGCAATCTGTGGTTATCAGCGGCGCAGGTTATCCCTTCGCCTGGCTGCTGCTGCAAGGCGTGCGCTTGGGTGCGCGCATCTCCCCTCTTCACGGGCGATTCCCCATGGGACTGAGACCTCTGGCACAGGAGGAAGCTCAGGCCTTGACCTTTGCACAATCGCCCACTGAGTAGATAATGCGGGATATCGATCTAGGTACACGGTGGCAGCGCTACGGGGGAGACGTTCGAATCGAGTCTTGAGTGCCTCAACTGCCGGCGGGCCGTGGATCACACACCTACACGAGGAAAGGATTTGGAGATGGTGCAGCGAGTCAAGCTATTGTGGATCATTCTTCTCCTTGTTGGCGTCAGTTTGGGATGCAGCCTATTCCAGAGCACGCCCGATGCCACAGAACCACCCCCGCCGACAGCAGCGCTCGTACCAACGGCGGTGCCGGATACCCCCACACCGGAGCCGACGACGACGCCGGAGCCCACTGCAGCCCCAGCCACTGTAGCCCCCGAGGGATCCACCCTGGAGATTGTCAATGAGACCAATGCAGACATCGTGTGGCTCTATCTGTCCCCGTCAGATGCCGACGCATGGGGCGAGGACTGGCTCCGGGACGCGATCATCCCTGCAGGAGGCAGCTATACGCTGGCGGGCATCGAGGATGGCATCTACGACCTGCAAGCGCGCGATGAGTTCGATGAGGTCATCCAGACCCTGTGGGAGCTGGAGATTGCCGGAGATTCCTATGTTGTCATTTCGGCCCAGGCGACGCTGGAGGTAGACAACCTGTCCGGCAAGGAGATTGGCGGGCTCTACATCTCTCCGACGGAGAGCGATACCTGGGGCGAGGATGTATTGGGGGATGAAACCATCCCGGCAGATTCCGTCTTTACCGTCCCAGGGCTTGAGGTCGGCACCTATGATATCCGCGTCGACACGCTTGACGAGCAAGTCATCGAAATCATCTATGGCGTGGATCTGAACGGCGACTACTACTGGGGCGTGTACGGCAAGGCAGATCTGCCCGACAACGCTGTCTTGCGCTTCGAAGACGACTTCACCGACAACCGCAACAGCTGGGGCGGCACGTCGGATGTCGGCGTCAACTACCCGCCACCGGCCGACGGCGAGTACTGCATCGAGATCATCAACGATTCTCTCACTGCCTGGGAGTGGTACGAGCCCTTCCGACCGGACCAGTTCATTGCAGAGGTAGCCTGTTCGCCCGACGAGGGAACCGACGCGAGCTGCGGCCTGGGGTTTGGACCGGACGGCGACAATCTCTACTGGTTCGAGATCTCTCCATCGGATCAGTCCTTCGCGCTCTTCTTGCTGCTCAATGATGAGTGGCAAGACCCACTAATCGAGTGGACATCGTCAAAGAACATCTCGCCCGCAGGCTGGAACTTCCTGAGCTTGGAGCGCCTCAACGGGGTTGTCTCCGTCTTCGTGAACGGCGTGCAGCAAGGCGCGGTCAACAGCGACTACTTCCCCACAGGTCGCATAGGGCTGGGGGGCGCCACCTACTCGGACAGCAATGTCACAGTCTGTCTGGACAATCTGCGCGTCTGGCGGATCGAATAGCGCCAGGTCGTCACGATCAAGCCCTACAGATACGAGCAACTTAGGTGCCGCCGGTGTTCCCACCGGCGGCACGGCGTTTCACGAGGTCAAGCGCCGATCGCCCCAGGACGCAATCCCAATCTCAAGATCTGCCGCTTCAGCAAGTCCGCAGCGAAGCGATGATGCTTGATCACTCCGCCGCACGGGTCCCCGCAGGCCATAGCGTGACCTCGGAGCCCGCAACGCGGACGAAATCACCCGTTCGGATCCGCGCTATCGGCACGCGGTCGACCATCGGGATATCGCTGATGATGGCTCCCACCGCGACGATCGGCTCGCTCTCCTGATTGATGATCGCCGCCGGAGCAAGGCGGTTGCGCGCGAGTTGGTAGAGCACATACGAGCCGACGGTGCTCCCCTTGCCGCCAGGGAAGACAAGCACCTTGCCCGCCACAGACTGCCCCTCCAGGGGATGTCCACGCTCGGTCACGAGGCCGGTTGCGCCGTCTACGCCGCCGAGGAACCCGATGGGCTCAGGCGACACCAGCGCCTCCCCTTCTGCAACGCCGTCTTTGATCACGCGCCCCATGAAGACCACGGCGTCCTCCTGTTCCTTCATCGCAGCGCAGCCTCCAGACATGCATCCAGCGGCGCGAATTGCACCGAGACCTGTGCCAGGTTTCGCAAGTAGTAAGCACCCTTGGCCGACGGCGTGGCTACCAACCGGTAGCCCAATTCGCGCACCGGTCCAATGGCCAGACATGCGTCAGCGAAAACCCGTCCACCGGCTGCCTCGATCTTCGCGACCAGCCCCTGCATCTCTGCCACAGCCTTGACCGGGCGGGCGCTGGTAACCCATAGCGGGATACGGAGCGTCCGGCCATCGAGCGCCGCCGCAACATAAGCGATCTCGTGCAGTGAAGCGTGCGGACACCCGATCCAGACCAGGTCGATGTCCGCAGCATCTGAGTCCGCCGGGTCGCTAAGGGCGGCATAGCCTTCGGCCAGCGGGCCGACGGCGAGAGTCTCGCCGGTTGCCGCCAACTGTGGATCGGCACGCGCTTCGGGGGTGATACCAGCCACGTGATACAGTGCCACGGAGCCAGTTGCTGCCATAGCGGCTCCCAATGCTTTGAGCTTCTCCTCCAGCAGGGGCTCCTCGGGATCGAGAGGCAAGCCGACGAAATAGGGAACCGCATTACGCGTCTGCCGGCCCACCAGGGCGCCCAAGGCGCTGTAGTCAGCGATCGTGCGCGGCGGATCGTTGGCCTTCACAAGCACGGTGCTCCGTCGTTGCGCATCGAGGTGCAGGCCATAGGCTCCGGTGCGTCCCACAATCGCAGCCGCAATGGCCCCAGGGCCGCCCTCGCGATTGGTACGCGCACCCAGCACGCTGTTGGCGAAGACCACCGCGGATGACTCGGCCCAGGCCACGTGCGCCCCCATGCGAGGCCTGCTGCCGATGAGGTAGGGGGTGCATGTAGGGACCGGCGCGCCGCCGCCGACACCCATTGCGGAGAAGAGCGCAAGTACCTCCTGCTGATGGGCCGCGAAGTCAGCATCAATGCCCTGCGTGTTCCAGTCGACCATGTCCATCGCGGCGGGGTTCAGGGTCGTCGGCACGCGGACTCGCGCGCCTTCCTCAACCCAATGACGTAGGAACTCAACCCCGGCGTCACCGAGGTTGCGATAGGAGACACCGGAGATCTGGACGCTTTCGACCGGGATCAGGCGCTCTGCCCCATAGATGCGGGCCAGCGTCACGACGATCTCCAGCGCTCGCCGCGTAGCAGGACCGGCATCGCCCGCCAGCCACGCGTGTTCTTCGTCAGTTAGGTACATCGGTCTGCCCCTCGGCGCCCCAAGTCGGGATTTTGCCGAGCGGGGCGCACAGACGACCCTGGCGCCCTGCTCCGTCCCCAATTCTAGCCGACGCGCGCCCGACGGCAACGCTGGTCGCTCACGCTTCCAGCTACGATCCAATCAACATCATTGGTCCGCGATTGGAGAGTTCAGCGGAATCCCCGCCCTTCAGGCTGGAAACCATGGCAGATACACGCGGAATGCCGAGAGCATTCTAGCTGGAGGCGCTGGCATAACGATGCAGGCCGGTGCGGAAAAGCACGGTCGCTACGGCGAACAGCACGACCGCCAGTGCCAGGCTGCCGGCAAGCGTAGCCGCCGGCAGGTCACCAGAGAGCGCTTGGGCAGGCACGGTTGTCATGATGCCCACCGGCACGACCCAGGTGAGCACCAGCCGCAGCCAACCGGGGTACAACCCCACCGGGTACCGCGCCATCTGGAAGAGCGCGTTGAAGAGCCACGTATACAGGAAGCCCGGACTCCAAAACACCAGGGCCGAGAAGGCCAACAGGATCGCGTACAGGATTGCTACGCCGGACGCCAGGGCCACAAGGAAACTCAAGACATCGGCGAACGTCATGGTATGCCCGAGCCGTACGCCCGCAGCGATCAAGACGCCCCCTCCCAACACAAGGTCGAGCAGGGCTAGGGGCTGCCAGAGGCGAACGCTGGCGAGAAACTGCACGTCAACAGGCCGCAGCAGCGTGTAGTCGAATTTGCCCGTCCAGATCTCGCCGTCCATCCCAGCCAGCGCCTCCAGACTCGGCCCGATGAAGAGCCGTCTTAGCGCCCCGAGCGTCAAGTAGGTGCCAAGCAGCCCCAGCGTGGACGACAAGGTCCATCCACGAATCGCCTCAACCTGTCCGAAGAGCACCTCCACCGCGATCACGCCCGTGCCGAACGAGAGCAAAGAGTGCAGAAGGCTGATCCAGAAATTGAGCCGGTAAGCGAGCATGTTCTGAATCGCCGTCGATATGAACAGCCTCACCATCCTGAGATACTGCATTTCCCCTCCCTGTAGACTGAGGTTGCGCCTTGGGATCCGTAACGCCTACCCCCCAACAGCGGAGTACCGCCTGACACCGGCGCGCCAGATCACAAGGAACGCGACGAGTGCCACCGTCAGCCATCCGACCTGGTAGGCAAAGCCAACCCCCAGTCCGACTCTGTCCAGTTGCCCGGAGAGAACCTCTACGGGAAAGCCGACCATATAGCGAAAGGGCAGAACCAGCGCCGCGGTTCTCAGGACGCCGGGCAACAGCACCGTTGGGGCCACCTGACCCGCCAGCAAGAAGATGAGCGCATCCTGGAGCGCCAGCAGCGCATCGGCTTGCGTGGCCCAAAACGCGAGCAACGCCAGGCTGTATCCCCATAGGAAACGCAACGCCCATGCCAACGCGACGGCAGGCACAAATGCGAGGGCATTCCGCAGGGTGAGGTGGAGTTCCGGTCGCAAGATCACTGCCAGCACTGCGGTCACCGGCACCACGAACGTCAGATACACGACCTTGCCGGCAACTTCGCTCGACAGTGCGTCAAAGACGGGAGACAGCGGGCGCAGCAACAATGAGCTCATGCCTCCATAGCGGATCACATCGCCTACGGTCCAGTTCGTCTGAGAGTAAGTGAGCTGGTTGACCACGATCAGCACCAGATAGTAGGCCACGAACCCTTCCCGGGTCATACCGCCCACAGTGCCCGACCCCGCTGCCGTGGACCAGACGAAGAGGTAGATCAGCGGCGGAATCATCCATCCAAACGCCAACAGGAAGAAGAAACTGCGCACCTGCATCCAGCTCAGCCAGGTTGCCTTGATCAGCGCCAAACCACCTCTCAATTTCATCGTTTCCCCTATGTAGAATGACTCTTGGTCGCATCGTGATTCACCTCCAGTGTAGTCCAGATGGAACACCCCATCATTCCGCCTGCGGTCCAGCATTCGCCACCTGCCCCTCCTGGTAAACCTGGTCGATCACGGCCTCGATAGGGGGGTCCTCGACGGCAAGATCGACCACTGGCAACGTGTTAAGCAGCCGGGCAGTCAGGCCCGGCGCACCATCCCGACTCACCCGAATTGTGAACTGCGCGCCATCCTGCTCGATGAGCTCCACATCGGGTGACAGGAGCGACCGCACGAGGTCTGTGCGATGGCCGTTTCCCAGGCTCACGTGAATCAGCTTGAATGGAGCCAGCTTGTGCGCAAGTCCGGCAAGAGGGCCATCGTACAACAGCGCCCCGTGGTGGATGAGGATAACGCGTGGGCACAACGCAACCACATCGGCCATGTAGTGGCTTGTCAGGATCATGGTCACCCCACGGCGGCGGTTGACCTCGGCCAGGAAGCGTCGCAGGCGACCCTGCATGGAGACATCCAGTCCCAGCGTCGGCTCGTCAAGATAGAGTACGGCCGGGCAGTGGATTAGACCCGCGACCAGCTCACATTTCATGCGCTCGCCGAGCGAAAGAGTACGCACGGGCTTGGTCAGGAGCGGCTCCATTTCCAGGATAGCGACGAGTTCGTCCAGGGTTTCCCGGTAGGCTTCAGGAGGGACCCCGTAGATCTCGGCCAACACCCGAAAGCTGTCCAGCGGCGGGATATCCCAGTAGAGCTGGCTCTTGTTCCCGAGAACCATGCTAATGCGCCGCAGATAGGCCGGTCTACGCTCCCAGGGCACGTACCCTAGCACAGAGGCCTCGCCACTTGAGGGGTGCAGCAGCCCAGAGAGCATCTTCAGGGTCGTCGTCTTTCCGGCGCCGTTGGGCCCGATGAAGCCGACGATTTCACCGGACTCGACCGCGAAAGTGACATCGCGCACCGCCTCGACGTCGCGATAGGAGCGTCGTGCCAGACCCCTAAGCGCCGCGGCGAGTCCCGGAGCCCGCTCGGGCACCCGGTACGTTTTGGACAGGTTGCGAACGGTGATCTGTGGCATGAGTCCTCCCCGGAATGAGGGACTTGTGGTGTCTATTATTATCGTACAACCTTGGTGTGCTAATGTAGGGTTGAACAGAGAGGGAACTTTTCAGCCCTGGAGACGTCTAGATGTCAGGGATCCATAGCCCTAAGAGGAGACACCATGCGAAAACAGCATTCCAAGCATTTGAGTCCGATCCTGGCCCTCACGTTGGGCCTGGCATTGCTGGTCGGTGGGTGTAGTGGATATGCCCTTCCCTCTCCAACACCTTCACCATCGGCGCTTCCCGCGACGCCCGCACCCACGACGCAGCCTGAGACCGTCTTCAAGGTCATCGCCTCGGAGATCGAGCGCGAGGCCGAGCCTGACGTCCCCCGAGAGGACCTCGTGGCGTTGGTAGCAGGGCAGAACGCCTTTGCCTTCGATCTTTATAGGGCCATACGCACGGGCGAGCACAACCTCTTCTACTCGCCTCACAGTATCGGCGTTGCGCTGGCCATGACCTACGCGGGTGCACGCGGCGAGACGGCTGAACAGATGGCTACGGTGCTCCACTTCGACCTTCCGCAGGAACAGCTCCACCCCGCCATGAACGCGCTGGCACAACAGTTAACCCAACCACAGGGCCTTACCCTCACCGTCGCCAACTCTCTGTGGGCTCAGGATGGGTATCCATTCCGTGACGATTTCCTTGCGGTTCTGGCTAGGAACTACGGAGCCGGCGTGCAGGCAGTCGATTATGTCGACCCCGACGCGCGCGAGGCTGCCCGCGAAGCCATCAACCGCTGGGTCGAGGAAGAGACAGACGACAAGATCGAGGAGCTGATCAAGGACGACATGCTCACCGATCGGACGCGCCTGGTCCTGGCTAACGCGATCTACTTCAATGCGAAGTGGGAACAGCCTTTCCGCCACGGCACGCAGGATGGCACGTTCTACCTGCTCGACGGATCGGAGATCACCGTCCCCATGATGGGACGCCGTGCGACGACGCCTTACGCTCAGGGCCCGGCATACCAGGCCGTGGCGCTACCCTACCAGGGAGGTCGCATTCAGATGGTGGTGGTGTTACCCGAGGCCGGCAGTTTCGATACAGTCGAAGCCAACCTCGACGCCGACTTCCTCGGAGAGGTGCTCGACAGCCTCGTCGCGAGCGATGTCAAGCTCTATCTGCCGCGATTCTCCTACGACGCCGAGCTGGTACTAAAGGACACCCTCGGCGCATTGGGGATGCCCGACGCTTTTGACCCCAATCGCGCCGACTTCAGCGGTATGGATGACACCCAGCTTCTCTACCTCTCACACGTGGTGCACAAGGCCTTTGTGGCAGTGGATGAGGAGGGTACAGAGGCGGCTGCGGCAACCGGTGTCGTCGTCGAGATCGAATCGATGCCGACTGAGGTACGTGTGGAGCGCCCCTTCATCTTCTTCATCCACGACACCGAATCGGGTCTTGTTCTGTTCGCCGGGCGTGTGATGAATCCAGGCACATGACACTAGGAAACGACCGCGGGCCGGACCTCAGTTCCGGCCCGCGATCTTGTCCAGCAGCGGAGACACGCAACGTCATAGGCCAGGTCCCACCACAAGAAGTCGCCAACAGACGCCAGCTTCACGATTTCCCAGAGACCGTCCACGCGCTCCAGGTAAATCGTCCACGGGAACGAACTCACGTGCACCAGGGATGGCTGGTGGGCCTTGAGGTAGTCCAGAGATGCTGTCCAGAGGATCCCAGCGCGCTGATGCGTGCTCGCAGTGAGATAACCGGCCTCGACTGCGGCTCGACCGGAGCCCCCATGGAGGGTTGCTTACGAGCTAGGCCAAAAACCTTGGTCCGCTATTGTAGGGTTGAGGCGACTCGACGCCGGGGAGAGCGCTACCGGCGCTAAGGCGGAGAGCGGCGCCGGTCAGATCAAAAGCGAGATGTGGGGACCACGGCGGTAGGCTATAGTTGACGGTGCTTGCGGATCATCGACTCAAGGAGCGCGATCATCTCCAGGCTA
>ENA-UOUL01005885-UOUL01005885.1-bioreactor-metagenome-genome-assembly--contig:-NODE-5885-length-10328-cov-3.158619_pt1 | contig 10328 bp, 6 predicted proteins | sample MGYA00249838_ERZ747220 | MGnify/ENA primary metagenome ERZ747220 (study PRJEB28778, sample SAMN05720191) | bioreactor metagenome | isolation source: Anaerobic biogas reactor | place: USA:Washington...
GCGAATGGGCCCATCCATGGCATGGATTTGTCCACTACAACCGGCTCAGAATGACCGAGCCTTTCACCGTCCCAGGCAGACGCCGAGCCACACGTCGGCCAACCGCGGTTCAAATTCGAACTCGGACGTACCGCCAGGGGGTCTCACCTTCGATGCGGCAGTCTGTCCAGTAGCAGATGAAGAGGAGCTACGGGATCATTTCCAGATCGGCGAGGTAAATGGCGGTGATTGGCTGGCCGGCGTCATCCTGTTCGTGTGACGAATACCACGACAGCAGCGCCCGGGTCGGGCTCAGCGCCACAAACCCCGGATATGAATTGTCGCCCCCGCTGGGCAACTCCGCAAACTCGTGAAGCTGCTGGTCGATCAGCCAGTGCAAGACGGTCTTCGGACCGCGATCGGCCGTCGTTTTCCGCCCTCCGACAACGTAGAAGTCGCCCCAACGTGTGAGGAGCGGGCCGCCGACCTGCTGGCCCAGATCCAGGCGGTCCCAGTGCGCGTACGGGGGCGCGGAACGCAGGAGCTGCGCCGTGTCTCGGCCCCGCCGGCCGATGCCCAGCACCGTGCCATCCGGTTCGAACAGGAAGGCGGTTTCGTCCCCTTCCAGCTCCTGGAAAACGGCCCGCTTGCGCCAGATCAGTCCGTCCGTGCTCTCGAGCATGAGTGACTCCACGGCCGGACCCTCGCCGCGCGCCGCCATCTCGAACTCGATCTTGCGACGCCCGCAGAGATAAGCCGTGTCACCGTGCACTGCGGCTCGCCAGATGTAGTGCCCAAACGTGCCTTCGAGCAGCACCGGGCTGTGCCACGTCCGTCCATCATCAGACCAGGCGGCGTATCCCAGGTGCTGGTTGAGGTCGTAATCCTTAATGGCAATCGTCGTCTCGCCGCTGTACCACGTGCCGGTGTAGACGAACAACCGGTTCCGGAACACCAGGAAGTGCGGGTCGCGCGTGTCGCGCTTCGCCACACGGAACTGATGCACTGGTTCCCAACTCCGCGCGTCCTCGCTCGACAGGATAATGATCGACGCGGTGGGGTGCACCATGTGCCCGTCCGGGCAACTGCGAAACGTCAGGTAGAACCGATCGCCAAACCGTACGAGATCGGTGAACGCGTTGTGTTCGCCGTTGTGAAACACCTGCCGTATGTTGGTCACCCGCACCGCCGGTGGCTCGCCGCCGCACAGCGGCTGTGCCCCCCACATGCAACAATTCAGAACCACGGCCCAGAGGCCAGCGACCCGACAGAGCCACAGAGTATCGGTCATGGGAGATGTCCTTCATGCTGGAGTATGCCTGCGTTCGCTCCGACCACCCTATCAGTGTCGGCTGAAATGCGTCGTGGGGCAACCAGGGGCACGCCTCCAGGGCGGCCCCGGCCGCCCCTCGCTGCGCGGTCGAAAAACGATGGCCGCCAACGATGCGATCACCTATCATGGGGCGTAGTATCTGTCGAAACGCGTGGTCCGGTCAGGAGACAGGCGGCACATGGAACCGCGTCCAACTTACATGAAGCGGCACGGCATCGCCTTGATTGCGGCTGGTGTTGTGGCGTGCGCGCTGGCGGCTGCCTCGGCCGCGGAAGGCGAAACAGCCCGCTACCTCGGCCCGGGCACGCTGGCCGTTTCCCCCGACGGTTCAACTTTATTCGTCGCCTGTGAAGATGCCCAGGAAGTCCTGTGGGTATCGCTGCCGCAGGGGGACGTTGTGCGACGTGTCCGTGTGCCGGATCGGCCGACCGGACTGGTGTGCATGCCCGATGGCTCGATGCTCGCGGTCGCCTGCGCTTCGGCCAAGAGTTCCGTGGTCTGGCTGGACACGGCGACCGGTGCGCTCGTCCGCTCGGCTGCCGCCGGCCACACGGCCGGCGGTCTGGCGCTGGACGAACGCCGCGGGCAGTTGTTCGTGTGCAACCGGTTCCACAACGATGTGTCGCTGCTCGATCTGGCGACCGGCGCCGAGCTGGCGCGCATCGCGGCGGTGCGCGAGCCGGTGGCGGCCGCCATCACGCCCAGCGGCCGTACGCTGTTGGTGGCCAATCACCTGCCCGACTCGCGTGTCGACTTGGACTATTCCGGGACGGTGTCGTCCGTGGTGACCGCCATCGATCTCCGCACGCACGAGTCGCAGGCGATCCCGTTGCCGCACGGCGCCAGCAGCGTGCGCGGACTGTGCGTTACGCCCGACGGCGAGTATGCGCTGGTCACGCACCTGCTGTCGAACTTCATGAACGTTCCGTTTCGCGTGGACATGGGTTGGATCAATGTCAATGTAGTGAGCATGATCGATCTGCGGCAGCGGGCTGTGATCGGCATGCTGGGCCTGGACGAGTTGACCCAAGGTGCGGCCAATCCGTGGGATGTGGCGGTGACCGCTGACGGAACGCAGATCTGCGTCACGGCATCGGGCAGTCATGAGCTGTGCGTGATTGACATTCGGCACTTGAACAACCACCGGGCGCGGCGCACCATGTCGCCGCTGCTCGGTGCGTGGCCGATCTATCCCAGCCTGGGGGCGAGTCTGTGGCGGCGCGTGGCGCTGCCCGGCAAGGGGCCCCGCGGCATGGTCGTCATCGGTCGGACGGCCTACGTCTCTCAGTATTACAGTGACAGCCTGGCCGCCGTGGACCTGAGCGGGTCGGCCGGCAGCGTCCCGCGCGAAATACCCCTCGGGCCGCCACCGGTGCTGACACAGCAGCGCCGCGGGCAACTGCTGTTCGACGACGCCACCATCTGTTACCAGCACTGGCAGAGTTGTGCGAGCTGTCATCCGGACGCGCGCGCGGACGCGCTGAACTGGGATCTGATGAACGATGGCGTCGGCAATCCGAAGAACTCCAAGAGCATGCTGTTCTCCCACGTGACCCCGCCGTCCATGGCTAAAGGTGTGCGGGCGACAGCCGAGATCGCGGTGCGCGCGGGGATCACCCATATCCTGTTCTCGCACCGGCCGGAGGAGGAGGCGGTGGCTATCGACGCATACCTGAAAACGCTCACCCCGGTCCCCAGTCCCTACCTGGTCGACGGGCAACTGAGCGCGGCGGCGGAGCGCGGCAGGCAACTGTTCGAGAGCGCAGAGGTGAACTGCCGGCGCTGCCATCCGCCGCCGCTCTACACCGACCTGAAGATGCACAGCGTCGGGAAGCCGGAGTCCAGCCGCTTCGACAACCAGTTCGACACGCCGTCACTGATCGAAGTCTGGCGGACGGCCCCCTACCTGCACAATGGCCGGTATCGCACCATTCGCGAAGTGCTGATCGACGCCAGACACGGACTGGGACGGGGCCAGCTCGACGCGCTCCGCGAACAGGATATCCAGGATCTCGTCGAATTCGTGCTGTCGCTGTGACCGGTGACACCGGCCGGCGCCGCGTGTTGCGCCGCGTATGCGGCGAGGCGGCCACGCTGGCGGGCTACTGGAACGGCCCGAGTTTCGGCAGGTCGACGAACTCCACGCTCATCGTTCCTGGTGCAGCCGCCCGCTGCTGATCCGGCTCCGCCGGACGATCGGCGATAATCAGCAGCAGTCTGCCGTCTCCGGCCGGCACTGCTTCGACCACTTCACGCGATGCCGGACGGTCGTCGACTCCGACCCCCAGTTGCGCGGGCAGTTCCAGCGGGAGCACGGCGCCGGTCTCGGCGTCGACGACGTTCTGCAGACCGACCACCCAGCCGGCATTCTCCGGCAACCAGATGAGATCGCGGTCTGGAAGCTGGTGCCGGCGCGCGTAACTCTGGTCGGCGGGGGGAAGTCCTTCGATGGTCTTGATGATGTTGCCATTGGCGGCATTGATGTACACGAGCATGCGTGCGGGATCGTCCGGCCCGACGTCCCACAGCAGTGCCAACTCGCGCCCGTCGTGGCTCAGCGCCAGCGCTCCGACGGTCGAACGCCGGTATTCCTTGTGGAACACCTGATTGCCCAGCAGCTCGCCGGTATCCAGCCGGTAGATGCAGAGTTCCACCACGCACTGCTCGTCCGGCGGATTCGACATGAGGTGCGGATGTGCCACCACCAGGTAGCTGCCGTCGACGCTGACCGCCAGGCACGGCGCAGCGGCCGGCCGGGACTCGGGAAACACGAAGTCGCGCGTCGTGTCCGCTTCGAAATCCCACACCCAGTAGCTCTGTCCGTCGAGTGCCACGACGCGGTGGGCCACGCAGTCGCGGACTGCGTACGGGCCACTGCCGCCGGTTGGCAGCGTCTGGCTGCCGATCAGCTTTCCCGCTTCCGTCGACCAGACTTCGACCACCTCCGCCCCCGCCTCGTCCTGGTGGACGCGGACCCAGTGTCGCCCGTCGCGCGACAACAGACATGTGCTGTCCGCCACCGGCGATGCCACTTCGAAACTGCCGCTGGCCTGGTCCTTGACCAGATCCCACACTGTCAGCCTGGGCAGCGCCTCGGGGGCATCCGCGGTGGAGAGCGTGGCCAGCATCCCCGTCGGTTCGCTGGCCCGGCAGCACCGATCCCGGGCCGCCGCCGAGAAAGAGGAATCGGAGATCCCGCGAAAGGGCCGGCCGGCTGTCGGCACCGACCAGGGCATGTTTGCCACGGCCAGTTCGGGAACGATCAACGCGGCATAGTCCACCAGGTGGACACGCGGCACTTCCTTCCGCTTGAGCAACACCTGGAATCGCTGCCGCTGGGCGTCGGTCAGCACGGCCAGCAGTTCACCCCCCAGCTTGTGGCAGGCGGCATACCATTGTTCCAACGTCAGGGCCTTGGTTTTCAACGCCTGCTCGTTCTGCTTCAGACGCTGTACCACGTCGGCGATTGTCTCATGCTGCGCTTCGATCAGCTCCAGCCGTTGCACACCGTCGCCGAACATCCCGGTGAGGAACAGGCCATCTTCTGCGACCAGCTCCGGCAGGTTGGCCAGGCGCGTCGCCGCGCCGCCCTCGGGACCCGCCACACCGCTGGCCGCTCCCGCCGGGTCGGCATCTGACGCCGGCAATTCTGTATCGGCAGCCACAGCGGAAGGCGGCGGCGCGCCGGTACTGTCTGCGCCGGCTGATGGCAGCGGTGCCCAGCCGAGCAGCGCCCGGATGGACCACTCGTAGTCGCGCAGGACGACGAGCATCGACGCGACGCTGACGGCGGCGAGCAGCAGGGCGAGGCAGGCAATCAGCGCCGGGTGCGGGGCGCGCGGACCACGCCGTTCATGCGGCCGGACGCCACCCGTCCGAGGCGGCGCATCGACCGCCACCGGAGGTGCCGGAACGGTCGGCGGCGCTGCAGCAGGTTCCGCCTCTTCGTGTGCCGTCTCCGGAGGCGGCACACGCTCCGCTTCCAGCGACACTGGCGGCGGCAGCAGCGATGGCCGGGTCGGCGGGGGTTCGGGTGGCTGCGGGATGTCGGTCGCATCGCCCACGATGAACGTGCGGCCACACTTGCACACGACCCGTTTGCCCGCCCACTCGGCCGGCAAAAGAGTACAGAAACCACAGCCGCAGACGACTTTGATCGACATGGGTTTTCCGCCCGACACCCGGGATGCTCACTCGCCTCAATTGTACCACACCTGTACCACACCGCCCGCCCGGTCTGCCTGCAGCCACCAGCCCGGCAGCCAGCCAGCGTTTCGACCACTCCCGCGGCCAAGGACCTACTCAGGCGCAGACAACTATGCGAGAATTGCGAAAATTGGAGCGGTTCGCCCGTGCGGCTGGAGGACCATGCCCCAGAGTCACTCTCTCACCTGACAAGCGGAGCGCAGCAGCCATGATCCAGCAAGTACTTTCCGACCGGTGGCATTGTGTGCCAGCCATCCTGAGCCTGAGCCTGAGTCTGGGACTCGTCCTTACGGGCATTGGTCCCGGCACGGTCTGCGCGGCAGACGATATCGTGGCAGCCGGCGCAACCCTTGTCCAATTGGCCGAGGGCTTCGAGTTCACCGAAGGGCCGGCGTGCGACGCGGAGGGGCACGTGCTGTTTACCGACCAGCCGAACGACCGCATTCTCAAGTGGTCCGTGGACGGGAAGCTCTCCACGTACAAGCAGCCGTGTGGGCGCGCCAATGGCCTGTGCTTCGACCAGGACGGCAACCTTTGGGCATGCGCCGACGAGAAGAACGAGTTGTGGTGCATCCGTCCGGACGGCACTGTGCAGGTGGTGGTCAAGGACTATGAAGGTAAGCTGCTCAATGGCCCCAATGACCTGTGGGTCAGGCCCGATCGGGGAATCTACTTCACCGATCCGTTTTACCAGCGCGATTACTGGCAGCGCGGTCCGGCGGAGCAGCCTGTGCAAGGGGTCTATTATTTGACCCCCGACCGCCAGAAGCTGACACGTGTGATCGACGATCTGCAGCAGCCCAACGGCATCATCGGCACGCCCGACGGCAAGACCCTCTATGTGGCGGACATCCGGGCGGGGAAGACCTACGCCTACGACATCCAGGCCGAGGGGACCCTCACCAACAAACGCCTGTTCTGTGAGCTGGGGTCCGACGGTAAGACGATCGACAACGAAGGGAACGTGTATTTGACGGGGCGCGGCGTGACGGTTTTCGACCCGCGGGGGACCAGGATCAGGACCATCCCCATCGACACCGGTTGGACCGCGAATGTATGTTTCGGCGGCAAGGACCGGCACACGCTGTTCATCACTGCGCAGAAACAGCTGTTCGCGTTGCAGATGCGCGTGCATGGTGTTGACAGCCAGTAAGTCGGGTCTTCTGGCATGACATCGCGTTCACGGATCCCATCGCAGCTGCCGGCCCGGCAGCGTGTCGCCAGACTGCTGGCCGCGCCGATGTTCTGCCTGTCCGTCCTGTTCCTCGCCGTGCTGGCGGCCGTGGTCGTCCTGTGGATCGATGTGCCGATGATGTACAAACAGGTTCCGGTGGCGGGGGGGGACGCGGCGGCAGTCGCGCCGCCAGCCGAGGACGGCACGCGTTTGGCGACCGGACCCGCCCCGGCGCTTGTCGCGGGCTACCACTGTGTGCGCTGCCTGAAAGTCCTGTGGGCCGTGTTTGTGCTGGAGTTTCTGATCCAGTGGTTCGTGCGCGACCGCAGCGTGCCGTTCTGGCGCACCTACTACGGCCGGCTGCTCGTCTGCTTCTGTCCGCCCATGCGCATGTGCGCGCGGAACCCGGACATGAGAGGCCGGATCTGGCTGCCGGGGCTGGGCTGGCGGAAACCCAATGCGACGCTGCGCGCGAAGCTGGAACGCTTGTTCAGCATTCCCATGATTCTCATTGCTCTGGCCATTCTCCCGGTGCTGCTGATCGAGTTCGGTATGCAACAGCAGGTACTGACTCACGAGTGGCTGCGGTACACGTTGCACGTGGGGCTGGGGCTGATCTGGTTCGCCTTCGCGGCCGAGTTCATCGTGATGTTTTCGGTGGCCGACAGGAAACTGAAATACTGCAAGGAACACTGGATTGACATCGCCATCATCCTGTTGCCGTTGATCTCCTTCCTGCGGTCGCTGCGGATCGTGCGGGCCACACGGATGGCCCGCCTGGCGCGTGTCGAACGGATTGTCCGTCTGAGCCGCGTGTATCGTCTGCGGGGACTGGTCACGCGCGCACTCCGCGCGATGCTGCTGCTCAAACTGCTCAACCGCCTGTTCCGCACGGCGCCTGACAAGCAACTGCGGCGCCTGCGCGGAGAGCTGCGCGAGAAGCAGGCCGACGTCCGGTTTCTGAAGCGGCAGATTGCGGAGCTGGAGCGTATGATCACGGCCAGGAGGGGGGCCGCGGCCGGGCAGGATCCACCGGCCACTTAACCGGAAGGCAGATCTTACGACTGCATCGAGGGGCGAGGGCATCGTCTGGTCTTCTACCGCGCAGCGAAACGCGTGGAGCCCGAGCGGTTCCGTGAGCTGATGGCGGAAGGGTTTGCCGTGTACCGGCAGTTTCAGCCGCGGGGTAGTGGCGTTGGGCCCGATTTGCGGACATGATGTTGGCTGGACGGGACGGTTTCGAAACTTGACAGGTGACCAGCCATGGCCAAGAGCGCCGACAGACGATTCGCAGTGGGGGTCGATTACGGAACCAACAGCGTGCGGGCGCTGGTCGTGGACGTGGCCGACGGCAGCGAGGTGGCCACTCACGTGTACGACTATCCCAGCGGCGACGCGGGCATTCTGCTCGACGCCGGCGATCCGCATCTGGCGCGTCAGGATCCGGCCGATTACATTCAGGGTTTCTATGAATCGGTGGGGGGCGCCATCCGAGCGGCCAGCCGGTTGCACGGCTTCGCAGCCGACAAGGTGGTGGGCATCGGTGTCGACACGACCGGTTCCACTCCGATCCCTGTGGATCGGCAGGGGCTCCCCTTGGCGCTCCAGCCCGCCTTCCGCCGGAACCTGGCCGCCCACGCCTGGCTCTGGAAGGACCATACGGCGCATGTCGAGGCGGAGGAGATCACGGCGCGCGCGGCGCGGCACAAGGACGGCTACCTGACGAAGTGCGGCGGTGCGTACAGCAGCGAATGGTACTGGTCCAAGATTCTACACTGCCAGCGGACCGCACCACGTGTGTCTGCTGCGGCCTACGCGTGGGTGGAACTGGCCGACTTCATCCCGGGCTTCATCACCGGCAACCTGGACCCCGACACGATCCCGCGCTGCATCTGTGCTGCCGGCCATAAGGCTATGTACCACGAGCAATGGGGCGGGCTCCCCAGCCGCGCGTTTCTCAAGAGCCTCCACCCGGCCCTGCCGGCCGTGCGGGACCACTACGCGACCCCGGCGATCTGTGCCGATCAGCGGGCGGGGGCGTTGGCGGCCGAGATCGCCGCGCGTGTGGGCCTGCCGCCCGGCATTGCCGTCGCCGCTGGTGCGTTCGACGCGCACATGGGCGCTGTGGGGGCAGGCATCAAGCCGGGCACGCTCGTCAAGATCATCGGCACCAGCACCTGTGACATGATGGTGGCACCTCTGGACCACGCGCTGCCCGACATTCCCGGACTGTGCGGTATCGTCCCCGGCTCTATCATCCCAGGGATGTATGGGCTGGAAGCCGGCCAGTCGGCCGTGGGGGATATCTTCAACTGGTTCGTCAAGCACCTGACCCCGGGTGAATTCACCGCGCACGGCGATCCGCACGGCGAGCTGACCAAGGTGGCGGAGCGGTTGCGCCCCGGCGAGAGCGGCCTGCTGGCACTGGACTGGAACAACGGCAACCGCACGATCCTGGTCGACGCACGCCTGTCCGGACTGCTCGTCGGCCAGACGCTGCACACCACGGCCCCCGAGGTGTATCGCGCGCTGGTGGAAGCCACCGCCTTCGGCGCCCTGACGATCATCAACCGGCTGGAAGAGTACGGCGTGCAGGTGAAAGAGGTTGTCAACTGTGGCGGCATTGCGGAGAAGAACCCGTTCGTGATGCAGCTCTATGCCGACGTGACGGGACGCCCGATGAAGGTGAGCCGTTCCGCGCAGACGTGCGCCTTGGGGGCTGCGGTTTTCGGTGCGGTGGTCGGAGGGGCATACAAATCGGTCGAGCGGGCGCAGCGCAAGATGACGGGCACCAGACCAGACTACTACCGGCCGCGGAAAGCTGCGGCCGCCGTCTACAGACAGTTGTACGCCTGCTACCGCACACTGCACGACGCGTTTGGAACTGATGAGTGCCCGGGTCGGTTGAACCAGGTCATGAAAGAGCTGATCGCCATCCGGCAGAAGGCGCGGCAAGGCTGACACCCGGTCCCGGCCCTCAGGCCGGGTGGCCGGCGCGAACCGTGCACGGACCCAACCACGTACGAGCTGCGAAGCGATGCTGAGGAGACTGAAAACTGCCGTCTGCCAGGCGAATCTCGCGCTGGTGGAACATGGATTGGTCACGTTGACGTGGGGCAACGTCAGCGGCTTGAGCGACGATGGCCGGCACGTCGTCATCAAGCCGAGCGGCATGTCCTACGCGGCGCTGCGCCCGGAGCACATGGTCGTGGTCAACCTCGACGGCACTGTGGTAGACGGCGCTCTGCGCCCGTCGTCCGACACGCCCACCCACTTGTGTCTGTACCGGCACTTCGCCGGCATCGGCGGAGTTGCGCACACGCACAGCTCGATGGCCACGGCATTCGCCCAGGCGCGGCTGGAGATCCCGTGCCTGGGCACCACGCATGCCGACCACTTCTACGGGCCGGTCCCTGTGACGCGCGTCCTGACCCCCGCGGAGGTGGCCGAGGCGTATGAGGCCCATACGGGGCGCGTGATTGTGGAGCGCCTGGCCGACCTCGATCCGTCCGCCATGCCCGCCGCGCTGGTCGCCGGCCATGGGCCCTTTGTCTGGGGACGCACGGCCGCGGACGCGGTCGACAATGCCGTGGCGCTTGAAGCCGTCGCCACCATCGCCAAGGCCACCCTGGCGCT
>ENA-UOUL01005886-UOUL01005886.1-bioreactor-metagenome-genome-assembly--contig:-NODE-5886-length-10323-cov-57.085985_pt1 | contig 10323 bp, 12 predicted proteins | sample MGYA00249838_ERZ747220 | MGnify/ENA primary metagenome ERZ747220 (study PRJEB28778, sample SAMN05720191) | bioreactor metagenome | isolation source: Anaerobic biogas reactor | place: USA:Washington...
GACTCCATCGCTCCCTCCCGTGGAGGGATGAGCAGTGACTCTCATGTCACCGAGAGGGTGATCTCTCAGATCCTGACCGAGCTGGATGGACTGGAGTCTTTGAACGACGTGATGGTGATCGCGGCCACCAACCGGCCGGATATCATCGATTCCGCTCTGCTCCGTCCCGGAAGGTTCGACCGGCTGATCGAGATCGGCTTGCCGGATGAAGAGGCCAGAAAGGAGATCCTGAAGATCCACACCTCGAAAAAGCCCCTGGCGGATGACATCGACCTGGATGACATTGCCAAGAGGACGGACAAGTTCTCAGGCGCAGATCTTGGTGCGGTGGTCAATGAGGCGGTCATGCTCGCCATCCGGGAGTATGTCCTGAGCGGCCAGTGCAAGACAGACGATGAGATCTGCGAGTACAAGGTCTCCAAGAAGCACTTCGAAGAGGCCTTAAAGAAGGTCAAGCCGACGGCGATGGAGCTGGACCTGTACAAGAGGTTCGCATCCGGCAAGGCGGCTTGAAGAGCGGGAAAGATTGAGTAAGAATGAGGCCGGAGAGAGGTCCGGCCTCGTATTTTTTTTAATTTCTTTTCTTGTTTTGCTTCAATATCCGATCATTGGATCATCACATTTCCAAGAGTGAGCAGAAACAGGTGGTAGTGTGCCGCGCCTCTGTAGTGAACCGCTATGCTCTGACCTAACCACAGAGAAGCAGAGGCGCAAAGGCAATAATTTCTGCCGGAACTCACCCACACAATTCAGCGAAGAGCCAATTATTTAGTTGTGACTCAAGTTCAATAGCAGCTGATGATGATGTCTTTAGAACTGAAATATGATTTTTCAGAAGGTTTCTGGCATAATTCATATCCTGCAAGGATTGCTCCAATTCGAAATCCGATCCTGCAATTCTGGCCGCAAAGTACCACATGCCTTGATTGCATCGTTCTGGATTAATATTGCACTCCTTACAACGATCAACAATCCATTCTGCAATTGCTCTATTATCCATTTCGCTCGAATTATTCAATGACTGGACTATTCTGCGAATCCAGATATCTACTGGCTGCAAAAGCCATCTATCCTTGATGGGTGTCAAATTATAATTCACAGCAACATCTCGCAGAAAGAGCGAAGCAATCTTATTTCCAACTCCACGTATTCTTTTCAATCTATCATGAGCCACTTTAATCTGATCTTTATTCAAATCTTCCTTCGATGCAGAGATTATGTTTTTAGAACCTAACGCACACCAAATACACATTTCTTTAGTATTGCATGAGTTATCATCGTGATTCAAAGGATTTATGTCTTTATTTAATCCTTTATTGTGAATAAAACTGCCAAAAATTTTCCATATCTCTTGGGGAGAATCATTGTTAGCTTTAGACTCCTTTATTGCTTTTACAGCAGCGGGCGGATAGGAAGGGCTTCTGCCCTGATGTTCAAAAGCATATCCTATAAAAAATATACATACTGCATCAATTGAATTCCTCAGATGGTTGCAATACTTCCCCCACAATGGCTCTTGATAGGAAGCTCTAAAGAGGACTGAAACAGCCTCGAACATATTGAGCATATCTAGATTAGTCATGTCTTATTTCTCCTCTTTATCTCCTCTTCCAATACGATTCCATGCCTCTCGATACTCCTCCTTATCATAGGATGAGGGCTCCAGCCAATAAGATACTCTCCCATCTTTTCCTCCTCGATGAACGTTTTCCTTCACTTCCGAGGGCAGCATAACGAATGCATTCGGTTTTTCAAGCACATCATTTACTATGACCCAGAAGTCTCCCATAATATTTTCCAGACCTCTTCCCATTGGCACAGAATTGCGTTTTCTCAGAGACTTGACTTGAATCCCTTTAAAACACGATCCACCGCTATTGTATGCTACGATATCTATCCCACGCGCATTGCGCGCGGTAGGCATTACATTCCAACCTCTTCGTGATAATTGATAGCAGGTGTAATACAGACCGACGTTTCCGATGATATGATTACCTGGCACTCTTCCCACTCCTTCTGCTCAACGATCAATTTGAGATTCTTCAATCTTATTCCTGGCCCACTCTTCTACACCATTATTATCCATGATGACAAATTCCTGTCCCCTTCCCGCCGATTTGAAGTATCCATCTTTCCAAGGTTTTTTATGATAGCTGATTTTTGCTTCTTTAAAACAGTCGGGCAGGGCCCACTTGGATTTTGAGTATCCTCTCTTAGTTAAAACAAGTCTATCGCTGAAAATGAACCTTCCCGCTCCAGGAAGCGACTCACTCCAACTTAGATGATCCCTGGCTACATAAATGGTGTTTGTTTCGTTACTCTTTCTCGCATTATTAGCATGGGGATGATAACTCATCCACTCAGGCACATCGAATTTCTGGTCTACCTTAATTATGTCTCCTATCTGGAGATATCCGAAAATAACATGCATCTCTTTTTCATGGGGATCGTATGCCAGCTTACCATCATCGTTTCTGGTTTTCCTGAAGCTTCCAAAGAATAGAAACAGATCGTCTCTTCTAACATCTTGCTTTTGCAGGTGACCTTGTGCTGCATCCACCTGGCCAAACAAAGGTCTCCAATTTGGCTCTCGATGGATAGCATTTTTAAAGATATCGGGATCCAAATGACACCCAAAATCATTACTAAGATCTATTCGTTCGTTGCTCGACTTTATGCTAGGCATGAGATCTCTCATTAGATCGTAACAAGCCGAGTCACCCGCCATAACATCTGAGTATCTTAGCTCTTCATTTTGATCGGGAATAGGGAGCGAGATCATTTGCCCATTTGGAAGGATTGGGCTGGGATACCCACCAAACTCGGAGTCAAATCCTTTTCTGCTCAAGATGACTTTCATTATTAAAGCGCTCCTCATCCTATCGTTTGTAGTTGTATCAAGTTGCCACAGGTATCGTCGAAGACGGCTATGGTCACATTCTCCATTACTTCTGACGGCTGCATTGTGAACTTCACCCCGAGATTCTTCAGTCGTTCATACTCTGCGTGGACATCAGAAACGCCGAAGTTTATCGCGGGAATGCTCTGCTCGAAAATTGCTTTCTGATAATTTTTTGCTGCTGGATTATTATTCCGTTCAAGTATAAGCTCGGTGCCGTTTTGATCCTCAGGCGAGACAACGGTAAGCCATCTGTAATCCCCCGCGCCAATGTCGCTTTTCTTCACAAAGCCCAGGATTTGTGTGTAAAACTTCAGGGCTTTATCCTGATCGTTAACGAATACTTTGGTGTATATGATTTTCATAATTAACCTTGCTATTATCTATGCTATTTAACTTACGATCTATGCCTCCCATCCATTAGATTCACCGCGAGATGTTGTCTATTGTGGCCAAGCTCTGTTCTGCGCCTCTGAAAGCGTTCTTAAAGCGAACTTTAATTTTTTGCGATGTTTCTGGCCTGGAGTAGATGAAGGTATTATCAACCTCGTTCTCTGATATGATCACCTGAGAATCAACCACCATACCATCTTTACAGAGATCCAGGTGCAATTTATTTCCATCTATGTCTATGGACTGGATCAAAAGCTCATATCCTTCTTCCAATCCTAAAGGCGTCCCGGAGTTCATTGTGCGGGATCTGGAGTCGGCAATCAATATTGGATTAGGATCGACCTCTGAAGTCTGCCACAGGCCATCTATTGTAGCCAGATTCTGATCTGCACCTCTGAATGAGTTCTTGAAGTGAACTCTAATTTCTTGCGATGTTCCTGGACTGGAGTAGATGAAGGTATCATCAACTTCGTTCGCGGGCATGATTATCTTGGAATCGATAACAATTCCATCTTTGTAGAGCTCCAGGTACACTCTATTTCCATCGATATCTATGGACTGGATCACCAGCTCATATACCTCTTCCAATGCCATAAGCGTCCCTGAAGCCACAGTATGGGATTGGGAGTCGGCGATCAGCATTTTAACTGGATTAGCCTCTGAAGTCTGCCACAGGCCATCTATTGTAGCCAGATTCTGATCTGCACCTCTGAATGAGTTCTTGAAGTGAACTCTAATTTCTTGCGATGTTCCTGGACTGGAGTAGTTGAAAGTATCATCCACTTCGTTCGCGGGCATGATTATCTTGATGCTCCAACAAACGTATTTGAGGGCTTCAAAAATACTGGATCTAAAGGAAGATACCTAGCGACACAGATTTAAGGAATATATAGATATGCTAGAGTATGATGCATATTAGGCTTAATGAGAATGAATTTAACGAATTGAGGTGTCCTTATTACTATTATTACTGGTAATGATGCATCCTGCCTAATTGAGGCCATGATCGACTCGAAGACTCAGACTCAGATGTGTGGTATGGAGCTGACAGTTCAGAAGATAGAGCGCTTCACATCTTCCGGGGCGGTGGCCTTTGAAAATAGTGAACGAAAGCTGCCGGATACGGCACCACTGGATTTCGACCAATCCGGCTGGATCGATCTATCCGCCGGAGCCTATCTGGTGACGTTCAATGAGATCGTAAATATTCCCGGAGATGTGGCTGCCCTGGCAAGGGCCCGCTCTACCCTCCTGCGTTGCGGGGCTAGCCTGGAGACTGCCCTTTGGGATCCGGGATACCGGGGGCGCAGCCAGAGCTTGCTCGTGGTCCATAATCCCTCTGGACTGCGGCTGAAGAAGAACGCCCGGCTGATGCAGCTGGTGTTCATGAGGCTGGAGAATGAGGCGGAGAAGCTGTATGAGGGGAGGTATCAGGGGGAGAACATTTGAGGTAGGTGATGACATCCCCAGGATCAGCTAAGAGGTCCACTCTCAAGTTCTTCATCTTGCTCTTCGCACTATCAGTACCATTCTGGCTGGCAGGTGGCATGGCTGAGCAAGAGCTTCCTCTTCCCTTCAGTCTGCCTGCAGGCGCACTCGTGCTCGTCTGTCCGATGGCTGCAGCACTGATCCTCGTCTACAGAGAGGAAGGATCCAACGGCATAAAGCAGCAGTTTTCAAGATGCTTTGATTATGGAAGAATCAAATCGAAGGTCTGGTATTTGCCCATCCTTTTTTTGATGCCCCTCCTCATGGCGCTGGAGTATACGGTGATGAAGCTGACCGGGATGCCAGTCCCTGATCCCCAGTTCACTTTTATTGCGCTGCCAGCATTCTTCATCCTCTTCTTCGTTGGCGGGGTGGGGGAGGAGATCGGCTGGACGGGATATGCTACCGACCCATTGCAGGCTCGCCGGACTGCATTGGAGGCCAGCATCATCCTGGGGATAATCTGGGCGATATGGCATGCAATCCCTTATATTCAGGGCCATAATGCACCACTCTGGATTTTGGGCCAGTGCGAAGCCGCAGTTATGCTGCGAGTTCTCATCGTCTGGATATACAACAACACAGGAAAAAGCCTGTTCGCAGCGATAGCATTTCATGCCAGCGTCAACCTCAGCGAATTGGTTTTATTCCCCATATATGGTTCTTATTACGATCCAATCATTGCCTTTTTCCTTCTGGCAGTCACGGCTGCCGCTGTGGTAATCCTATGGGGGCCCAAGACCCTGGCTGATTACAGATATGCCCGTTCAAAGGCTTGAGGAGATATTTTTGGGAGAATACATTGGGTGCTGATTTAGGCCTTCTAAAGTAAATCTCGCGCATTTCTGGATCTTGGTGATCATCCATTGTACTGTGGCAGGCTTCGTAGCTTAGCTTGTATTCATCTTTTTGCAGATTTGGCTCTAATGTATTCGTTTTTTTTTATGCCTTAGAGATATATTATCACCAGAATTTATTAATATCATCCAAACTATTTATCTCAATAAGTTCTTATGCTTAAAGCTCTAAAGGGCATTTATGAAGGTAAGATGTCCACAATGCAATGGAGATATTTTTGAGGTAGAGATTGATCGAGATACTATTGCACGGGGTTCAAAGAAGGCGGTTTCGAGGGATATGATAGTATATTGTCCTAAGAACCATCCAAATAAGATCCATCTGGAACTCGATGATTAGCCTGAGATAAAATATATGAGGCGGTTAAATGGATGATGGAGTATTAATAGGAGAGGTTCCCTCCATCGAAGAAGTTGAGTGGGTAACGCTAGGGAAGGAAATGCGTAAGGATACACTGAAGACGCTCAACGAAGATGCAAAAGGATTGGCAACACTGGGGTCGTCTCTATTGCTGGTATATACAGGGGCTTTGACATTGTTCAAGCTTCCTGAAAACGCCTCATATCTTGGATTGGGGATTATGGCAATCCCTATTGTCCTTTGGCTGGTTTGCATCTTTTTTGCCTCCAGCATAAATTTCAGCGAATTATCCCGCATATATGTCAATGATCCCAATGATGTTAAAAATTTTATAGAAAAAAGGATTAAGGAAAAATATGACAAGCTAATATGGAGCAGAAGGTTATTTATTATGAGCATTGCTGCTTCAGCGATTGTATTATTCCTTGGGGGAACATCATTTCAGGAAGAAGATCCAGCGCCACAGACAGTTCAATTTTTAGTTTCTGATAACTCATCTCCAGACTATAAGAATGCTTCTATCTCAGTTAATGAGTCGACAGGAAAGACAGATCCTGTTAAATTGATCGCAGTATCAGACGAAGCATATAAGGTAAGGTCTGCTCAAGGAACTGTTGTTGAGTTCAATAAAGATATGGCTAAAGCAATAATATATAACTAGTGTAATTATGTTACTGGATAATGGCAATCCCTATGAGAATGGCCGGCCCCAGAGTATAATCCTATCACCCGAGGACTTTTCATTTAACATATCTGATAGGAACCTCAATGCGATTGATCGCAGAGCAAAATGGACGGTTTTTATATATATGGCAGCCAACTGCGATTTGGCAGCTCACTTATTCGAGGATATTCTGGAGATGAAAGCGATTGGATCGGATGAAAATGTAAACATTTGCGTATTTTTCGTTGGTCCTCTAATCACTGATTCATTCTTTGCCAGATTGAATAAAGGGACGCCTCTTGGAGAGGATATCATCTTTCGGTTTTTGACGCTATCAGCAAGCGAACCGAAAATCCTGAAAGAGGTCATAAGCAATAACCTAATTTTATATCCTGCAGAAAATAATCTTGTTATACTGGCGGGTCATGGACTCGGATGGAAAGGCGCTTTGGAGGACTATGCCATAGGGAAGATGTATATTGAGCAAGGCAGATTCTCTCTCCCCCCAGGTGATGACGGTTCGCATTTAAAATACTGCTATGATCGCGCAATCAAGGCGATTAATGAAAAAAGATTGCAGAACAGGATGGCAAAGGATTCGATCAATGATGGAAACAAATCAAAGATTAACATAATCGCCTTTGATGCATGCCTTATGGGAAATATCGAGGCAATCAATCATTTCAAAGATTTATCAGAAATAATTGTCACTTCTGAGGATGTGTTCCCCGGATCGGGCTATCCTTATGATAAAATATTGCAGAAATTAAAAGCGGATCCCAATATAGATCCTAACGTAATGGCCATAAATATAATCAATCAAACAAAAGATTACTATAAAAATAAATTTGGTAATATAGTAATTACTCAAGCTGCCTTGGATTGCCATGAGCTCAAAGGCCTCAATCAAATGATATACAATTTGGCAAATGAAATGACAAAATACTTGGGAAACGATAAAGAGGCAGCAAATGTGATCAAATCGTGCATTGAGAATGCATTCAATTTTGGAGAGGGCTATAGAGACCTAAAGAATATTGCCGAATCTCTCCTAGATTGCCAAATACCATACAATCTAAGCGTAGCGGCAAGGTCTTTAAAGGATTTCTTCGAGCAATCCGGGCTGATTTTAGCATCCGATGTGCCCGGCGGTAAGGGCATGCCAGCTGGCATATCGATTTACTGTCCTGATCCTGCTGAATTTGATCCCCAATATCTTCGTGCTGTAAATTCATCGGATATGGGTTTTTGGCCTTGGTTCCTCGGAATGTATGCTTTGTGCACTCTAGGACAAGATGCAGTAAATAGTCCGCTCATAGGATTAATAGATGAAACCATGAAGGATTTGATGGGAAAAGGAGAGTACAGGCCGAATAATTAAACTATAATTTTATCTATCTTTATATTTAATGTGTCTTTGCTATGAAAAACATCTAATAAAGGATAACAAGGGGTTCATTTCACCCCCCTTGAGAATCTTTTTTAACAAAGTAGCCTGCACCAACTAACACCTCAATCATCTCGTCTAAGCTGGGATAATTTGACTCTTCCGAAAAGCTGACCTTAACATTCTTTGGCTTGGCTAAGCCATCATCTTTGTACATCTCTTGGTTGATGAGGAGATGATGTAGCACTACCAGCATTTTTCTGGCTAAAGCAACAGTAGCTATATTTTTCCCTCTTCTGGCCATAATTCGCAAGAAGAACCTCTTTAATTGCGTCTTGGCTTTAGTCCTTGATAATGCATGGGCGCACTCGATTATCATCCTTCTGAGGTACTTTGATCCCATTTTAGTGATCTTGCCGTTATACCTTTTTCCTGCAGATTCATAAACAGAAGGATCGAGTCCAGAGAACGCTGCTAACTTTTTCCCAGATGCAAAATTCCTGTAATCTCCTATCTCAGATAGAATCGCTGCCGCGGATACAAAACCAATTCCTGGAATAGACATCGCGATCTCAACATCCCTTTTTCTCGCCTTAAGAAGTCTGCTGATCTGTGCATCCAACTGCACGAGTTTCTTATCGACTTCATCTATCATTTGAATATGAGATTTTATGAGGAAAATGCTGATTGGTGAAAGGCCAGCTATAATGGCTTGCTTGATCATCTCTTTATTCTTCTTCACCTTCTTGGAGGGTATCGACTCGACTATGACATCCGCACTTCTGCCATCAACTAGTCCTTGAAGAACGTGTCTTCCAGACTTCCCGAAAACATCTGAGAGTTCTGATGCAAGCTTAATGGTGCATGCCTCCAATTCCTGAATGGTTCTGGCCTTAAGCTTAGACCTGAAATCAACATAGCCCTTTCTTGCCCTGGTTAGCGCCCTTAGTTCGCGATCTTCTTTAGGAAGAATCATTGAGGGTTCGATCTGGTTATTTAGACACAGTTCCGCAAGCCATTCTGCATCTCGTTTATCCGTTTTAGCACCAGAATGACGACGAGTTTTGAATGCATTTCCTAGGATGAACTCAAATTCGTCGTCTAATACCTGGTAGACTAAATGCCAGTAATTGCCTGTAGACTCTACTGCTACCTTTTTGCAGTTATTATCCTTCAACCAGGATGCGAAACAAAGAACGCCTTCTACGGTCATATCGAACCGATTTAGGACTTTTGAGCCGTCCCTGGAGAGAATGCAGGCCATCAAAAATCTCTTGTGAATATCTGCACCACAAGCTTTATTCTCTTGTCTCTTCATTTATTCCCTCATCTGATATGGGCAGATTAAAGTTCCCTTAAAGGGTTCGCATTGCTATTCACGTTCAAGGACGCATTCGGGTGCTCGATAGTCTTGGCCGGTTTTATGACGGGCTGTAAGCCCCAAGGCACATCGGCCTTCACTGCCCATATCAGCCTCGTCTATGGAGTCTACCTGGTTTTTCATCTTTCGGGTGCGATTCCAAAGCCTGCCTTCAAAAAAAAAGAATCATGCTGTTTTGTGGTTTTGTGGACTTATTCAATATCTCTGATGTCCTGCTGAACTTCCTGCTGGTGGTTGGCTGGCAGAAATAATGCAGGGATATTCTTAAAAAGGAAAAGATCTAAAGTGTCTGCCAGAGGCGAAATAAGAGGTGACAGCATGCCCGTGAGCAAGAAACAGCTGGAGAAGCTGAACAAAGTGAAGAAGGCCAAGGCAGAGGAGCTTGCAAAGCAAGCAGCTGGAGGCAGCGAATCTGCCAAGAAGAAGCTCAAGAAGCTCCAGAAAAAGATCAAGTAGATCCATATTTTCTTTTTTTGGCAGCAGAGCACATCCCGAAGACCTTCAGGATGTAGATGAGCCCGATGTGGCAGAGATTTTTTAGGCTCTTTGCTGAATCCGAATTATGTGGGTGAGGCCCGGCAGAGATTAGCCTTCTGTTCTTCTTCAAGTTCCATTCCAGGCTATTCCTGTGGGCCATCGGAAGAAAAATGGGAGTCGGATGATAGATCCGATTATTCCTTTGCTTTCATGTCCATTTCCCAGATTCCAAAGGCATTATTCTCGGTGTCCAGACAGACCACGAAGTAGCCCATTCCAGGGACGGACATCTTGGGAACTATGATCTTGCCGCCCAGCTTCTCCGCTTTCGCCGCATACTCGTCAACCGACGGCACTCCTATGTAGTTTATGATCTGCTGTTCCGGATGCATCCTCTTCATCATGCCTCCACCAGG
>ENA-UOUL01005888-UOUL01005888.1-bioreactor-metagenome-genome-assembly--contig:-NODE-5888-length-10319-cov-3.970416_pt1 | contig 10319 bp, 10 predicted proteins | sample MGYA00249838_ERZ747220 | MGnify/ENA primary metagenome ERZ747220 (study PRJEB28778, sample SAMN05720191) | bioreactor metagenome | isolation source: Anaerobic biogas reactor | place: USA:Washington...
TGTGAGCACGGCCTCGGTGCTCTATGACGCCGTGTACGTCCCGGGAGGACGGCAGAGCGTCGACGCGCTCAAGGCGCAGGGTGATGCCCTCCACTTTGTCAACGAGGCCTTCAAGCACAACAAGCCGGTCGCCGCGTCGAGCGAGGGGATCGAATTGTTGCAGCAGGCCGACCTCGAGGGCGCTATGTTCGCCGGCGTCAATATGGACGGCCCTCTCGCTTCCGAGGAGGGGGTCGTTACGGCCCAGAGCGGCGCGGACATGCAGGCCTTTTGCGAGCGCCTGATCGACGCCATCGCGCATCACCGGCACTGGGCGCGTGCCAAGCGCGAGATGGTGCCCGCCTGACGGTGAGCGCCAGCGTATAGACGCTTCGCCGCGCGGCGCGGCCCCCGTGTGCGCTCCGGGGGCAGAGTGGTCGGGCCACCTCGATTTGCCAGAGCCGCGCCAGGGAAGTACGATGGTGCCATGGATACCGTCCGTGACGGGGTCCATGGCACCATCTTGAGCCCCTCCAGGAGCGATATTGCATGAACGTCGAACTCGCCTACGGCCGGCATGGGCTGCACGTCGATGTGCCGGAAGACGCCGTGGTCATCCGGCCGGTCGAGGTCCCCGGCCTCCCCGACGAGGCCGCCGCCATCGACGCGGCCTTGGCTCAGCCCATCGCCGCGCCGGGCGCCGCGACCGTGCCGCTGCGCGACCTCGTCAAGCCTACAGATCGGGTGGTGGTCGTCTTTAGCGACATCACGCGCCCCATGCCCAGCGATCGCGCGCTGCCGCCGCTGCTACGCCTCTTGGACGGCGTCGTGCCGCGCGAGCAGATCACGCTGCTCAATGGCCTGGGCACCCATCGCGCCAACTCCCCCGAGGAGCTGGAGGGGATGCTGGGGCGCGACATCGTGAACCACTATCGCGTCGCCCAGAGCGACGCCTGGGCCACGGACGACCTCGTGGACCTGGGGCGCACCCGCTTTGGCCACCGCGCCGTCGTCAACCGGCAGTACCTGGAGGCGGACGTGCGCATCCTCACGGGGTTCATCGAGCCCCACCTCTTTGCGGGGTTCAGCGGCGGCCCCAAGGCGGTGCTCCCCGGCATCGCGGGGATCGACGCCATCATGGACAACCACGGCTACGCCATGCTGAACCACCCCCAGGCGACCTGGGGGCAGACCGAGGGGAACCCGGTGTGGGAAGAGATGCGTGAGGTGGCGCTCATGACGCGCCCCTCGTTCCTGCTGAACGTGACCCTCAACCGCCATCGCCAGATCACCGGCGTGTTCGCCGGCGACATGGTCGCGGCGCACCGAGCCGGCGTGGAGGCCGTGCGCCGCACGGCCATGGTGGGGGTGGAGGCGCCCTTTGACGTCGTGCTGACGACCAACAGCGGCTACCCGCTGGACATCAACCTCTACCAGGCGGTAAAGGGGATGTCGGCGGCGGCACAGATCGTCAAGCAGGGGGGCGACATCGTCATCGCCGCCGAGTGTCGCGATGGCGTCCCCGACTATGGCGAGTACCGCCGTCTGGTGCACGAGGGGGGCTCGCTCCAGGGCATTGTCGACCTCATCTCCCAGCCAGGCTTTCACTGCCACGACCAGTGGGAGGCGCAGCTCCAGGTGCAGGTCCAGCAAAAGGCGACAGTGCACGTGCACAGCTCCTACCTGCCCGACGACGAGGTGCGTGGCATGCTGTTCGAGCCGTGCCACGACGTCGAGGCCACGGTGGCCGACCTCCTGCGCCGCCATGGCCCCGGCGCGCGCCTCTGCGTCCTTCCCGAGGGTCCACAGACCATTCCTTATCTCGCCTGAGGCAGGAATATCCTGCTGTGGGGCTGCCTCGTCCTTTGTGCGCCACGTGTGGGTGGTGGTTACAGGTCGCAAGTTGCAGGTTACAGGCGTGAGCGGGTGAGCTCTCTGCAGCCTGAAACCTGCAACCTGAAACCTGCGACTCTCCCACGATCGACCGCGTTTCATAGGGAGGAAACATGTCCGCTCAAGCGCCTTGCCTCGTGCCCATCCCCAAGACGGTAACCCGGGGGGAAGGGAGCTTTGTGCTGAACGGTCGTACGGCCATCGTGCTCTTGTCGACGGCGCCGGGCGCCGCGGCGGCTGCCGCCGACCATCATGCCGCCCGCGCCCTGCAGCGCGAGATCGAGGAGAACTCGGGGCTACGTCTGCCGGTGCTTCGCATGGAGCGCCCCGCCGGCCGCGACAACATCATCCTGCTGGTGTCCGATCCCGAGGCCGCGACGCGGTTCCTGGGCGAGGAGCTGGAGTGGGGTGACCTGCGGGAGCAAGGCGAGGAGGCCCACATCGTCGACATCACTCCCCAGCGCGTGGTGGCGGGGGGATTCGGCGCCGCGGCGCTCCATCTGGCGGCTCAGACGCTGCGACAGGTCGCGCGGGTCGAGGGGATCGCCTGGCCGACGCTGCGCGTCGTCGACTGGCCGTCCCTGCGATATCGCGGGCTTATGCTCGACGTCTCGCGGGGCAAGGTGCCCACCATAGAGACGCTGAAGCAGATCGTCGACGTACTGAGCCTCTACAAGGGGAACGTGTTACAGCTCTACACCGAGCATACCTTCCAGTTCCCCCACCACCCGCGGATCGGGGAGGGGTGCGGGTCGCTGAGCGGCGACGACATCCTGGAACTCGACGCCTATGCGCGGCTGCGCCATGTGGAGCTGATGCCCAACCTGCAGTCGTTCGGTCACTGCGCGCACATCCTGAACATCCCCGAGTACGAGCACCTGGCCGAGTCGCCCATCCGCTGGTCGCTCTGCCCCACCGATGAGGGCACCTACGCCCTGCTGGACGACCTGTACGCCGGGCTGCTGCCCAACTTTGCCTCCACGACGCTGAACGTGGACTGCGACGAGACGTGGGACCTGGGCAAGGGGCGCACGGAGCGGGAGGCGGCCGTCACGGGCGCCGTCGCCGACGCGGGACGGCTGTATCTGAACCACATCCTGCGCCTGCACGAGCTGGCGGCGCGCTATGGCCGGCGCATTCAGCTCTGGGGCGATATCCTGCTACATCATCCGGAACTCGTCTCCGAACTGCCCGATGATGTGACCCTGCTGGACTGGCACTATGAGGCGGCCGACGACTATCCCTCGGTGCGCCAGTTCGCCGCCAGCGGGCGCGATTTCTGGGTATGCCCCGGCACCTCGTCGTGGAACACCCTCTTTCCGCGCATCGACAACAGCAACGCCAACATCCGCACCTTGGCGTGCCTGGGGGCGGAACACGGCGCCAGCGGCCTGCTGAACACCGACTGGGGCGATCACGGCCACTATCAGCCCATCGGCCAGTGCTGGTACGGCTACGCCTTTGGGCTGGAGCAGGCCTGGACGGGCGGCACGACGCCGGACGAGGCCTTTGACCCGCGCTTCGGGCGGCTCGCCTTTGGGGCGCCGGGCGAGGGAGTGGTCGCCACGATGCGCGACCTCGCCCGCCTCAACACCCTGGAGGGGATGGCGCGCCGCAACGCCTCCCAGAGCGTCTATGCGCTGTGGGACGAGCCACTGGCGGGGGAAAGCGTGAAGGTATTGCCGCCGGAGACGCTCCGTGAGGTCGTACGAACCTGCGAGCGCGCCGAGCAGGCCCTGCGCGGCGCCATGGCGGCCAGCCGCGACCCCGAGTCGCTGGAGGAGATGGCCTTCTCTGCGCGACTCATGGCCTATGCCGCCACCAAGGTGGCGGTGTCGCAGGGGGTGCGGGCCGCGCTGAAGGGGATCGCCGGCGACGGCGAGGCGGCGCGGCAGACGCTGCGCGGCGCGTCGCGGCGGATACGGGCGCTGGACGCCGACCTCGTCCCGCTCATCGAAGAGTTCCGGGCGCTGTGGCTGCGGCGCGCCCACCATTCCGAGATGGACATCACGCTGGGCTACTATACCGCCCTGCGCGGCCGCTATCGGGCGGCGGTGGAGTGGATGGGGGAGCGCCTCGCCGAGATCGACGCCGGGCAGCCGCCGAGCGCCGACCTGGCCGAGTACGACCGGCAGGCGAGCGGTCACGAGATCCTGGGCGAGACCTTCTGGCGCCGCTGGCGCGAGCTAGGCCTCATGCCGGAGTAACCGCAGCAAGGCAGAGAGTTGGAACGCGGATAAACGCGGATCAAACGGATAGACGCGGATCATTAGAACAGATCCGCGATAATCCGTGAAATCCGCGTTCATCCGCGTTTCACGATGTTACTCTTCGACGATGCGCTCGACGACGATGGAAGAGTTGGACGCCAGGGCGGCAAAGGCGCCTACCGCTGCCAACACGGGCGCCAGCACCACGCCGACGGCCGCCACCGTGAGGGGCAACTCCATCACGCTGCGGCCATCCTGTTTGATGACGATGCGGCGGATGTTGCCCTCGTGGATCAGCTCCTTCACCTTGTCGACCAGCTGCGAGCCGCTGACGCGGAGTTCCTCGGTCGAGAATTTCTTGCCTTCTTCCTCGCCCATCCTATGCTCTCCTTGTGCCCCGAACGCCCGGCATACGGGTGGTCCTGTGGGTACGCTGCTATCAGACTCTATACGCCATGCCTCAACGCCGAGTTGCGGCGCACCAGACCCCTCACCCCCAGCAGACCCCTCACCCCCAGCAGACCCCTCACCCCCAGCAGACCCCTCACCCCAACCCTCTCCCCGAGTACGGGGCGAGGGAGCAGAGACGCCCTGTAACCTGTCACCTGTAACCTGCCACAGCCCCTCGGCCCGCAACCCGCAACTCCATCGGGTTCCCCGCCTTGCCACGAAACGCGTTATGCCTACAATACCGGCACGTCATACTCGCATCGAGGCATCATGGAAACCTCTCTCAACGTCACACGTCCCGAAGCAACGGAGCCGACGCCCGCACCCCCGCGCCGCCCCGTGCTGCGCGAACTCTTGGATACCTTTCTGCCCGCCATCGTCATCGTCCTGGTGGTCAACCTCCTTCTGGCCCAGCCGCGCACCGTGCACGGCCAGAGCATGGAGCCCTGCCTGCACGAGAACGAACGGGTGATCATCGACCTCGTCTCGCTGCGCTGGCGCGAGCCGCGCCGCGGCGAGATCATCGTCCTGCGGCTCCCCAACCGCCGCAGCGACCCCCTCATCAAGCGCGTCATCGGCATGCCTGGCGATACGGTGACCATCCGTGCTGGCAAGGTGCTGGTGAACGAACAGGTGCTCGACGAGCCCTACCTGGACCAGATCACCCCCGGCCGCATGCCGGCGCAGGTCGTGCCCGAGGCGCACGTGTTCGTGCTGGGCGACAACCGCGGCGCCAGCAACGACTCGCGCTACTTTGGCATGGTGCCCTACGAGAACGTCCTCGGCCGCGCCTGGCTGCGCTACTGGCCCCCCTCGGAGGTCGAGCTGTTCCACTGAGCGCCGTCGCAGGGACGGGCATCGCGCATGGCGCGCAGAGCCTGGCGATAACCAAACGAGGCCGCAGAGGAGTCGGTTGCCCTCTGCGGCCTCGGCGTTCTCGGCGGTAACCGTCTCTACACCGGCGTCACGATGATGTCGGCCCCCACCAGCCCCGGATAGAGGCCGGCCTTGACCATCCCCTCCATGTCTGGGTGCACCAGCAGCCACTTGTTGACGGCCGCCAGCAAGCGGTTCTCACCCACCTTTTCCACCGTATAGGGCAGCTGCTCGTTGGTCCCCTTGGGCAGGTACACCAGCGTGGCGAAACTGCCGCCCTCAGTGGTGTGGATGGGCGCAAAGTGGAGGTTCCATGGCGAGAGTTCCACCACGGCGCCCGCCGGCGCATAGAACGCCGCCACCTTGCGCGTGTCGTAGGTGATGCGCTCCCCGAAGGCGATATCCTGCACGTGCCCCACCAGGAGGATGGCGTCCGTCAGGCAGACGTTGACCTCGCTCCCCTTGTGGTACTCGAGCCCCGCCATGCGCAGGTTCTTGCCGTAGCACCAGCCGACCTCCGTCGGCATGCCGCCGAACACCTCGTTCACGATGGCGGTGGTAAATGCCGTGGGGGCCTCCAGCGCCGCCACGGACGGCTCGTAGGCCACTCGTTCGGATGTGGGCAGGATGGCCCTGGCGTTGGCGATCATCTCCGACGGGTCGTAGCGCGTCAGGTAGCGCCCGTAACGCTCAAAGGCCGGATCGCTCACGGGAAGCAGGTTCAGGGCCGGGTTGGCGGCCTGCAGTCGGGATAGCACGTCGCTCATGGTGTGGCTCCTCGCGGATGATGACGGTGCAATGCCGGCATCGGGCGGCGCTTGGCGGGATGCCTAGCGATCCTTGGCGGCGATCACCCTGCCGGCCACATACAGGAACAGCATACCAAAGATGAGCTGCGCTGTCAGGTCGAGGAACAGCGACGCCGGCGGGGCCGCGGCGCTCAGGGCGGCGCGGTAGCCCTCCACCGCGCTGGTGAGGGGTATGAGGCGCATCGCCACCGCCATCGTGGGGGGCACGTCGGTCAGCGGGCGAAAGGCGCCGCTCACGAACAGCATCGCCATGCGCGCCACCGTAGCCGGCGGCATGGCAACTGCCGGTGCTGCGCTCCAACGGCAGGAAACGGCCTGCATGGCGCCGCCCCCAAAGAGTACCGCCGCGGCGATCATCCCCGGCGCCATGGTCGCCAGCGCAACGCCTCCGCCCAGGGCATAGACGCCATAGAGGATCGCCGGGAGCAGCAGCCCAAAGTGAGGTTGGGGCCTTTCAGGTAGTAGATGCGTACGTCCTTGGCGATGTGCAGCGCCTGCATCCAGGCGGAGGGGACGTGCCCCGTATCGCACGACGTCCCTCTCATGCTAGAGCAGTTCCTCGAGCCGCTGCTGCACCAATCGGTAGCAGGCGGCGTAGAGCAGCACGGCGAACGCCGCGCTGGCGATGAGGTCGAGCCAGAGGGGCAAGTAGCTGCCGCCGCCCCCCAGCAGGAGGTGGCGCAGGCCGTCCACCGTGTAGGTCAGGGGCAGGAGAGCGGCCGTGACCCGCAGCGCCGGCGTCATGGTGGCGACGGGCATGAACACGCCGCACAAAAAGATCATTGGGAACCGAAAGGCGTTCGACATCGCCATGGCATCAAAGACCTCGCGCATCACGAGCGCCACGAGGACGCCCATCAGCGAAAAGGCGATGCTGCCGATGGCGATCACCACCAGTGTGGCCGGCGCCAACGGCAGGCCGAGCACCAGGCCGGCGAGCAGCCACATGAGCGCCCCCGTGGCGGCGCCAAAGAGGGCGCCGCTGGCCGACTTGCCGATGAGCAGGGCGGCGTGGGAGATCGGCGCCATCACGAGGCGCTCCATGGCGCCGATGCGCTTCTCAAAGGCGATCACCACCGCCTCCACCGAGGTGGCGCCAAAGAGCACCGTCAGCGCTACGAGGCCGGGGACCAGGGCGCGGATGTCGCCCGGAGAGCGCAGATAGAACGCCAGGATCATGACAACCGGAAAGAGCATGCCCCAGCTAACGAGGGGTGGCTTTAGGTAGTAGGTGCGCATGTCCTTGGCGGCGATGTGCCAGGCGCGGGCGAGTTGGTCGCGCCTCATCGCGGTCCCCCCTGGCGATTGTTCGCCCCCCCGCCGGCCATCGTCTCGACGTCGAGATGGGTGAGCTGCACAAAGGCGTCCTCGATGGTGGGGGTGACGGTGCGTACCGCCGTGACGCGCGCGCCGCAATCCCGCGCCGTGGCCAGCACGGCGTGGAGGGCGTCGTCTATCGCGGTGACCCCCAGGTGCAGCGCATCGCCGCGCCGCGACAGGTAGGTCACGGTGTCGAGGTCACGCAGGGTGGCCTGCAGCGTCTCCGTCAACGGCGTGACGTTGATCTCCAGGGCCTCCTCGGCGCAGCAGGCGGCCCGTAACGCTGCGGGCGTGTCCACGGCCACCACCTTGCCCTTGACGAGGATCGCCACCCGGTCGGCGAGGCGTTCCGCCTCGGCGATCTGGTGGGTGGTGAGGAACAGGGTCACGCCGTGGTGGTGCAGGCCGACGATCGTCTCGCGAAGGGCGCGGGCGGCATGGACGTCCAGGCCGGTGGTGGGCTCGTCGAGGAAGAGGATGGGCGGCTCGTGCACCAGCGCCGCGGCGATGGTCAGCCGGCGCTTCATGCCGCCCGAGAGGGCGCCAAAGGGGGCGTTGGCGCGCTCGGAGAGGCTAAACTGCTCCAGCAGGGCGTCGGCGCGGGCCCGACGACGTTCCCGCGGCACGCCGTACAGCCCGGCGACAAAGATGAGGTTGTCGCGGGCGCTCAGCTCGCCGTACAGGTTCGAGCGCTGGGGCACCACCCCCACCCGCGCCTTGACCTCGAGCGGGTTGCGCGTCACGTCGAGCCCGTCGATGAGGGCCGTGCCCTCGGTGGGGCGAATGAGGCCGGTGAGCATGCGGATGGTGGTCGTCTTGCCCGCGCCGTTGGGCCCCAGGAAGGCATAGATCTCGCCCGACTCGACGGTCAGGTCCAGGTGGTCCACGGCCACCAGTGCGCCATAGTGGCGCGTCAGATTGTGGGTCTCGATAGCCGGCATCGTTTCACCTTATGGAGAGTCTTGGCTGAGGGCGTCGCGGCGGCCGAGCCGGCGCACGACGTACGCGGCGGCCAAGCCGACGAGAAAGCCGACGGCCATGTTGGTGGCCACCGAGACGGCGGTGGTGACCAGGGCCAGGTAGAGGGGCCACGCGCGCAGCTTGATGACGGGGCGCACGAACTGGACGCCGACCATGAGCATCATCCCCCCGATGAGGGCCATGGGAAAGACGTTCAGCACGTCGGCCAGCGATTGCCCGAGGAACACGCCCAGGGCGACCTCGATGACGCCCTCCAGGATGTTGGTGCCGCCGGTGCGGGCGCCAAAGTAGTACTGCCCCGCCAGCCCGCCCGACCCATGGCACATGGGCATGCCGCCGAAAAAGGAGGAGGCCACGTTCATAGCGCCCATGTTGAGCATGAGCCGGTCCTCGCTCACCGGCTTGTCGGGAAAGAGGTCGCGGATCATGGTGGCGGTGGCCAGCACGGCGTTGGTGATGGTCAGCGGGATCTGGGCAAAGCCGGCCAATACCATGGTGCGCCAAACGTCGTTCCAGGTGGGCACGGCAAAGCGGGGCAGACGGATTCCAAAGGTGACGGTGTTCGCCAGGTCGCCCCGCGCCGCCATGATGACGATGCCGAGGCCCATGAGCACCAGCGCGGCGGGCGCAAAGCGGTTCTCGCGCAAGAGCAGGATGATGGCCAACGCGGCGATCCCCCACCACGGTTCGGGGGCCATCATCTGTAGCGCCTGCCAGCCCAGCGTGATCCCCAGGGCGAGCTGGATGCCGCGAATGATGTACACGGGCGTGATCTCGGCCAGGCGCCGCATGAGGCCGGTGAGGGTGAGGATGAACCAGAGGATCCCCAGCCCTAGGCCCGAGGCGGCCACCATGGAGGCGGTCCATCCCTGGGCGATGGCGGCCACCGAGATCACTTTCTTGGGCTCCACCGGCATGGGCAGGCGATAGATGAGGCCGGTGGCGATGTTCGTCAGGCCAATCATCACGAACAGAGCGGCCGGGTCCATGCCGCAGACGACGATGAGGCCCACCGCCAGGGGAAACAAGGTGCCGAAATCGCCCATCGATCCGGCCAGCTCGCGCAGATTGAACTCGAAATCCCGATAGTGTCGTGGGTCTCTCTGCAAGGATTACCTCTCAAGAAGGGGCGGTGTAGAACGCGGATGAACGCGGATTGCACAGATTGACGCGGATCTGGGGTTGATCCTTCCGATCCGCGTTGATCCGCAGAATCCGCGTTCATCCGCGTGCCATGGCTCACTCGTCCCGTTCGGCTTCCTGTCGCTCGCAGGGGTGCTCGGTCACGTCGCCATGGCACGCGCGAATCTGTTCGGGCGCGCACCCGTTCTCGGCTGGTCTCTGCTCAGGGTGGCAGCAGCCCTTCTTCTCATCGCAGCAGCACATGTCACTATCCTCCTTCGGGTCGTTGGAGTCGTGGTTGCCGACGAGCACAAACTCTATCCCCAGGCTGTCGCGTGCCAGCAGCTGGAAGGCGGAGAGGCGCTTCGAGTCGAGATAGTAGTGGATGCGATACCCCTGGCGGTCGGCCTGGACGAGGTCGAGGTCCTTGAGCACCCGGATGTGCTGGGACACCGCCGAGGGCGTGACGCCCAGATCATGCGCCAGGCGCCCGACGCACAGGGCGTGGCCGGGCTGTTGGCGGGCGAGGAGCGCCACGAGCTGCAGGCGCGTCTCGTCGCCGAGGGCTTTGTAGAACTGGGCCAGGTCGCGGAAGGTGGTCATCGGGTTTGTTTTAGTAGGCACTAAAGTCCGGCGGTATCGTAGCACGGATACTGCCCATCGTCAAAGGGGACCGGGG
>ENA-UOUL01005890-UOUL01005890.1-bioreactor-metagenome-genome-assembly--contig:-NODE-5890-length-10318-cov-3.338346_pt1 | contig 10318 bp, 6 predicted proteins | sample MGYA00249838_ERZ747220 | MGnify/ENA primary metagenome ERZ747220 (study PRJEB28778, sample SAMN05720191) | bioreactor metagenome | isolation source: Anaerobic biogas reactor | place: USA:Washington...
CTAGTGGGGTGCCTCGCAACACAACGCCGGTAACCGCCGGCCAGATGACGCCCCTCGCGGCGTCCTCGTCCTTGCGGTTGGACAAGGCAGGCGCGTCGTCCTGCGTCCTTGCGAGGGACGTCCCTGGCTCGCCGGTTCCCTGCCGAGCGCTACGAGACACCCCCCTAGAGGTCGCCCTCCCAGAGCGCGGCCAGCTCGGCCTCGATCCGCGTGGCGCTCACCGGAACGCGGGTGCCGAGCTGCTGCGCGAAGGCGCCGACGCGCAGCTCCTCCAGCAGCCACCCCGCCTCGACGACTCGGGCGGTGACCTGGGCCGGTTCGAGCGCGCCGAGGAGGTCGCGGTAGCTGCGCTCGAGCGGGACCACCGTCGCCATGCGGCCCTCGTCGCGGGCCGGGGCCTCGGGCAGCTTGGCGAGGCGGACGGCGAGGCCCCGCACGTAGCGGTCCACGTCGGCGAGGCGGACCACGCCGGCGGACGCGACGAAGCCGGGCCGCACCAGCCGGTCGAGGTGGGCCGACGCGTCGGCGACCGACCGGACGAGCGACGGGGCCGAGAGCCGGGCGAGCCGCGCCCGCACCTCCGCCGCGGCGACCAGCACCTCCCCCGCCGCCGCCAGCGCCGCCTCGGCGGTCGGTCGCAGCTCGGCGCGCGCCGCGGCGACGAGCGCGTCCATGCCGGCCCCGCTCCAGGTCGGCCCCCCGTGGGCGTCGACGACGGCGCCCGCCGACGCGTCGAGGACGTCGCGGAGCAGCCCCCCGACGGTGATCTCGGCCTCGGCGACGAGGGCGGCGCGCACCGCATCGGGGATGCCACGCTCGAGGCCGCGCACGCCGACGGGGACCGACGTCAGTATCAGGCGGCGGAGCCCGGCGGCCATGACCCGGTCGGCCACCTCGACCCGGGAGAAGACGGTCGCCACGACCTCGCCGTCCCGGTCGAGCAGCGCCGGATGGCCGACCACCTCGTTCCCGTCGGGCAGCGTCGCCGTAACCCGCCGTGGCAGGTCGCCGCCGCGCCACCGGGGCACGTCGAGGAACCGGTCGGCGACGGCCCGCCGGGCCCGGGGCCCCACCATGCGGCGCACCGCGTCGAGGTCCTTCCCGTAGGCGACCTCGCGCCCGTCGTCGCCCACGACCGAGAACGTGATGCGCAGGTGCGGCGGCAACGCTCGCTCGTCGAGCAGCCCCACCGGGATCGGCTCCCCCGCCCGTTCCGAGAGGACCTCGGCGAGCACCTCGACGAGCGGGCGGGGCTCGACCTGCAGCCCCTCGACCACCTCGGCGAGCGTCGGGCCGAGCGGCGACAGCAGCCGCCGCTGCGCCTTGGGCAGGGCGGCCACCAGCGCCTCGACCACCTCGCGCCGGTAGCCGGGGACGTGCCAGTCGAAGTCCCATGGCCCGACCCGGTCGAGCACGGCGAGCGGGACGTGCACGGTCACACCGTCGTGGTCGTCGGCGGGGTCGAAGCGGTACGTGAGCGGCAGCCGGAGGTCGCCCTGGCGCCACTCGTCGGGGAGGGCGGCGGGGTCGACGTCGAGTCCGGCGGCGCCCGCGACGTCGGCCCAACCGAGGGTGAGGCGATCGGGGTCGTCGCGCCGGGCCTCCTTCCACCACCGATCGAAGTGGCGGCCCGACACGACGTCCGCGCCGACCCGCTCGTCGTAGAAGCCGCGCAGGGTGGCGTCGTGGTCGAACAGATCGGCGCGCCGCAGCCGGTCGCCGAGGGCACGCGCCTCGTCGAGGAAGGCCTCGTTGGCGGCGAGGAACCCGTGCCGCGACTCCCACTCGCGGCGGACGAGGGCGTGGTCGACGAACAGGTCGCGTGCGAGGTCGGGGTCGACCCGGTCTAGGCCGATCGTGCGGGCGGGGACGACGGGCAGCCCGTACAGGGTCGCCTGCTCGGTGCACACGGCGCGGCCGGACGCCTCGTCCCACCGGGCGTCGGTGTGGCTCCGCTTCAGCAGGTGCCCGGCGAGCGGTTCGCACCAACCGGGCTGGATCGCGGCGACACCGCGGGCCCACAACCGGTTCGTCTCGACCAGCTCGGCGGCCATCACCCACGACGGCGGCCGCCGGGTGAGCACCGACCCGGGCGCGACCAGGAACCGGACGTTGCGGGCCCCGCGATACTCCCGCCCGTCGCGGTCGCGCACCCCGATCTGCGACAGCAGCCCGGAGAGGACGGCGCGGTGGACGGCGTCGGGCGCGGCGTCCTCGTTGCCGGCGACGACCCCGACCGCCTCGGCGGCGCGGGCGAGCTGGCGGTGCAGGTCGCGCCACTCGCGCGTGCGCAGGAAGTTGAGGAACTCGGCCCGGCACTCCCGGCGGAAGCGGCTGGAGGTCAGGGCGCGACGCCGCTCCTCCAGGTGGTCCCACAGGGCGACGAGGCCGAGGAGGTCCGAGCCCGGGACGTGGAAGCGGCGGTGCAGCGCGTCGGCCGCCTGCTGCTGGTCGAGCGGCCGCTCGCGGACGTCCTGGATCGACAGCGCGGCGGCGATCACCAGCACCTCGCGCACGCACCCCTGGCGCTCTGCCTCCAGCACCATCCGCCCCAGCCTCGGGTCGATCGGGAGCCGGGCCAGGCGGCGACCGATCTTCGTCAGGCGCCTTCGGCCGTCCGCCGCGGGGGTGAGTGCGCCCAGCTCCTCCAGCAGGGCGATCCCGTCGCGCACGGCCCGCTCCGCCGGCGGGTCGAGGAACGGGAAGTCCGCGATCGGGTCACGCCCGGCGGCTCCGCCACCCGAGCCGTCGCGGTCACCGGCGACCGGCGCGAAGTCGCCCAGGCCGAGGTTCGCCATCTGGAGGATGACCGACGCCAGGTTCGTGCGGAGGATCTCGGGGTCGGTGAACTCCGGGCGGGCGTCGTAGTCGTCCTCGGCGTACAGGCGGATGCAGATGCCCGGCGCCACCCGGCCGCACCGCCCGGCCCGCTGGTCGGCCGACGCCCGGCTGACCTTCTCGATCGGCAGGCGCTGGACCTTCAGGCGGTGGCTGTAGCGGGAGATGCGGGCGGTGCCGCCGTCGACGACGTAGCGCACGCCGGGGACGGTCACCGACGTCTCGGCCACGTTGGTCGCCAGCACGACCCGACGACCGCCGTGGGGCGCGAAGACCCGGTGCTGCTCGGCGGCCGACAGCCGACCGAACAGGGGCAGCACCTCGACGCCGCGGAGGTGCCGGTCGGTCCCGGCCCGGTCGGCGAGCGAGTCGGTGCAGTCGCGGATCTCCCGCTCCCCGCTGAGGAAGACGAGCACGTCCCCGGGGCCCTCGCGACACAGCTCGACGACCGCGTCGCCCACCGCCTCCAGCAGCCCGCGGTCGTCGTCGATGACGTCGTCGCCCTCCTCGGCCGCCACGGCCGCGCCCTCCCCGAAGGGCCGGTAGCGGATCTCGACCGGGTGGGTCCGGCCCGACACCTCGACCACGGGGGCGTCGCCGAAGTGGGCGGCGAAGCGGGCGGTGTCGATCGTCGCGGACGTGATGATCAGCTTGAGGTCGGGCCGTTGCGGCAGGAGCTGGTGGAGGTAGCCGAGCAGGAAGTCGACGTTGAGGCTGCGCTCGTGGGCCTCGTCGACGATCAGCGTGTCGTAGCGGCGGAGCTGCCGGTCGTGCTGCATCTCGGCGAGCAGGATCCCGTCGGTCATCACCTTCACGTAGGTGCGGTCCGACACCCGGTCGGTGAAGCGGACCTTGTACCCGACGGCGTCTCCCAGCTCGCTCCCCAGTTCCTCGGCGACCCGCTCGGCGATGGTGCGGGCGGCGACCCGACGGGGCTGGGTGTGGCCGATCACGCCGTCGAGGCCGCGGCCCAGCTCGAGGCACAGCTTGGGTAGCTGGGTGCTCTTGCCCGAGCCGGTCTCGCCCGCCACGACGACGACCTGGTGGTCGCGGATCGTCTCGATCAGCTCGTCGCGGCGCTCGGTGATGGGCAGCTCGGCCGGGTAGCTCGGCACCGGCAGGGGCTCCCGCCGCGTCGCCCCCCGGGCCCGCGTCGTCCGCCGGGTGCGCTGATCGCGGTGCTCGCTCATGGCCGTGTCGCAGCGTACGGCCCCACCCCTCCCCGTGGTGGCGCGCGATTCCCGCCCCGGGCGGCGGGATCCCCGCGCCGGTTCGTTGGCGCCGACCGGTGCCGACGGGCGTCGACCCGGATGGCGGCGGCCGCCATAACTCGACTTATGCTCGGCGGCCATGGACGAAGCCGACCTCCTCTCCCGCTGCCGCGACCTCGCCCCCGTGCTCGCCGCCCACGCCCGCGAGGGCGAGCGCCTGCGCCGGGTGCCCGAGCCGGTCGTCGCCGCCGTCGCCGAGGCCGACCTCCTCCGTGCGGTGGTGCCGACCGCGCTGGGCGGCCACGGCCTCGGGGTCGGCGCCCTGTGCCGGGGCGTCGCCGAGCTGGGCCGAGGGTGCCCCGCGTCGGCGTGGACCATGTCGTTCCTGATGCTCCACGCGTGGATGCTCTCCCGGTTCCCGGCCGAGGCCCACGACGAGCTGTTCGGCGACGGGCGCGTGCCGACGGCGTCGGCCCCGCTCGCCCCGACCGGCACGCTCGCCGCCGCGCCCGGCGGCTACCGGGTCACCGGCCGATGGGAGTGGGCGACGGCGATCCACCATTCCGACTGGTGCATCGTCCACGGCTTCGACGAGACCGTCGAGTTCGGCACCCGCTTCGCGGTCGTGCCCATCACGGAGGTCGCAGTCGAGGACACCTGGCACACCGCGGGGATGCGCGCCACGGGCTCCTGCACCGTCAGCGTCGACGGCGTGTTCGTACCCGAGGCCCGCACCGCGCCGGGCGAGCTGCTGCGCGAGATGACCGGCGGCGTCGAGGGCGACGGCCTCGCCGGCCTGCCTCTGCTCGGCCTGCTGGCCCTGCTGGCCTCGGCCCCGGCGGTCGGGGCGGCACAGGCGGCGCTCGACCTGTACCGCGACCGGCTGGCCGAGCGCGTCCTCGCCTACACGCTCGGCGACCGGGCGGCCGACCAGCCCCTGGCCCAGGCCCGGCTGGCCGCCGTCGCCAGCGAGGTGGCCACCATGGCCGCGGGCTGGACGGCGGCGATCGACGAGCTGGCCACGGCCGCCGGCGGCGCTCCCGACGACCTACTGCGGGTCCGTACCCGACTCGCCGCCGCGGCCGCGGTGCGGACGAGCCGACGGGTGATCGGTGCGATCGGCGAGGGCGCCGGCGCGAGCGTCTACGCGCTCGACCATCCGATCCAGCGCCTCCAGCGCGACGTCGAGACGCTGAAGGGCCACGTCGTGTTCGACTGGGACCGCACGACCGAACTGGCCGGACGGGTGATGCTCGGCCAGCCCCTCGGCCCGCTCGACATGGCGTGACCCCGGCGGATCGAGGCGGTCCGATGTCGGCGGACGGCGCGGTCGATCGGCGAGCGTGGCTGCTCGCCGGGCAGGCCCTCCTACGGCGCGGCGGGCTGCCCGCGGTGAAGCTCACCGCCCTGACCGCCGAGGTCGGCCGCACGACCGGCAGCTTCTACCACCACTTCCCGAACGTGGCCGCCTACCTCGACGACCTGGCCCGGTTCTACGGCGCCGACCAGGTGGAGGCGGTGCTGGCCGAGATCTCGGCGCGCCCGGACGCGGCCGACCCGGTCGCCCGCCTGCGGGAGCTGTCGCGCCGGGCCCTCGACGACGACATGCGCCCGCTCGACGTCGCCATGCGCGACTGGGCGGGAAGGAGCGAGGTCGCCGCCGCCGCGGTGCGGGCCGCCGACGCCGCGCTCCTCCACTTCGTCGAGCGGGCGTTCCGCGACCTCGGCTTCGATCGGCCCGGCGCCCGCACCCGCGCCCTGGTGCTGCTGTCGGTGGGGGTCGCCCGGGTCGAGGGCCCGTGGCCGCTCCCCCGTTCCGCCCCCGACCAGGTCATCGCCCTCCTCACCCGCCCCGACCGCTGACCCCGACGACACCCGGTACCGGGTTCCACCTGTCCGCCGGTCGCCGCGGGTGAAGGCGACGACCGGTACCGGGTTCCACCTGTCGTCGCCGCCGGTCGAGCGTCGCCTGGGCCATGATCTGCGGCGCTCCCGGAGCGGTGCCGCCGGGACGATCCGCCGACCGGAGGCCCGCCCGTGCGCTTCGCCGTAACCCACCCACTGCTCGCGCACCCGGCCCACCCCGGCCTGGTCGACGGTCCGACCGTCGCCCGCCTGGCCCGCGCCGCGGAGGAGGGCGGCTTCGACGGCTACGGCTTCACCGACCACCCGGCCCCGTCGAAGCGGTGGCTCGACGCCGGCGGCCACGACGCGCTCGACCCGTTCGTCGCCCTCGGGTTCGTCGCCGCCGCGACCACGACGATCCGGCTGATCCCGAACATCGTCGTGCTGCCCTACCGGAACCCGTTCGTCGTCGCCAAGGCGGCGGCGACGGTCGACGTGCTGTCCAGCGGGCGCTTCGTGCTGGCCACCGGCGCCGGCTACCTGCGCAGCGAGTTCGCCGCCCTCGGGGTCGATCCCGACGAGCGCAACGAGCTGTTCGACGAGGCGATCGACGTGATCCGGGCGGTGTGGACCGACGACGAGGTGACCACCACCGGCCGCCACTTCGAGGCCCGCGGCGTCGCCGGGCGCCCCCGTCCGGCAGCGGCCCCACCGATCTGGATCGGCGGCAACAGCGCGGCCGCCCGCCGCCGGGTCGCCGAGCGGGGCGACGGCTGGTGCCCGTTCCCCGCGCCGGCCGGCGTGGCCCGCACCGCCCGCACGGTCGCCCTCGACACGCCCGAGCGGCTGGCGGCGGCACTGACCGACCTCCGGGCGCGCCTGGAGGACGCGGGCCGCGATCCCGCGACCGTCGACGTATCGTTCTCGTGCACCGTCGGCGGGACACCCGGCGACGACGACTTCGACCCCGACGCCCACCGCGAGGGCCTCGCCGGGCTGGAGGCGCTCGGCGTCACGTGGGTGCAGGTCCCCCTGCCGGGGACGTCACCCGATGCGGCGGCGGACGCGATCGCCCGCTACGCCGAGACCGTCATCGCCCCCGCCCGCTCCTGACCGAGTACCGACGGGTCGGAGGAATCTCGTGCGCGCCGCGCGGAGGGGGTCGGGCCGTCGGTTCAGGACGTGCGGATCTCGCACGCGCCGGACCGGGCGGCTCCCGCCCGTTCAGGTCGGGCGGATCTCGTACACGAGCGCCTCGCAGGGCCCGGTGAGCGGCCAATCGATGCCGTCGGCCGCGAGGCTCGCCCCGGACCGGACCTCGACGTTCGGCTCGGATCGGTCCAGGTCGTGTGCGACCACCTCGTAGGCCCGGTCCGGATCGAGCCAGCGGAGGCGCAACGCGGGGCCGCCGTCGACCGCGTCGCCCGGCGGGTCGAGCTGGTACGCGAACAGCACCGTCGAGTCCACGCCGGACCCGCCGTCGGACCCGACGTCGGACCCCGGAGCGCGACCGACGGGCGCATCGCCGGGCGCGCCGCCGGTCACCGCCCACGCCGCCCGCGACCGGTCGGCGCCGGAGACGGGCGACACGAGCCGACGGACCACGCCGTGCTGCACGACGTCCTGGGTGCGCCGGGCGAGCGCGACCGCCCGGCGGCACACCGCGCGCTCCTCCTCGGTGAGGGCGGCCAGGTCGAGGTCGAAGCCGAACCGCCCCGACAGGGCTACCGCGCACGCGAAGGACAGCGGCCGGTCGCCCCAGCGGGTGACGTGGGCCGCCATCACCGACGCCGGGAAGAAGTGCGAGCACGCCCACTGCATCCGCACGCGGGTGACCGGGTCGGTGTTGTCCGACGTCCATACCTCGTGGAACCAGCGGAGCGTGCCGTGGTCGGTGCGGCCGCCACCCGAGGCGCACAGCATCAGGTCGACGTCGGGGTGGCGCCGGGCGACCTCGGCCATGACCTCCCACGTGGCGTGGACCTGGTCGACCCACAGGTTGGCCTGGCGGTCGGCGGGCAGCGCCCGGGAACCGGGGTCGGTGACCGGTCGGTTGGCGTCCCACTTCACGTAGCTCGTCCCCGGAGCGGAGGCGAGGGTCCGGTCCACGACGTCGACCTCGAAGGCGCGCACCTCGGGGAGCAGCGGGTCGAGCACGAGCTGGTTGCGGTGCAGCCGCGGCTCGCGCCCGTCGCGGACGACCCAGTCGGGATGGTGGTCGTGGAGGGCGCTCACCGGGTTGACCATCTCGGGTTCGACCCAGATGCCGAAGCGGATCCCGGCCGCGGCCGCCGCGTCGGCGAGCGGGGCCAGCCCGCGGGGCAGCTTGCGGGGATCGGGATCCCAGTCGCCGAGGCTCGTGGTGTCGTCGTCGCGGGGGCGCTCGCCGCCGAACCAGCCGTCGTCGAGGAGGAACACGTCGGCGCCGAGGTCGGCCGCCCGCCCGATCAGGTCGACGACGCGCGCCTCGTCGAAGTCGAAGTACGTCGCCTCCCAGTTGTTGGCGACGATGCCGCGGGAGCGGTCGGGGTCGCGCAGCACGCGGGCCCGGGTCCAGGCGTGGAACCGGCGGGTCACCTCGTCGCGGCCGCCGGTCGCCCACGTCCAGGCCACCGTCGGCGTCACGAACCGCACGCCGGGATCGAGCACGTAGGGCGCGCCGAGCGGGTTGGCGCCGGCCCGGATCCGCAGCTCGGCCACCCCGTCGAGGTCGGGCTTGGGGCGGACGTCGAGCCCGACGTGGACGTTGCCGCCCCACGCCACCGAGACGGCGACGACCTCGCCGGCGTCCTCCCCCGCCGGACCGGCCGGGGCGACCAGGGCGCACGGGTTGCGCTGGAGGTGCGGCTGGACACCGCCGAGACTGGCCAGCTCCTTGGTGCCAGGGGTGAGCGACTCGGTCGTCCACCGCCACTCGTCGGCCCAGCCGCCCCCGCCGAACTGGTCGAGCGTGGCGTCGGCCGTGACGAGCAGCGTCGGGCCGATCGAGTCGTAGGCCTCCAGCCGCACCGGGCCGGGCTCGGCGTGGACGATCTCCACCCACTGCTCGAGCACGCCGGAGGCGGGGTGGGTGCGCAGGTGCAGCTCGACGGTCAGCGGCTGGATCTCGTCTCGGCACGTGACGACCACGTGCTCGCCCCCGCCGTCGTCCCCGTCGACGGGCGTGCGGGCGACGGCCGTGCGGGCGACCGGCGTGCGGGCGACCGGCGTGCGGGCGACGGCGTCGACCACCAGGCGGGTCGTCAGCATGCCGTCGGCGTGGGTGACCGCCAGCGGCGGCGGACGGAACGGATCCCCGGTGCCGAGGGTCGGGAACGCCTCGGGGTACAGGTGGGCCGGGAGCTCCGCCGACGCCTCCGCCGGCACCGGCCGTGGAACCCGTTCCGAAGGAGCGCTTCGGCACGGCGCTGCTGCAGCGCTTCGTTCCGAGCAAGGAGCTGGAGCGCATGGAGGCGGCCGGGCTCGGCCAGATGCTGGCCGTCTGCGGACTGCTGCTGGCGATGGTCGCCATCAACGCCCTGGCCGCCTTCGCGAGCATCTACTACCTGCAGTGGGTCGGGCAGCGGGTGGTGATGGACCTGCGCATCCGTCTGTTTGCGCACCTCCAGAGGCTTCCGGTGGCGTTTCACCATGCCACGCGCACGGGCGACATGCTCTCGCGGACCGTGGCGGACACGCAGCTGCTTCACCATACGGTGTCCAACGCAATGACCGACCTGGTGCGGCAGCCGGTCGTCCTGATCATGGTGCTGGGGTACATTCTCGTGACCGAGTGGCGCCTGGCGCTGCTGTCGCTCCTTCTGCTGCTGCCGCTCTGCGCCCTGCCGATCCACCTGATCGGGCGGCGGGTGCGGCGCATCCTCGCGCAGGCAATTCGGCTTCTACCGGGCTGCGCCGGCTGCCTAGCCATGCCTGACTTCTACCTGAAACGCAATGACACGAAAGAGCCCATCCAGGCCACCCTCTCGGACCAGGCCGGCGCGGTGGACCTGACGGGCGCGACCGTGCGCTTCCACATGAAAAACCGGGCCGGCACGGTCGTGGTGGACGCACCCGCCGAGGTGGTGACGCCGGCCGGTGGCGTCGTGCGCTACCAGTGGCAGGCCGAGGACACGGCAGCGGCGGGCGACTTCTACGCGGAGTGGGAAGTGACGTTTCCGAGCGGGACCGTACAGACGTTCCCGAACGAGAACGACATCGGCATCCGGATCATGGCGGACGTGGCGTAGGAGTAGCAATGTTCCATTTCCAGACAACCGTGACCGACTGGCCCAGAGCAGTTGCAAAATTGCCCGCCGGGGCTGTGATTAAGAGCATCGATAGAGGGGATCTCCTGCGCGATGCGAAGGCGGCCAACGCCGGCGTGAAGACGGTACTCCGTCACTGGTTCGACTCCGGCCAGGTGTTCGGCGGCACGCTGGAGG
>ENA-UOUL01005893-UOUL01005893.1-bioreactor-metagenome-genome-assembly--contig:-NODE-5893-length-10314-cov-2.412426_pt1 | contig 10314 bp, 4 predicted proteins | sample MGYA00249838_ERZ747220 | MGnify/ENA primary metagenome ERZ747220 (study PRJEB28778, sample SAMN05720191) | bioreactor metagenome | isolation source: Anaerobic biogas reactor | place: USA:Washington...
AGACTCGCGCAGGACGTCGAGCAGCAGGGCATGCGGATCGTACGCGGGCTCGTACTCGAAAATAAAGCTGGAACCGGGAAGGCCCGCGGAGAGGTTGAAGAGCATCCGCACCGTGATCTCCCTGTACCTGCCGTCGCGCATAACGAACTCGGGCAGGTGCTTCGCCACGGGATCGTCGAGGGAGAGTTTCCCCTCGTCGGCCAGCAGCAGGATCGCCGTCGCGCCGAACATCTTGCTGGTGGAGCCGATGTTGAAGCGCGTCTCTCTATCCGCGGGGCGGTTCGTCGCGCGCTCCGCCGCGCCGAACTGCTCGGAGTAGACGATCTTCCCTCCATCCATGACGGCCACGGTCGCGGAACTTCCTCCTCCGGTCGTGAGCGTCTTCCAGACGATCTCCCTGGCGGCGGCGATGGTCGCCGCGTATCCGGCTGGTTCGGCCGCCGAGCCGATAGTCGCGAACAACGAGGAGAACAGGATGAAAACTGCAATAAGAGCGCCAAGCCTTTTCACGATTCTTTCACCCTTCCCTTTACCCTTCTTCTTCGGCGTTTCCGTCGAAAGTCCCTGAACGGCCGTTTTCTTCTTCGTCGGATCCGGAAGCCGCTCCCCTGCGCTTTCTGCGCGCTGTTTTTTCAGCGTACATCTTTCCGTCCGCAATGTCCAGAAGAGAACGGACATCTGCTCCGTCCTCCGGGAAAAACGCAACGCCGAAGCTCGCCTCCATCGAAATGGAACGCCCATCCGCAGTAAACGGCTCTTGAAAAAGCGCCTCCAGGCGCTCATGCAGCGGATCGAGTTCACCATCGGAACGCAACCCCTCGAAGAGGAGCACAAATTCATCCCCCGCAAGGCGGGCAACCGTGTCCTGTTCGCGGAACGCGCCGCTCAAACGGTCCGCTACCGCGATAAGCAAAGCGTCCCCGGCTTCGTGCCCGAAGGCGTCGTTGACCTCCTTGAAGCGGTCGAGATCAAGAAAGACCAGCGCGACCATCGAACCCTCGCGTTTCGCCCTCGCCATGGCGACCTCCAGGCGGTCGGTGAAGAGCGCGCGGTTGGGCAGCCCGGTCAGGAAATCGTAGTATGCCATCCTGTTCAGGCGCTCCTGCTCGCTCTTGATGCCGCCGATGTGCCGCATCACGCCCGAGTAGTGCGTCGTCTGCCCCGCGTCGTCCTGAACCGCCGCGATGGTGAGCCAGACAGGGTATACTTCTCCGTCCCTCTTCCGGTTCCACACCTCGCCTTGCCATACCCCGTTCTGCCCGAGCGAGCGCAGGAACTCATGATCGTACTGCCCCTCCCTGGCGGAGAAGATGGCAAGCGATCTCCCCTGCATCTCCTCAAGCGCGAAGCCCGTCAGCTCTTCGAGCGCGTCGTTGCACTCCTCGATGAGGCCCTCCGCATCCGTTATCACCACTCCCTCCGTGATGGAGCGGTAGAGGTGCGCGAGCTTGCGGGAACGAAATTCGCTCTGCGCCAGAGAGACCGTCTTGATCGTCACGAAGCGGAGCAGCGTCCGCCGCCAGTTGAGAAAGAGCCCGGCGAGCAGCGTAATAAGCGCCGAGACGGCGATACCGAAGAAGAGAACGATCTTCCCCATTCGTTCCGGGTGCATCGAGGCAAACCCTTCCCCCGAGCGCGTCTCCAGCACAAAAGCCCGACCGAACACGAAGAAGGGGCGCAGAGAGTGAAAAGACTCCGCGTTCCGTTCCCTTGGAAGCGCATCCGCTCCTGATGGCATGGAGAGCAACAGGCGCTCTTCCCCGCCGGGCAGGAGGCGCTTGAGTTCAACATCCATGACGTGCTGTTGCGCCCCCTCGTCACGCAGCATCGTATCGTTCAGCAAAACCTCCAGGTTGAGCACGACGCCGACAACGCCCATCAGGTCGCCCCCGGCGCTCCGCACAGGACGGAAAAGGACGGAACGGCATGCCCCGTCGGAACCGACGTCGCTCGTCGCCGCTTCGGAGGCGGTCTTCATGCCGTTTCGTACAGAGAGCTCAATGGCATGTTTTAAAGAGGGAATGGATCGCAGATCGGTCCCCGGAGGCAGTATCCTCCGGTCGGCGGATACCGAATAGAGCACCGGGAAGGAGAGCGCGTAGGAAGATGAAGAAGGCATGGAAGGTCCTTCCGTCAAATCCCCGGAAGAGAGAAGTCCGGCTTCGGACAGGTCGCCGCTTTCGGCTGCTAAAGAGGGCACGGCCGGCGCCCACAGCACTTCGTCAACATGGGGTATGGCGATCTGATGTCTGGCGAAGCCCGCAAATTCTTCGGCGTCGACAAGCTGGCTGCTCTCGAAAAAACGTCCCAATCCTTCGATGCTGCAATCCCGCAGCTCCTGGAGCGACTGTATCAAGGCGCTGGAGCCGAAGTCGGAGAGCATGGAGAACGCCCTCGTACGCCCGCGGAATTCGTACGCGCCCACGAGCCATGCGCACGATCCGGCGAGGAGAAGACTCATCGAGGCAACCCAGAGCACCTCCGCGTACACGAAAACCCTCGAGTCGCGGAGTCGTGGGGAGAAGCGGTAGCCTAAAAAAAGAACCATGAGGAGGAGTATCGTCGCTCCCCACGGAACAAGCGCCGCCCTGTACGGCTCGCGCCGCCAGTTCCGGGCGTCGGTTTCAAGAAGGAATACGGCGATGACACGGCGCGTCACCGGTTCCACCAAAGGGACCAGCGCCGCAAAAAAAGAGCCGTCGTCGTGAGCGAAAGGACCGAGCAGAAGCGGCCGTCTTTCGTCGAAAGGGTATTGGAAGTCGGAGGACCGGACACGGAATTCATCGCCGGGGAGCGCGGATGCGGCGGCGCGCACGTCCATCAGGTAGACGAGGGCGCCGTCCTCCCTCCTCCCGAGAATAGATATGGAAGAGCCGCGGGGCAGCACGGGAAGAACCGAGAGGAGCTGCTCGTTCAGGCGGGAGTAGTCCGGAAGGTACAGGTCGGAAGCGCTGCCGGAAAGGGCTTGGAGACGCCGCGGGTTCACGCTCTCCGAAAGGAGGCGGGCTGTCCGGAGCAGCTCCTCCTGAACGTGCCGCGAAGCGCGCCGCATCTCCCAATACCCGAGAATGCCTCCGAGGATTGCGAAAAGGAGACACACGACGACGACTCCCCGCTCAAATGCTCCGCGAGACCGAACCTCTTTCTCCATGGCCGGGATCCTCTCTCCACTGTTCGCAGGGTGCTTTACGCCGGTTCCCGCTTGCGCCGCAAATCAAAAATGCAGCGGGAAGGCCCCCTTTTTCGTCCGCAGAAACAAAAATATCATACCACAGAACAATCTTCTCCGGCAATACGCACTCTTCAGGCACATTGCTCACGCCCGGCTGCCCGAGAGGGCCTTCGAGGTCTTTCGCTGCGCCTTTGCTTCGTACATCCGCATATCGGCGATCGCAAGCATCTCCTGCGCCGTCGCCCCGTCCCCGGGACGGTGAACGGCCAGCCCCGCGCTGGCGCTGCAGAGGAACGGACGACCTCCGGCGACAAACGGCTCGGCGAACAGCGCATCCACCCTCTTGGCGAGCGAATGCGCCTCCTCGACGCCGCCAAGCCCCTCGAAGAGGAGAATGAACTCGTCGCCCCCCAGTCTGGCGACCGTATCCTGCTCCCGCACCGCCTCGTCGAGTCTGCGGGCGATCGAAACGAGCAGGACGTCGCCGGTCTCGTGTCCGTACGTGTCGTTGATCTCCTTGAAGCCGTCGAGGTCGAGAAAGAGCACCGCGACGTACGAGTGTTCGCGGCGTGAGCGGAGCAGCGCCATTTCGAGACGGTCGGCCAGGAGCAGCCTGTTCGGCAGTCCCGTGAGCGAATCATGGTACGCGAGATGGCTAAGACGCTGCTGTTCCGATTTAATGTCGCCGATGTGGGTCAGCACCCCTGCGTAGTGGGTTACTTCTCCGTTCTCGTCCGTGACCGCGTTCACCGTCAGCCATACGGGGTAAGCCTCGCCGTCTTTACGGCGGTTCCAGGTCTCTCCCTGCCAGGAGCCGTGCTCGCGAAGGCGCCCCCAGAAGTGAAGCGAGTCCTCCCCCTGCTTTCGCTGCGCGGAAAACATGCCCGGACGCCTGCCGCGTATCTCGTCGAGCGTATACCCGGTGAGATGCTCCAGCGCCGCGTTTCCGTCGAGAATGTACCCTTGCGGGTCGGTCACGACGATGCCCTCCGAGAGAGAACGATAAATGTGCCCCGCCAGCCTGTGCCGGGACTCGCTTTCACGCAGCTCCGAAGTTCGCTGTTCGACAAGTTTTTCGAGCAGCTCCCGGCGGTTCGCCGTGACCGCGACGAAGAAGACGAGGGCAAGCGTCATCAGGATGCCCGTGAGGGAGGTAAACAGGCCCATCCTTAGTTGGTGGTATTTGAGGAAGGACGCTCCGGGGCGCAGCACCGCAGCGAACGCGCCGTCGAACGCGTACAGGGGACGTATGAAGCGGTATTCCGGTCTCCCTTCGAGCTCCCACTGGGCAAGCGAGCGCGAGGGCGCCTCGGGAGAGAGCGCCTCGAAGCTCAGCATCCCGGCGTCGCCGCTCCCGCCCATGACTTCATCCGGCATGAAAGACGGCAAAAAGAGCGCCGACACGACGCCCCTGAGGGCGCCGTTGAAGCCTCGACGGAAGATTGGGTAGCAGACCCAGAGCGCGGAGCCGTCTTCCTTTCCGTACTGGACCCGTACAAAAGCGGCGGCCGGTCTTCTGGTATTCACGGCTGTCCTGAGAGCTTCCGATACCTCCGGGTGTGAAAGAAGATCCTCCCCCACAGGGAACATGCTTCCCGTCATCGGGGAACGGAAGAGCACCGGAACGTACTCCGCCCGTTCCTCCGCGCGGACGTACGCCCCGGCGCCGTTCTGCTCGCGTATCTCCAGTGCGCGCCGCCATTCGTCCCGCTCGGTGCTTTCAAACTCCGCCCGCTCTTCCGCGAGGACCCGAGGACTCCACATGAGCGCGTCGATCTCCGGCTCCGACGACAGATGCTGTGAATACCTCCTGAACGACTCGTACTCCAGCGAAGGGAGCGCCTCGATAAACCGCGCGGTTCCCTCGAGGACGAAATTACGGAGTCTGTAGAGCATTCCGGCCATCTTGACGGAGTGCGCTTCCGCGACGATCGAAAAACTCTGCGCGTGGGAGCGGCTTTCACGTTCCTGCACCATCCAGGCCACGCTCCCCGTCAGGGCAAGACCGAAGATCAATGTCAGAAGGCACTCGAGATACCTGAATCTCCCGAACGCTCCTCCTCCCGTTTTGGTCCGCTGCTGCAGCATCCAGCGTCCGGCGAAAAGAAGCAACGCAAGAAAGAGCGACGTCAGCGCGGGAAGGCGCTTGGCTTTCTCCAGGGTCCGTTGCCATTCCTCTCCCGAGATATCCAACGCCAGGGCGGCGCTCACCCTGTCGGAACCGCGCTCGACCAGGGGAACCCACGCCGAAATCCATGCCCCCCACTGGTCCACGACCGGGCCGACGACGACGGCCCTTGCCTCGTCGAATGCGGGCAGAAACCCCGGGTCGACTGCGTCGTACACTTCTCCGGGGGGCGATTCGTCCTCCGAACCCGGCGGCTCCGAGTCCACGTAAAAGAAGATTTTTCCGTCGTAGCGCCTTCCGACGAGCGTGAGGAAACGGCTCCGCGGGTACATCTGCAAGACCGAGCGGAAATAGTTCTTGAAACTTTCATACTGGGGCGACCCTAAATCCAGTTCGCTCCCCGTAAGGCGGCGCACGTCGCGGATGTCGATGGTCTCCGCAAGAACGCGCGTAGTGCGCAGCAGCTCTTCGCGGAGAAACGCGTCGGTCTCGCGCACGCGCCACGCGCCGACCAAGGCGCCCGACAAAAGAATAACGGTGAGCAGCAAGAGGAATCCGCCTTCGGCGAACCAGAAAGAGAGCGATCGTCCGCGCTCGTTCATTCGTTCTTTCCTCCCCGGCTGGAGATCAGTTGACGGAGCGCCGCCTCAAGAAGCTCGTACTGCTCGCGCACTTCCGGCTCCAATTTCAGGAGCGCGTTAGCGTCCCCGGCCTTTCCGGCTTTCTCGGCCTCGAACGCCGCGGCTCTGAGCGCCTCTCCGCCGATACCGGCGGCGGCGCCCTTTATCGAGTGCGCGCACCTTCCCGCAGCGGCGGGGTCGCCTTCAAGAACCTGCGCGGTAAACTTTTCCAGATCCTGCGGCATCTCCTCGACAAACTCCTCCGCAAGCTCGGTCAGGGCATCTTCGTCCCCCATAAGGCGTTTCAGAGCGGCTGCGCGATCGAAGACGGGCGCTGCTTTCCCGGCGTATTCGGCCGGCACGTGAGTTTCGGCGCGCTCTCCTCCCGCTTCTCCGTAAAGCAGCCGGCGTATTGCGGCATCCAGTTCTTCCGGAGCCGCCGGCTTCGGAAGAAACGCGTTCATTCCGGCGACCATGCAGCGCTCCCTGTCCTCAGGAGAGACATAGGCAGTGAGCGCGACGACGGGTATCGACGGGTCGAGCGCGCCCGACGCGCCGCTCCGGATCATCCGCGTGGCCTCCACCCCGTCCATGACGGGCATCTGCACGTCCATCACCACCAGGTCGCATTCGTTCGAGGAGAGGTAGTCCACGGCTTCTTTGCCGTTTTCAGCGGAGGCGACCGAGTACCCCAGCTTGCGAAGCATCGCCAGCGCAAACTTCCGGTTGACAGGGTTGTCCTCCGCAAGCAGTATTCTTCTGCCTGTCACGGATTCGTCCTGTATGGAAGGCGCCGCAGGGGAAGCCCCCTTGTGGAAGAGCGACTCGAAAGAAAACGTCGTTCCCCTCCCCTCCTCGCTTTGCATTTCAAGCTCCCCGCCGAGAAGCGCGGCAAGCTCCTTCGCCATGGGGAGGCCAAGCCCCGCGCCCTGGTACGACTTCGTGGTCGAGTCGTCGCCTTGCCAGAAGCGTTCGAAGACGCACCCCTGCTGCTCCGACGGGATACCGACGCCCGTGTCCTCCACCGAAAAGCGCAGGCGAACGGTCCGATCGCTCTCTTCAAGGGCGGAGACGGAAAAACGCACCTCCCCGCGGACGGTGAACTTCACCGCGTTGTCCAGGAGGCTTCTCAGTATTCTGTAAAGACAGCGACCGTCGCCGTGCAGCCGCAGCGGAACAGACGGACGGACGGAGGTGAAACGAAGTCCTTTCTCGTGCGCTGCCGCGCTGAAGATCGTTTCCAGTTTCGAAAGCAGTTCGTCCAAGTCGAAATCTTCCTCGACAAGACGGTAGCGGCCTTCGTCGATGGTCGCAATATCGAGCGCGTCGCTTATCAGAGTCAGCAGCGCCTCGCCGGACTTTCGAGCCGCAACGGCGTACTCCCGCTGCTCCTCCGTCAGACGGGTGTCGAGCAGCAGCCGGTTCATCCCGAGGAAGCCGTTCAACGGCGTCCGCATCTCATGGCTCATGTTCGCAAGGAAGCGCCCCTTCGCCTCGCTGGCCGCCTCGGCGCGGCGCGCTATCTCCTGCGTCTTGCGCGTCGTATCCACGAGGGCCGCGTTCATCAGGAAGAGCTCGTCCTTGCTTCGGCGCAGCTCATCCGTTCTCATCGCGACCTGGCGCTCAAGCTCCTCCCTGCGGTTCGCGACGATAATTGCGAGCATGGTCAGCACAGCGGTCACCATGATGCCGGCGAAAAGGCTCATCCAACCGGCACGGGGCGGATAGAGCGCACGAAAGCCGGGTCCGGGACGCAGAATGACGGCGAACGTCCTGCCGAAGAAGAGAAGGGGGCGCACCGAGAAGAGATCCCCGACGGCCGGCCATGCAGGCGGCAAAATGGCGTATTCCCCCGTGGAAACGACGTGTTCGTGAACTCCCGCGCCATACAGGCGCCACAAATCGCCGACGAGCACGGCGCGCTCCACGTGCGCCTCCTCGGTACGCATCCGGTTCAAAAGAGCGTTCAGCTCGACAACCATACCGAGAACTCCCATGAACTTATTCGTATCGTTGCGAAAATACACCGGCTGGAAGACGACGATTCCCTTCAGCGTTCCGGGGGCGGCGAGCAGGGGAATCGCCTCCGTCGCCGCGGGAAGGCGGGAGGAATGCGCCTCGTCGATCGCGAGTTTTCTGGAGGGAACCTGAGCGAAGTCGGCCCCCAGTATGCGCTCGCTCCCCTCGAAGGGAATGCGGTACAGCACCGGATAGTAGAACGGGCGCTCCGGAGCGGGAACTCTCTTGCCCCCCTCGCCGTAGTCGCGGATGACGAAATCCTCTGTAACGAGCGAGCGTCCGAGACGTTCGAACGCCTCGCGCTCTTCATGCGGGACGAACGGAAGCCACGTGGCGCCCCGCACCTCGGGCAGCTCCTCCAGATGACGGGCGTACCCCTTGAACTCCTCGAAGTCGACGAAATCGCTGTGCGCGAAGAACGCCGCCGCCCCATCGACGCCGATGTCCCTCAGATTCTTCAGGCTGTTGTTCAACTTCCCCGACTCCGAGTCGGCAAGCATGTGAAAGGTATCCTCACGCGTCGAGCGCTCAACCTCCGATGAGACGAGAAGTATCGAAAATGTCAGCACGAGCCCGGTCGCGGCGACGAAGAGAGCGTCGGCGTAGCGGTGATACCAACGGTAGGTAGTTCTCCTCCTCAGGGCGCGGCGCAGCGTCAGTATCCGCCATACGATAAAGAGAGCGGCCAGAAGGACCGCCGCGCATTCCGGAACGTATGCGGCGCGTCGGGCGTCGCTCCGCCACTTCCCGCCGTCGATATCGAGCGCGGCGACGAACGCGGGCTTCCCGGTATCCGGGTCGGCGACGGGAACCCACGCCGCGACGAGGCTTCCCCAAATATCCATAAAGGGACCGGCGACAACGCTCTTCCCCTTGTCGAAGGCCTCCAGCAGTACGGGATCCGGAGGAACATACCTCTCTCCGGGGGGCGACTCGTCCGGCGAGCCTTCGGGCTCGGAATCGAAGTAAATGAAGATCGACCCGTCGGCACGGCGGCCAAGGAGCGAGATGAAACGGCAGTCGGGAAAGGCGGAGAGGAGCGAAACGCTCTGTTCTTTGAAGCGGCGGTAGTCCGGAGAAACGCGGTCCGATTCGGAACCTGAGAGGCGCTTGACCGCGCGAGGATTGACGCTTTCGGCGAAAAGGCGCGCTCGGCGGACCAGGTTATGGCGCATCCCCAGCTCTGCCTTCGACACGCGCCACTCGCCGAGGAAAAATCCAGCCGCCAGCAAGAGCACGACGACAAGAATATCGGCGAGACTCGCGGCGCGTTTATGCGATGAACGGAAAAAGGTCTTCTTCATAGGCGCCTCCGGGATTCCGGCTCTTCATGTCCCGCGGCAACGGAGCCGTAGGCCCCGCTAGAGTTTCACGGGATTCCTCTAAGTATACTCTATTCTCCGCCCGACCGTTCGCTACTTTTTAAGACGCAGCCGCTCAGTCTCCTTCGAGAGGGCGGAGGCGCGTTATGGCGCGGATCCGTTCCCTGAGAGGAGGGCGGTCGCGCTCCACCGAGACGGTCTCTTCCGTATCGCCGTTCACGATGTTCTCCCGGAGCACATGGATACGGTCTTTCGCGAAACGGCTGTTGCGGTGCAGGTGGCCGCAGAACCATTTTTGGTAGGACACTTCTTTGTAAATCTCGTCCAGGTAGGCCGAGACGGGGTCTCCGTGCAGGTACTTGTGTAGGTCGAGCGCCTGCAGAATATGGTTGGGAGCCGTGTGGGTAAGAATCCAGTCGACGCTCCACTCCGAAGCCTCCAGCGAATCGAGCCCCCGGCGGTACTCTTCGGCCGACGGAATCTCCTCGGGCCACCAGGATCTCCCCCTCGTCCGCCCCTTCCTGTCCACGCTGCGCGCGCCGCCGAAGACGAAGCAGCGCTTCCCCGCGAGCGTGTAGACGTACCCGCGGCGCAGATGGAGAACGTGCGGCGAGACGACGCCGACCGGCGCGCCGAACCGCTCCTCCTCGGGGAGGGCGTCGAGCATGGAGAAGTTTTCGTGGTTACCGTCCACGAAAAGGGTGGTCCAGGGGCTCTCCTCAAGGCGGCGCAAGGCGAGCCTCTCTTCCGCGCGGGGAGGGTCGCTCCACAGAAGGCCGAAGTCGCCCAGGATGACGACCAGGTCGTTCCGCCCAAGCCTCTCTCCCAAGGGGAAATTCGCCGTCCCGAGCCGATCGATCTCGAGAAGGCCGTGCGTGTCGCCTGTAAGAAAAATCATGCGCATCCGCTCCTTCGCCGTTTATTATACCGTGCGATGTGCTAAAATTTTACGAAGTCTTTCTTTTTATCTTTCATATTGAAGGAGGCGCCTCATGACGAATCCGGATCAAAAAACACTCGCCATCGTCTGCGGAGGAGGTCCCGCCCCGGGGA
>ENA-UOUL01005896-UOUL01005896.1-bioreactor-metagenome-genome-assembly--contig:-NODE-5896-length-10309-cov-3.215109_pt1 | contig 10309 bp, 7 predicted proteins | sample MGYA00249838_ERZ747220 | MGnify/ENA primary metagenome ERZ747220 (study PRJEB28778, sample SAMN05720191) | bioreactor metagenome | isolation source: Anaerobic biogas reactor | place: USA:Washington...
TCGGCCAGCAGCAGCAGTGAGGCGTCGAGGTAGTCGCTTTCGAACGATGCGCTGAAGTGCCCGGCCTCCTCGCGCCAGGCCCGCTCCACCACCGTCGCGTGGATGGTGTCGGCGCGCGCGCGCCAGTGCGCCGCGCGCTCACCGAGCCCCAGGATGCCGGCGATCCGCGACAGCCGGTCACAGGCCGCCCAGCACATCGCCGCGGTGTAGGTATGGACCTCGGCGCGCCCACGGAACTCCCACAGTCCGGCGTCGGGCTGGTCGTACAGCTCGAAGGCGCGCTCGCCCAGCGGCTCGAGCCGGGCGAAGGTGGCCTCGTCGCCGGGATGGACCAGTCGCTGGTCGATGAACAGCTGGGTCGAGGCCAGGACCAGGCTGCCGTACACGTCGTGCTGCTTCTGCACCCAGGCCAGGTTGCCGCGCCGCACCGGCCCCATGCCGCGGTAGCCGGCCAGCGACTCGACCTCCTGCTCCTCCAGCCGCTCCTCGAAGGCGATGCCATACAGCGGCTGCAGGTAGCCGTCGTGGGTGGCGATGTTGAAGATGTAGCCGAGGAACTCCTCCATGCTCCGGGTCGCGCCGAGCCGGTTGAGCGCGCGCACCACGAACGCGGCGTCGCGCAGCCAGCAGTAGCGGTAGTCCCAGTTGCGCGGGGTATCGGGCGCCTCGGGGATCGAGGTGGTCATCGCGGCGATGATCGCGCCGCTGTCCTCGTACTGGCACAGCTTGAGGGTGATCGCGCTGCGGATCACCGCCTGCTGCCATTCCAGCGGGATCGACAGGTAGCGCACCCACTCGCGCCAGTGGTGTTCGGTGCGGCCCAGGGCCTCCTCGACGTAGCCGGACACCGAGCGCTCCAGCGTTTCGTCGGCGCCGAACACCAGGTGCACCGTCTCCCACAGCACGAACGGCAGCTGGTCGCGCACGAACCGGATCGGCACGTCGGTGGTCAGGCGCAGGGTGAACCCGGGCAGGATCCAGCGCATGTGGTTGCTGCCCCAGGTCGACTCGGGCACGCGCGCGCCCCAGTCGGCCAGCGGCCGGCACCGCACGCGCAGCCGCGGCGTGCCCGACAGCGGCCGGATCCGTCGGATGATCGACACCGGGCGGAAGATGCGGCTGTTCTGCTTCCAGCGCGGGGCGAAATCGATCACCTCGACCGCGCCGCCGTTGCGGTCGTGCAGCACGGTGCGCAGGATCGCGGTGTTGGTGACGTATTCCTGCTCGCTGTGCGAGTAGTCCTCAAGCTCGATCGCGAGGTCCCCGCCCTCGTGGTGGCGCGGCGACAGCAGGGCGCAGAAGGCCGGGTCGCCGTCGAAGGCCGGCAGGCAGCCCCACACCACCCGGGCCTCGCGGTCGATCAGGGCGCCGAAGCTGCCATTGCCGATGACGCCCAGGTCGAGCGAGGCCTGCCGCGCGGCGCGCGCGCTCATGCGCCGGCCCCCAGCCAGGCGTAGACCGCGTCGATGCCGGGCAGCCGGTGCTCGGCCGCCGATCCCGCGCGATCGCCCACCAGCACGCTGATCCCGCCGCGCGCGTTGACGACCTCGAACCCGTGTTCGTCGGTGAGGTCGTCGCCCACGAACACCGGCCGGCGGCCAAGGAACGGCGGCTCGTCCAGGAACGCGGCGATCGCCTCGCCCTTGTCGCCGCGGGCCGGCCGCAATTCGACCACGTGGTCGCCGGGCTGCAGGTGGTAGTCGGGCAGCCGGGTCAGGGCCTGCATCGCGAATGCCTGCAGGTCGGCCGCGGCCTCGGGCATCAGCCGCCAGTGCAGCGCGATGGCCTCGCCCTTGTCCTCCAGCAGCGCGTCGGGGTAGCGCTCGCGCAGCAGCGCGGCGGCCTGGGCCTTGATCGCCTCCAGCGCCGCGGGCGGCGCGGCCGGCGGCGGCGGCTCCTCGCCGGCGCGGCGGCGCTGCAGGCCGTGCAGGCCCGCCGCCGCGAAACGGTGGGGCGCGAAGAGCGCGTCGAGGGTTTCGATCCTGCGGCCGCTCACCAGCGCCAGGGCGCCATCGAGCATCCTCGACAGTTCGTCCAGGCGGTCGACGACCGGGGTGGCGACGCTGACCCCGTCGGGCTGGTCGGCGAAGGCCGCCAGCGTGCCGTCGACGTCGAGGAACAACGCCCACTGGTCGGACAACGGGGGTGGCGGCGGCAATGGGGGGGTGCCGTCGTGTGTCATGCGTCCATGATGGCGCGGATCGGAGCGTCGTGCCATGAAGGCGCCGTCAACCCGGCGTCAACGCCCGGCCGTCGTCCGGGTCGAAGGCGTGCAGCGCGCCGGGCGCCAACGACAGCCGCAGGCGCTCGCCCGCAAGCGGCGGATCGCCCGGCGGCAGCCGCGCGACCAGGCGGGCCTCGCCCAGGCGCAGGTTCACGTGGATCTCGCTGCCGACCGGCTCGACCACGTCCACCACCGCCTCGAAGGCATCGCCACCCCCGGCACCGGCCGGCAGCAGGTGCTCCGGGCGCACGCCCCAATCCAGCTCGCGCCCTTCCCAGGCTGGATCGACCGGGGTGCGGGCCGGCAGCGGCAGCTGGCCGCCATCGGCCAGCGCCAGCCCCCAGCCAGCGTCCGCGCGCAGCATCCGCGCGCGCAGCAGGTTCATCGCCGGGCTGCCAAGGAAGGTCGCCACGAAGCGGTTGGCCGGGCGCTGGTACAGGACCATCGGCGTGTCGATCTGCTGCACCCGCCCCTCGCTCATCACCACGATGCGCTGGCCGAGGGTCATCGCCTCGACCTGGTCGTGGGTGACGTAGACCATGGTGGTGCCCAGCCGCTGGTGCAGGCGCGCGATCTCCAGCCGCATCTGCGCCCGCAACCCGGCGTCCAGGTTCGACAGCGGCTCGTCGAGCAGGAACACCTGCGGATCACGCACCAGCGCGCGGCCCAGCGCCACCCGCTGGCGTTGCCCGCCCGACAGCTGCGCCGGCCGCCGCGACAGCACCTCTTCCAGGCCCAGCAGCCGCGCGACCTCCGCCACCCGCGCCTGCAGCCGTGGTCCGGCCATCCCGCGCAGGCGCAGGGCGAACGACAGGTTCCCGGCCACGGTCATGTGCGGGTAGAGCGCATAGCTCTGGAACACCATGGCAATGTCGCGGTCGGCAGGCGCCACCTCGTTGACCACCCGCTCGCCGATGCGAAGCGTGCCGGAGGTGATCGCCTCCAGCCCCGCGATCATCCGCAACAGCGTGGTCTTGCCGCAGCCCGAGGGCCCGACCAGCACCACCCGTTCGCCGTCGCCGACCTCGAAGCTGGCGCCTTCCACGGCGACATGGCCGTTGTCGTACACCTTGCGCAGGTTGTCGAGCTCGACGCGCGCCATCGCTGCTCCCGTCCCGGTCCCGGCGGCGCGCCGCCGGCGCCGCCATCTTCGCGCGGCGCGGGCACCGGCCGCGGGCGATTGCGCTATTCTGGCATGTAATCGTTTTCAGGCCATGCCGCGACGGCGGCGCAGGAATCCGCACGCCATGCATCTCACCCAGGACAAGGACTACCGCTTCCCCGAAGGCTTCCTCTGGGGCGCGGCCACCGCCGCCCACCAGATCGAGGGCTCGCCGCTGGCCGATGGCGCCGGGCCGAGCATCTGGACCCGCTTCGCCCACACCCCCGGCATGACCCTCAACGGCGACACCGGCGACGTGGCCTGCGACCACTACCACCGCTGGAAGGAGGACGTGCGGCTGATGCGCGAACTGGGCCTGCAGGCCTACCGCTTCAGCGTGTCGTGGTCGCGGATCCTGCCCGGGGGCACCGGCCGGGTGAACCGCAAGGGCCTGGACTTCTACTCGCGCCTGGTCGACGAACTGCTGGCCAACGGCATCGAGCCGCTGGCCACGCTCTACCACTGGGACCTGCCGGCGGCGCTGGACGACCGCGGCGGCTGGCTCAACCGCGACTGCGCCGACTGGTTCGCCGAGTACGGCAGCACGCTCTACCGCGCGCTCGACGGCCGGGTGAAGAAGTGGGCCACGATCAACGAGCCCTGGGTGGTCACCGACGGCGGCTACCTGCACGGCGCGCTGGCGCCCGGCCACCGCAGCCGCTACGAGGCGCCGATCGCCGCGCACAACCTGATGCGCGCGCACGGCGCCGCGGTCCAGGCCTACCGTGCCGAGGGCCGGCACGACATCGGCCTGGTGGTGAACATCGAGCCGAAATACCCGGCCAGCGATTCGCCCGGGGACCTGGCCGCCACCCGCCGTGCGCACGCGTACATGAACGAGCAGTACCTGCATCCCGCCCTGCTCGGCCGCTACCCCGACGAGCTGGCGGAGATCTTCGGCGACGCCTGGCCGCAGGTGTCCGACGCGGACATGCGCCAGATCCGCCAGCCGATCGATTTCATCGGAATCAATTACTACACCCGGGCGGTGACCCGCGCCGACGACAGCTGGCCGCTGCGCGCCGGCTCCGTACGCCAGCCGCTGGGCACCTATACCGAGACCGGCTGGGAAGTCTTCCCGCAGGGCCTGACCGATACCCTGGTCTGGTTCCGCGACACTTATGGCGACCTGCCCATCTACGTCACCGAGAACGGCGCCGCCTTTTTCGACCCGCCGGTGGCCGAGGGCGGCCGCGTACGCGATCCGCTGCGGATTGATTACTTGCGAAAGCATTTACGGGCGATCCACGATGCGATCGCCGCCGGCGTGGACGTGCGCGGCTACATGGCGTGGTCGCTGCTGGACAACCTGGAATGGTCGCTGGGCTATTCCAAGCGGTTCGGTATCATCCACGTCGACTACGGGACGCTCGAGCGGACCCCGAAGGACAGCGCCCGCTGGTTCTCTGGCATCATTGGGAGCCACGGCCGCGCACTGGCCGACCCCCTTCCCTATTGACCCCACGACCCGCACACGGCGTCCATGCACGATTCCATCCTGTTGTTCGGCGCCACGGGCGACCTGGCACAACGCTATCTGTTCCCCTCGCTGCTGCACCTGCTGCGCGACCGGCTGCTGCCGGAGAACTTCCGCGTGGTGGCGATCGGCCGCACCCAGCACGACGACGACGGCTTCCGCGCCTGGCTGCGCGAGCGCATCGACGAGGGCGACGGCTACTCCGGGGCGCTCGACGACCTGCTCTCGCGCATCCGCTACCACGCGCTCAACCTCAACGACACCGAGGCCATGGCTGCGGCCCTGGCGCCGTATGCCGACCGTCCGGCGGTGAGCTACCTGTCCACCCCGCCGAACCTGTTCGAGCCGGCCTGCCGCGGGCTCAAGGCTGCCGGCCTGCTCGAGCCGCCCTCGCGGCTGGTGCTCGAGAAGCCGATCGGCCACGACCTGGCCTCGGCGCGCGAGATCAACGCGACCCTCAGGGCGGCGCTGGACGAGTCGCGGATCTTCCGCATCGACCACTACCTGGGCAAGGCGCCGGTGCAGAACCTGCTGCCGCTGCGCTTCGGCAACACCCTGCTCGAGGCGGTGTGGGACAACCGCTGCATCGAATCGGTGGACATCGTGGTCGCCGAAACCGCCGGCGTGGACGGGCGCGAAGGCTATTACGCCGATTACGGTGCGCTGCGCGACATGGTCCAGAACCACATGCTGCAGCTGCTGGCGCTGGTGGCGATGGAGCCGCCGGCCGCGCTCGACGCCGACAGCATCCGCGACGAGAAGCGCAAGGTGCTGCGCGCGCTGCGTCCGATGACCGCCGCCGACGCCGCCAGCGACAGCATCCGCGGCCGCTACGGTCCGGGCGTGGTCGAGGGCCGCGCCGCGCAGGGCTTTAAGGCTGACAGCGCTGTCGAAACCTTCGTCGGCCTGCGCGCCTGGATCGACAACTGGCGCTGGGCGGGCGTGCCGTTCCGGCTCGCCACCGGCAAGCGCCTGCCCTCGCGCACCACCGAAGTGCTGATCAACTTCAAGCCGGTCACCCACTGGCTGTTCGACCGCCCCAACGCCCGCGGCGCCACGCCCAACCGGCTGCGCATGCGGCTGCAGCCCGAGGAAACGATCGAACTGGGCCTGATGGGCAGCCTGGCCGCGCCCGAATGGGGCGCGACCGAGCTGATGCCGATGTCGCTGGACATGGCGATGCTGCCGCCCAAGCGCCGGATCGCCTATGAGCGGCTGATGATCGACGCGCTCAAGGGCGACCAGACCCTGTTCGTGCGCGACGACGAGGTCGAGGCCGCCTGGCGCTGGATCGACAGCATCAGCGCCGCCTGGCAGCAGGCGGGCACCCCGGTGCACGAATACCCGGCCGGATCCTGGGGCCCGAACGGCGCGGAGGCGTTCCTGCCGCGCACCGTGGGCGCTCCCTCGGGCAGGCGCGGATGAGCGGCACACCCCGGGTCCTGCTCGCCGACATCGGCGGCACCAACGCGCGCTTCGCGCTGGCCGACCCGGCCGCCGATGCGCCGCTGCTGGTCGACAGCGTCCAGCGTTTCGCGGTGGCCGACTTCCCGTCGCTGGCCGACGCCGCGCGCCACTATCTGCACGAGTCCGGCCAGCACGACGCCGGGATCGTGCACGGCGTGTTCGCCGTCGCCGGCCGCGTGGACGGCGACGAGGCGCGCATCACCAACCACCCCTGGGTGATCTCACGCCCGCGCATGAAGGCCCAGCTGGGCTTCGAGCGCGTCACCCTGGTCAACGATTTCGCCGCCCAGGCGATGGCGATCCCGCTGCTCAAGGCTTCCGACGTGGTGCCCATCGGCGGCGCGGCCTGGACGCCGGAGGACGCTCCCGTCCACCGCACCTACGCCATCCTCGGTCCGGGCACGGGCCTTGGCGTGGGCGCGCTGGTGATCCGCGAGGGCCGCCAGTACCCGCTCGAAACCGAGGGCGGGCACGTCAGCTTCCCGCCGGGCACGCCGGAGGAACTGGCGATCCTCGACCGGCTCTCGGCGCAGTTCGGGCGCGTGTCCAACGAGCGCCTGGTCTGCGGGCCGGGCCTGGTCAACATCCACCGCGCGCTGAGCGAGATCGCCGGCGAGGACCCGGGTCCGATGCAGCCGGCCGACATCACCGCCGGCGCCGAGGCCGGCGACCCGCGCTGCGCGCGCGCGGTGGACGTATTCTGCGCCGTGTTCGGCGCGATCTCGGGCGACCTGGTGCTCACGCTCGGCGCCTGGGACGGCGTGTTCCTCACCGGCGGCCTGGTGCCGAAGATGCTCGACATGATCCGGCACTCGGGCTTCCGCCAGCGCTTCGAGCACAAGGGCCGTTTCTCCCCCACCATGGCGCGCGTCCCCTCGCTGGCCATCCTGCATCCGCACCCCGGGCTGCTGGGCACGGCCGCGATCGCGCGCCGCGAGGCACAGGTGGCCCCATGAACGACCACGACCACAACACCGGCCCGCGACCGCGCGCGCGGGTGCACATGCACAGCTACGAGTCGATGACCCAGTGGACCTGGGGCGCGGCGGTGGCGATTTCCTCGGTGCTGGCGCGCGACCTGCAGAACAAGCCCCGCGCGCGCCTGCTCCTGTCCGGGGGCAGCACGCCCCGCCCGGTGTACGAGGCCCTGTCCAAGGCCCCGCTCGAATGGGATCGGGTGGACGTGGCCCTGGTCGATGAGCGCTGGCTGCTGCCCGACGACCCCGACAGCAACTCGCGCCTGGTGCGCGAGTCGCTGCTGCGCAACAACGCCGCCAGGGCGCGCTTCGAAAGCATCACCCGCCCGGGGCGCAGCATCGAGGAGGCGGTGAACGCCGCCAACCTGCACGCCAAGGCGCCGCCCGGGGTGGTGGTGCTGGGCATGGGCGAGGACGGCCACACCGCTTCGCTGTTCCCGCGCATGCAGAATCTCGAGGCGTCCCTGGAGTCGCGCAGCGCCTATGTCGCGGTCGACGCCACCGGCTGCCCCGGCGCCGGCAAGTTCCTGCGCCGCATCAGCCTCACCCCGGCCGGACTCGCACCGGCCCATACCCGCCTGCTGCTGATCCGCGGCGAGAGCAAGCGCAAGCTGCTCGAACGCGTGCTCGACGGGGACGATCCGCTGGAGTACCCGGCGCGCATCGCATTCCTGACCCCGGGCGCGCCGCTGCACGTCCACTGGTGCCCGTGACCGCGCGGTCGCGGGGCCACCGACACGCCCCTTCGCCGGAAGTCCAATGAGCCTGCATCCCGTACTGCACGACGTCACCGAGCGCATCCGCCGCCGCAGCCGCGCGTCGCGCGCGGCCTACCTGGCCGGCATCGACGCGATGCGCGAGGCCGGGCCGAGCCGGTCGCGCCTGAGCTGCGGCAATCTGGCCCATGGTTTCGCGGCCTGCGAACCGACCGACAAGTCGCGCCTGCGCGGCGACGCCACGCCGAACCTGGGCATCGTCACCGCCTACAACGACATGCTCTCGGCGCACCAGCCCTACGAGCCCTACCCGGCCCTGATCCGCGCGCACGCGCGCACGCTCGGCGCCACCGCCCAGGTCGCCGGCGGCGTGCCGGCGATGTGCGACGGCGTCACCCAGGGCCGGGCGGGCATGGAACTGTCGCTGTTCTCGCGCGACGTGATCGCGCAGGCCACCGCCATCGGCCTGTCGCACGACATGTTCGACGGCGCCGTGCACCTGGGCATCTGCGACAAGATCGTGCCGGGCCTGCTGATCGGAGCGCTGGCCTTCGGCCACCTGCCGTCGGTGTTCATCCCGGCCGGGCCGATGACCCCCGGCATCCCCAACAAGCTCAAGGCCGAGGTGCGCGAGCGCTACGCCGCCGGCCAGGCCAGCCGGGGCACCGCGCGGCCGACGGCGGTCACCGCGGCGCCGAGGCCGACGGCGGTGGCCAGCACCACCAGCGGCACCGCGCGCGGCGTGGAGCGGAGCGCCAGGCCGGTGTCGCCGCACCGGGCCGAGACCCATTCCCCGTCGCGCGCGATGCTCAACTCAGGCGGCGCGGCCGCATCAATGGGAGCCTGAGCGAGAACCTCGCCTGCCCGCAGCAGGCGCAGTTGCAGCGGGCTGCTGGCCGACAGTTCGGCCGCGTAGCCGGAGGCGGCCTTGCTGCCGTCCGCGGCGATAGTTACTCCAAGCGTCGCGCCCGGCGGCACGCTGCAGGCTTCCGCGCTCATGACGGCGTCGCCGGGGCATGGCTGGTAGTACCACAGCGAGGAGACTGCATCCCCCCGCAGTGTCGGCTTGAGCCCGGGGATAGTGCTGTCGGCGTCCGCACGCGTGACCGGACCCGACGGCCAGTAGCCGCCCGTGGGCCGCCAGATGTAGCCCATCACGGGACGTCTGGTGCCCTCGGCCTTGCCGGGAACATAACGAGGGCTGCCGTTGACCTCATCAATGATGGTCACCGCCGGAGCCGGCTCCGAGACGGCAAAGCCCGAGAAGCTCGCCTTCCCGGCCGCGAACAGCCCGCATGCGCCGGCGGGAGCGTCGAAGTCGTACACGACGGTGCTCGCGGCGCCGACCCGGGCCTGCAGACGTCCCCCCTGCCACCGCAGCGATACGGGCACATCCCGTTCACCGGCTGTGTCCTCGCGTGCGAGAATCTCCTTCTTGCCGCCCGCGTACTTGAGCAGCGTCCAGCGGTTGGCCTCAACACCGAGGGCATAGCCGGAGCCGGCCGACCAGTTGAGGTAGATGCCTCCCATTCCGCTGAGCGGCGTTATGGAGGCGCCAACCTCAGTCGCCGCTCGGTCCGACCCGACCCGCTCGCAGCGGACCATGTTCTGACCCCGGCCCTCAAGCTTCCCCTTCGCCGTTGACCAGTCACCCCCGGAGGGGCGCCAGCACTCGCCGAGAGCCGGGCGGTTGAAGGCATCCGTGTCGTGATCGACCGACGCGACGGTCATGTCATCGAGTTTGGCGACGCCCGCGCCATCGGCGTACACGCCCACGCGGCCGGGCAGCAGGTTCTCGACTGTGCCGGAGAAGACTGTCTCCCCGGCCACGGCACAGACGACGTGCGCACCGTGCACCTCCGTAGACAGCCTGTACCACGTGCCTGCGCGGCAGGCGATGGTGCGCTCCGCGATTGTCTGTACGTGGCCCTGCCGGATGATGTCAACCCGCGCGAGCCCATCTGCATCCCCGCCGGGCCGGATGCTCAACACACCGTAGTTGTCCGTATCGCGAACGCCGAACGCCAGGCCGACGGTCGTGTTGTCGTCGGCGGTGCCCGCGACGGATGCGCGGTAGTCATCCCAGAATTCGTGGCCGGTAGCGGAGAGAGCGTCCTGCGCGGCTGTGATCTCGTACCATGAGGCGCCGATGGGGCCCCGATCGCCGTGGTCGCGCTCGATGGCCGGGCCGGCACCGGCAAGACGATCCTCGCGATCGCGGCGGCGCTCGAACAGGTCGTCGAGCAGCAACGATACGAACGGGTCGCCGTCTACCGCCCGCTCGTA
>ENA-UOUL01005898-UOUL01005898.1-bioreactor-metagenome-genome-assembly--contig:-NODE-5898-length-10308-cov-2.797381_pt1 | contig 10308 bp, 7 predicted proteins | sample MGYA00249838_ERZ747220 | MGnify/ENA primary metagenome ERZ747220 (study PRJEB28778, sample SAMN05720191) | bioreactor metagenome | isolation source: Anaerobic biogas reactor | place: USA:Washington...
CTCGCAAAGAGGTACTTCACCCTCGAGGACCTTCTTGCCGTCAAGGGACGTCTCATAGGGACAGGCTATATCGGGGGGAAGACTGTCGGCATGCTCCTCGCCAGGAAGATCCTCTCCGGCGATACGTCCTTTGACTGGCAGCACATCCTCGAACCCCATGACTCATTCTTCATCGGTTCCGATGTCTTTTACACCTATCTCGTCGAGAACGGGTGGTGGAAACTGCGCATGGAACAGAAGACCCGGGACGGGTATTTCGAGGTCGCGAAGACCCTCAGGGAATCCATGCTCGAGGGCTCTTTCCCCGAAGAGATCGAGGAACAGTTCTGGCGCCTCATCGAGTACTTCGGGCAGTCGCCCATAATCGTTCGCTCCTCCAGCCTCTTGGAGGATGCCTACGGGAACGCTTTCTCGGGGAAGTACGAGAGCGTCTTCTGTGCTAACCAGGGGACGCCCCAGGAAAGGTTGGAGAATTTCCTCGATGCCGTGCGTCGGGTGTACACCAGCACGCTCAACAAGGAGGCGCTCGCCTACCGCGCCCACTGGGACCTGCTGGACCGCGACGAGCAGATGGCCATCCTGGTTCAGCGTGTCTCCGGCTCCGTGAACGGGGACCAGTTCTTTCCGCAGATCGCCGGAGTGGGGGACTCCTTCAATCCCTACGTGTGGAACAGCGAGATAGACCCTAAAGCGGGAATGCTCCGCCTGGTGTTCGGCCTGGGCACGAGGGCGGTAGAGCGCATCGATGACGACTACACCCGCATCGTGGCGCTGAATGCCCCGCTGCGCCGCCCCGAGGCCGGCTCCGAGGACGTGAGGAGATACTCGCAGAAGAAGGCGGACATATTGGACCTGACGGCCAACCGCCACACGTCGCGAGACTTCCGCGAGATCGTGGAGCCCTTGAACGACTTCCCCCTGGAGATATTCGCCAGCCGCGACCTGGCACTGGAGAGGCGGGTCCGGGACGCGGGCGGAGATGAGGTGTTCTCATGGACCCTAACCTTCGATGAGCTCCTATCCAAGGGCTCCTTCGTCAAGGACATGCGGGATATGATGAGCGTCCTGGAGGAGGCGTACCAGCACCCCGTGGACATCGAGTTCACGGCCAACTTCAACGATCTGTCGGACTACAGGATCAATCTCGTGCAGTGCCGGCCGTTCCAGACCAAAGGGGACATCCTGAGCGTGGAGAACACCTGCTCCGTCACCGCGGAGCAGAAGGTCCTGGAGTCCGCGGGTCCGGTCATCGGCAGCAACATCGCCGCCACCGTGGACCGCATCATCTACGTCGTCCCCGAGGTCTACGGCGGGATGAAGCTCTCCGACCGTTACACGGTCGCACGGACCGTAGGCAAGCTGGCGCACCTGAAGAAAGAGGGAGGGAAGCCCACCATACTGCTCATCGGCCCGGGGCGGTGGGCCACCGCCGATCCCTTCCTGGGGGTCCCCGTGTCCTTCTCGGAGATAGACACCGTGTCCATACTGTGCGAGGTGGTGGCCATGCACGAGGGGCTGGTACCGGAGGCGTCCCTGGGCACCCATTTCTTCAATGACCTGGTGGAGTACGACATGCTCTACTGCGCCGTCTACCCCGCAAGGGAGGGGCATGTGCTCAATAGTGAGTTCTTCGCCTCCTCCGAGAACAAGTTGACAGCTCTCCTGCCGGACGCGGAGCCGTTGAGTTCGGTGATCAAGGTCATCGACGGCGAGGACATCTCCCGCATCTGCGTCAGCTCCGATGTGCTGAAACAGAAGCTGACCTGCTACTTCGATTGCTCATCGGAATGAGCGAGATACCTGAACAGGAAAAATTCAGACATGTCATCCCGCGCACGATGGCCAGCGGAGCGGCATGATAAGAGATAAGGGGATGGGCCGTCAATGAGGGAATGATGAACGTTCTAGTGGTCCTGCTCTCATACCATCACGGCAACACCAAGAAGGTCGCGGACGTCATCGCCAGGGTCCTTGATGCCGATGTCAGGACGCCGCAGGATGTCACCCCTGAAGAGGCCTCGCGTTACGACCTCCTGGGAATGGGTTCCGGTATTTACAGTGGTAGGCACCACCAGGCCCTCCTGGAACTCGCCGAAAGGCTGCCTCCGGTCACCTCCAAGAGGGCGTTCCTGTTCTCTACCAGCAGCGCGGTCATGGTAGGCGACGCTGGAAGCAAGCGCTTCCAGGAATATATGGGCGAGATCCACGCTCCCCTACGCGAGAAGATGATCTACAAGGGCTATTCCATCTCAGGGGAGTTCAGCTGCCCCGGCCTAAACACTAACAGCTTCATCCGTCACTTTGGAGGGCTGAACAAAGGGAGGCCGAACGTCGAGGACCTCGCCCATGCGGAGGATTTCGCCAGAATGGTGCTGACAGAAGCCTCTCGATGATCCCCAATCCTGGCTACGGGCGATGAGGAATGGTCACTTACAGAACGATAGCGTTGCACGGCGCTTTCCTTCATTAATTGCATTCGTTTTGAACTTACGTATACCGGCTAAACCGTTCTGAAGCAGTTCGCGGGTACGACGATCTGGAACCTCACACCTCTGCCAAGCTCGCCATTCTCGGTCATCGCCATGCCGGTGATGTCGAGGATCTCCCTGCTCAGGAACAGCCCCAGGCCGTGGTTCGTCCCGTGCCCCCTCTTGAACAGGTTCTCCTTGTCCGCGATGCCGTTCCCATTGTCCGCGTACACGATCATCAGGTCCCATCCGGACCTCTCGGTGCGCACCTCGATCCTGTCCACCTTCCCCCCGTGCTTCAGGGAGTTGTCGATGAGGTTATGGAACACCTTGTAAACCAGGGGATCAGCGAGTATCTCTACGTCCTCCACTTCAGCATCCACCGCTACCTTTCCCAGATCGGCATTACGGACCGCCCGGAACCAGACCTGTCGCAACGATTGCCACTCCGGTCGCCCCATTCCGATGCCCTGGTACTCCCTGGTAGCGTCGGCCTGCTCGCGCAGGAAGCGGACGTTTCTCTCCATGTTGTCCAGCCTCTCCGCTCTCTTGGCCTCTCTGTTCCCCAGACGCTCCAAGTCGATGTACCCCTGGAGGGCCACGAGCTTGTTCAGAGTGTCATGCCTGGTGATCCCGTCAAGTATGCTCAGCCTCCGGTCCGCCTCCTTGAGCCTGGTCTCCAACTGGCTCACGGTACGCAGCTCGCCGCTCAGCCCCACTTCGCCCACCAGCGCCATATCGGCGTGGACCGGCCTATCCCGGACGCCACTGGCGATGGCTGTGGCGACGGCGAGGTCGGCGGCGGGCTCGTCGATCTGCAGGCCGCCCACGACGTTGACAAACACATCTTTGTCGTGCAGGGCGACGCCCACGCGGCGCCCCAGCACAGCCGTCAGCAGGAGGAGCCGGTTGTAGTCGATGCCGTTGGCCGTCCGGCGCGGGTTGGGAAAGGTCGTCGTGCTCGCCAGCGCCTGAATCTCGACCAGCAGCGGCCTCGTACCCTCCATCGGCACGGCAATCGACGAGCCGGGCGCGTTGGCCTGCCGCTCCGCCAGAAAGGCCTCCGACGGATTCGGTACTTCGACCATACCCTTCTCGACCATCTCAAAGACGCCCACCTCGCTGGTGGCGCCAAAACGATTCTTGACGCTGCGCAGCAGCCGGTAGCGGTGGAACTGATCGCCCTCCAGATAGAGCACGGTATCGACGATGTGTTCGAGGACGCGCGGGCCGGCGATGTTGCCTTCCTTCGTAACGTGACCAACCAGGAAGACGGTCGTGCCGGTGTTCTTCGCCAGCTCCTGGAAGGCACTCGCACACTGGCGGACCTGGCTCACGCTGCCCGCCGTGGAAGACAGCGCGTCGGTGTAGGTCGTCTGGATGCTGTCCACGATGACCATCACCGGCTTTAGAGATTCGACGTGCGCGAGCATCACGTTCAGGTTGGTCTCGGTCACCAGATAGAGGCGCTCAGGGTCGAGGCCCAGCCGGTCGGCGCGCATCTTGATCTGCCGCGCGCTTTCCTCGCCGGAAACGTAGAGGACCGGCCCGTGCAGCCCGGCCATCAGCGCGGCGACTTCCAGCAGCAGCGTGGATTTGCCGATGCCGGGGTCGCCCCCGACGAGGACGAGTGAGCCGGGCACAATGCCGCCGCCCAAGACGCGGGAAAACTCCTCCAGCGGCAGCGGCATACGGTCCACACCGTCCGTTACGATCTCCCGCAGAGGTCGCGGCGTGCTGACCGGGCCGCTGCTGGTCCGGCGCAGCTTCTGATCGCTGGCCGGCTCTTCGACAATCTGCTCGACCATCGAGCCATACTCGCCACACTGCGGGCAGCGGCCGAGATAGCGGGGCGCGGTGCGCCCGCACGCCTGACAGACGAATCGGGTTCTTACTTTGGCCATTCTTTTATCCTTGACGCGTTGCAGGAACAGCGCGTTGTCCTTAATATGGCAGCCTCTTCCCTTGCCTGTTGGGGCCGCTGCCGATAATCTCTACCGGCCCCGCTCTATTGGAGTGGATTTTACCATATGCTATAATCCGGTGTGACTTTTCTAACATGTGTTCTACTGAAGTTGACACTTATTCGCCCTGCTGCAGACCCCCAGCTTCCGCGTGCGGGCCGGCCGGGCCTGTACTCGACTAGCCTATGACGACGACTACCCCCCAGACGGCAAGGCGCTCTTCACGCCGGGCGGTCGTCCTGCTGGGCGCGCTCTGGCTGTTGCTGGCTGCCGCCATCGTCGTGCTGCAGCTCGCCAGCCCGCCGGCAATCACTATCACATGGCAGACGGAGACCGAAGTGGACACCGCCGGCTTCAACGTCTACCGTTCCCTGTCCCCGGAGGGGCCCTTCGAGCGGCTCAACGCCGAACTCATCCCCGGTCGCGGTAGCGCCAGCTCGGGCAGCAGCTACACGTTCACCGACGAGGCGGTATCGCCGCGCCAGACTTATTACTACCAGCTTGAGGACGTTGAGATGGACAATTCCACCACGCGGCATGAGGTCGTCGGTTACACGGCTCCGGGTACCGGCTGGTGGGCCGTGGCGGCGGTTGCCCTGAGCATCGTTTTTGGCCTGGCCCTGCTCGTGAAAGGATTGCGCCAGGATGGCTGACACAGACCGCATTCCCGTGCCCGCTCCGAACGTGATTTGCCGCCTGACGGACGACGGCGCTGTCCTTGTCTCGCCAGAAGCCGGAGACCTGCGCGTGTTGAACGCCGTGGGTGCGACCATCTGGCAGATGCTGGACGGGCAGCGCACGCTGGGCGAGCTGGAGGCCGAGATGGCGCACCGCTATCAGATTCCTGCCGGCCGGGCGCAGGCCGACCTCGCCAGGTTCCTCGACGACCTGGAGGGGCGCGGTCTGTTGAGCTGGATTGACTCGGCGCCGCATTGAGCCGCAGGATGAACGCTGCTTAAAAGGTACGCGGCGACCTTAGCCGGGCTGTTACAATTACCGGGCGCTCCGTATGCGCAGGCCGGCGCGCCCCGGTCTTGTCCTTTTTTTCAGAGGAATGCCTGGAAGATTGGCCAGGAGGGTAACGTGAACCGAATGAAAATCTGTCTCCTTACCTGCGTTACCGCCTCGTTGCTCGCCGTACTCCTTGTCGTTTCGCCGTCGATAGTCGGCGCCAGCCAGCAGTCGGTCGAGTTGATCCACTTTGAGCTGCGCAGCATCTCCTCTGGCGTCGAAATCCGGTGGGAAACCGCCACCGAGAGTGACATCGCCTACTTCAAGGTCAAGCGGGGTCCGGCACCAGATGGCCCGCACGAAGACCTTGCCGAAATTGGCCTGATCGAGGCGGTGGGCAGCCCCGTCTCGGGCAGCGCCTACTCGGCCGTAGACGAAACGGCGGTAGAGGGCCAGGCATACAGCTACCAGCTCGTCGAGCTGACACTGACCAACGAAGAAAACGTCGTCGCCGAAGACGACATTAGCCTGATTCCGATGGCGACCGGCGAGCCTATCGGGGGCCTCCCACCAAGCCCGACGCCTTCCCCGACCGGCTCCGGCCAGTCAAGCACGGCAACGTCCCAGCCCACGGCGGCAGCCACGAGCGGAAACCCGACGCCGCGCCCCACGACGTCATCTGGCAACGCGACGGTAGCGCCTACCGTAGCCGTTACGGGCACCACAGCCGTCGCGACGCCGACTCGCCCCGCCAATACGCTGGGCCCGACCCCAACACGCTTTAGCTTTACACCCCGGCCGCCCGCGGCGGCGACGACGGGCAGTCCGGCCGGCCCGCCGGACGTTCAGGCTGCTGCCCCACCGGCCCTGGCGCAGACGACGATAGAGCCTTATCCGGTGCCAGGGGGCGCCGGCGTCCCGCCCACCAATACGGAGCAAACGGCGCCAGGCGCGCTACCGACGACGCAGGTCTTCACGACGGAGGTCGGCGCGCCGGAACAGCCGCAGCAGGCCCCGGCGGCCTATCCCGGCAATGCGCTGGATACCTCGGCCGGTCTCCCGAACAGCGTCGGGGCGGGCGTAGAGGGCCAGACTGCCGAAGGCACGCAAATGGAGGAAGAGGCTGTGCAGGAGACATCCGGCACAACCCGGCTGCTGCTGTGGCTTGGTTTCCTCGCCGCGTTCTTCATCTTCATCGGCGGCATTGGCTTCTCCATCGTGCTCTCGACGCGCCGGCGCGAGAACGATTTGCCCTGACATGCGCCGTGGCCTGGCCGGCTTGCTCCTCTTGCTCCTGTTTACGGCATGCCGCGAGGAACTGCCGGTCGGGCAGCCCGTCGAAGCCGTGCGACTGGTCCTCGTCGAGGAAGGCGTCTACCGCGTAACCGGAGATGCGCTGCGCCAGGCCGGCCTGACGGCCGGCGAGCTAGCGGTCGATAACCTCCATCTCAGCACCGAAGGGCGGCCGGTGCCCTTCTTGCTCGACGGCGACGGCCTGATTTTCTACGGGCAGGCCTCCCAGAGCCGCTATACAGCCGAGCAGGTCTACGTCTTGCGGACCGGCACGCCGGGCCTCGCCATGACCCAGGAGAGCGCCGCGCCGGCCGGAACGGAGCTGCAGAGCGTCCGGCGCACGCTGCATTTTGAAGAGAACCGGGAGTATCTGGGCGAGGCGCGCGGCGCTGTGGCGGGCGAGCCGTGGTTCTGGCAATCGCTGCCGCTGCAGGGCGAGCTGTCGCTGGCGCTGGAGGCGCCCCAGCCGGCGGACGGCTCCGGCGAGCTGCATATCGCCCTCTACGGTGCGTCCCACCACCCGCAGGAAGAGCCCGATCACACGCTCTCGCTGGCGGTAAACGGCGGGCCGGAACACGCGATTTCCTGGGACGGACAGACGGCGTTCAGCACGACGATCTCCCTGGAAGCCGGAACGCTGTCGGCCGGGGACAACACGTTGTTGCTGACCAACGTCCCAGAATCCTTCCTCGACCTGATGAACCTCGATTCTGTGCGGCTGGACTATGCGGCGCTTCCGGAGGCCGACCACGACCGGCTGGCGTTCCGGGGCGGCACGGGACAGGTCCGCCTGCGGGGCTTCAGCGGAACGCCCGTTCTCCTGAACGTGGCCGATCCGGCGGCGCCGGCCGTGCTGGTCGGCTGGGAGCCCGCGGCGGACGGCGCCACGCTGGGTCTGGACGAGGCCACTGTCGTCGCGGCAACCGGCCCGCAAGGGTTCCTGGAGCCGGCGTCTATCACGCCACTCCAGGATGAAGGATGGGGTTCCCCGGAGCACCGCGCGGACCTGCTGATCATCACGACCGACGAGCTGGCGCCGGCGCTTACCCCCCTCGTCGCGGCCCGCGAGGAGCAGGGTCTGACCGTCGCTATCGTGCCCGTGCGTGAGATATTCGACGAGTTTGGGGCCGGTATGGCCACACCAGAGAGCATCAACCGCTTCCTGGCCCATGCGCTGGATGTCTGGACGCTACCTGCGCCGCGCTATCTGCTGCTGGTTGGCGACGCGACGATTGACTACCGTGGCTATCTGGGACAGCGAGAAGAGAACCCGGTGCGGCCCCCGCAGAATCTCATCCCTCCCTATCTCGTCCCGGTGAGTTACGGCGGCGAGACGGTCAGCGACTCCCGCCTTGCCGACGTGGACGGCGACGGCAAACCTGACCTCGCCGTGGGCCGCTGGCCGGTAGACGATGCAGCCGCCGCACGCGACCTCGTTGAGCGCACGCTGGCCTATGAAGCCGGCAGCGCGGCGGGAAGGGCGCTCTTTGTCAGCGACGCCAGCGGGCCGGAATTCGCCACGATGACGGGCCGTCTGGTTGCCGGTTCGGCTTTGCCGGACGACGCTGTGGAACGGCTCGACGGGCCGCCGAACGAAGGGCTGATTGCAGCGTGGAACGCGGGGGCCTGGCTCGTCACCTATACCGGCCACGGTAGTCTCCAGCTCTGGGGCAAGGACAATATCCTCTCTAGTGAAGCCGTTTCCGAGCTATCGCCTGGCCCGGCTGCTGCGCCCATCGTCCTCCAGCTGACCTGTCTAACCGGCCTGTTCGCCCACCCGGAGGTTACGTCGCTTTCGGAGCGGCTGCTGGCCCAGGAAGGCGGCCCCGTGCTGACCGTGGCGGCAACCAGCCTGACGCTGTCGTCTCAGCAGGAGCCGTTCGCGCGGGAATTCCTCTCCGCTCTATTGGATCCAGAGGTGGAGCGCATCGGCGATGCGCTGCAGCGGGCTAAAGAGAGCCTCGACGTGGACGGGGCGGCGCTGCAGGAGATCAGCGACACTTTCGGCCTGATCGGCGACCCCAGCGCAAGGATCGTGCGGCCCTGAACTAGGTGGGGCGTCAGGGGGTCCGTTTGACGCTGGCGGCCTCCCGTTGTAAAACGAATGGGATAACCACTGTGGATGTGCGGAGCAATGAGGTGATCTTGTACAACCAGGAGGGGGGTCCACAGGCACTCCCGTACACGCAGAAGAAAACATTTCCCTGGTTGCGCCTGGTGCTGGCCGTCGGATTAAGCGCGCTCGGGCTATGGTACGTCACCCGCAACGTCGCGCTGTCCGACCTGCGCCTGGCGCTGGCCTCGGCCCGCCCCGGCTATATCCTTCTGGCCCTGGTCATCTACGTGGGTACGACCGCTGCCAAGACATGGCGCTGGCGGCTCCTGTACCACGCTCAGGAGGACGCGCCCGCGTTCGGCGCGCTCTTCTGGGCGGTCAACGTGGGCCAGCTCATCAATACAGCCGTGCCTTTCGTCCGCCTTGGGGAGCTGGCCCGCGTCTACGATCTCGGCCAGCATACCGGGCAGAGCAAGGTTCAGGGATTGGGCACGCTCGTCGTCGAAAAAACGCTCGACCTGATCAGTCTGGCTTTCCTCTTCTTCGTCCTCGTGCCCTTCTTTGTCCTCCCGGACCTGATCGCGGGTTCGGGGCCCAGCGTCGCCATCGTCTCGCTGATGGCCTTCGTCTTCCTGGTGCTGGTCGCCCGGCGCACGGATCTGGTCCGCCGCCTCGCCGCTTACCTGATCGGCTGGCTTCCAGAAGGATGGCAGCGGCGGCTGCTGCCCTGGGTAGACTCCGGTCTGGCGGGGCTTGCAGCGCTGCGCAGCGGGCGGGCCTCGCTGGTCCTGTTGGGCAGCACCCTGTTTATCCTGCTGCTCTCCGTACTGACGCCTTACCTGCTCCTGCCGGCGCTGGGTATCCCGCTGGGCCTCAAACACGGCGCCGTCATGCACATTGCCCTGACGGTTGGCGCCATCCCCCCTTCAACGCCGGCCCGCATCGGCATTTTCGAAGGCATCGTGATTTTTGTGCTGGCGACGTTCGGCGTCGAGGATAGCGCCGTGCGTCTGGCCTACGCGCTTATCTTCCATTTGCTTCTGGTTGTTCCGCAGCTCGTTCTCGGCGGTATTGGTCTGCTGCGCCGCCAGCGTCATGGATAGCTCGCTCCCACTGGCTTCTGTCGTCGTGCCGGCCCACAACGCCGGGGATGGCATCACACGCTGTGTCCGGGCACTACGGCAACAGACGATAGACCCCGCCTGTTACGAAATCATCGTCGTCGATGATGGCTCGACGGATGGCACAGGCGAACGCGCTGCCGAGGCCGGCGCCTGCGTCATCACCCAGCCGCACCGCAATAGAGCGGCGGCCCGCAACCTGGGCCTGAATGCGGCGCGGGCGGACATCGTCTGCTTTACGGACGCCGACTGTGAGCCGCGAGAGGACTGGCTTGCCTCCCTGCTGGCGGGCATGGCCGATCCATCGGTGGCGGCAATCAAGGGCACCTATGCCACCCGCCAGCACTCGCTCGTGGCCCGCTTTGTGCAGGTCGAATATGAGGACAAGTACGACCTGCTGCTCACACAGCCGACGATCGACTTCATCGACGCCTACTCGGCGGCCTACCGCCGCG